>Ga0102924_1002052_pt1 | contig 22434 bp, 13 predicted proteins | sample PaiPotPPM11metaG_FD_80116 | JGI IMG/M metagenome (GOLD analysis project Ga0102924, IMG submission 80116) | Iron sulfur acid spring bacterial and archeal communities from Banff, Canada, to study Microbial Dark Matter (Phase II) - Paint Pots PPM... ...
GGATTGCCCTCCCCTTCATGGCCGGCAGACCACGATCCTCGCGGCGCGTCGACGACTGCATTGGGAAGCCGGACTGGTGGGAGCGCCGTCCTGGCGGGGGACAGGGAGCATGAGTCGCCTTCCTGCGATGGCCGAGGGGGGCCAAAGTTTGACCCCCGACCGGAGTGACCTCGTCGTGTTGATCGACCCCGATCGCCTGAAGGCGGCCTGTGCGGCTCGAGGCTGGAGCTTATCGGAACTCGCGCGGCAGGCCAACGTGTCTCGCCCAACCGTTGCAGCGCTGCTTCGTGGGCAGGCCGTGCGCCCACGGACGGCGTGGAAGATCGGACGCGCGTTGAGCCAAGCGACCGTGCCGTCCGAGTTGCCTGGCTTACTGGAGGCGAGCTGAGCATGGACCCGCGGATCGAGGGAGCCCGAGATCTTATCCTCGCCATCTTTCGGCTGGCGGTGGCTGACTACCTCGGACTCGCCTTCAGCCACGAGGGCGCTGGGCCGGTGAGGCAGACGCGTTGGGCGCCCTACGTGGGGCAAGCCGGCCTGTTCCTCGCGAGCACTTGGGCCGCCTATCTGGCCGACCAAGGCGGGCTGCAGGGGTCGGCGATCTGGAGGGAGGCTAGGAGGGTTACCGAAGAGGGGAAGTCTAGGCGGGAGCGCTACCACGGGCTTGCTGCTTGACGTGGCTAGGTTGTTCGTTCAGGTCTCCTATCACGGAACTTATGCATAACTCTTCCGTAGCTCCCCTTCACTCTTTAGCCACCACCCTCAGCCATAAGGGGGAGTCCCACTGCGATCACTAGCAGGGGCTGGTGTTCCCTCTCGCGCTTGCCATCGAAAGTCGTGCCTCGTGCCGTCACTCAACTTCAACGAGCAATTTTGCGCGGCAGAGGACCTGGATCAGCCACCAAACGCGGCTTACATCCGCTGGCTGAAGAGGGACACCCGCCTCCACGTTCTTGTCGAGTGCATGGTCAGTGAAGTTCCCGGATCCAAGGTAGCCGATCCGGCCGCAGGCGACCTTCGCGTGAAAGAGTGATGACGGAAACGGGGGTCGGTACTGAAGGCAGACTACGCTTGCGCCGTCTCTACGTAGCTGAGTCGCGAAACGGCACATGGCCGCCAGGTGGTCGTAGATTTGCCCCTCAGCGGGGGCGCACGCTCCGGCTAGAGTAATAGGCAAACCAAGCTTGATCGCCCTCGACAGGGATGGCCGCAAGATTGTGGTGCCCGAGGAGCTCCAGAAGGGCGAAGCCAGTAAGACCGGCTCGACGGTTGCAGAGTTCAGCGCCTCGGAGAGCCTGACCGTAAGCGAGCGCGCAAGATGGACATCGGCGTCGGGGAGCTGAAGGCCTTCTGGCAACGTGAAAACAACCTGAGGCTTAGGATCGAGGATGCGTCGACGCTCTTCGGCGCGTAAATAGGGCAGCAACTTCACCAGCTCGCGAAATCGCAAGAGTTCCTTGGCGTCGATATCACCCCTGCTATCGATCACCTCACCCCTGCGTAGAGCGCGCTGCAGTGCCATACTCGAGGCGCTGTCGAACCCCCGCGGAGCCGTGTTCGCGGCGGTACCTCGTTCCGGCAGTGCTTTTGCCCAGGTGAGCAGGTCTTCATCGCGCCCGCCAAAAACGTCTAGCGCCGCATAGGCGCAAACCACCAGACATATCTCACTGCTTTGCGCCGCCTCAACTGCTTTCACTGCCAGTAGCCTCGGGTGATTGCCAGCGTGTGCTCGGCGGGTGACCCAATAAGTACGGCGCGGTCAAGATCTTGGTTGAACTGGTCGCAGCCAAACGCCAGGTGGAGGCAGCCCATGCAGGCGCCGTCCGCCCGCCCACAGTGTGGATCCCAATCGCAGGAGCGCACGCCGTCCCATGTGGCATCGAGCCACTCAACCAAGCGGTGCTCGACTAGGGAGACCAGCGCGCCGAGAGTGAAATCTTGGTGAGTGTCGGCAAACAGACCGAAGGTGAGCATTCCGGTCGGCATGAGATATTCGGCCATCGTGTTCTCAGCAAATCCAGATCGTTCTCCGAGGTTCCGGATAAGCGCGTGAGCGATCGTGTGCTGTAGGAGGTTGACATGGGAGGCGACGGCGGAGTCCTGTGCGCAGGCGATCAGCAGTGCCGCCTTCGCGCCAGTCGCCGCTTGGACAGCCGCATCTCGGGCGGGGGCACGATAGATGCGGTTCCGATCGAGCCAGTCGAGTACGCGGACGGCGTCAAGCTCAAAAAACACTGCTTCTGTTGTGGATTCAGCTACGAAAATGGGAACTTGGTCCCTGGCTCTGCCGGACTTCCTGGAGGGAAATGAGCGGAGCAGCACATCGACGGGACTCCGCGAGAGGCGCGTATAGCCGTACGAGACGAGCGCGACCGGAAAGTTCTCGACGACGAGCAGGTCGGAGAAGCCGAGTTCAGCTAGCCGCCCCCGTGCACCGTCAAGCACTTGGCTAGCGCCGTGGCGTCCAGACGCGATGGCTGCCGTTTCGAAGCTGTCTAGCGTCCAAGTGCGCACGCCGCCCGCGCCCCCGAAGATTAGAGTGCGCTCGCGGGCACGCTGGTCTGATCCCACCTCTTCGCGCACCCCAACCGGTACCAGTCTTTGTGTCGAGGCTAGGGCTTGGGTCGTCTTTGGAATCATCCGGTCTCGCAACTGTGCCAGTTGCTCTTCGCTTGCCGTACCAGATGCGCGCATCGCTTCAAGCAGTTCCTCAGCCTTTGCAACGATCCCAGGGTCGACCGCGTTCCCGACGTCGTGGAGCGCCCGCTCGTAGTCGTCGAGGAGCCCGAGGTAGTGCCCGATGACGACGGCGTCGGCGCCTGGAGTCTGCTCCAGGCGCAGGCGGCTTGAACGCTCGAAGTTCACGAATGCGAAGGTATGGGTGAGGAAACGATTGTCCTGGCGGATGGTGCGCCCAACGAAGACGCCTCCCTCGCCACAGGAGCATCCTGGGGTTCGCATGCCCTCTAAGCGTCGGCCGTTGCAGCCGGGAGCACGACAATGCCAGGAGGAGGTTTCGAACGACCGCCGATCCTTGAGGTAAACATGCTGGCCCCCGTGCTTAGGGCATTCGGGAAGCCAGATGTCCCGCACGTCGCCACAGGTGTGCACCAAAACGTAAGGAAACTGCTCACGCCTCGCGCCGCACAGCTCACACGATGCCGGGTTTGTTGCGGTCGACCAGCCATCATCATCGAAGCGGATCGCCTTTTCACAGCTGGGGTTTGTGCAGCGGAGCGTCAGCGGCCAAGGCCGGTAGATGACGTCGTCTGTGGGCGTTAGCAGTATGTACGAATCCCGGAACTGCTCGGGATCTGGGAAGCCCGTGGCGCGGTTGTGGAGGTTGCCGTTCGCATCACGGTAGTTTCGCCAGCGCTCGAGCTCAGTGGTGAGGTTGGCAAATAGGACGTCTGGGTCGGCGTTCGGCCGCTCCGTTTCCACGGCGATCACGCGTACGACCGTGTCGTTCTCATGCTGGAGGACTTGCCCCGGCAGGTGTGATCGCATCACCTGCATCCGGGAGCGCGTCATGGTCTTAGTCATCTCGATCGTTTCCTGCCCTTCGTGCTGGCGCTACCCCGGTCCGCCGTGGGCGACGGCTAGCGGGCGCAAGAAGGTCACCCTGGATGTCGGTAGCAGACGTCTGGCAGCGGAACTCCATCGGATCGTCCACTGATCGGAATGAAGTGAGCGGCTGAGGGCTGAGCTTGGCGGGCAGAGACTCGCGGCTCTGGAAGTTCTGTAGGTTGTCGAGTTGCCGGTTGAACTCCCGATCAGCAGCCTCTTCCAGCCACTGCTCGAGCAGCGGAGCGAACAGTGCCTGCTGTGGCCCGACCGTGCCATTAACGCGCTCGCGTCGACGTACGCCGATGCCCAATGCACGGCGAACTAGCGGAGCCAGCGCCGCTTTCTTGTCAGGAGGGCCCTCGGTGCTATTCCAGTACGTGCGGAGCGCCCAGCGAGAATACAGCGGGGGTACCGGGCGCCGAGCGTCCAAGCCCATTTGGTCTAGACGACGCCGACCCAGCAGGTGCAGCACTAATGACGAAACGATACCGGGCATGGTTGCCTGAGGTGCGAAACGTGCGAACCGATTCACCGGTACCGGCGCGATCATCCTGTCGATATAGCGGTGGTAATCGAAGAAGTGTTGGTAGAAAGACCGCTCGCGCGTAATCCGCCGGTCGAAGCCGACAATGACTAACCCGGTGTAAGTCCTTCCTACTCGACTTGTTACCTGCACGTAGCCGGCGACTGTGGGCGTCATGCGGTTCATGATTTCCACGTTGAGCATGTCCAGGTCGACGCCATGGGAGATTAGCGAGGTAGCCACGAGCGCCCGCAGCCTATCCGCTGCCTGGGTGCCATCCGTGTACTGGGAGCCGATGCGGTCAAGGACCCGGGCTATGTCTGACAGTGAGGCCTCTCCTGCCGAGCCTGCTACCAGTACCTCGATTTGCAGCTCATAGGGCAGGCGGCCTTCATTGTGTAGACCGCGCAAAACACCATGAATGCGGGTTGCGTTTTCCTTACGATTAACGTAGCCGAGGGTAAGCTCGTAGCGCTTGAGTAACTCCATCATCCAATCTGCATCGCGACCGCGGTATCCCAGAACTTCGAGCGCGTTGGAAGGGTCTGACTGGAGTCGGGCGAGTTCCTCATGCACGTGAGCTTGGGCTCGGGCGCCGAATTCGACCGCGTCCGGGCGGTTTGGCAAAGCGCCAACGAATAGCCTGCGGGCGGCTCGGTGGTCAGTCTCCACGTAGAACGAATTCCACCGGTCAAACCCCTGTGACGGGAATTCCCGGATGTGTCGGGCATAGAGGTTCCTAACCTGTGCCTCCCCGCCCTCGATCGTGGCAGTAGCTGCGAGTACCTTGGGTCGCAATCCGTCGCCCAACTCTTCGAACAGCGTGTCCATCAGCGTCTCGTAGTGAGAGTCGAATGTCCCAAGCTCCTCTTCGAGCAGGTGCAGCTCATCCTGAATGACAAAGGCGGGGGTTGGGTCTAGCGTTTTGCCCACGATCACGTAGTCTCCTGCGGAACGCTTGCAGCGTTGGCCGACAGCGCAACGGTCGGTGACCTTGGGTCGCCCGCCTTTGTCCCTATCAGTGCCAGCTCGATGCCAGGTGAAATAGCCATGATCTGGGCACGCGTATGCGGGTCCGGCGAGCACATTGATGAACTCGTCCGCCCAAGCAACGCGGGCGAGCTTGTCAACAGTGCAGACGACAACCGCAGGTAGATAGCGATAGACTTCCTCGTCCGTCATGTACAGAGGTGCCTCGCGCAGACAGGTCGTGCAAACGTAACGGAGACGCACTGCGGCGACATCGGCCGACAGCGCTAGGACACCTCGACAGCTCGAGTAAGGACATCCGGTAACGATGCGCCGCTCGTTGCCGGCTTGGGGATTGGCGGCTAACTCGCGGCTCCACCACTCGATGGTTGTCTCGCCTTCGTCGTAATCGGAGGATAGTTTGTTGGCGAGTTACCAAAGCCTGCCCAGTAGCCGAGGGCGAAGGGGTCACCGTCGAGCGCTTCGCCATTATCTAGCCTCTCGACACGCAGATCCTCAGCCGCCGCGACCGCGGCCAGCAACCGCTGGAGCTGCTGGACGGAAAGCATGCGCAATGGGTAGCGCAATAGCGCGCTAACCCCCCGACGCTTGCCGCGGTAGCGGTCGTAGAAGAGAGCGACGACGATTAATCCCAGATAGGCTTCGGTCTTACCGCCGCCGGTTGCGAACCACAAAACATCGCAGATGTCCAACTCCGCACGCAGATCCTGATCATCGGTAACCCGGGCGCGCAAAGAGGCGAGTTGGATGACGATGAACACTAGTTGGAATAGGCGCCACTCGGAGATTCCTTTATCTGCGCCGATGCGGTCGAACACTTCATTAGCTGCACGAAAGGAGGAGGCGAGCTTGCGATCGGATGCCAGACAGTTAACGCCGCGCTCGAACGCCTTGATTTCCTCCTGCCACGTCCTGCGCGCGCGCTCGGATTCGGCTCGGGACCCGGGATCGCCACTCCAGTCCCTGAGGTGCTGGTCCCATTCGTTGTCAAAGAGCCTCATGGCCGACAGCACGCGGACGAGAGAGGGCATCATGGTCTTGTCATCTTTCAACTTGTCGAAGCTGATGACCAGCTCATCGCGGTTGCCGCGACGCGGCTGGGTGCGGGGCTGGCGTTGAATTGGCCAAGTATCGGAAACTATCGGGCCGTTTGCGCCGTCGCGTCGCCCGACGCAGCTGCGCCCAAGCGCCCAGGTGCTCCTGGCGTCCCGATAGCGAAAATCGCGTGGAGCCTCGTGGAAGCGGAGCTCCACCAACTCAGCGTTAGCCGGCGTTACGCGGAGGCGACAGTTGAACAGGGCCATCTCGCGAGGGATGGTGCGCGGCTTCTTGTCCCCTCTCTCTTGGGAAATCGAACGTCCGCGCCGCGCGCGCGGTGGAACCAGGGTGCGGTTGGCGAGGGTTACCTGGACTCGAAGCGAGCCGTCACCATCGGGCTGCCAGGCGGCCGTCAGTTCTACCCGCGGCGGCAAATAAGGTGCAGTCCGTCCATCACCTTCGGCGCGGGTGATGGCAGACCACCATTGCTTGTCGTTGCCCTGCATCGCCGTGATCGGCAGAGTCTGGTTGCGCCGGCCCAAGAACGGGAAGACGGTCTCGCGGTCGCAAAGCACATCGTTAAGTTGGGCGGCCACGTCAGCTGTAAGGTCAAAAGTCTGCTCGCCACGTTCATTTGCGATCGGGACCGCGGCGGTCAATTCGATGTCGAAGCGCTCAAACTTCGGCATGAGACGCATCGTCTCGACCTGATCATCGCCAGGCTCATCGTCGGACTCGTCGTTCTCACGAGTCTTGCGCTCTGTTTCGCCCGTGTAGAAAGTCACCTGTTCTGCGCGTTGGGGGTATCGCTGTACGTAGACAGCAAACCGAACGACAAGCGTCAACGAGCCAGCATCGCCTTCGCGGGCGATCCTGAAATCCAGACCCATGCTGGAAGGCGCCTGGTTAAGGCGCTGCGCGAGGCGCTCGGGGGTTATTGATTCCCCGGCGTCAGGCTGAGGCAGCGGTGGCAGAATACCGAGTTGCAACGCCCTCGAGGGAAACTGGTATCGGATGATGCGGTGCTCGTCACCTTCGCCGCTGAAGCGAACTCGCAGCGCCTCAGCGAGGTGCGCGACAATCCTCTCCTCCTCCTCGGGGGTGGAGTCGAAGGCTCGCGTGGTTAGGGCTGGTTTAGCAGTGATCAATATGGTCCCTCCAAGATCGGATGGTTCACGGGCAGGTAGCGCCCGCAAAGTGATAGCGGAACTGCGGCAGGTTCGGATACCGACGCCACGATCAGTTCCTCGGCGGCATCAAGTAGGTCTCCCACCGGGCTACCTGTTAGCCGCTCAAGATCTCGGATGTTTGGCTGCTGGGACGTGTCCGCAAGCGCTTCGGTGATGGCGCCGCGAAGCTTCTTACCGATGACACGGTGATTCGTGCGGGTCGTTTGCAAGAATCGCCAGATAGGCGCTCGGGCGCTCCAGGCGGCAGGGTTGCCGGACTCGATTAGTACAGCCTCAAAGTCCTCAGGCTGTTGCGGTGCCGCGCGATCCTCATACCATGAGCGCACGGTCACTTCAAGGCGGCGAATTCGGCGCGCAAGACCAGGGATACCACGGCGCTCAACCGCCCCAATGATCGCTGCTCGCCAAAGCGGCTCGAATAACTGCCGTTCCGTAGCCAGGGACTCGTCCCAGGCGGCCATAAGTCCCTCCCGGAGGGAGTTGTGCTCAGTGCCAGGCAGAAAAGCGATGTGCTCTCCAACGATCAGCGCGCCGGGAAATTTGGAGACCACCTCGTCGAGACCATCACCGTCGGCGTCGGCGATGACGTCCACGACCCGGTCGTCGCGCATAAGAACAGGCGGCGCATTCAGGAATCGAACTAGTCGAGCGAGTCCCGCGTAGCCGCCTGCCAGCCCGCCAACGCCGTCACCGGCGGCTCCCGGCTCTGGCAGCTCGGTTCCCCATAAATCGACGAGCTGACGCCACAACTCCTCTTTGTTTGTGTCGGGAATCTGCACAGCCCTGTTCTCGGGCGTCTGTTCCCGGGGTGATCCGAAAGCGGGACGCTCCGCCAGGAGCTCGGGAACTGGCGGGCGCCAGCCGTACGATGCAGCTTTGGGCACATCCAGTCCGTCTAACGCCTCCGCATTAGAGCGGTCGTCGTCAAACGCGCTTTCGGCCTCGGCGACCGCTTGGCGCAGCTTGGGAAGTTCATACGAGTAGACGAGCGCCTCGAGAGTGCCCGCCTCTGCGGACAGCAGAGTACTTGCCTGCCAAGGCGGCGGAGGGGAAAGCAAGAGCGTTCGCCGGGGCACGTCAGCACCGCCCGCCAGATCACGGCGGGAATAGGTTGTGATCTCGACGCCAGCCTCGACGTCCAACTCCTGCAGGGTGTCGCGGAGGGCTCTTCGCTCAGTCTCAGTCGGACAGCGGACCACGAGGGTAACCTGCTCGGCCTGTGCCGCTACGACTGCCTCAAAAAGGGCATGCAATTTTGCGGGCTCGGCTTCCGCGTGTTTTGCCAGGCGCTGGATTACACCGAGAAAGGTGTGCCAGTACCGCTCGTGTGCGTCTTTCCAGAGGCCCCTGAACGCAGATCCGCGCGCGCGCTCAATCGAGGCCAATAACGTCCGTGCAGACCGGTTGAAGACGGGACTTCCGACTGCGGCAGCGCGCTCGTAATCTTCCAGTGAGCAGGCCAGCCTTGACAGGAGTGCCAAGAGCTGATAGGCACTGTGAACCGGCTCCGGCCGCTCCGCACCGTGGACGCGGCGACGCATCATTCCGAGCAGCGTGTAGGCCTCACGCGCCAGCTGGTCCCGGTCAGGGTCGTGAATGAGCCGGTAGGCCAGCGGTGACCGGGCCCGCGAGCGCTCACACACCCCGCGGCTTGCTAAAAGGCCGCCGCCGCAATCGAATGGCTTAAGCGTCGAGGCGGCGTTGACCAGCGGCCATGTGATGCGTACGATCGGGATCTTGCGGGCGGAACAGAAGCGCTCGAAGTCGGGGTCGCCAAGCTCGCCGATCCAAAACTGTTCAGCCTCGGCATCGCGGAGGGTGTTGTACGTGAGGGTCCAGGGGTCGGGGCTCTGGGCGTCAGCGATGTGTTCCGGACTGGGGCGCGCTGCGCCAACGGTATCTATAACCGCGAAGGTGATGATTCCAGGAGCCGGCGGCGGAATGGCGCCGAGTCGCGCAAACAACAGGTTCCCGTCATTCCGGGAGAGCGGGCGCATACCCGAGCGATCGAGCGATCGCATCACCGCCCGGCGCGCCGATGTGTGAACGGCCCCACCAAGGGCGTGATCGTTGACGGGCGGCGGACGCCACACAAGCTTGCCAACGCGCATTTGCTCGAACTCGGAGCCCTCGAATGTCAGACCCCGCAGGCTTTCAGAGAGCTCGCCCCGGGCCGTCGCAACCAGTACAGAGCCGTGAAGTTGAGGACGGCCCCAACGCTGGCAAATGAGGTAGACGCCAAGGAGTGCCGGCAACCCTGTGCGGCCGCGGGGCAGCGCTAGACCAATGACCTTCGTATGACCGGTCAGTAGGCGGAGGCCCAAGACGCAGGCGACTGCGTCGATGCCTGATGGCACGATTGCACTTCCCTGGGCCCGCAATCGCCGAGAGGCCAACAACGCCAGCGCGCGGTCGCCGACGATGGCGGGCGCTAGCCGTAGCAGCGTCGGCACCGTGGTCTCCGCCTTCTGGGGAGATAGCGATATCGCTTGGGTGGCTTGCAATTCTCCTCCCGCTCGAAGGCCATGGCCTTCGAACGGTGCGAGCATAGCACGGGCAATAGACGTGAGGCAATGATTCTGAAAAACCTTGACATTTGGCTAGCATGACCTTAGCCTATGTCAAAATGACAGCAACAGAACTGCTGGGTAAAGTACTGTCCCGCGCCCGTGCCACGGTTGGGCGATCTCCCGAGCAGGTCGGAGAGCAAGTTGGCGTGAGCGGGCGCACCATCCGGCGCCTCGAGGAGGGCACTTCGGCTCGACCACGACGGACCACCCTCCAGGCGTTGGCCAGCTACTATGGCCTGAACCGTGAGTTCTTGCTGGCGTTGGGCGACTGGAGCGCGAGCCGCATTACAGCTGCCGACGTAAGCGATCGCGTGCGTGACCGCGCCGAACGGGAGCTCGGACCGGAGGTTGTTCAGGCGCTAGGGGCTAGTCGTGACGACGACGTCGAGTTGGTCATGCGCCTCGCGCGTGGACCACAGAGCGGATTGGTTCCGCTGAACCTGCCGGGATCTGGACGGATGCAAACGGCATTGACCCTCCTTCAGATACTCAAAGGTCCCGGGGCTCCCTGGAGCAGCGAGCGTGAACGCCTTGAAGTGCTGACCGCAGTGGGAAGTCTCATCGCGTTGGACAAGCGGCGACGGCGGGTAGTCGCCGAGCTCATCGAGCAGCTTCATGAGGCGCAGGCTGGTGCCTGGTCGAAAAGCGACATGAGCGGAGACTCTGGCACTGAACTCAAGGCCGCGGTCTCCGTTGCCGAATAGCGCGCCCGGCTCAAAGGGTGGCGTGCTAGCCTCGCACCCCGCTCCGGCCCGCAGCGCCACGCCCCAAACGCGGAAGCACAGGGAGGCGCTCCTCGCACGGATAGCTTGGGGCCCGATAAATACTCGGGTTCGGCGTGAGCAGCGAAACCGCGAAGTCTATGTTCCTGCGATCTCACTTTTCCGATGGTGGGCTCGGCGTCCTCACGCCTTGATTGGGGCGCTACTCGATGCTGCCTCTTTGGAGAAATCCGCGCCCGCTATCGGAGACCCGTTCAGCGGGGGCGGAACAGTCGCGATCGAGGCTGCGCGTCGCGGGCTTGCAATGTACGCGCAAGATATCCATCCGTGGGCAGTGGCCGGGCTCGCCAGTGCTCTCGACGGCGTTGATGCCGATGTCCTGGAGAAGTGCGCGGAATCAGCTCTTGAGAAGCTTGAACCGATAAGAACGCGGCTTTACCGCACGCCCTGCCCCGCTCACGGCAAGAAGAGTGAGCTGATTCACATTTTTTGGGTCAGGACATGCACCTGTCCAACGTGCGGCAGGATCATCTATCTCTACCCCTATACGCTCCTAACTTTGGCGAGCCGCAAAGACGGGGAGCGCGAGGGATACTTCGGCTGTCGTTCTTGCGGAAAGATTGGTGCCTATGCCGTAAAGAGCGGGGGCGGTCACCGCTGCCACTCTTGTGGAGCGAGCCTGCCGGCCCCAAGCGAATCGTTGCTTGCCGATCGAATGATCACCTGTGTAGATGCAGCTTGCAGAAAGACGTTCCGCATTTTTCATGGAGAAGCCTCAATCTGGAAATCTGTCCTTGTCCAGCGGTCCTGCCAGCGCAAAGGCGAGCGGTTTGTTCACTTTGACATTCCCACGAGGCGCGAATCATCACCTCATAGCCGCCCCCGAAAGCTGCCGGCGGCGCTCACACGACGGATCCCTGAGGGAATCGAAACATCAATCCTTCGCCGCGCCGGCTTTAACCTTTGGTCTGATCTTTATCCCGCGCGACAGCTAACGACGATGTTGGCTGCCGCCGCGGCAGTTAATGCCCTCGACACTTCGGACGATGTCCGCGCGCGGCTCCGACTTGCCGTCTGCGGCGCTGCGGAAATGGCAGGCTTCCTTAGCCGCTGGGACCGCTACTACCCAAAGGCTTTTGAGGCCATGGCGAATCACCGGTACGCCGCCCTCGGCTTTAGTTGCGAGACGAACCTGCTCGCCGAGTTGGGCCGCGGGACGATTAGGCGTCGTTTTGCCTCATCGGTGGCGGAAGCGCGTTGGGCCCGTCGCGAGTTAAAAATCAGCTCACGTGCACGGGTCCAGTCAGCGGCTAGTCGCCGACAGCGTGTGACTGCTGGCGCGCTGCTCGCCCGGGGATCAAGCGAGCGTCAACTTGCCGCTGACCGCTCGCTCGACCTTGTGCTAACCGACCCGCCGTACTTCGACGATGTCCAATACGCAGAGCTCGCATCACTCTTTCTCGCCTGGGCTAGGTCAGTGAAGCTTGTTCCGGCGAGCGTTTCTCTCGATCTGCATTCCGAGGCCGTCGTCAACGCAGCTCGCGGCGTAGGAGTACGCGAGTACCAGGCGATGCTCAGGCGAATCTTTACGGAAACAAGACGAACTTTAAAGCTTGATGGTCGGCTCGTTATTTCCTTTCATAATACGGACTTGCGTGCCTGGTGGGCGCTTGCGCGAGCGCTTCATTTGTCGGGGTTCGCGGTCGTGGCTTTGGCCGTCGCGCGGACCGAGAACTCGGACGATCACTCGAAGCGCAATCTCCGATCGTTCACCAAGGACCTAGTACTCGAGTGTCGCAGCCGGCCGGTCAGTAGCCGCCTCAGTATCTTCGGCTGTGCGGACGATTCTCAAGACCGCGAGCTGAGCGCAGCCGGCCGAGCTGTCGCGGATGGGGGAGGTCTGGATCTCCCGGCCTTCCGCAGACTCTTCCTCCTGGGACGAGGCACCCTAAGACGTTCGCGTATTGAAGTGACCGGAGATGACTCCTGATCGGACGAGGTAGCCGATAATTATTCGGAGCCTCGTGCTCGCTCTCGTTGATCGTTGACAACATCAGGATCTCGCTCAAGCACCCGACTATCGCTCGCATTGTCATTGGAGCAGGGTGGGAGCATTTACGAGGCGGAATTGACCGGAGTGTCATTTAATTGTTCAACCAAGTTTGACATATACATGACACAATAAGCCAGAACTGTCATGGATAAAGCCGGAATACTTCAGCAAAGCGAGGGGACTGGTCCGGATGAAAACAAACTCTTCGAGCTCGCCTCGGGCCAGCAGGGCTACTTCACCTCGGCGCAGGCCGTAGCCGCTGGTTATAGCCGTTCACTCCTTTCGCATAACTCGAAGGAGGGTCGGTTCGTTCGGAGCCATCACGGCGTGTACCGCCTTCGTCAGTACCCCACTTCCCCGCATGAGGACCTGATGGCCGCCTGGCTAGCCGTCGGGAAGACCTCCGTGGTCTCACACGAGAGTGCGCTCAGCATCCTTCAGCTTGTGGACACGATCCCGAATCAAATCCACATCACCATTCCGAGGTCCAGGCGGTACAAGAAGGCCTGGCCTGGCGTCAAGATCCACACAACGATTAGGCCGCTCACGAAGGACCAGGTCGTCACTCGGGAGGGAATCTCCATTACGTCGCCAACCCAATCGATCCTGGACTTTGCCGAGAGCGGAGGAGCTCCTGAGCAAGTCGGCCGTGCCACCTCTCAGGCTCTCCAAAAGGGGCTGATAACGAGGAGCCGGCTAATCGAGGCTGCACAACAGCGAAGCGAGCGAATCGAACGACTCGTTTCAAGTGCCCTGGCGGAGAGCACCGGCTGAGATACGCGACTGGCGCCGCTTTTCGGACTGCTCTTGAGACGAGGCTCAACAACCGGTCCCACGAGAGAAACACCTCTCTTACAAGGTTAAGAAAGGAGGTTGTCTTCGATAGATTGCTGGCTAGGCTCTTGCGCGCCGCCCCCCACCGTTGGCTACTAAAGGGTGCACTCGCGCTGGACTTTCGCCTCGAGGAGAGGGCGCGAACGACAATGGATCTGGACATTCAGCGACAAGATGATCCCGAGTCAGCGCAACGCGACTTTCTTGCGGCGACCGCCGATGATCTGGATGATTACTTCGTCTTTTCGCTGGTGGACATGGAACGGCGCAATGAGGCTGAAGAAGGGGCCGCAGTCCGGTTCCATATACGCTGCGAATTGGCTGGTCGGCTGTTCGATGTCATGACCGTTGACGTTGGCTTCCGTGACGCGCTGCTCGGCACTGCAGAAGTCCTCCGAGGTCCTGATCTGCTCGATTTTGCTGACATACCTCCGGTCGAGGTTCCGGCGATCCCGATAGTTCAGCACGTGGCTGAAAAGCTACACGCCTACACAAGGAGGTACGGGAGGCGTGGAGTAACAAGTACCCGAGTAAAGGACCTGGTTGATCTGGTGCTGATCGCCGAATCGATCGCGATCCCGGCTGACCAGCTGGCTCTGGCAATCAGGGCAGTCTTCATGGCACGTGCCACGCATTCAGTGCCAGCGAGCCTGCCTAGGCCACCGGCTGATTGGAGGACGGCATACAAGAAGATGGCGGATCAGGTCGGTATTGCATCAGACCTCGATGCGGCGTTTTCGGTGGCCGCCAGCTTGCTAAACCACGTCCTGGAGGAGCAAATGGCGGGCGGTATGTGGAACCCAACTAGCCGAACTTGGGACGAGAGGTAATCGCGGCTGTCACGGCATAACTCGTAACTCTCTCGCGTGCCCTGGTCGCTTTCCTTCGGGCCGTGATCCTCCTCCTCATCATCATCATCATCTTCTTCTTCTCGGAATTACAATGCTCCATGCCCCAAAACGCGCCTTATTCGCGGCCGGTCAAGCATCGATACCATGGCAAGGACGTCGAGGTCCGGCACCCGAAAGTCGAGCTAACCGGAGAGCAATTTCTAACGGGCTTGCGGTTTCTCGACAACGCCTGCGAGACCCATACGTTGAATGTCCTCTTTTCTAAAGGCCGCGAGGGTGAGCGCGTTTACGAATTGTTTGGAAAGTTACTGTCCATAGCCGACAGGCTGGGCGGCTGCTGGTGGGGATGCGATCCGACGAAACATCCGGTGACGTACTTGATTATGAGAACCGTGGGTGTCAGCCGGGGCGCCATTCGCCTGATGCAGTTTGGAATGTACGATGAGGCGCTAACTCTCGTTCGTACCGCTGGCGAGGCGGCTAACCTGCTGATGCTGGTTGAGCGCGACCCGGCCTCGTATCAGGAGTGGGAAACAGGTGTCAGGCTGCGGAAAAAGAGCAAATTGACGCCGCTAGTAGTACGACAGCGGCTTAATAAACTAAACATTTCCTCTCCGATCCATCCGAATCGCTATGCCAGGTTGAGCGAGCTGGTTCACGCGGCAGCGCCCGTGATGCCCCAGCACTACAGCAACGATACGCAGCCACGGGTTGGTGGCATGTACCAAGAAGTCGGAGCGACGCTGGTCCTTTACGAGCTTGGCCTTGCCATGAGTCTGGTGACGGCCGCTGCGACAAAACTCTTGATGTCGCCCGGTGCCGCTAGGCGACTGATGAGGCGGACAGTGGTCGAGTTAGCGGATGCCATGTTACCTGTGTGCGACCCACCTATTGCCGACGATTGGCCCATAGCGACACGCATGGCGAGGGAGGCAGCGCCAACCAAATAACAGAGCTGGAGGATGTCGAAGACGAACCCGAGGCAATGTTCCTCAAGATCCGGCGCGGGTAGGGCGCCAAATTCCGAGGGCCAGTTTGTTGCCAAGTTAGTCACAAAGGGACCGAAACGGTACCTGTGCGCTTATAATGGCAACATGAACCGATCTCCCCGGGCGCTCGGACGCCGAGCCTTAGCCCTCCTTGAAGAATGGGAAGCAAACGGGACTCAGCTAGTCACCGGGCCGGAGATCAGGGCAGCTATGGGCCCTAACGCGACAGAGGCGGCCGCCAAGCGGATGACGTACCAACTGCGCCACAAAGGCTTTCTCGAGACGGTCCGCCGAGGCGTGTATGCCGTGCAGCCCCTTGCATGGATGGGTAACAAGGCCGTCGACGTAGCGGCCTCGATCGCTGCTCTTTCCAACCGAGGGGTCGCGTACTACGTGGGATTCGATACGGCTGCGGGCCATTACGGTTGGAATCCTGAATCGTATGGCTCCGTTACGGTCGCGATCCCAAGCGGATCCCATGTGCGGATGCCCGATGTCGAAGGCACACGGGTTCGAGCGGTAAGGGTTCCCCAGCGCACGTTTTCTCTTGGCGTCCATACGGAGACTTGGCGGGGACAGGTTGTCCCGATGTCAGGTCGCGAGCGTACCGTGGTCGACGCAGTAAGTCGAGTCAAACTTGTTGGCGGCTACCCAGGATGCCTCCGGTTGCTCGCGCGCGCGCGCAGACACCCAGGTGGACGCGCACGAAGTGGCCCAGTTGGCAATGGCACGTAAGAGCACACGTCTGCTAAAACGGCTGGGTTGGCTAACCGAACACGCAGGATGGAAATGGAATGAGCCGGACGTTGCCTCGCTGCGTAGCGGTTGGTCGAAGAACAACCGTGTCACTCTGGCAGATCGTCGTGCCGGCTCGCCAGGTCATTGGGATCCGCGTTGGGAGCTGATCATCAATGTACCCGATGATCAGCTAACAGCGGAAGTCGGTATCCGATGATTCGCGAGGCGGACGTCCGGCGCTTCGCCGGCGAGTCGCGGGTTGATGTCTCGATCGCCCGTCTCGAAATCATTCTCACTATCATTTTGCAGCGGGTTGCAACGGCCCCAGTTGGGAAGCAGATGGTCTTTAAAGGAGGCACCGCATTAAGGAAGCTCGTCTTCGGAGCGGCCGGCCGGTTCTCCGAGGACCTCGACTTTGCGGCGCTTGCGGCTGACACCGAAGCGGCTCAATTGGAACTCATGGCAACTCTCGAAGACGGAGGCCAAGATGGTGTCTCCGCCAAGGTCGACAGGTGGGACGTTGCTGGGCCCGGCACCCTTCAGGCCCTTTGCTCGTTCGACTCGAGTATCGGCGCCGGCCACTTCGAGCTTGACGTTACGGTGGGCCAGCGTCCTACCCTCGTCGGTGCCATCTGGCAAACCCCAGCGCGGCAGTCGTACTTTGACCGGCTCGGTTTTGATCCAGCCCCCATTTTGAGCATGCAGTCGGCCGAGATCGGAGCAGAGAAACTGGCTGCGATTCACCGTCGCAGCGGTAACCGTAATCCCAAGGACATCTGGGATCTGTGGAAATGGCTAATGCTTCCTCCGAGTGAGCAGGAGATTGCTGCTTTCCGCCAGCTATGGCCCGTGCGGTTGTGGTTCGACAAACAGCCCTGGCGTGGACCAGGCTGGTTTGGCAAGCTGGACGCGGGAGCCTTCGACTGGGACCGCCTGAGCGGTCTGCTCCCACGCGGGCGCGCCCTCGAGCCGGCTCAGATTCTCCAAGACCTCAAAGCACGCCTTGCCCCATGGATCGATGAAGCCGAAGGGTTGCTCCAAGAGGCGGGAGCGGGCAGACGTCGCGCGGCAGCCGAGGTCGAGGTCGAAATTCAGACTGCGCTTCGCCAACTTGAGCGGAGCTAGAACGGATCTGGCGACTTTAGGCGACGAGCCCACGCGCGCAACGATTCGGAGCCTGCTCCACATCGTGACTGTTGCCCGTTAGGTAGCCTGTGCGGACTCTTACCCGCTTCTCGGGCAACACGATGGGCTCGGCGACTGCCATCAACTCGCGGACGCGCCCAGTTACTTCCCGTCGGTCGAGCCAGTGATGGCTGGGAAAGAATTCAGCGCTCTACCGGCCAGGGCGCCTAAATACGCAGCAACCTGCGTCTTGGATTGCAGGGTGGAGCTCAGCAGTTTTGGGCCCAGATAGCCAGTCTGCGGTTTTGACACGCAGCTGTCACAGCAAGCGCCTAACCTTGCACGGCAGAATGGTGAACCGACGAGGTGTCGAAGCCGCCTGGCTGCGCCCGGCTCCTGTAGCTCTGCTAGAGGATCTTTGATGGGCGTCTTAACCCTGCCCCTCGAGGATCTGCCGAGCGTTGGCCGCCGGATCGCTAGCGCTGACGGTCCAATTGCTTGGTCTTGGGCGGCTATGCGGTCAACCAGCGAATGGAAACTTCTGGCTATCACGGTTCGCGGCGCGACCGCGGTTGCTGACCGACACCTCGAGTACGAGGGCCTCATGCTTCACACCGAGCAGCTTTCGCCGGACGCCGCAGCTGAACGGTTGCTCAAGGGAACAACAGGGCCGAGAGGTCGAGGGCAGGAGGAACTGGCGCTGCCTCCGCTCCCAAGCCAGACATATCCATATTGGATGACGACCGAGCGCGCAGGCCGCTACTACTACCTCAGCCGCCCAGAGTGGCCGGAGTTCTACTTCAACAACTCGTTCAGCTCCGCGGGCGATCTGCAAGTTCAGATGATCAACCTGCTGAATAGGAAGGGGCTGCCATTCTATCCGACCGTGCAGGCCGCATTTGCAGAGATCCTCTATGGCCTTCCCCCCATTGACGTCCAGAATTTCAGCCCCCACCTTCTCGTCCGACTGCCCGATTTGCGTGGTCGTTTTGGCCGTGTCCGGTTCGAGGATGGATCAATTCAATTGGCGGTGGACGAGGGCAAGCCAGACGGCTGCAACGGATGCCAAGTACTCGCAACTTGGCGGAGGAGCCCCGGCGATGCGGAATGGAAACGAGCCGACGTCCAGATAAAGGCCGCGCAAACTGCCACCGTGGAGACTCAAGAGATTCCGGCCGAGTTTTGGGCACTGTTGGTCGATCCGGCAGGGGGTACTCTTGACCGCTACGGCTGGAGCGAGACTCTCGGGCAGCAACCCGAGATGCTCGGTTCACTGACGGCTCGTGTCGCCCGTTGGTTAACCGAAGGAGAACACCAACAGCTTGAGTACAAACAGGAATTGGGAAGCAAGGCGAACCGATCGTTTGCGGAAACCGTTGCTGCGTTTGCGAACGGGAGCGGTGGCATCATCCTCATTGGCGTAGCAGACGATGCCTCTGTAATCGGCTACGGGCCACCCAAGGTGGAAGACCAGGTGGCGAACATTGTGAGGGAGCAGGTCTTAGAGCCAGCGACTGTAGAAGTCGAGAAGGTCTCGTTTGAGGAGAAACCTCTCTATGTAGTAACGGTTCCCGCCGGCGATCCGGCCTTGAAGCCTTTTCGGGTAGGCGGGCGGGTCATGGTGCGGGTTCTAGGCACTACGCGTGAGGCGACTACTGCCGAAATCCGGCGGTTAGTCAGCGAGGCCGAGCAGATGACTCGCGATCGATCCCTACAAGGAGTGACTGGTCTCCGTTGGCGCGGGCTGCCATGAAAGGCAAAGGCCTGACGCAACCCACTGGCGGCGGTGGTCATGAGGAAATCACGGAAAGTTGATGGATCCACTAACCGGACTCGGCGAGCAGCTAATCGAAAAGGTCGGAACGGAAGGTTTGAAAAGGGCCGCCCGGGCATTGGGATATTCGGGCTGGCAAGCAGATCTTGCTAAAAAGGCAAGCCGAGAGGCTGGGGAACGCTGGGCCCGCGTACCGCTCCGGAGATGGCTGCACCTAGCGGAAGTAAGTCAGGTGGTCCTAGAAGGCCCATACGACCGCTCTCATTTGGAAACTCTCCGCTCGAGGCTTGTTCAAGTCCTAGGAGGCAGTCTTCCCCAGCGTCTACTCCATCGGAAACGCTATCGGGTAGAGGCGTTGAACCGAACTGCCGACAAACTGCTGACCCAAGTACTCAAATGGTTGCTGGCCTCCCTTGAAGCTCCTGAGGCGGTTCGGATTGCGCACACGCGCGAGATGGAGGCAATTGAACGTTTAGGGCCGACCTCTGACCGACGCCAAGAGCTCCTGAAGATGGTTCCCAGTCTTGCCCGGCGTCGGTTTCAAGACTTATCTAATGCAAACGATCAGCTCGCAGGGCGCTTGCTCGCGCTTCTGGTCAGTGAGGCCCGATCTCCAAGCGAGTCCATATCCGAGGTTCTACGGGACGTTCCTAATTGGATCGAGTCAGGTCCCCCACAGGTATGGACCTTTCTTGGCGAGTTGGCCAGTTCGTACCGCGTGGTTGGTGCGGCCCGTGATTGCTTTACAAGGGCAGCCACCGAGGGCGCGCCTGTTCGCGGGCGATGGATGGCGAGAGCGGCACTTATATCGGCGTCCGCCCAGGATGTTGCCGCCAGTCGTGAATTAGCCGCCCGCGCGCTTGAGCTGGCTCCGCAAGACAGATTCGTGCGGATCGTGCACCTGCTGGTGGCTTCCTCGGACCCGGCGGAGATCGTTAACGCTTTTGACCAGGGCCCTGTTGATGCGGATGGTTTTCCAATCCGCTTGTACTACGCCTTCGCCCTCCGTGGCCTTGGCCGATTCGATGATGCCATCGCCGTGGCGAAAGCCGAGCTCGAGGTAGATCCGGAACTCACGGCTGCAATGATCGTCTTGGCAGAGCTGCTACTTCAGAAGTCCGAGCGTGTGCGAGGCGGGGAGCGGCCAACCGCGATCTCGGAAGCTGCCAGATGGGCAACTAGGGCCCGCGACAAGCGCAGAGTATGGAGGAGCGCAAGCGGTGAGGCCGTCGAGATGATGATCCAGACCGCTATTGCAGCCGGAGACGTTGATGCCATCGCCCGCTATGCCCAACCCCAAAGCGTCGGTGGAGAGGCGACACCAGAGGAAGCGGCATTCCCAGCCGTCGCGCACAGCCTGGCCATGTGGGCTATCGATCAAGGTCGTCGGGAGCTGGCCGTTGCGGCGGCCGAGAGACTGGACGAACGATCTTTTCAGCGGCTGATGGTCGAAGGAGCCATTGCCCAAGCTTTTGACAAAGCGGATGATCGCGCCGCCCAGCTTTTCGGTGACGCTATTGATGCTGCTCGCACGCCAATTGCAAAGGTGATGGCCTTTCGGGCGCTTGCGTCGACTACAGTCTGGCCAATTCTCCGGTGGCACGAGTTCGAGCAGTTAGCGCCTGAGGAGGCTGAGTTCTGCCAGTCAGTATCACTCATCAAGCGTGGCGAGTTTCAGAAAGCGATCGAACGACTGCGACCGCAGGCGCTCACCTCTAGGCGACATGCAGAGCAACTTGCGAAAGCCTACGAAAAGCTTGGACAAACCGACCAAGCAGTTGCGACCTTGCGCACGGCAGCACGGGCCTTTCGGAATCCGGATTTGGACGGTCAGGCGGCCTTACTGCTGGCCCGCGCCGGCCGTGACGACGAGGCGATCGCGGTCGCAAGGGAGGCCCTTGCCGATATGTTTCCCTCCTCCGCCATGGTTGGAACCGTTCGCCGAGCTCTGGCCGAACTGCTTTGGAAGCGGCAGGATTGGGCAGGAGCGGCTCAGCAAGCGGAAGGAGTAATCACACAAACGCCTGATGACGTCAACGTGCGGTGGCTGTTGACAGGTGCTCTCTTTAACCAGCATCGGCTTGACGATGCCTGGCGACAGATCGAGAGTGCACGCCTTGAGCCACGTAATCTGGGGGAGGCCATCGCCTGGCTCGTGCTCGTTCCGCGTTACCGCGATCAGGCCGAGTGGATCGATCAAGCGATTGCTCTTGTCCGCCGTTACCCGGACTCCGCAGAACTTGGCCAGGCTTTCCTGCAAGCACCGATAGTGCGGCCGGGACGGTCCCTTCCTTCAGAAAAGTTACAGGCTGCCCAGGCCGCGACGGCCGACGTCATTACGCGGTTGAAAGAGGTTGGTGTTGTGCAGATTATTGAGGCTTCCGAAGCTGGCCTAAAAGACATCGATCAGGCGCTTTCAGCTGGAGCCGATCAGTACGCAGCGCTTGCGCGGCAGGTTTCCGCTGGCCTTGCGCCCGTCGGTGCCCTTTCGTCCGCTACCGGACGCAGCTGCACTGAAGTATGGGTTAAGGGCGAACCACGCACGCTGTCCATTGCATCAGTCTCATCTGCCGTGCGGTCAGAAGATCAGTCGGCGGCTCGCCGGAGCATGGAGCGAGACGTCGTGGTCGATGTAAGTGCGCTTGCTGTTCTCAGCTTGGTCCCCAGCGTGTGGGATCACATGCTGTCCGCTTTTCGAAGAGTGGTCATTCCCAGCGGCGCGCGCGACGATGTCCTGCGTGGTCGAGACGCACTCGCCACGCCAACGGTTGGGTTCATGACCTGGGACGTCGAGGGCCGTAGGAGCGTGTTTCGCGACATCCCCGATGCTCTGGCCGGCGAATGGCGGCGTCGTAGTCAGTGGATGGGAGAACGCCTTGAGAGTCTCGTCGTGGTCGAACGAGGGGGGCTCTCAAGTTTCCCCCAATCAGATTTCGTGCGCTTTGCTGGATGGCTCGCTGCCCCTGACATGGCCCTCGAGCTTGGCTATTCCTTGTACTGCGATGACCTTGCAACGCGACTGATGGTTAGGGCGAAAGGCGTTACCACGTTCGGCACGGTCGAGCTACTCAGTCTGCTGCTTGAGCTGGGGAAATTGACCAGCGAGGAAAGGGCGCAGATGCTGGATGCCCTTCGAGCAGCCAGATGCGGTGACTGGGTATTCGATATCGACGCGATGATTCACCTGGCGGAACAGGAGCAATGGCAGCCGGGGATCGCTTGGTTGCAGCTAACTCGACCTGGGCTTTGGGCAGATGGAAGTGCGCTCTTGCTGTTCCAACGCATCCTCGGCAGTCTGCCAGAAGATCACCTGGAGCTCTTACCTGTTTGGTTGCAAGCAGCCATCGAGGGTTCATGTCAGCTCCTGCCGGATCCCCAGTTGACCGAAACCTGTGCAACGTTAACCTCCGAAGTGATTCGCGTTAGAGGCGAGCGGTCAATCGTCCCAGCACTAATCGAGGGCGCCAAGA
>Ga0102924_1002053_pt1 | contig 22433 bp, 21 predicted proteins | sample PaiPotPPM11metaG_FD_80116 | JGI IMG/M metagenome (GOLD analysis project Ga0102924, IMG submission 80116) | Iron sulfur acid spring bacterial and archeal communities from Banff, Canada, to study Microbial Dark Matter (Phase II) - Paint Pots PPM... ...
CTCCAGGCTGACCATCGGCGTGCCCAGGCCTCGCGCGGCCTGGGCACGCCGATGGTCAGCCTGGAGAGCTCAAAGCTCGAGGACGAGCAGCTGTTGGCGCAGCGTGGGTGGTGAAGCCGCTCCGCTGATAGGCGTACTGGCGCTGCAGGGCGGCTTCCAGGCGCACGAGCGGATGCTGGCGGCCCTTGGCGCGAACACGCGCGAGGTGCGCGTGCCGACCGATCTGGCGGGCCTTGACGGGCTGATCATTCCCGGCGGCGAGTCGACCACGATGACGCTGGGAATCGAGCGAGAGGGACTGGCCGAGTCGCTGCGCGCGCTGGCCGCAGCCGGGACGCCGATCCTTGGCTCCTGCGCGGGGCTGATCATGCTCGATCGCGATCACCTGGGGCTGATGGACATGCGCGCGCAGCGCAACGCGTTCGGGCGCCAGGTCAAGAGCTTTGAGGCCGACGTGGACATGCGGGGGATCGACGGCGGCCCGCTGCGCGCCATCTTCATCCGCGCCCCCTGGATCGCCGAGCAAGGGCCTGGCGTGGAGATCCTGGGGGAGGTGGACGGCCATGCCGTGGCTGCGCGCCAAGGCTCGATCATCGCGGTGTCCTTCCATGCGGAGCTCGGCGACGATGACCGCCTTCATCGTCTGTTCCTGGCGGGGGTAGGGGGGACCGCCTGATGCGGATCTCGGTCTCCGCGGACGAGCTGACCGGCGTCGCTGGCCTGCTCGCGGTCGAGCTTGAGCGCCGCGGCCACCAGGCGGTTGTGCACGGCGCGCTTGCGCAGGGCGAGCGCGAGGACTGGGCATGGGCGTCTGAGGCCACCGCGCGCGATGTGGTCGAGGGGCGCGCGCAGCAGGGGATCGTGTGCTGCTGGACAGGCACTGGCGCGTCGATCGCCGCCAACAAGGTGGACGGGGTGAGGGCTGCCCTGTGCCTCGATGCTGCCAGTGCGGCTGGCGCGCGCCGCTGGAACGACGCGAATGTGCTAGCGCTCAGCCTGCGGGCCACGTCGCAGGCGCAGCTGGGCGAGATCCTCGATGCGTGGTTCGCTGGCGAGCCCAGCGACCAGTCCGACGACCGCGCCAATGTGGAGCACCTGGCCGAGATCGAGCGCGACGCCCGCCGGGCTCGGTAAAGAGCTTCTCAGCCCGCGGACGTTGGCTACGCGGGCGCCTGGACGGGCGGTGCGGGGCTGGACTGGAGTGTCAGTCCCTGCTCAGCCAGGTCGGCCACACCGCCATCGACCACGTGGATCACGTCGCTCGCGCCATGGCGCTTGAGCAAGCTGGCTGCCGTTGCCGCGCGCGCTCCGCCCGCGCAGATCACCGCGATTGGCTTGGTGGGGTCAAGGCCCTTGGGTATCCCCGTGATGTCGTGCCAGGGGGTGAGCACCGAGCCCGGCAAGTGACCTGCGTCCGATTCGCCGTGCTCGCGCACGTCCAGCAGCTGCAGGTCGGGCTCGGTGGCCAGCCAGCCGCGCAGGTCCTGTGCGGCGACCCGGTCGGTGTGGTCGGCCGGGTGGCGTTCCTGGCGCCAGTTGGTCATGCCGCCCGCGAGCAGCCCCGCTATCTGGCGCACGCCCACCGCCAGCGCCAGCTTGGCCGCCCGCCGACCGTCGGCGTCGTCGCGCCCGATGAACACGATCTCCTGGTCGTGATCGGCCAGCCACGCCAGCTTTGACCCGAAGCCGGGGCTGAAGGAGGGGATGCAGACCGAGCCGTGGATGTGCACGTCGTCAAACTGCAGGTCGGTCCTGACGTCCACCAGCAGCGCCCCTTCCTCGCGCTTGAGCTGCACCTGATGGGGGTACAGCGCCGGCACCTCCCCGCCGCCGGTCACCAAGGGGCCGCGGTTGAGCGTCACGATCCTCTCGAAGTTGGGCGGCTGGGGCCCGAGGCGGGCGAGCGCCTGGGCGACGAACTCCCGCTCGTCGGCGATCGCCAGGCTGGGGTTGTGCCTGCGCTCGAAGCCGATCGTCGAGCAGATCTTCATGTCCATGCCCGCGCCCCCGCACATCGATCCGCCCAGGTGGGCCGGCCACAGCTCGCACTCGTCGGGCAGCGTCAGCAGCCTGTCGTGCACCGAGGAAAAGATCTGCGCCGCGCCCGCGGACTTCTCGATCGCCAGATCCGTGCGCGCTACATCGCCCACGAACAGGCTGTCGCCACTGAGAACAGCCCACGGCTCGGGGCCGCGGTTGGTGTCGATCAGCAAGAACGCGGTGTGCTCGGGCCGGTGGCCCGGCGTGTGCAGTGCGCGGATCAGCAGCGAGCCGATCGCAAGCTCCCAGCCGTCGTCGAACGGCTGGTGGTCATAGCTGGGCTGCGCCGCCCGATGGATGTGGATGCGCGCCCCCGTCGCAGCCACCAGGCGCCCGTGGCCGGACACGTGGTCTGCGTGGTTGTGGGTCTCCAGCACGTGCTCGATGTTCACGCCGCGATAGCGGGCGAGCTCGAGGTACTCGTCGATCTCAAAGCGCGGGTCCACCACCGCCGCGATCCCCGCGTGCTCGTCGCCGATCAGATAGGACGCGCAGCCGAGGTCGTCGTGGGTGATCTGCTTGAACAGCATTAGCCGTCCCGACCATGCGCGGATTCTGTTGGAGAAGCCGCGGTCGGCGTCGGCGTGTCAGAGACAGTCGGTGGCGTCATCGGTGGAGGTCGCTGTTATGCGGAGCTCGTTGACAGTCCGCTGTGCAGCATCGTACGATCCTGCATGCTCAATTATCTATTTATATCATCGATAATGTCGATTTTCTATCGGTAAAGATCCGCAACGACGGGGAGGAACTGCGGCTGCGACCGACTAGCTCCAACATTGCCACGACGAAAGGAAGTTCCCATGGCGCGCATCCTGCTGGATGGACTCGAGACGAGCGTCTTCGAGGGGGCCGACGAAGTCCTCAGCCGGATCGTCGCGTCCAGGGACGGGATACGTAACGGCAACGGCGCCATCGTCGCGCCCGCCGGATGGGTTCTGCTCACCGCGGGCGACACCGGAGACGATCTCTATGTGCCCACGGATCACATCGCCTACGTGCGCGAGGATTGAGCGGCGTAGAGCCGGCCTGCGCCCACCGGATACGCGGTGCTGCACGGTGCTACACTTTGCTGATGCCGACGACCAGGCCGCGTCACACGATCACCGAGACGCCGCTCGTGCAGGAGGCGCTCGATGAGCTGCGTGCGAGGCTCAACGGGGATCCAATCGACTTCGCCGAGCTGGTCATCCTGGGGGCGCGCGCGAAGGCGCGCCGGCTGCCGGACGAGAACGAGAAGACGCGCCAGGCTCTCGAGGACGTGGCGAAATGGATTCAAGACGGCAACGGTCCTAAGCCGGATATCGCCGCCGCCGAAGAGGTCAAGCGCATCGGGCTGATCGCCAACTACGACGAGTAGCGTGCTGCTGCTCGACAACTCGGCGTGGTCGCGCCTGTTGCAAGGAGCGCTCGCAAAGGATCGGGCTGACGAGATCTCTGCCCTGGTCACGCGCAACGAGATCGGGGTGTGCCTGCGGTTCCTGTTGGAGGCGGGCTACTCGGCCCGTTCGGCCGCGGATCGAAAGGAGATCATGGCCCGCCTCGAGCGGTTTCCCCATGTCGCCATCGACAGCGAGGTGGAGCGCATCGCATTGCAGGCGCAGCGCGAGCTTGCAGAGATCGGCCACCATCGCCTCACGCCGACGGACGTCGTGATTGCCGCGTGCGCCCAGCGAGCAGAAGCCGGCGTGCTCCACTACGACGGCGACTACGACATCCTCGCCGAGCGCACCAGCCTGGTGTTCGACAGCGTCTGGCTGGCGCCCGCCGGCACGCTTTGACGCGCGCGCTCAAGCTGCCTGGAAGCGCACCACGCCGTCGCGCTCCTGCTCGACCACCGTCCCGTCGCGCAACAGCAGGTCCACGTGGCCGAGCACCTCTGACAAGGTCAGGTAAGCCTGGGTGACCGCCACGTTGCCCCACAGCTCCTGGGCGATCTCATGGGCGGTGCGCGGCTGAGTGGCGATCAGACCGCCGATCTTCTCGGCGCGACGACGATGAAGACGAAAGCGTTCGTCGATCAACGCAACGTGGTCGGTGATCGGGCGCCCGTGACCCGACAGCACCAGCTTCAAGTCCATCGCCCGCGTCTTCTCCAACGAGTCGATATACGTGATCAGCGCTTGCGGTCGAGGGGTGGGGGAGGTCTCGTGCTCGGCGCTTGCGTCGAGGGGGCGCGCCAGCAGCGGGTTGGAAGAGATGTGTGCGATCAGGTGGTCTGCAGCCAGCAGAATCGAGCGCCGCTCGTCCCAGAAGATGGTGTCCGAGGGGCTGTGGCCCGGGCGGTGCAACACACGCAGCTTGCGGTCGCGCAGCTCGAGTTCGCCGCCGTCTGTCAGCGGGCGGGTCACCTGCACCGCAGCGCCCCACGCGCGAAAGCCCGCCGACACCGCGCGCAGCACCGTCACCACTTCCGGCGGGATCCCGTGGCGCAGCATCAGCCGCTCGGCGAACAGGTCGTCCAGCTCTGCCTCCTGGCCGTAGCTGGCCAGGAACGGCGCCACGCGATCGAGCGCCGCGACCTCTGCGCCCGAGCGCCGCGCGAGGATCGACGCCAGGCCGAAGTGGTCGATGTGCTGGTGGCTGATCACCAGCAGCTCGATGTCCTCCACCGCATGCCCGCGCGCCGCCAGCGCCTGCTCGAGCTCGTCCAGCGCCTTGGCCGAGTTGGGCCCAGAGTCCACCAGCGTCAACGGCGAGTCCTCGATCAGGTACGCGTTCACGCGCCCCACCATGAACGGGGTGGGGATCGCCAGGCGGTGGATGCCCACCTCTGCGGCAGCCAACAACGCTTCGCGCTCCGCCTCGGTCTCCCGATCGCGCTCGGTGGCGCTCACGGGCTGGTTGGCGCGGCCGAGCGGATCAGCTCGAGAACCTCGTCACGGCGGCGCTCCATGTCCTGTCGCGAGACCAGCGACTCCAGGCACAGGCGCAGCAGCGGCTCGGTGTTGGACGAACGCACGTTGAAATGCCAGTCGTCGTAGTCGATCGAGATGCCGTCCAGGGTTTCCTGGCGGGCGTCGCAGTAGCGTTGTGCGATCTCGTCCATCTTGGCCTGCTGGTCTGCCACCTGCGAGTTGATCTCGCCAGAGATGAAGTACTTGGAGTGGTAGGGCTCCAGCAGCTTCGACAGCGCCACGCCTTCGAGCGACAGCTTCTCCAGGATCAGCAGCGCCGGCAGCGTGCCCGAATCCGCGCAGTAGAAGTCGCGGAAGTAGTAGTGCCCGGACACCTCGCCGCCGAACAGCGAGCCCTCGTCGCGCATGCGCGTCTTGAAGAACGCGTGGCCCACGCGGTTGACATACGGCGTGCCGCCCGCCCGCCTGACCGTGTCGGGGACCGCGCGCGACGCGCGCACGTCATACAGGATCGCCTCGGGGTGAGTCGGGTCCGCTCTTTTCGCCAGCAGAGCCTCGGCCAGCAGAGCGGTCATGAAGTCGCCGTCCACGAACGCTCCCGTGTCATCGATGAAAAAGCAGCGGTCCGCATCGCCGTCCCATGCGATCCCCAGGTCCGCGCCCGTCTCGCGCACCTTGTCGATGATCAGCTGCCGGTTCTCTGGCAACAGCGGGTTGGGCTCGTGATGGGGGAAGTTCCCATCCGGGGTCCAGTAGGTCTCGATCAGCTCCAGCTCCAGGCTCTCCAGCAGCGGGCCAACCATCGGTCCGGCCATCCCGTTGCCGCCATCCACCACAACTTTCAACGGCCGCGGAGTCGAACGGACCGCGTCCGCGTCGATGAAGCCCAGGGCAGCCGCCTGGAACTCCTCATACAGGTCTACCTCCTCGACTGTGCCCCGTGGCGCGCTGCGCTCGGCACGACCGGCCGGCGCGTCAGCGTCCGGTCTCATCTCATCTTCGACCTCGCGACGTACGTCCTGGATGCCGCTGTCGCCCGACAGCGCGATCGCCCCCTCGCGCACCAGCTTGGCGCCCGTGTACGCCTTGGGGTTGTGCGACGCGGTGCACGTCAGCCCGCCGTCCAGCTCGCGCGAGCCCACCAGGAAGTAGAGCATCTCGCTGCCCACCTGGCCTGCGTCGAGCACGTGCACGCCCGCTTCCAGCAGTCCCTCGCGATAGCGCGCCGACAGCTCCGGCGCGCTGATGCGCATGTCGCGCCCCAAGCCCACTCGTAGCTGTTCCACCGGCTTGCCCGCCAGGCGCGCCAGCACGCGCGCGAACGCCCTGCCGATGCGCTGGGCGATCTCCCCGTCGATCTGCTCGCCGTAGATGCCGCGGACGTCGTACGCCTTGAAGATGGAGGGGTCGAGCGCCGTCATCGCGGCCCGCATCCTAAGCTGTGCGTCATGTCAGGGCATTCCAAGTGGGCATCCATCAAGCACAAGAAGGCGATCGTCGACTCGCGCCGCGGCGCCCACTTCTCCAAGCTCACCCGCGCGATCACCGTCGCCGCGCGCGATGGCGGGGGCGACCCCGCTGGCAACCCAGCGCTGGATCTCGCCATGCGCAAGGCCAAAGAAGCGTCCATGCCCAAGGACAACATCGAACGCGCCATCGCCAAGGGCACCGGCGAGGGGGGCGAGGCCGACGCGATCGAGGCCGTGCTGTATGAGGGCTACGGGCCCGGCGGCGTGGCCATCCTCGTCGAGACACTGACCGAGAACCGCAACCGCACCAGCGCCGACGTCCGCCACATCTTCTCCAAGAACGGCGGCAGCCTCGGCGAGCCCGGCTCGGTCGCCTACCTGTTCGACAAGAAGGGCACGATCGTGATCGACGCCTCGCGCTACTCAGAAGACGACCTAATGGTCGCCGTCGAGGCCGGCGCCGAGGACATCTCCACCGACGAGGGCGTCTTCGAAGTGGTCGCCGAGCCCGCCGACTTCACAGCCGTGCGCAAGGCGCTGGAGGAGGCCGGCGTGGAGATGGACAGCGCCGAGATGGCCTACCGGCCCTCCAGCGTAGTACCCGTCGAGGAGGCGCAGGCCGCCAAGCTGATGAGCCTGATCGGCCTGCTCGAAGACAACGACGACGTCGAAGCGGTGCACGCCAACTTCGACGTCTCCGCCGACGTGCTCGAGCGGGTCGCGGGCTAGCTCTTGGCCGCCCCCCACGGCTCCGCCCGCCCGCCCGTAGTCATCCTCTGTGGCGGGCGCGGCACGCGCCTGCAGGAGCACACCCGCGAGATACCCAAGCCGCTCGTGGAGATCGGCGCCATGCCGATCGTCTGGCATGTCATCCAGCTGTACGCCGCGCAGGGCTTCGATCGCTTCCTGCTGGCCACCGGCTACAAGGGCCACCTGATCGAGCGCTTTGTCGCGCAGGAGCGCTGGCCGGCCGGGGTGCAGGTGCGCTGCGTGGACACCGGCCTGGACACGCCCACAGGGGGGCGAATCGAGCAGCTTGCGCCGCTGCTGGCCGGGGCGCGCTTCTGTGCCACATACGCTGACGGCCTCGCCGACATCGACCTCTCCGCGCTGCTCGCCTTCCACGCCGAGCATGGGGCGCTCGCGACCATGACCGTCGTGCGCCCCGAGCTGCAGTTCGGCGTCACCGACCTCGATCGCGATGGCAGGGTGACCGGCTTTCGCGAGAAGCCCCGCTCCGAGCACTGGATCAACGGCGGCTTCTTCTGCTTCGATGCCGGCGCCCTGGACTACGTGGACGCCGACAGCGTGCTCGAGCGCGCCCCGCTGGAGCGCCTGGCCGCCGAGGGCCAGCTGCGCGCGCATCGCCACGAGGGCTTTTGGGAGTGCATGGACACGTACAAGGACGCCGTCGCGCTCAACGACCTGTGGGCGTCGGGCAGGGCGCCCTGGCGCGCCGGCGCTCAGGCGACCAGGCGGCGCGCGCGAAACAGCGACACCGGCTCGCGCACGCCGCGTAGGCGCCGCTCGCCCGCGTAGGACCAACGGTAGGCCTCGCGCACGGTCTCGCGCACTTGGCGGTCGGCCAGCAGGCTCCCGGGCCGGGCGACCTGGGTGATGCGGCTGGCCAGGTTCACCGGGCGCCCGAACCAGTCGCCCGCGCGCGACAGCGCCGGGCCGACCGCCGTGCCGGCGCGCAGCTGGGGGAAGTCCTCGCCCTCGGCGTCCGCCGCGTCCAGCAGCGCAAGCGCGGCGTCCAGTAGCGGCTGGGGCTCGGTCGCTGTCAGCATCGCCGCGTCGCCGATCGTCTTGACCAGGCGCACCGGCGGCTGCGCCACGTCGCTGGCCAGCGCTTCCAGGCGCGCGGCCAGGCGCCCGAGCTCCTCCGGCGGCACTTCCTCGCCCAGGCGTGTGAAGCCCACGAGGTCCGCGAAGCACACCGCGATCTCGCGCGAGCCCGGCAGCTGGCCGCCGCTTCGCTCCATCGCGCTGATCACCTCGCTCTCGGTCGCGTGGCGCAGGTGCAGCTCCAGCACGTTGCGCAGCAGCGGATCCACTAGCGGATACAGCGCTGCGCTGGCCTGCGCGTAGCGGCTGGCCAGCTCGTGCTCGGAGATACCGGGCTGCACGACCAGTTTCAGCGGCAGCGCGCGCAGGCTCTCGGCCGCCTGCGACAGGCCGCGCCCGAGCACGCGCAGCAGCTCCAGGTTTTCCTCGTCGGAGATGCCCGCTTCGCGCGTCACGTGGATCAGGCGGGCCGTCTCCAGATCCGCGTCGGTGAAGGCCGCCTCGTCGGGCTCGGGGATCGGCAGGCCGATCGCCCGGCGGGCGGTGACCAGGAAGTCCGGGTCGATGTCTGCTAGTTGCGCCACCTGGGCCGCCGTGTAGCGCTCGTCCCCCGCGATCGCGCGGTCCGCCGGCAGGAACATGACCGTGCCGGCGGCCGTCGCCCGGCGCAGTTCGGCCAGCTGCACGCCGTCTGCCGCCAGATGCTCGAGCAGCGCCAGGCGCTCGGCGCGCTCGGCGCCCTGCAGCCCGTCCAGCAGGCCCTCCGCGGCGAAGTCGATCTGCTGCTCGGGCATCTGTTGCAGCCTAAGGGAGGCGCGCACCGGCGGGCTGGCAGCGCGGGGCCGGTCGACGGACATCTCGACGGGCATCCACAGGCAGGCGTCCGAAGGCATGCGCAGAATCACCACACGTGATCGTCCTCGGCATAGACCCAGGCCTGGCCAACACCGGCTACGGCGTTGTCGCCCTGCACAGTGGGCGCCTGGCCGCTCTGGATGGGGGCGTCATCACCACGCGCGCCGAGCTTGCCCAGGAGCGGCGCCTGGCCGACATCCACGCCGCCGTCGACGCCCTGCTCGAGGAGCACCAGCCGGACGCGCTGGCGCTGGAGGACCTGTACTTCGGCCAGAACGTGCGCACTGCCTTCGCCGTCGGTCAGGCCCGCGGCGCGGTCATGCTGGCCGGCGGCCAGCGCGGCGTGCCCTGCGCCGGCTACACCCCCCAGCAGGTCAAGGGCGCCGTCTGTGGCAGCGGGCGCGCGCCCAGGGATCAGGTCGCGCGGATGGTCAAGACGCTGCTCGGGCTTGCCGACGAGCCACGCCCCGACCATGCCGCCGACGCGCTCGCCGTGGCCATCTGCCACGCCAACTGCGCGCCCCTGGCCAGAGCGCTCGTCTGTGCCCGCGAGCCGATCGGGACGCCCGCCCAGTGATCGCGCTGATCCACGGCGAGGTGGCGGTGCGTCGCAGCGACCACGTTGTGGTGCTGTGCGGCAGCGTCGGCTACCGCGCCGCGGTGTCCGCGCAGACGCTGCGCCACGTGCCCCCCGTCGGCGAGGAGGTCAGCCTGCATGCCCACTTGATCGTGCGCGACGACGCGCTCGCCCTGTACGGCTTTCACTCAGAGTCAGAGCGCGAGCTGTTCTTGATGCTGCTCTCGGTCCAGGCCGTCGGCCCGAAGGTCGCCCTGGCGGTGCTCTCCGCGGGGCCGGTGCACGAGCTGCTGGGAGCGCTCGCAGCCGGCGACGCGGCGCGCTTTCAGGCGGTGCCCGGGATCGGCAAGCGCACGGCCGAGCGGATCATCGTCGAGCTACGTGAGAAGGTCGGCGTCGACGGCCAGGCGGCGATCGCGCCACGGATGCCGATCGTCGCCCGTCGCGGCCTGGGTGGGCGGGAGCTCGATCCCCGCTCGCTCGCCCGCGAGGGCCTGATCGAGTTGGGCTATACGCCCGGCGAGGCCGAGGAGCTGCTCGCAGGCGTGCAGGGCGACGGCGCGCAGGAGCTGGGCGCCGATGAGCTGATCTCCCAGGCGCTGCGTCTGGCGCGGACGCCGTCGTGAGGTCACACACCCGATGAGCGAGACCGCAACGCGCATTCAAACGCCACTCCTCGTGCCAGACGACGAGCTCGACCGCTCGCTGCGCCCGCGGCGCCTGGCGGACTTCGTCGGGCAGCGGGCGCTGCGCGAGCAGCTGACCGTGGCAATAGAGGCCGCTGGCGCGCGCGCCGAGGCGCTCGACCACCTGCTGCTGGCCGGCCCGCCGGGGCTGGGCAAGACCTCGCTCGCGCAGATCGTCGCCGCCGAGCTCGAGGTCCCATTTGTGCAGACCGCCGGGCCGGCGCTGGAGCGCAAGGGAGACATCGCCGCGTTCCTCACAGCGCTGGAGCCGCGCAGCGTGTTCTTCGTCGATGAGATCCACCGCCTGGCGCGCGCGCTGGAGGAGACCTTCTATCCGGCCATGGAGGACCACAGGCTGCCGATCACCGTCGGGCAGGGCGCCGGCGCGCGCGTGGTCACACTGGAGCTGCCGCCCTTCACGCTGATCGGCGCCACCACCCGAGCTGGCCTGCTGACCACGCCCCTGCGCGACCGCTTCGGCATCCAGGCGCGCCTGGAGCCCTACACGCAGGCCGAGCTCGCGGTCATCGTGCGCCGCTCGGCCGGCATCCTGGAGATCGAGCTCGACGACGGCGGCGCGCTGGCGATCGCCGCCTGCGCCCGCGGCACGCCGCGGGTGGCCAACCGCCTGCTCAAGCGCGTGCGCGACTTCGCCGAGGTGCGCATGGAGGGGGTCGTCACCGCACACGCAGCCCGCGCGGCGCTGGAGATGCTCGAGGTCGACGAGCGCGGTCTGGACCGCCTGGACCGCGAGATCCTGCACGCGATCTGCGCCAAGTTCGCCGGCGGGCCCGTCGGCCTGTCCACGCTCGCGGTTGCCGTCGGCGAGGAGCAGGACACGATCGAGGACGTGTACGAGCCTTACCTGCTCAAGGAGGGCCTGATCAAGCGCACGCCACGCGGGCGCGCCGCCACCCCAGCCGCCTACGCCCATCTCGGAATTGATCCGCCCGCAGAGGGCGGGACGTCGCTGTTCTAGAGTTAGGCGCAGCCTTCGCTGCGCGGCTTTCGTACTCTGTGGGAGACATCATGGCCGCCCATCCCTTCATCTGCCCCAACTGCGGGCACCGCACCTCAGAGCTCGATCGCAACATCGGCTTCACGCGCCAGCGCAAGGGCTGTGCGAAGTGCGGCTTCGCCTTCTTGTTCGAACTGCTCGACGACTACTACCCCGCCCCGGACGCCGCCTTCTTCGTCTGCGACGGCGAGGGCCGCGTGGTCGGCTGCGGCAAGAACTCCTTCGCATTCACCGGCCTGGAGGAGGAGGAGGTGATCGGCCAGCCCGTCAAGCAGGTGCTCGGCCTGAGCTTTGCAAACGGCGACGACCCCGTCGCCAAAGTCCTGGAGTGGGGAGTGCGCGCGCTGGAGGTGCCCGTGCAGGTGGCGGGCGAACGCGACCACGCGGCCAGCGCCAAGGCCGACATCTTCCCCGACTACGACGACGACGGCGGGCTGTTGCTCGTGCTGACCCCGGACAAGTAGTCTGATCTGAGCGCTATGACCGATCGCCGCCGCAACGCTTTCGTCCTCCTCGTCGTTGCCCTGCTCATAGGCCTCGCGGTGGTAACGATCGCCGTCAAGTCCACGCGCCTTGGCCTGGACCTCAAGGGTGGCGTCGAGCTCGTCTACGAAGGCAAGCCAACCGCCCAGGCCAAAGTCGACAACGAATCGCTGGAACGGGCGATCGACATCATGCGCAAGCGCGTCGACCAGCTGGGCGTCGCCTCGCCCGAAATCCAGCGCTCGGGCGAAAAAGAAATCGACGTGCAGTTGCCCGACGTCAGCAACGCCCAGCGCGCCCAGGACGAGGTCGGCAAGACCGCCCAGCTGTACTTCTATGACTGGGAGCCAAACGTGATCGGCGCAAACGGCAAGCCTGCGCCCACCGAAGGCACCGTCACCGGCGATGCGACCAACCAGGGAGCCGGCGGGGACACGGCCGGCCTGCTCGAGTACGACGCCGTCCAGCGGGCGGTCAAACGCCCTGCGATCCTGCGCGACACCGACACGACCTGGAGTCCCGGCTGCACCGCCCAGCAGGTGGGCAACTGCATCTATGGCAGCTGGTATCTGATCGATACGGCGCACGAAAAGATGCTGTGCGCCGGCAACAAGCCGATCTGCGCGCCGGCGGAAACAGAACAGAACCTGTATGCCGACAACTACAAGCCGCCGAAGGGGTCAAAGCCCAAGGCGGTGCGCGTCAACCCCGGCACGGTGCTCGTGCAGTCACGCCCGGTGGAAAGCACCGCCGGCAAGGTCACCAACGAATCGCCCAACAGCTTCTACGTGATCAACGACGAACCGGTGTTGACCGGGTCGGACATCACCAACCCGGCGCAGGGCTTTGACGAAGGCGGCGGCGGCACCGGCCAGCCCAACGTCAACTTCGGCTTCACCTCCCACGGCAAGAAGATCTTCGAAGAAATCACCAAGAAGATCGCCCACCGCGGCCAGGAAGCCCAGCTGCCGGGGGTCTCCAAGGAAGCGGCCCAGCAGCACTTCGCGGTCGCCCTCGACGGTCAGTTGATCACCGTGCCGTCGATCGACTTCACCAAATACCCCGAAGGGATCGACGCGTCCACCGGCTCGGAGATCTCCGGCGGCTTCACGCTCACCTCCGCGCAGAACCTCGCCAACGAGCTGCAGTCGGGCGCGCTGCCGATCAAGCTGGTGCTGATCTCGCGCTCGCAGGTGTCGGCCACGCTGGGCAAAACCGCGCTCAACCAGGGTCTGATCGCGATGCTCGCAGGCTTTGCCGTGGTGTGCCTGTTCCTGCTGATCTTCTACCGCGTGCTCGGCGCCATCGCAATCGGCGGCCTGGTGATCTACGGCGCTTACTACTTCGCGCTGATCAAGCTGATCCCCGTCACGCTGACGCTGCCCGGGATCGCCGGGCTGATCCTCACGATCGGCATCGCCGCCGACGCCAACATCGTGATCTTCGAGCGCGTCAAGGAGGAGATCCGCGGCGGTCGCTCGGTCATCTCCGGCATCGCCAGTGGCTACAAGCACGGCTTCGCGGCGATCGTCGACGCCAACGTGGTCACGTTCATGACGGCGTTCATCTTGTTCGCGCTGGCGACCGCCGAAGTCAAGGGGTTCGCGCTGACGCTCGGCATCGGCACTCTGCTGTCGCTGTTCACCGCCGTGCTGGCCACGCAGGCCGCGCTCGGCACGATGAGCCGCTCGCGCGCGGTCTCGCACCCCGCGATGCTCGGCGCGGCCCGACGCGGGAAAGGCTGGACATTCGACTTCATGGGCGCCTCGCGGTGGTTCTTCTCGCTGTCGGGCACGATCCTGCTCGTCGGCGCCCTGGCGATCGGCGGCAAGGGCCTGAACTTCGGCATCGACTTCAAGTCGGGCACGCGCATCCAGACCGCTTTCATCAGGAACGTCGGCGAGGGCGAAGTGGCCTCGGCGATGGCTGCGGCCGGCTATCCCAACGCGCAGGTGCAGAAGTTCACCAACTCGAGCATCGGCGGCTCGGGCTATCAGATCTCGACCAAGACGCTCAAACCCGAAGCGCTCGATAAAGTCCAGGAAGACCTCAACAACAGGTTCGGCCACGGCAGGAACGTGCCCGGCACCAAGAACTTCTCCTCGACGTCGATCGGGCCGACCTTCGGCAAAACGGTCGCCAACGCCGCGATCATCGCGATCATCGCCTCGCTGCTGGTGATCTCGGCATACATCGCGCTGCGCTTCGAGTGGAAGTACGCGATCCCGGTGCTGATCGCGCTGATGCACGACCTGCTGATCACCTCGGGGGTCTATGCCCTCACCGGCAAGGAAGTGACGACCGCGACGGTCGCCGCGCTGCTGACGATCCTTGGCTATTCGCTGTATGACACGATCATCGTGTTCGACCGCGTGCGCGAGAACGTGCCGCGCATGCCGCGCGCCGCCTTCTCGCAGATCGTCAACCGCTCGATGTCCGAGGTGCTGACAAGGTCGCTGGCGACGAGCTTCTGCACGCTGCTGCCGGTCGCCGCGCTGCTGCTGTTCGGCGGGGAAACGCTCAAGAGCTTCGCCTTCGCGCTGATCATCGGCATCGCCTCCGGCGCCTACTCCTCGATCTTCATCGCCTCGCCCGTGCTCACGCACTGGAAGGAGCGCGAGGCCGGCTACAAGAGCAGGCGCGCACGCATCGTGCGCGAACTGGGCGTGGTACCCGCCTATGCGACCACCGCGTCGGGCACGCCAGAGGACGTCGAGCCCGAGCGCAAGCCCAGGCGCACACGCCGCGGCAGCCTGATCGCCCCCGAGCAGCCGGGCGACCAGATCTCCAGGGACGAGTTCCAGGAACTCGTACGCGACCTCGAGGTCGACGCCGAGCCGCAGGCCAGCGCCCCCCCGGGCAGGCGCGGGCGCGCCAGCGTGGCTCAGGGCAGCGCAGCCACCGAGGCTCCACCCGCCGCTCCCGCATCGTCGCCGCGCGATCCTGCGGCGGATCTCACACCCGAGGACCTCGTCCTCAAGGACGCGCCCAAACCGCGCGAAAAGCGCCGGCGACCGCGCAATAAAAAGCACGGGAGGTCCAGGTAATGGGCATGCTCGGCTGGGTCATCATGGGCCTGGCGATCTGGCACTTCACGATCTGGCTGCCCGACCGCTTCTGGGGCGGTATCGTCGGCGCGCTGATCGGCTCGCTGATCGGCTCGATCGTCCTCGGTCTGATCATCTACGGCGTGAAGGTCTCGGCGCTGAAGGTCCCCGGCGAAAAGGCCACCGACATCGGCGTGGTGCTGTATGCGGTACCGGGCGCGCTGCTCGGCATGGCCGCCGTGTATCTCGAGGGCATGCGCCGCGAAAGGATCGCCGCCGCGCGGGAACGGCCGCAGATCGTCGGCTGAGAGCCTGAGCCGGGATGGCAGAGCTTGCCGTAAATCGGCAGAGTTCTAAAAAATGGGCATGTGTGTAGACTGCCCCCTCTTTCGCAACATAAGAGGAGGAAACCTTGTCCAAACGAGCATTCGTCCTCAGCGTCTGTACGGCGGCGACGCTTCTGGCCACGGCCGCAAACGCTTCGGCCGCCAACCTGTGGGTGTCGAGCACAACGCCGGTCTCGAGTCCGCACAGCAGTTGCGTGCATCCTGGCTACAGCACGATCCAATCGGCTATCAATTTTGTCACCAAACCTCCCGTCGCCCCGGGGTCCAGCATCCACGTCTGTCCGGGCACGTACACCGAACAGCTGACCATCACAGAGCCGCTCAAACTGATCGCGGTCGACGGCGCCGGCTCGGCCAAGGTGGTGCTCCCGACGAAACCTGCCGACTCGACCACCAAATGTGACGAAGCGTCGCTGGCAGGACTCAAAGCACAAGCGGAAGCAGAACAGAAAAAGCCGATCTCCGAAGAAGAACTACAGCCGGACCAGGACGAGGTGTCGGTCTGCACGGAAGGGACGGTCGGCGTCACTGGGCTGACGTTCGAAGCGAAGTGGCCGGGCAGCACGTGCTACGACAGCCTGTACGGGATCCTCGTTGCAGGAGGCGCGACGCTGGTCGCCTCAAACGTGTCGGTCGATGGGGGCGGCGCCTTCCCGATAAACGGTTGCCAGGGTGGTATCGGTATCCAGGTCGGCATGGCTTGGTCACAACCTGTAGAAGCGGGGCATGCGACTCTTAGCCACGACGCGATCTCCGAATATCAAAAGAATGGGATAACGGTCGATGGGACTGAATCGAGCGCCAAAATCAGCACCACGACCGTAGCCGGCGCCGGTGCTACCCCCGCAATCGCCCAGAACGGGATCCAGGTCAGCAACGGCGCGAAGGCGACGATCCAGTCATCGACGATCTCTGGCAACGAGTGTGACGCCTCAAGTTGTGGCGCGAACGCATTCTCCGAAACTCAAGCCACCGGCGTGCTGTTCTACGGCGCCGCGAACGGGTCGAAGGTGATCAGCTCCACACTCAAGGAAAACGACATCGGCGCCTACTTCGTCTCGAGCAACCCGACGCAGCCTCACACGCCGGAAGTGACGATCAGCCAAGACGAGATGAACGCCGATCGCTATGAGGGAGTGGCCCTCGACCAGGGCGATGCGTCGGTGAAAAGCGACACCATCGTCGGGCCGGGCAACATCGGGATCGAGCTGTTCCAGTACGTAGGCGCAGTGGGATTTGAAGGTCCGGAAGGGCCCACGCTGCAGCAATACGCCCCGACGTCGAGCGCGTCGGGTGACACGATCGAAGGTATGAGTGGCGCAGCCGTCGAGGTGCAATCCGACAAAGCACCGGGCGACCACTCCGGCAGTTTCACGATCGCCAACAGCTCGTTCCTGAAAGACGCGCAGGCGCTGGACGACGAAAGCAGCACGTTCAACGTGGTGCTCTGACACGGCAGCGCTGGTGAAGCAGCTGTTCGGAGGGGGCGGAGGGGGCGCCCGTCGCGCCCCCTCCGCCGTCGCGGTTCCGTCCCGCCCTGCCCGTACTCTCGCCGGCGTGGACGACTTCCGCTTTGAGATCCCCGCGTGCCCTCCTGCCGATGTAGAAGTGCTGCGCAGCAAGCTGGGCGTGAGCGCGGCGCTCGCGCAGGTGCTCGTGCGCCGGGGGTTCGCCGATCCTGCCGCCGCGCGCGCGTTCCTGCGCGCCGAGGATGAGCATCCGCCTACGGCCTTCGCGGGCATCGAGGAGGCCGTGCAGACGATCGTCGGGCACGTGCGCCGCGGCTCGCGCATCACGATCCACGGCGACTACGATGTTGACGGCATCTGCTCGACCGCGGTGCTCGTGCGCGCCCTGCGCGAACTGGGAGGCGACGTCGACTTCTACCTGCCCGACCGCGCAAGCGACGGCTACGGGCTGAACGCAAAGACGGTTCAGCGGCTCGCTGAGCGGGGCACGCGGCTGCTCGTGACCGCCGACTGCGGCATCACGGCTGTCGAAGAGGTGGCGGTGGCGCGGGCGCTGGGCATGCACGTCGTCATCACCGACCATCACAGCGCCCGCGCCGACGGGGCGTTCCCGCGCGCGCCGATCGTGCACCCAGCGCTGTGCGGTTATCCGTGTCGCGACTTGTGCGCCACTGCCGTCGCATACAAGCTCGCCCAGGCGCTGTTCGCGGCAGCGGACCGCGACCCCGGCGAGCTGCGACGCGAGCTCGATCTGGTGGCGCTGGCGACGATCGCAGACGTCGTGCCGCTGCTCGGGGAGAACCGGGCGCTCGTGCGCGCCGGTCTGCGTGCGCTTGCCAGCACGGCCAAGCCGGGACTGCGTGCGCTGATGGCCGTCGCTCGCGTCGACCCGGCCAGGCTCGACGAGCGATCGGTCGCCTTCGCGCTCGCGCCGCGGCTAAACGCAGCCGGGCGCCTGTATCGGGCAGACGCGGGGCTGGAGCTGATCCTGACCGATGATCGCCTGCGAGCGGCTCAGATAGCTGATGAGCTCGATCGCGCCAACCGCGAGCGCAGGCAGGTCGAGCTCGGCATCCGCTACGAAGCCGAAGCGCAGATGGACGCGCTCGGGCCGCGCGCTGCCTACGTGCTCGCCGGCGAGGGCTGGCACGCGGGCGTGATCGGGATCGTGGCCTCGCGCCTGGTCGAGCGCAGCCGCCGGCCGGTCGTGCTGATCGCGCCCGACGGTCAGACCGGCAAGGGCTCGGGCCGCAGCATCGCGGGCTTTGACCTGCTCGCCGGGCTCAGCGCATGCGGCGGGCACCTGCTCCGCTACGGCGGCCGCGCTGTGGCCGCCGGGCTGGAGATCGAGCGCGGGCGCATCGACGAGTTCGCGACCGCCCTCGCAGCACACGCCGAAGAGGTGCTCGACAGCGCGGACATGGTGGAGGTCGAGCGCGTCGACGCGGTGGTCGACGGCGATGAGCTCAGCATGGATTTGGCCGAGGAGCTTCAGGCCCTGGCGCCCTTCGGACGCGCCAATCCCGGCGCCTCGCTGCTGGTCGCCGACGCCACGTTCGCCAATGCCAAGCCGATGGGCGAAGGCAAGCACGTGCGCTTCACCGTGCGCTCGCGCGGAGCCAGCGCCAGGGCCGTGGCCTTCGGCAACGGCGGGCGCCTGCCTGTCCGCGACGGCGTGCCCGTCCAGGCCACGTTCACGCTCGAGGTCAACGAGTACAACGGCGTAAGCGAACCGCGCCTCGTGCTGCGCCGTGCCCAGCCGGCGCTGCAGGCGCCGGATTGCGACCTGGCCGGTGCACCGGCGGACGCGGCCGGGGAGCACGAAACCGCCCCACAGCCCACAGCGGCCCCGCCGGCGCCGACGGACATGCCCGACGCAGAGCCGGCGACAGAGCAGCCGGCCGAGCTCGTGCTGTTCGCCCTGCCCTGAGAGCCGGCGTTGCACCCTTCAATCCGGCTTGCGCGTCCCCTACCCTTATGGCATGGTCAGTGCAGAGGATCCGGGTAGCGCCCAGGCCACCGAGCCCGGCGGTGGCGCAGGCGTCGGCGCGCTGCACGTCGGCAACGACCCGGTTGAGTCGCCTGGCGACCGCGCTCCCACCACCGCAAGCCTGGTCGTCGACACAGAGCAGCCACCGGCCGCAGTGCCCCCGCCGCCTGCGCCCTCCGGCCTGAGCGCCCCCGAGCGGCGGCTGCTCAGCGACTTGTTCGCGATCGTCTCCGAGCACGCGGCTGACTCGGCCATCCAGATCGACCGCGCTCGCGTCCAGGACGCGTTCGTGTTCGCGTGCGAGCACCACGCCGCCCAGCGGCGCAAGTCGGGCGAGGACTTCATCGTGCACCCCGTCGGCGTTGCGCGTATCTGCGCGGGCATGCGCCTGGACACGGACACGCTGTGTGCGGCGCTGCTGCACGACACGGTTGAGGACACCTCGGCCTCGATCGAGGAGGTGCGCGAGCGCTTTGGCGAGGAGATCGCGGGCATCGTCGACGGCGTGACCAAGCTGACCGGGATTACCTTCCAGTCGCGCGACGAGGCGCAGGCGAACAACTACCGCAAGATGATGGTCGCGATGGCCACCGACGTGCGGGTCATCCTGATCAAGCTCGCAGACCGCCTGCACAACATGCGCACGATCGACGCGATGCCAAAGAACAAGCAGATCGAGAAGGCGCGCGAGACGCTTGACATCTACGCGCCGCTGGCCCACCGCCTGGGCATCCACGCGATCAAGTGGGAGCTCGAGGACCTGGCGTTCGCGACGCTGCACCCGCGTAAGTACCAGGAGATCAAGGGCCTGGTCGCCCAGCAGCGCGACGAACGCGAGCGCTACGTCTCAGAAGCCGGCGAGTACCTTCAGCGCGAGCTCGCCGAGGTCGGCATCCAGGCGCAGATAGCGGGGCGCGCCAAGCACTTCTACTCGATCTACTCGAAGATGACCAAGAAGGGCCGCGAGTTCAACGAGATCTACGACCTGACCGCGATGCGCGTGATCGTGGACTCGGTGAAGGACTGCTACGGCACGGTCGGCGTGATCCACTCGCTGTGGAAGCCGCTGCCGGGCCGCTTCAAGGACTTCATCGCTATGCCCAAGTTCAACATGTACCAGTCGCTGCACACGACCATCATCGGGCCCGAGGGGCGCCCTCTGGAGATCCAGATCCGCACCCAGGAAATGCACGAGATGGCCGAGTTCGGCGTGGCTGCGCACTTTGTTTATAAGCCCGAGCAGTACGAGGCGCCCACCCCCGGCGAGAATGCCAAGCTCAAGTGGCTGCGCTCGATGCTCGACTGGCAGCAGGAGCTGTCAGACCCGCGCGAGTTCATGGAGACATTGCGTACCGACCTCTTTGAGGAGGAGGTCTACGTGTTCACGCCCAAGGGGGAAGTCAAGTCGCTGGCCGCGGGGGCCACGCCGCTGGACTTCGCCTATGAGGTGCACACCGAGATCGGCCACCGCTGCGTGGGCGCGCGCGTGAACGGGAAAATCGTGCCGCTGCACTATGAGTTGCAGTCCGGCGACATCGTGGAGATCCTCACCGCCAAGCGCGAGCGCGGCCCCTCGCGCGACTGGCTGGCGATGGTCAAGACCACCCGCGCGCGCAACAAGATCAAGGCCTGGTTCAAGGCCGAGTCGCGCCAGGACACCGAGCACACCGGGCGCGAGCTGTTGCAGGAGCATCTGCGCAAACAGGGTCTGCCCGCCCAGAAGATCACCGGCTCGGCGCTGCTGGCCGACGTGATCCGCGAGGTTGGCTTTCGCAAGGCCGACGACTTCTACATCGCCCTCGGCGCCGCCAAGGTTTCCCCCAAGCTGGTCGTCAACAAGGTCATGCAGCGCCTCAAGCACGGCGAGGCAGCCGACGGCGGCGACACCGCCGCGGACCTGCTGCACGTGGGGCGCTCGCGGCGGCGGCCGACCAAGTCCTCCGGCCAGTACGGCATCAGGGTGGAGGGCGTCGAGGATGTGATGCTGCGTCTGGCCAAGTGCTGTCGGCCGGTGCCCGGCGATGAGATTCTCGGCTACATCTCCCTCGGACGGGGCATCACGATCCACCGCGACGACTGCCCCAACGCGGCTGCGCTGCGCAAGAGCCCCGAGCGCTTCACCAACGTTTCTTGGGAAGGTGACCAGTCGACGGGCTTCGTCGTGGAGATCCAGATCGACGCGTGGGACCGCCACCATCTACTGGAGGATCTCTCTCGCGCGTTCTCGGAGTCCGGCGCCAACATCCTGGAAGCGCGCTGCCTGTCGATGGGCCCGATGGTCAAGAACCGATTCGTGGTCGAGCTTGCCGACACGCACGCGCTCAAGAGCGCGGTCACGCGCCTGCGCAACACGGAGTCCGTGTTCGACGCCTACCGGGTCACGCCCGGCGGCGTGTCCTAGCCGGCGAGTGTTCTTGACGAACCCTAAGAGACGACGGTCAGCGCGTCGGGCAGGACCGAGTAGCGCGCCTCCTGCACCTGGCCCAGGTAGTCGCCGTCGACCTGCAGCGGCAGCGGGCGGCCGTCTGCGCTGCGCACGGTCAGCTCGGTCATCTGTGCAAGCCCAGTCACCTGTCGATGGTTGGCCACGCGTGCGCGCGGTGAGATCGAGCGCCAGGCGATGCCTGGCATCGACAAGGGCGTTGCGCGGTGCAGCACGCCGCCGACGAGCACGCCCGAGTCCAGCGCTGCGCCGTCGGCGATTTCGATCGGGCGGTCCTGGAAGTAGGTGAACGGCGAGCCGTTCTGCACGATCGCGGTGACGCCGTCGAGCGTCTCGCCGCGGTCGCCCGCCTGGACCTGTAGGCGTGGGGGTTTGAGCAGGTAGCGGCGCAGGAGGGTGCTGATGGCGATCCACGTAAAGAAGTAAGGCCCCAGCCGGGCCTTCATGCGCGGGTTGGCGTCGACCCGCTCGACGACGCTCGCATCGAGCCCCAGGCCCGAGTTGAACGTGAAGCAGCGGCCGTTGACGACGCCCAGGTCGACCTTGCGCGGATGCCAGTCATCGGCCATCGCCAGCAGATGCTCGGTCGCGTCGACGATCTCGCCAGGGATGCCCAGCATCTTGGCGAACACGTTGGCCGAGCCGCCCGGCAGGGCGCACAGGGGGGTGGCCGAGCCGCGCAAACCGTTGGCCGCTTCGTTGACAGTGCCGTCGCCGCCGAACGCGACGACCACGTCATAGCCCTCGTGCGCGGCCTCGCGACAGATCTCGGTGGCGTGGCCGCGGGCCTCGGTGTCCACCGCGTCGACCTCGAAGCGGCCCTGCAGTGCGTAGACGACGAGGTGGCGCAGCCGGTCAGAGACGGTCGTGGCGTAGGGATTGACGATGATCAGCATGCGCCGCTTGCTCGCGGTGGCGATCGGCTGGAAGTCCTCCGGCGCCTGCGCACGTCGCCGCTCATCGGCGACAATCCGGCCGCGGCGCTCGCGCTCGTCGGTCGGCGATCGCTCGGTCGCGACACCCTGGTTGCGCGTTACGATGCTCATCGCAAGGCCCTACACCGCCTGTGCGTGCGCGTTACCGGCCACGTCAGCGGCCTGGAGCTAATGATCGGCCGATACTGCTGCCGATAACCTTGCTAGACTTTCGTTGCAACATAGCTGGACACATCCAGAGGGGTGGAGGGACTGGCCCGACGAAACCCCGGCAACCACCGCGACGTCACAGCGGGAAGGTGCCAATTCCAGAGAGATGTGTGGCGGGCTTCGTGCTCTTCGCCACACCGAGTGACACGGCGAAGACTAGAGCGAAGGAGCCCTAATGGCTGTCAGTCATCTGGAGTGCAAGGAGTGCAAGGCCCAGTACC
>Ga0102924_1002054_pt1 | contig 22432 bp, 22 predicted proteins | sample PaiPotPPM11metaG_FD_80116 | JGI IMG/M metagenome (GOLD analysis project Ga0102924, IMG submission 80116) | Iron sulfur acid spring bacterial and archeal communities from Banff, Canada, to study Microbial Dark Matter (Phase II) - Paint Pots PPM... ...
CCCCTGAGTGCCTGCGGACTCCATTTGAAACGTGGATTCCACCGGGACGCCGTTGCGGAGGGTGTTCAGGACGACGCAATATTTCTCGGCGCTGCGCAGGAACCGCTCGGCGCGCTCGCCATCGACGTCGCCCTTGATCGCGACCGACGTCGCGCATCGGATCCCGGTCAGCCCGATCGGGAACTCCTTTCCCATCGCCAGGGTCCCGCGTGGATCCCAGTCGCCGGTGACGCGCACCTCGAGCGACTGCAGTTCGATGCCCAGGTTGGCCGCGACCATTCGCAGGGTCGTCTCCTGGCAGGCGGCCAGCGCGCCGAGCAACAGGTCGGCGGAACAGGGCACATCACCCGCGCCGCCGACTGCCGGATGGGCGCCCGAGCGCCAGACCACGTCGTGAACTGACTCCGGCGCGATCGCGCAGTGCAGCGGGTCACCCAGGTCGCTTGCCACGCTCTTCACCGTCAGCTTGATGTCGGCGGATGAGGGGTCGCGCTTGAATCCCTCGCGAATCGGCGACTGTAGAGACCGAATATCGACTGGCATGCTTCCTCCCGTCCCGAACTCTCGCCGTAACCTTAAAGTCCTACAAATGTCAGTCGAGATTACAACTGATAGAGCGCGCCTTGACCGGGACCGCCTGCACGGCTGGCTCGCGGCAGCCTAAGAGGAGCTGATGAACGCCGTAAGGACGGAAGCAACGCTGGTCGAGGCTGGTCTCCGAGCTGAGATCCGGCTGCTCGGGCAGCTGCTGGGTGAGACGCTGCGCGAGCACGAGGGTGTAGCTCTCTACGAGCTGGAGGAGTCGATCCGAAATCGAACCAAGGCGCTCCGCCAGGAGTACGACGCAGAAGACGAGGCTGCCCTCGTGGCGGACCTCGACCGCATCCCGCTGGAGGACGCCGCCCGCCTGGTGCGCGCCTTCGCCACCTATTTCCAGCTGGTCAACCTGGCCGAACTGGAGCGCCAGGCGCGCTCGGTCGACGGCGATGCCAGTGGCGAACTCGACCGCCTGCTGGCCCGTTGCCGCGAGCAAAACATTCCGGCGGAACAGCTCGCGCGCCTCCTCGAGCGGATCGAGGTCCGCCCGGTGCTGACGGCGCACCCGACAGAGGCGGTTCGCCGCAGCATCCTGGACCACCAGGACCGCATCGGTGAAGAGCTGGCACGGTTGCGCGCGCCGCTCGCTGCTCGAGACGACGATCGGGTGCGACGGCGGATCGCAACCCAGGTCGAGATCCTCTGGCACACGGACGAGATCCGATCGGTTCGACCGCGCGTGCTGGACGAGGTGGCCAACGCCCTCTTCTACCTCGAGCGCATCTTCTTCGATGCCATCCCGGAGGTCCACGATCAACTTGCCGAGGCCCTGGCACGTCATTACCCATCGGTCCAACTGCCGATGACGCCGCTCATCTCACTGGGGTCGTGGGTGGGGAGCGACCAGGACGGCAATCCGAACGCGAATGCCGCAATGCTGACAGAGACGCTCCGGCTGCAACGGCGGGCGCTGCTGACGCGCTACCGGGAGCGCGTTCGCGCCCTGGCCCGCGATCTGAGCCAGTCGACTCGCCTGACGCCGGTGAGCCCGGAACTGGCCGCCTCGATCGAGCGGGACGAGGTCGAGCTGGCAGCCTATGCCGCCTCTCTCAATCCAGGCACCAGCGAGGAGCCATACCGGCGCAAGCTCTCCTTCACCTGGTACCGGCTCGGTGCAACCCTGGACGGGAACCCTGGGTCCTATGCCGCCGTGGACGACCTGGTTCATGACCTGGACCTGCTCGATGGCAGCCTGCGGAAATTCAAGGGCGGCTCCGTCGCCGACGGCGACCTGCTCCGGCTGCGCCGCCAGGTGCGGATCTTCGGCTTCATCGGCGCCCGGCTCGACGTCCGCCAGCATCGCGCCATTGTGCGGGCGGCTGCCGCGGAGGTGACACAGCGGCTTGGCTCAGCGGGGACCTCACGCTCGGAGGCGACGCTCAATCCGCCGCCCGTATCCCTGGTGGCGTCGCGCTGGTCACCGGAGACGGGAAACCTGCTGGCGACGCTCTCAGCGATGGCGGCCTCGCAGAGGATCGCACCCGGCGCGGCCCAGACCCTGATCATCAGCATGAGCGAGGGGGAGGAAGATGTCCTGGAGGCGCTCTTCCTGGCCGGGCTCGCCGGCCTGCACGATCTGCGCGCCGACCCGCCCCGCAGCGATGTCGACATCGTTCCGCTCTTCGAGCGCCTGGGCGCCCTCGAACGCGCGCCCTCGACTCTCGAGGCGCTATTGCGCGACCCGGTGTATGCCCGGCAGCTGGATGGCCGGGGCGGACTCCAGGAGGTGATGCTCGGTTACTCGGACAGCAACAAGGAGGTCGGCTACCTGTGCGCCGCGTGGGCCCTCGATCGCGCCCACGAGTCGATCGCCGAGGTTGCCGCCCGCCATGGAAGGACGTTGCGCGTCTTCCACGGACGCGGCGGGACGGTGGGCCGCGGCGGCGGACCGACGCACGAAGCCATCCTGGCTCAGCCGGCGAACGCGCTCGATCCCAGGATCAAGATCACCGAGCAGGGCGAGGTCATCCATCGAAAATATGCCCGGCCCGAAACGGCGCGCCAGAACCTGGAGCTGGTGCTGGGTGCGATGCTGGAGCACACTCTGCTACCCGCAAGCGGTGGCCGCCCGAAGAGCGCCTGGAGGGAGGCGATGGATCGGATGGCGGACGACAGCCGCCGCCGCTATCGCGCGCTGGTCTACGAGGATCCGGCTTTCCAGTCCTATTTCCAGCAGGCGACACCGATCGAGGAGATCGCGCAGCTCAATACCGGCTCACGGCCGGTGAGCCGCGGCGGGACGCTGGCGGTCGACGACCTGCGGGCCATACCGTGGGTCTTCGCCTGGATGCAGAATCGCCACCTGCTCCCCGCCTGGTACGGTGCCGGGTCAGCGCTGCATCGGGAAACCGGGCAGCCGGGCGGCCTCGATCGCCTGCGCGACATGTATAAGAACTGGCGATTCTTCCGCTCCGTCATCGACAACCTCCAGATGGTGCTGGTCAAGGCGGACATGCGCGTCGCACGCCAGTACGCCACGCTGGTGAGCGATGGGCAGGAGCGGGACCGGATCTTCAACAGCATCGAGACCGAGTTCGGGCTGGCGCATGACACCGTGCTCGCGATCACCGAGCAGGAATCTGTGCTGGAGAAGCAACCGCAGCTGCTGGCCAGCCTGCGGCTGCGCGATCCCTACCTCGATCCGATGAGCTATTTCCAGGTCCGCCTCCTGCGCGAGCTACGCCGCCTGCCCGCGGACCACCCGGGGCGCGCCGCCCACCTTCAGGCGGTGCTGCGCACCATCAACGGGATCGCGGCCGGCCTGCAGAACACGGGCTGATCATTACCCCCCACCCCGACCCTCCCCCGCAAAAAGGGGGAGGGGGAACGGGAGTGCTAGCATGCTAGCCCGCGAGTGGGGAGGGGGAGGCTGCGGCGGCGCGGCGGTGCTGGTCATCGATCAAGGCGTCAAAGACTCCTAGAAGTACCAGGTCGACCACGAGGTACGAAAGACCGCCGAGCTGCTGGTAATAGAAGACGAAGAGGTCGGTGAGCAGGATGCTGGCCAGCACCGCCCGCTTGAACCAGCGCAGGGCGTGCATCCGGGAGAGCGGCAGGCGGACCAGGCCCATGACGGCGAGAAACGTCGATATGCCGGTAGCCACCAGCAGCGGAAGGTGAGAAGGGACGTCGGCGAGGTCGCCGCCGCTTCGCAGGGTCAGCACCGAGGTAACCAGCAGCCCGCCGACCAGCCGTATCAGAAGGATCGGGATCGCGACCCGGCGCGTCCAGGCGGAGCGGAGACCCCGATGGAGCGCCCGCCGCCAGCGCCGCATCTGCCGGTGCAGCGGGCCGCGCGGGATCACGTCGGGTGGGCGCGCCTCCAGTCTCTCCGCGATGTCTCCGAGCAGGCTGGTGCCCGTCGGGCCGCTGAGGCGGAGCCAGCGGAGCAGCAGCTGCTTCTCCTTCGGGTCGAGGTCGTGGATCGCTGCATCCTCCAGCAGGACCAGGGCATTGGCCAGATAGATCTCCGGGCTTGCCGGGCGGTGTCGCTCGAAGCTCCGCAGGCGGAGGAAGAACAGGACGAAGACGACGTAGATGAGCGCAATGGTCGGCTGGTAGAAATAGTTGTTGTCGCTGGTGATGAACTTGCCCAGCTCGTCGATGAAGAGGCCGAAGCCAAGCCCGCCGAGTACTGCGGCGATCCGGCGGATGCGCTCGCCCAGGTAGGCGAGCAGAAATAGCAGCGCGGTGACCATCAGCCCTCCGCCCCACAACATGTGGGCGATGTGCAGGCCGCCGCCTCCCAGCTTCGGATAGCCACTCAAGCTGAGAAAGAACCGAACAATGAGTAGAGATGCAACCGCCGAGACGAGGAATGTCTCGCGGAGCTGGCCCGCCTGGAGGTTGCGGTTAAAGAGCGGGTGCGGGATCCGGTCGTCCACCTTGCTAGGTAGTCTCAACTACACGATCCCAGGCGGCTGACCGGCCGAAGCCGACGGGTTTTACGAGTCCATCGCGGCGCAGCCGGCCCAGAACGAGCCGGATCGTTTCCGTACTTACCCCCAGGACTGAGCGGCGGACGTCGTCGATGGTAAACCGGGGTGGCGCGTGTTTGAGCACGTACTCACGAACTCGCTGCTGCTTGGACATGTCCCTGCCGACTCGGGCCGCCGCGATCCTCTTCTCAAACGCGTCGTACGCGTCCGCCAGCACTGACGCGAGGTACTCGATCCACGGCCAGGGCGAGTGTTTCGCCTCGTGCCAGCCGCGCTGCGATGCTTGGAGGGCCGCATAGTAAGCGTTCCTGGTGTTGAAGATTTGCTGTTCCAGACTCACATAGCGGGGGACGCCGTATCCCTCTCGGAGCAGCAAATGGGTTGTCAACAATCGAGCCACGCGCCCGTTTCCGTCAGCAAAAGGATGGACTGCCAGAAAATCCAGAACGAAAGCCCCAAGCAAGACGACCGGGTGAGCAGACTCATTGCTCCGCGCATCCTCATATCGCCGCGCGAGCTCCGAGAGCATGAATTCTGTTCTTTCGGGAGGTGGTGGCTTGAAGACCGTGGAGCGCATCCCGCCTTCGTAGCTAACAATGAGGTTTTGATCAGCTTTCAGACGACCGCCGTGCCCATCCACGTGCCGAAATAACTGGCGATGGACGTGGAGAATTAGGGGGACCGAGAGGGCCTCTCCGGTCCGCTTCTGCATGATCTCGTCGATCGCATCGCGATAGCCGGCGAACTCGCGTTCGTTTCGATTGCGAAAGCGGGGTGGCTCCTGGCTAAGGGCGATCCTCTCGCCTCGCCCGGGATCGACCGTCACACCTTCGATCGCGGACGAGGCAGTAATCGAAGCGACCATCGTCTCTTCGGCCAGTGAATCCATGAGCTCCGTTAGCTGGTTTCGATACAGCTCCTCGCGGCCTCGCCCCAGATCGGAGCGATGCAGCAAGACGCCCAGCCGGGCCGGTTGGGCGGCAAGCGTTCGATCCAGGTCAACGAAGGTATTCATTGCGCTTAAAGTATGTAAAGCGTGTCGTTTTTACCTACTTTAGCATGGTCTTACGGGCTTTTCTTACGACCTGCTTACGGATGGGGCTGGGGCCCTCATCTCGGCGAGGATCGCCGGCACCGCCTCCTCAGGACTCGGGAAGTTAGGCGCCCAGCCGAGCTCCTCGCGGGCCTTCTGGTTCCTGACCCGGAAGGAGCTGACCATCGACTCCACCAGCGGCTTTCCCACCAGCAGGTTCATCAAAAAGGGCGGGATGGTACCCACCCGCTTCTTGGCCAGGGCGTCGGTAACGGAGTCGACCAGCGCGCGCAGGGTGACCGGGTTGTCGTCGACGACGTTGTACTCGGCGCCGGGCGGTGCCTTCTCCAGCGCCAGGGCGAAGGCGGCCGCCAGGTCGTCCACCTGGATGCAGCTCCAGTAGTTCTTGCCCGAGCCGACCACCCGCAGGCGGTTCTTGACCGCCTGGTCGTAGAGCGCTTCCTTGAAATAACCGCCCGGACCCAGCACGAAGCCCGGTGCCACGACGACGAGGTCAAGCGGCTTCATCGCGCGCATCGCCCGTAAACCGGCGACCTCTTTAGCGTGCGTCTTACCCAGCGGCGAGGGGTTGAACGGAGTCGTCTCATCGATCCAGGCGTCGCCGCAATTGCCGTAGTTGAAGGTCCCACTCGTGTAGACGAATCGTTTGCGCAGCACCAGGCACTCGGTGGCGAGCGTACTGGTCATCAGCTGGTTGGCGGCGCCCAGCTGCTGGATCCGGGCGTCGGTTATCCGTCCCTTGACGCCGTACTGAGCGGCATGGATGACCGCGTCCACATGGCTCACCAATCCGCGGTAGGAGTCCGGTCGGAGCATGTCCCCAACCGCGAGTTGCACGCCCGACTCCTTCAGCGCGCCTGACGCCGGGCTGCCTTCTGACCGCACCAGCCCAACCACCTGGTGGCCATCCTTGAGCAGGGCGCGGACGATGGCGCCGCCGATGAACCCGGTGGCTCCGGTGACGAGAACGCGTGGGAACTTCATGGGGTGCGCTCCTTTTGCCTAAATCTCCCTGCCCCCTGTGGGGAAGGCTGGGGAGGGGGTCGCAGTAGGGCCCGGCATGCGGTCGAAGGCGTAGTAGACGGATACCAGCGCGATCACCAGCACCACCACCACGGGACTGATGAAGGCTAGCGGAACACAGACAGCATAGGCGGCGAGGGTAAGGGCATACCAGGGCAGGGCGGCCTTTGCCGCGTCGCGGCTGAAGCGCGGCGAGAGAAGGCCCTCGCGATAGACGGCGTAGACGTAGACGCCGCTAAACCCGGTACCGATGAGAATCGCGTTAAGCAGGTAGAAGAGCGCGGCCACGTGCGCGTCCGAACCGGAGCCGAGGTGCGAGCCGAGCACCTGGGTTGGAAAGGGGATGAAGGAGATCACCATCAGGAGCAGCAGGTTGAGCAGGATCAGGGGCCGGTCGACATGGGCCAGGCGGCTGAAGAGCGCGTGGTGATTGAGCCACATGATCCCGATCGTCAGGAAGCTCGCCGCGTAGACGGCAACCTCGGGCCAGAGGGCGAGGAGTGCCCGGGCAAGCCCGCCGGAGAGCGAAGTGGGTAGGTGGACGTTGAGGATCAGTAGGGTGGCCGCAATCGCGAAGACGCCGTCGCTGAAGGCCTCGACCCGGCCTGTGCTCAGGCCGAAGGGGGCGCGACCCCTGCTTTGCGGCCTCTCCGTTGGCACGGTCCACACATCCTAGCGTCAGCATGCGGGCAGGCGACAGCGGGAGGGCGTCAGTTCGGGCTTGGGCCCAGCGCTTTGCGGGCGGTGGTGATGTCGTTGGTCCCGATCGCCACCCGGGTTTCCGACAGGAGATAGAGGAAGCGGACGCTCACTCCCGCCTCGGCCAGGCGCTGCAGGATCATCGACAGCTCCCCGGGGCGATCCGGCATCGGGATCAGCAGCACCTCGTGCTCGCCGTCGATCTCGAAGCCGGCGGCGCGCAGCGCCTGCCGGGCTGCCCCCGGATCCCGAGCAACCACGTGGACTACGCCTTCGATCTCCGCCAGACCCTCGATATTGACTCCTGCCTCGCTCAGTGCCTGGACCGCCCGGCCGAGTTCGCCCGGCCGATCCTCAGCCAGCTTGATCGAGATATCGCGAGCCATTGCCCGAGATTGTAGGCGAGTCAGCCCGTCCCCTAGCCGGCGCCCACTGCGACCCTATGTGGTCGCCTAAGCATCGTGGGATGCTTGACCCCGGGCCTGCCATATGGGATATTGCAGCCATCTGCTTGACCGGTTACGCAGAGGTTGATTTCGAATCCTTTCCGCGTCCCCAGCGTTGTATTCGGTAAGATCGAAACACAGGAGGAGCGCCGGGTGCCAATCTATATCACGACCCTAGAAACGGAAGGTCACGGTTGGATTGCCTTTGCCCCGGAAGCTCGTGCCACGGCCCAGGGCGAAACCCAGGAAGAAGCAAAGCAAAACCTGATCGATCTGCTGGAGACGTACCCAGATCTGCTCGATGAGGTACGGAATGCTCGTAGCCGTAAGGTCGAGCTTCTAACCGTCTAACCCCCACGGCCCGCCTACCGGAACTCAAATATCGGGAGTTGGTCAACCTTTTCAAGGCCTTCGGCACCGATCTTGAAGGTCTTGGCTCTCCCAAGCTCAAGGCAACGAGTCGGACCGGACGCAAGGCGGGCGCTCACTGCCACCCCTCGCATGTTTTCTGGCCGGAAGCGTTAACTCGCCTTCTGGGGGACATGGATATCTCTCGGGAAGAGTTTGAGAGATGGAGCGCGGCGGGCCGTAAACCCAAGCCACCGCGCTAGTCGAGTTCATGTGCGGAAGGGCGATCCTTCCAGCGGGACTCCGCAGCCCTCTTTGCGATCTCTGACCGCTGCTCAGCAGTCAGTTTCGCAGCCCTGGCCCGGCCGCCCTTCAAGCCGCCCAGCCTACCCAGGGCGCGGGCAGCAGCAGACACCTCATCAGCGCTCAGCTCGGCCTGGGGATCGGTGGCATCGTTGACGATTGGGTCCCCCGCCGAGTTCGGGCTGCGGGCACCCTTTCTTGACCGCTCACGCACAGTCAAACGATGGCAGTCCGGCGCTGGCTATGTCAAGGCTTGCCAGGCAGCTAACGACGTGCTATTAATCTACTGGTGATCGCTGCAGCGAAGCGAGATAGGCGCGCCGAACGGCGTGAGGCCACCGTCGCCGAGATCCTGGAGGCGGCCTGGGAGCTGGCCCGCAGCCAGGGGCTCGCCGGCATCTCGCTGCGGGAGCTGGCCCAGAAGATAGGTATGCGGCCGCCCTCCCTCTACTGGTACTTCGATTCCAAGAACGCCATTTACGACGCGATGTTCGCCCAGGGCAACCGCCAGCTGCTGGCCGGGATGGCCGAGCTGGACTGGCCCGAGGATGCCAGGGGGATCCTCCGGCTCTCGGCGCGGAAATTCGTCGAGTTCAGCACCGAGAACGGCGAGCGCTACCAGCTGCTCTTCCAGCGTACCATTCCCGGGTTCGAGCCCTCGCCCGAGGCATACGCGCTCGCGATGCAGGTCGTAAACCAGATGCGGGCGCGCCTGGCGGCAGCCGGCGTGACCGATCCGCGGGCCTTCGACGTCTGGACAGCACTGGTAAGCGGCATCGCGGCACAGCAGATCGCCAACGAGCCGGGCGGCGACCGCTGGGTTCGACTGATCGACGAGATTGTGGACGCCTATGCGGATCGCCTGATGGCAAGCAAACAGGGAGGGACAAATGATCGTGGCAATGACGGTTGAAAGTACGGCGGTGGAGGCGATTCCGGCGCTGAGTCACGAGGAGGCGATGCGCCTGGCGCAAACCGAGTACGACCGGATGATCGCGCTTCTTCGGCAGCTCGAGCCGGCCGACTGGAAGCGCCCGACGGTCTGCGAGCCCTGGGATATCCGCGCCATGGCGGGCCACGTCCTCGGCATGGCGGAGCTCCAGGCTTCGTTCCCCCAGTTCATCCACGATTTCCGTTCCGCCAAGCGCATCGGCGGCTCGGTCGTCGACGGCATCAACGCCACCCAGGTGAGGGAGCGCTCCCACCTGGCAGCCGCGACGGTGGTCGACGGCCTCGCCTCGGCGGCCCCGCGCGCCGTCAGCATGCGCCGCCGCACCCCGGCGCTGATGCGGAACCTGGTCCGGATGCGGCAGGATCCGCCCTTCCAGAGCGAGCGGTGGCAGTACGGCTACCTGGTCGATACCATCTTCACCCGCGACACCTGGATCCACCGGCTCGACATCAGCCGGGCAACCGGTCGCGAGATGGTGCTGACCGCGGCACACGACGGGCGCATCGTCGCCGACGTCGTCGCCGATTGGGCCCGGCGCCACGGGCGACCCTTCGATCTAACCCTGACCGGCGCCGCCGGCGGCCGCTACCGGCAGGGCAGCGGCGGGGAGCCCGTCCAGCTCGACGCCCTTGATTTCTGCGCAACCGTATCCGGCCGCATGCCGGGCGCCGGCCTGCTCTCGACCCGCGTTCCGTTCTGACCTGTTCCAGTCAACTACCGAGGAGGAAACAAGATGGCGATTGCCGAAATCACGCAGCTGACGGTCGAGCCCGGCGAAAACCGGGGAAAGTCGTTCCACGAGGGAGGCCTCGGCGTTCTCTTCAAGATTTTCGGGAGTGAGACCGGAGGTGCGCTCGCGATCGTCGAGCATCCGATCGATCCGCACCGCCTGGTCCCGCCCCACACGCACAGCGACGTTGACGAGTACTCCTACGTCCTAGAAGGGGAGATCGGCGCCCGGATCGGCGACCGCGTGGTCTCCGTCGGTCCCGGGACCTACGTGCTCAAGCCCCGCGGCATCATGCACACCTTCTGGAACGCGACCGACAAGCCCGCCCGCATCATCGAGATCCTCTCGCCGGCCAAATTCGAGAAGTTCTTCGAAGCCATGGGCGACCTGATGAAGCACCCCGGCCCGGACACGCCACAAAAACTCGACGCACTTGCCACCGCCCATCAGTGCACCCTCTCGATGGATTGGGTTGCGGAGCTCAAGTCGACCTACAAGCTGAAGCTCCTGGGCGAGCCTTAGCCACGGCTTATCAGAGGCGGGATGGACACGCCATCGCTGGCGATCAGCTGATGAGGGTAACGGAGGCGGCTGAGCCAGCGGGGGGCAATGCCAGCCCAACCGCGCCCCTTACTCAAAATCCTAGCACTCTCGGAACGGTGGGCTCAAGGGCTCAAAGATCCCCTTCAGCCGAGAGTGATAGAGGCACACATATATATAGGTATAAGCCGAGGTCCAGGTCTTCACCAAATCTAAATACGACTGGGCGCCACCTTGTTGACTTAGCGGACTAATCCTGTAGGATTGCCAGCAAGGCTTGGGAGGGCCGGCGTTCCGTTCGGGGAAGGGCTACGCGCGAAGAACCTGGTTACCTAATTCGGACCGTCAGTAATTCCATAGCCACTGGCCGACATATTGGGGGAAGCCAATGGCAACGATCCTGGCGGTCGACAAGGACCCACTTCAACTCGACCTGCTGAGTCACCTGCTGCAGGGCCAGGGGCATAAGGTCCACGCCACCCCGGAGCCGGAACAGGCTCTCGAGCTGCTGCAGTCGCAGCTGATCGACCTGGTGATCCTGGAGACAGTCCTGCCGCGCCACGACGGCTTCCGGGTCTGCCAGCAGATGCGCCAGCTCAATCCCTATACGCCGCTGATGATCCTCTCCGAGCGTACCGACGAGGACCAGATCGTGCGCGGCCTGACCGCCGCCGCCGACGCTTATGTGATCAAGTCTGTCTCACCCCGACAGTTGCTGGCGCAGGTCGCCGCCCTCCTGCGGCGGGGCAACCTGAGCCGGTCGGGACGCTGGGGCGACGACAGCCTCTCAATCGGTGAGATCACACTCAATCTTCCCCAGGGGCTGGCACTTGTGAATGGAGTGCGTGTCTCATTGACCAAGGCCGAACTGTCCCTGCTCCACGCCCTGATGGAAAACGCGGGCCGGGTGCTGAGCAGAGAACAGTTGATGGAGATGGCCTGGGGTGACGGCTACGCGCGGCTTCCCAAGATGGTAGATGTGTACATTCGCCAGTTGCGCATCAAGATCCAGCCCCACCTGAAAGGCGGCGACTACCTTCGGTCGCTTCGAGGCTTCGGATACAAATTCGAGCTGCCTCGGCCCCAGTCAGCTGTCATCAACTGACCGGCGACTAGACTAGGCTGCGATGAGTGCGGCCGATCGCCGAGACCAGCGTGCCGCGGACAAGCAGGTGGATCCCGATCGGCTCCTGGAGGGCGAAGATCCCACGACGCCTCACCCGGAGGATGCGCGGCACTGGATGCAAACCTACCGAGAGCTGCTCGCGTTCAAAAAGCGGATGTTGAGCGTTGCCGGGGAGGCGGCAAAGCACCCATGGAAGGAGTCCGCCGCCCGCGAAGTCGCGTCAACGGATCTCGTCACCCTGAAAGCCGAACAGGCGCGCTTCAAGCGGCGCCTCGAGTTTTGGAAAGGGCGCCTGGACGAACTCCCACCGAAGGGGCAGCGCCGGCGCTAGCTCGCCGCGCCTGATTGGGCTCGCCAGGGAAGGTAAAAGCCCACCGTGCTCTCCTCCCCGGACCGCCACACCAGCGATCCGCCATGGGCGGTCACGATCGCCGTGACCAGCGACAGTCCCAGACCGATCCCCTCTTTCGCGTCGGGCCCTTGCACGAACGGAATGAAGAGTTCGCCAGCGCGCGCGCCTAAACCCGGCCCCTCGTCGACGACGTCGAACTCGATCAGGTCGCCGAGCCGCTGGGTGCGAAGCTGCACACGGCCACCCGGCTTGCCGTATTTGGCAGCATTGTCGATCAGGTTCAAGAGACAAATCTTCAGGTAAAAGGGGTCACCGTCCACGTAGCCGTCCACGGCGGCGCCCTCCGCCTCCAACGTGACGTTGCGCTGCCGGCAGAGGGGGATCGCGGTCTGGACGACCTCGCCGATCAGCGATTGAATCGACACCTCGTCATGTCGGATGGGGAGGGTTCCCTCGGCTGCCCGGCGGGCCTCCATCAGCTCCGAGGTCAGGCGGTTGAGCTCGCGCACGGACAACCTGACCTCTTCCAGGATCGCGTCGATTCGATCCGGCGCAGCCTGGACCCCTCGGTCAGCGAGCATTTCGAGGTGGCCCGCGATGAGCGAAATTGGACCTCGGAGCTGATGCGCGACCAGGCTCAGTACCTCTGGCCAGTCGCTGCCTGGGCCCGTGGGTGGCTGCCCCGTCAAGCTATCAGTGATAGTGGAACACCCATGCTTTATTAGCGTAACACCCGGCGCTTTGTTGCTCGCCATAGACGCTGTTGTTGCTGCATGTTGCTCGCTCCGGCTTGTATGTTGCTCATGCGAGTGAATACACGCCGCGGCGTTGGCTCAAAACCCGCCCTCCGGTTCCAGGCGCTCGTTATCGAGGGTGACCCGGATTACCGGTCGGTAATTGCTCATGTCGTGGAGCTGGCAGGGGGGCGAGCAGAGACGGTGGCCGACCTCGAGCAAGGGCGGCGGCGGCTCCGTGGAAAGAGGGTAGACGTTGTCATTCTCGGGTTGAGCGCGGAAGAGAACGTCCAGCTGGATGCGATCAGTGACCTCCGCAGCGAAGCGCCCTGCCCGGTCATCCTGCTCCACGAATCGTTCGAGGAAGCGCGCCTGATCTACGAAGCGGGGGTGGACCATATTCTGCCCAAGCCGTTTGTTCCAGGGGCGCTGGTGGGGGCCATCAAGGCCGAGCTCCGTGGACCCTCCCCGACCTCGGTCCTACCGGCGGCGACCATGATTCAGATAGGAGGGGTCACATTCGACTCCCAGGTTCGAGAGGTCCGCCATGGCGAGCGCGAGGCGTCCTTCAGCCGGCGGGAATGGGAACTGCTGACCTTCTTCCTGGCCAACACAAATCGCTATTACGAGTCCAAGGGACTCCTGGGCCAGGTCTGGGAGGGGGCAGTGTCTGCCGAGCAGTTCCGTACTTACGTCGGGCGCATCCGGCACAAACTGATGCCGCTCGACCTCCCTGTCCAGCTCGTGAACCACCCGGGCGTCGGCTACTGCCTGGTCTTCGAGCAGGTTGAGCAGGCGTAGGCCCTGGATCGCCCGGAGGGGGTGATGGCACGGCAGCGCCTGCAGGAACTTTTGAAGAGCATCGACATCCTGACGCGGCCGATGCCAGTGGCCGATCTACTCCAGGCGATAGCCGAGCAGGCGCAGAACCTCGTCTCCGATGTCGAGACGGCGGTGGCGTACGTCCCGGCCGAGCGGCAGGACATCTTCCGGGTGATGGGGGCAGCCGGCCCCTGGGCCGGCCGCTTCCGAGGGGCCGAAACCATGCAGGAGCGGGCGCTCTCAGCGCTGCGTGCGATCGTCGATCGACGTCCCGTCGAAACGACCCCCACGGAGCATCCCGACAGCGCCGGCTCGGAGGAGGCCAGGCAGGCCGGGTTCAGCGTCATCCGGCTGGTACCGATGGTTCTCGGCGACAACCTTCTCGACGGCCGCACCTCCCTCGGCGTGCTCTGCTTCTTCCGCAGAGCGCCAGCCACATATTCGGATGAGGAGCGTCGCGCCACGGATGAGTTCAGCAAGCACGCGGCGTTCATCCTGCACCGGGCCGAGCTGCTCGAGGTGGCCGATCGGACCACCCGCCGGCTGCAGGTTGGTATCGATGTCGCGCTCAGCGTTGCGACCACCCATGACGTGCGCGAAGTCATCCGGCGCCTGCTCGAGCGCACCGTCGCCGCCATCGATGCCGATCGGGCCACGATGAGCGCGGTTGAGGGAGATGAGGTGGTGATCGAGGGGGCATACGACGTGGCGGGACCTGTCGCCGTGGTCGGGAGCCGCTGGAAAATCACCGCCCCCGAGTTTCGCCAGATGCTGGTCGACCACAAACCGGTGACAAGCAACTACGACCCTGAGCATCTGCCCTCGCCCTTCCGCGAGCAGCTGGCCGGCGTCCGTCACCTCGTCACGCTTCCCCTCCTCATCGCCGGAGAGGTTCGAGCCACCCTCGCCGTCAGCCGGCGGCGCGACAAGCCCTTTACCTCCAACGACATGGCCACGCTCCAGGAAATCGGGACGATTGCCGCCCTCGCCCTGCGCAACGCGCGGCTGTTCCAGGAGGTCGAGGTGGCGCGCGACGACGCGACCCGGCTCGCCCGCCGGCTGAACACCGCCGTCGACATTGCCTTCGACCTGGCCGCCGAGCTCGATCCCGCGGTTCAGATTCGCGGCCTCCTGCGCAGGGCCGTCGAGTCGGTCGATGCCGACCGGGGCACCCTGCTCCGAGTGGACGGCGCAGATGGCGTCGTGGACGACTCCTACGCAAGGTCGGGTACCCCGGTGCCGATTGGCAGCCGCTGGCCAATCCAGGACTTCCCGATCCTGCGACGGGCGCTGGTCGAACGGCTGCCCGCCCAGGAGAACCGTGGCACCGAGTCCTTCCCGACCACCGAGCCGATGCGCCGCGTGGAGCACGTCATCACGGTTCCACTGGTGATCCAGGGCGAAACCGTTGGCGGCATCGGCCTGAGCCGGGAGCGGGATCCCGAATTCAGCGACGAGGAAATCGCCACCGCGCAGCAGATCGCCAATGCCGCCGTGGTCATGTTGCGCAACGTCCGATTGCTCAAGGAGGCGACGGAAGCAAGCCAGGTGAAGACCAACTTCCTCAACACGGCCGCCCACCAGCTGCGGACACCGCTGGCGGTTGTAACCGGCTACCTGTCGATGCTGCAGGACGGCAGCCTGGCGGCCGATCCCGGCTTGTCGCGGCAGGCCATCGATGTCCTGGTTGACAAGGCCGGCGAGCTGCGCGATCTAGTTAATGGCCTGGTCGCCGAGGCGACAACGGCGCGTGGTGTTGGTCAATAAGAACCAAGCGCCAGGACCCGGTTACGGTTTCATAACCTGCCAACCGCGGCGGACGGACCCCCCGCGTCCTCTCTGTCTCGCGTTTTCTTGAGAACCCGGTGCTGCCGGTGAACAGAGAGGCGCCTCCCCGTATCTGGGGAGTGGTATTTCCGGTTACCGTTTCCTAACCGCCACAGGCGGTGATCCTTACCGTCGAGTGATTTAGCAGCCGTAACGTGGCCTTCACCGTGTGGAATGTCCTTCACGCTGCGCCCAACGGGGAACCGCAAGTCTGCAAGTACCTGGGCCTGCACGGGATCGAAGCCTACGCCCCCAAGTTCCCGGCGGCCCCTCGGACCAAGCCCGGAAGCGTTCGTGACCGCCACCACCGCTGGGTCTTTCCCGGCTACGTCTTTTTCAAGCTGGAAGAAGGCTTTGCCCACTGGGACCTGATCCGGTGGGCTCCCGGCGTCCGCCGGATGCTCCAGGAAGACGGCGCCCCCGGTGCCGTCGATGACGCCATCGTCGATCACATCCGCCACCGCCTGGCGGAGCGCTCGCTGACCCAGACCCGACCCACTTTCCGAAAGGGCCAGCCGGTCGTGATCCAGAGCGGCCCGCTGCGGATGGTGGACGCCATCTTCGACCAGAACCTGGACGGCCCGGCGCGGGTGCAGGTCTTGGTTCACCTCCTCGGTCGCCCGCTGGCGGTCGAGGTCGACCCGGCGATCCTTAAGGCGGCCGGCTAGCCACCTTCACGCCCAGAGGGGATCGCATTTTCGAACACCAAAGTGTTCGAAACGGCGGAGCCTGCCCAGAAAGCAAAAATGCCTGAACTGTCGATCGTTGTCCCCACCCACGATCGCTCGACGCTTCTGCGCCGGCATCTCGATGCCATGAAAGCCCAGACCTTTCCGAGGAGGTCGACGGAGTGGATCGTCGTGTGCGATGGCTGCACCGACGGGTCCGCCCAGGTCGCTCGTGACAGTGGGGCAGACCTGGTGATCGAGCAGGTGGGTTCGGGGCCGGCGGCCGCGCGAAACGCTGGGCTGGCCGCCGCCACCGGTGCACTGGTTTGCTTCCTCGACGATGACATCATTGCGGATCCTGGATGGGTCGCGGCGTTCGCCGGCGATGTTCGGGCTGGAGAGTCCGGAGTTCTCCATATGGGCTACTGCCCCCACGCCCCGACCACAATTGCGACTCATCTCGATCGGCGGAATGCCGCCTGGTACGAGAGCCGGATCGAGCTGATCCGAAGGCCCGGTTACGAGCCGGCGTTCACTGATTTCTTCTCGGGCAACTTTGCGGTCGATCGAAAGGAGTTCGTCGCCTTTGGCGGCTTTGACCCGCGTTTCTGGATCGCCGAAGACTATGAGATGGCTTTCCGCGCCCTCAGGCAGGGCTGGCGGATCCGGTTCGTACCGGCGGCGCGCGCCGAGCATCATTTTCACCGGGACCCTCATGCCTATGGCCGCCAGGCCTTTCGCGCCGGGCAGGCCGATGCCTTGCTGGTTCGCACCCATCCCGAGATTGCGTCCGAGGTCCGAATCGGGCTGCCGCGCACTCCGCTGCGCCGGATCGCCGGGCTTGGCTGGCGGGCCGTCGCGCTACGCACAACGCTCAGCGTCAACCTGGTGGAGCGGCTAGCGCTAATCGGGGAGCGCGTCAGGATGCGGACCCCACTCGACCTTCTATATGCGCTCCTGTGGGATGGCCAGTACTGGCGAGGCGTAGCCGCGGCGTAATGCGCGCTCTCAATACCAGGTCGATCGTCGACGAGATCTTCACCGCGGAACTGGCAGCGGCTGGCCCGGTTCAGCGGCTGGATTTTCTCGGGCGCGGCCAGACGGATGTCTATCGCATTGTGGCGGATGGGCGCAACTTCATCGCCCACACAAACCCGTCCGGGACCGAGTACCTGAAGCGGCTGCGTGCCAATCTCGAGGCCCTCGCGGTACTTCGCGATGACAGGATCCCGCGTGAGGCGGCCTGGCGGAAGTCGAACGGAGCCTGGGCGGTGCTGGTGTATCCCGAGATCCCGGGCACTGAGCTCAACCGTTCGAATGCGACTGGCGCGGCTCTTGACCAGTTGGGCGATCTGCTCCTCCGCCTCCACTCGGTCGAGGACCCCGGGCAAGCCGGCGACAGCCCTGTATGGCGAGTAAATGAACCGGCGGCTTTTGCCGCCTTCGGCGACATGCTGCTCCACCGCGTGGCTGATCTTCCCATCCGGCGCGATCGCGTACGCAGTCATCTCGACGTGATGGCTCAATACCTTGCCGAACACCGGTCCGAATTCGAAATCCCGACCCACCTTATCCATGGGGATCTTCATCGCTCCAACATCGTTTCGACAGGGACATCGATAGGCCTGCTGGACTGGGCGGACCTAACGGCAGGCGACTACGCCTTCGACCTTGCGGCGCTGAAATTCATCCTCGATTCCGTCGCTCCCCGGAAGAGCCTCGAGTTCATCCGCGCCCGCGCGCGCGCCTATCGCGAGCGCTTCCATGATGGTTCGCTCGAGATCCGGATGCGCTTTTTCCTCGCGTTGGCCGGACTGGTTCGTGCCGTCAACTGCGCCGATGACATTGCTGCCTTCCGGCCCGGTCGAGCCTGGCGCGTCCGCGCCTGCTACCTCCATTCAGAGGCGCAATGGCGGGTGCCCTTCGAGATCGAGGGAGCTGCCCGATCCGCGCCAGTCGCCCGGACCGAGGATTTTGCGGTTGATATGCGGCAGCCGATCCGCGGGCTGTTCTACCTGGTGGCGCCGAAGAGGGTCTGGTGAAGGCTCCCAGCATCGCCCGGAGCACCGCATTGAACTTTCTCGACGGCGCGGTCACGCTCGCCGGAGCCCTGGTGGTGTCGGTGATCCTGGCCCGCAAGCTGGGTCGTGACGGCTTCGGAATTTACGCGCTGACGATGTCGGTGGTCATGTTCATACTGCTGTTTGCTCGCCTTGGGATCTCGAGCACGGTCCGGCGCTATGTCGCGGAGCTCCATGGCAAAAATGACCTCGAGCTGGCGGGAGCCGTGCTGGGAAGAGCGATGCGTTTCGGGCTGGTGAGCGGCCTTCTCGCGACCGCCTCCTTGCTCGCCCTTTCCGAACCGCTCGCGCTTTTCTTCCATCGCCCCGAACTTCGCCTCGACCTCGTCATCGGCGCGGCCATGCTTCTGCCAATGGTCGTGGTCGGGATCTTGCGAGCCGTCTCGACCGGACTGCAGCATTACGGCAATGTCTTGCGCCTGAGTCTGATCACCTCCCCGCTCTGGGTGGCCGGATGCGCCTTTGCCGTCTGGCAAGGTGCCGGGGTTCCGGGCGTTCTCCTGGTCACGCTCGCCATCGAAGCCATCAATGTGGTCGGGTTTGGGATCTGGAGCGTGCGTTATGTCGGTATCCGCTGGCGGGCGCCCCTGCCGGCCGAGCTGCGGTCGCGGGTGCAGCGCTACAACCTGGCACTTGGATTGTTGATCCTCTTGAACGCCGTGGTCTGGGAGCGGTCGGAGATCCTCTTCCTCGGCCGCTTCCAGGGAGTTGCGCAGGTGTCGTTTTACGCGGTGCCCTTCGCCCTAACCGAGAGGGTTGTCGAACTTCTCCCTGGGGCCATCCTCGGGGTCCTTCTTCCCGGTCTCAGCTATGCGCGAGGCGCAGCCGACTCAGGCCGGTTTACAGCGGTACTGAGTGATGCGCTTCGCTACCTGGCCATGCTGACGCTGCCCATTTGCCTGTTCGGCATTCCGCTGGCACCTGCCGTGATCAGGCTGCTTTACGGCGCGCAGTTCGATGGAGCCGTCATCGTGCTCCAGATCCTTCTGGTCTCGGTGGTCTTCGGCGTCCTCGGCCAGGCATCTCGGTCGGCCCTTCTCGGACTCGAACGCCAGGGCTGGCTCCTCAAGACCGGGTCGGTCGCCGCCGTAGCGAGCGTCGGTCTTGATTTCGCCCTTATCCCGCGCTGGGGCGCCGTTGGCGCCGCGGTCGCGAACACGATCGTCCAGGCGGCCTGGGCCCTGGCTATCTTCGTCCCGCTCTGGAGCGGAGTCTCGCGGTTGGCAAAAGAGGCTGTCCTGAAGGCCGCCCTGCTGGCGGTTGCGCTGACCTGCCTGCTCGGGCTGATACTGGCGATCGGCTTCACCGCGGCGATCGCCGTCGGCAGCGGGGTGCTGGTGTCGGCGGTCTATGCCCTTGTTCTTGTTCGCCTCCGTCTCGTGGATCTCAGACCGGGGGTCGCGCGTACCTGAACCTCGCCTTTGTCGGCTTCCTTCCGCCAGAGTCGGCCAACCCGGAGGAGCGGACCTTCTTTCGATTGCTGTCCTCGTTCTTTGAGCGATCGGTCTTCTTCCAGGGGATCGGGGTGAAGGGCCTGGGCCTTCGGCAGCTCAAGGCTCTGCCCTCGAGGCTGGCAAAGGCGAACCTCCCGGCCGGGTCATCCGGCGACGGCGGCCTGCTTCCGGTTTTGCCGGTCCGCCGCGGGCCCGCAGCAAAGCTGAGTACCTGGATGATCAAGCGCCGCCTTGCGGCCCTGACCCAGGGGCGCTTCGACGAGTGGGTCATCTGGATGAGGTTTCCGTCTCCGGAGCTGGTCTGGGCGATCCGGGGCTGCCCTTTCGCCCGGGTCGTGTACGAACCGGTCGACCATTACGCGGCCGAACCGGTCTTTTCTGCCAACGACCGGCAACGAGTGCGGAGCGCCGAGGCCGAGCTGGCGCGCCGAGCGATGGTGGTAACCACCAGCGCGGGCCTGGCAAGGCAATTCGATACAGCCGGAGGTGGCAGCCACTGGCTACCGATCGGAATGGATACGAGTCTCAAGGCCACCCGCGTCAGCCGGATGGATGAAATCCCGCGGCCGCGCCTTGGCGTCGTCGGATCCCTCGATTGGCTGGCGGACGAGGCGCTGCTGCTCGAGGTGGCGATGAAGCGGCCGGACTGGCACCTGGTGCTGGCCGGCCCCCGGGAGGGCAACTGGGGACGCCAACTGGAGAGACTTACAAACGTTCACTGGTTGGGCACCGTAAAGCCGGACGAGGCGCGCGGTCTGATAGCGGCCTGTGACGTAGCCCTCAACCCCTGCGTCCTCAACGAGTGGACGGCAGAGGCCTTTCCGGTAAAAGTGTTCGACTACCTGGCTGAAGGGCGGCCGGTCGTGAGCACGCAAATGTCCGAGCTAGACATCTTCAAGGATCTGATCGAGCTTGTACCTTCCGGCCAATTCGTTGCTGCGATTGAACGGGCCATGGCGACCGATGGCCCTGAAGCTGTCTCCCGGCGTAGGCATGCATCTCAACGATTCACAGCGCAGGATCGCGCGCGACGCGCCTTCGAGTTACTCATCGATACGCCGTCCAGTGTTTTGGCGATGCACAACTAGATAAGGGAAGGGCAAGTAATGCAACTCTTGGAACGATCGAGCATCACGGCGGCTCTCGAGGACCACATCACGGAGGTTCGAACGGCCCTCGCGCTCATCCCCGTTGAGGCGATGGAACGCGTGGTCAGCATCATCCTCGACGCCTATCGGCGGAACAAGCACGTTTACATCGTCGGCAACGGCGGTAGCGCCACGACCGCAACCCATTTCGCGTGCGACCTGTCCAAGGCGACCATCGTCGAAGGGCGAGCCCGCCTGCGAGTGACGTCGCTGACCGACAACATTGCCCTTCTAACCGCCTGGGCGAACGACACGAGCTACGAAAACGTGTTCGCTGAGCAGCTGTGCAACCTGCTCAACACCGGTGACGTCGTGATTGCGATCAGCGCGAGTGGGAACTCCCCGAACGTGCTCGCCGCAATCGAGGCCGCACGGACGCTGGGAGCAACCACGGTCAGCTTCGTCGGCTTCAACGGTGGATCGCTGAAGGACGCGACCGATGCGGCGATCCACGTTCATAGCGACAGCTACGGCGTGGTCGAAGATTGTCACCTCGTCCTGGAACACGCCATTACCGAGTCGACGAGGGCCGCCCTGCTTGACTGACGGCGCAGGTCGGCTGACCGTCTTTCTCGATCGAGACGGCGTGATCAATCGCAGGCGGCCGGACCACGTCAAGTCGTGGGACGAATTCGAGTTCCTACCAGGATCTCTGGAGGCGCTGGCCCAGCTCCGGAGCATCGAGGCGCGTGTGATCGTGATCACCAATCAGGCATCGGTCGGTCGCGGCCTGATCGGGCAGGAGGACCTTGCCCGCCTCCATAACCGAATGACTGAGATCGTGCGCGATAGAGGTGGCCTGATCGAAGGAATCTATGCCTGCCCGCACCTGCCGGAGGCGCGCTGCGCCTGCCGAAAGCCGGGGACTGAGCTGTTCAGGAGAGCCAGCAGTGAGCTGGGAGTCGAACTCAACGATTCCTTCATGATCGGCGACTCCCCAACCGACGTCATGGCGGCGAAGGCTGCGGGGTGCCGGCCGGTCTTCATCACAGACGAGACCAGCGAGCAACTCGCCGAGGGCTGCCTGGTCGCCCGCGATCTCCGGGAAGCCGTCCAGCTCATCGTTACTGAAACGGCCAGGGCGGGAGCCATGTCGTGCTGATCGCGCGCGCTCCGCTCCGCATCAGCCTCGCCGGCGGCGGGACCGACCTGGAGGCCTACTACGGGAAGTACGGCGGAGCGGTCGTCAGCTTGAGCATCGACAAGTACTTCTATGTCTTCGTGTCGGCGAGCGATTCGGACCATATCCAGGTGGCGTCGTCCGACTATCAGACCTTCTACCGGCAACGCCTCGACGAGTCCCCGCTCTGGGATGGGGACCTGAGGCTGCCGAAGGTGATCATCGACCACTTCGGGATCCGAACCGGACTGTCCGTTTTCCTGGCTTCCCAGGTTCCCCCCGGAACCGGACTCGGGTCGTCGAGCACGGTTGCCGTTGCGCTGATCAAGGCGATGTCTGTCCTGCGCGGCATGCGCATGAACAGGCAGGAGGTCGCGGAGCTTGCCTGTGGGATCGAAATCGACAAGCTGGGTATGCCGATCGGGAAGCAGGACCAGTTCGCGGCGTCCTTTGGCGGGCTCAACTTCATC
>Ga0102924_1002055_pt1 | contig 22417 bp, 15 predicted proteins | sample PaiPotPPM11metaG_FD_80116 | JGI IMG/M metagenome (GOLD analysis project Ga0102924, IMG submission 80116) | Iron sulfur acid spring bacterial and archeal communities from Banff, Canada, to study Microbial Dark Matter (Phase II) - Paint Pots PPM... ...
AGACAGCCGGTACTGGTCGAAGCCAATCGAGAACGCCCCGGCGAACTGCTTAGCCGTGGCGGTCACCGGCAACATGAGGTGGTTGGCCGAAAGCGGCCCCGGGGTGAGGCCGTCCGCCCGCAGCGACGCCTCGACGGTGGAAACTGCCGAGGCAGTGGGGCCGAACATCGCGGCAAACTGGCCGAGGGTCAGGTAGTGGTGGTAAAGGGCGTTCCCCGGCGACGAGACGTTCGCCGCGTAATCCTGGAGTGCCACCGCGCTGCTCGGCGCGAGCATCACGTCGACCTTAATCCGCGTGGAAGCCCCCAGAGCCCCGATGCGGTGCGCGCCCCGCGGGAGCACCGGTCCACGGCCGACGCGCTTGGGCGGCGGCGGCGCCGCGCCGACGCCGGAATGGGCCGACACGTCGGTCAGGCTGGCCGGATCATGGTTGGCGGTGACACTGCTGCTACTCAGGGAGGCAGTAGCGGCCGGGGTCGAGACGGCCACGCCCACGCCCAGCGTGATCGACAGCAAACTAGCAGCCCCAATGAAGGCGGCCAACGTTCTAGGCTTCATAGCTCTGCCTCACGCTGTAAACGCGACCCTCGGTGGCCGCGACGGGCAACGCGCCAATGACAAGCCGTCAGGGTAGACCCGTACCAGTCTGCCGCACTAGATGCTGCTTAGGGTTTACAGGTTAATATTGCCGACTACGCCGGTTAAGCGCGATTAACGGGCACGGCACGGCACCCAGCTCCGGGCGGCGAGGGCTGAGGCGATCCAGCATCATCTAGGCAGCAATTCGAACAGAAATGTGGGAGTCCTAATAATACAAAATCCTTGGGTAACTTCACCGCCGAAATAAATCGTGTACGTACCGGACGCCAAGTAGGTATGGCTAGCCGCGAACTTCGGCCCGGCCGGACCGCCCTGGAGGAAGACCTCGCTTGAGGTTCCGTCTCCCCAGGTGATGTACCTCGCGAAGGAACAACTCGACGTGTCGTTCGCGAAATTCACGTAAAGCCGCACCAGGGAATTCGTGCTGTCGCAGGTCGTGGCGCCGCCTACTACGAATGAACACACGGAGCCGACCGCAGCGCGAGTGGCGGTGGGTTTGGGCGGGGCCGCCTGCGTTCGCTTGGGCGTCGCCGATTTGCTCGGCGGGTGGCCCGTGGTGCTGGCCGCCGGCGTGGTCGGGTGGTGAGTGGCGGCGAGTGAACTGGCAGGCTTGGTGGGGCCGCCGCCCTTGAGCGCGCCCGGCCGGCCGGAACCGCTGAGGGTCGCGGCGAGCGCTCCGGCGGCAACGGCCAAGACCGCTCCCGCCAACGCCACGGTCAGCAGCATCCTTCGGCGCAGCAGCGGGGGCCGACGCGGGACGCTTGTCCCGTTCGGAGGGGCGGCGGACGTGGCGGTCCGCTCATGCGCGGGGCCTCCCGAGGCGTTGCCGGGCGCCGCCCGCGCCGCGGCCGACGGGGAGGACTGGGCGAGCGCCGTGGTGATTCGCTCCGGCAGCCACCGGGCCCCCGACTGGACATTGGCGAGTTCGGCCAGCAGGTCGCCGGCGGTCGGCCGGTCTCCGGGTTCCTTGGCCAGGCACCGCTCGATGAGTGGCCGGAGTTCGGCGGGCACGCCTTCCAGGGTCGGTGGCTGGTGGACCACCCGGTAGACGAGGGCCGGGAGCGACCCGGGTCCGGAACTCCTGGTTCGCGGCCAGCTCGGGCCTGATGACCTTCACCGCTACCGGGCGACCACCCGACGACCAGCCAAGAAACACCCGGCCCATCCCGCCGGAACCCAGCACTCCGGTAAGCCGGTAGGGACCCACCTGCACCGGATCCCCAGGCCGCAGTTCCTCCAGCACGCTAACCCCGTCCCAGCGCCTGAAGAACGCGCCGTTCGGCGCTCCTCGCGCTCAATCGTATAGCGGCGAAATCACGATAAACCGATGGAGCGCTCGCTTTCATGCCAGCTCCTCCAGCTGGGCGGCGCGCGTCCGGATTGCCGCCTTCGCCCTTTCCTTCCATCGCTCGGGGTCCACGCCTGCCAGGAGGAGCCACAGGCAGAGCGATCCTTCGGCGATGATCGTAGGCAGCCCGGTCCAGGCACCCAGATGGGCGGCGACTCCTGGTGCGAGCATGGTCATGAAGCCGACGACCAGGTAGTTCAGGGCGTCGATCGCGAGCAGCACGCCGATGCCCCTGGGCACGAACGTCGACTTGTACACGAGGTAGGCCTCGCAGATAAAGCCGCAGCCGTAGAACACCCCGTAGACGCTGTAGCTGAAGTTCGACAGATCGCCGGGCAGGTACGCCAGCGCATGCAGTTGGGCCGGCGGAAGTGCGTTCGCGTACTTCCCGCCGCCCAGCAAGACCACCGGGGTGAACTGGGCGAGCAGGCTCCCGGCCTCGATAGCGGTCGCCACCAGGCCGAAGAACAGATCCAGCAACGCGAGCCTTCGGTTCACGACCTTGAACAGCTCATAGAAGATGAGGGCGAGCGGGATATTGGTCAAGGTGACCACGACGTGCGCGGCCAGGCCGAGCCGGTAAAGCATCTCGTGGGCCTGGATGTTGTGGGCCGTGGCCGCCATATCGGTGGTGACCAGGATTGAGGGGACCACTCCGAGGGCGAAGGCGCCGAAGACGATGTTGACCAGGTACAAGGCGCCGAAAGTTTTCGCCAGCTGGCGCGGTGAAACGCCCGCGATGAAATCCATCAGTGACTCTCCTTAGCTCGCGGTTATGCGGCCTGCGGCCATGCCGCCGGAGCCTTTAGGAGCACGCGGCGCGCTGCCATCCGTGAATACGCTCAATGACTACCGAGCGGATGGCGTCAAGCCGCATTGAGTTCCATCCGTGCCCATGCCGCCAGCTCTGCTTGACCTTTCCCCTGGGGCAAGCCGCATGCTCATGGAGCCGGGCAGATCGCCCGGCGGTGAAGGAGACTGATGGACCTGATGACAATCGGTGCGTTCGCCGAGCGGTCCCGGCTGTCACCCAAGGCGCTGCGGCTTTATGACCGTCTCGGGCTGCTGCTCCCGGCGCGGACCGATCCCGTCAGCGGCTACCGCTTCTACAGCGAGGATCAAGTGGCCGGCGCGCGCCTCGTCGCGCTGCTGCGGCGCCTGGGCATGCCGCTGCCGGTCATCGCGGACATCGCGGGCAAGCCGCCCGGCGAAGCGGCGGAAGCGGTCGCCGCCTACTGGGCCGGCGTCGAAACGGTCCTGGCGGACCGCCGGGTCCTGGTCTCCTACATCCAGGCGACACTCACGGGAGCCGACATGGCAAGGTACGACGTCCAGACCCGCATTATCCCCGAGCGCACCATCCTTTCCCTCACCCGCCACCTGCACGCAGACGAGACGGATGCCTTCTTCGGCGACGCCTTTGCCCGGCTGCGGTCAGCCGCGCCCGGCGTGGCGGGCATCGCCGGCTGCCCCTTCCTGGTGTTCTACGGCGAGGTCAGCGACGACAGCGACGGGCCGATGGAACTGTGCCGGCCGGTGGCCCCCGACAGCACCGCGGACCCGGCGACAATGGCCGACATCCAGCGCCGGGTGGAGCCGGCCCACGACGAGGCCTTCATCCGGATTCCCATGAAGGACATGGGCTGGCCAGCGCTCGCACCCGCCGCCGACGCGCTCGAAGCCTGGCTACGCGAGCAGCGGCGCGAACCGGGCGGAGCGCTGCGCCAGGTCCTGATCGCTGACCAGCGAACCGCCACCCCCGACACCCTGGTGTGCGATCTCAGCGTCCCGCTGCGATAACGCGGGCCGGGTCAGGTATGGACTCCGTGTGCCGGGTCGGCCGCCGCCGCGGCGGCCGTCTCGCGCTGCTGCCAGTGGCGCGGCGGCTCACCGTGGTGGCGGCGAAATGCGCTCGCGAACGCGTACACGGACGAGTAGCCGGTCTGGACGGCGATCTCCTCCATGGTCGTCTCCTGGGCTAGCAGCAGGTCGCGCGCGAGCGTCATCCGCCAGTCGGTGAGGTACCGCATGGGCGCCTGCCCGAGCGCCTGGTGGAAGACGCGGGCGAAGGTGGCCCTGGACATGTTGCACAGCCGGGCCAGGTCGTCCACGGTCCACGGTTTCCCGGCGCTGGCGTGCACCGCCAGGAGCGCGGGCGACAGACGCGGGTCGGAGGCCGCGCGGAACCACGGCGGGGCGGTTTCGCTGCGGGTGAGGCCGGCCCGCAGGCCGAGCACCACGAGGACGTCGAGCAGCCGGTCGAGGACCGTCTGCTTGCCCGGCTCGGCCAGCAGCATCTCCCTGGACAGCAGCGCGACCACCTGGTGAACCGGGTCGTCGATGCTGGCAGGGAGTGACAGTACCGGGGGCAGCGCCGTCACGAGCCCCCGGCCGATGTCGCCCGCGAAGCGGTAGGCGCCGCAGAGGAATTCCGCGCTGCCGGGAGCAGACCGGACGGCGTCATCGTCCGGCCGCGAGCGGAACTCACCCGGCAGGACGCAGCCCGCTCCCGGCTCGTGGGCGACGAAGTGGTCGGGTCCGCCACGGACGAGGGCCAGGTCGCCGGGCGCCAGTTCGATGGGGGCCTCACCGCGCTGCGTCCAGAGCCAGGCGCGGCCGCGGACTACCGCGTGAACGGCAAGCTGAATGGTCCCGGGGAACCGGATTCCCCACGGGGGCACCGCGGCCGACCGGGCGAATACGCCGCCCGACGCGCGCGCCCGAATCAGATGTTCTTGCAGTACGTCCACAAGATGAGTGTCATGCGCAAAGATGTGAGCGTCAAGATCATTGAAGCGCTCACACTGACTGGCAACTATGAATTCATGAACAAATCGATCGACCACCTGGTTCTCGTCCTCGGCGGGACCGGCAAGACCGGCTCGCGCGTAGCGGCCAAGCTATCCGCGCTGGGAGCCGGCGTGCGGACCGCCGCCCGGTCCGGGGCCGATGTCCACTTCGACTGGGACAACCAGGCAACATTCGACGAGGCGCTGCGCGGGGTAACCGGGGTGTACCTTGTTTCGCCAGTACTCAGGATCGACTTCGCCGGCGTGGTCGCGTTGTTCCTCGACCGGGCGGAGCGGGCCGGCGTCAGGAACGTCACCTACCTCAGCGCTTACGGCGTGGAGCATGCCCCGGCCGAGGTAGCGCTGCGCACGGTCGAGCTCGACCTCGCTTCGCGCAGCTCTTTCGTCAGCTCGGTCATCCGCCCGGCCTGGTTCATGGAGGATTTCAGTGAGACGTTCCTCCGGCCAGTGAACGACGAGATCGCCGTGCCCGCCGGGGAGGGAACCGAGGCCTTCGTCAGCGTCGAGGACATCGCTTCGGTCGCCGCCGCGACCCTGACCGAGCCCGAGCGGCACGCCGGGCGTGCGTACGCCCCGACCGGCCCGCAGGCGCTCACGATGGCCGCGGCGGCCCGGATCATTTCCGCGGCGGCCGGCCGCACCATCGTCTACCAGGACACTGACCGGGAGGAATGGATCGCCGCCATGGTCAGCTCTGGGGTGCCGGCCGAGTACGCCCAGGTCCTGCGCCCCCTCACCGCCACCGTGGCCAGCGGCAACGGCGCCCGCCCAAACGGCGACGTCCTCGCGGTAACCGGCGCCACGCCGACCACTTTCGCCGAGTTCGCCGCCAAGACCGCCCCGGCGTGGACGTAACGAAAGGCAAGGACTGCCGCTATGAAGACACCCATCGCCGGCCTGGCCGACTTCACCGCACTCGACCCGTTCTTCCGCATCATCGAGCAGGGGCTTGGCGGGCTGGCCGGGCCCGGCCACTTCTTCGACCTGCTGGCCGAGGACGCCGTCTTCGAGTACGTCATCACGGTCCCCGGCTACCCGCGGCGGGTCGAGGGCCGCACCGCAGTCGCCGAGCTGTACCGCCCCTACGGCACCGCGATCGTCCTCGACCGCTGCTTCGACCTGGCCGTGCACCACGACCAGGACCAGGGCACGGCCGTCCTCGAGTACGCCTCCGCGGGCAAGGTCGTGGCCACTGGCGCCCCCTACGGCAACCGCTACATCTCCGTGCTCACGCTCCGCGACCGCGAGGTAGTGCACTGGCGAGACTACCTCGACCCCGTCGCGGTCTTCGACGCGCTCGGCTGGCCATCCCGCTCCGTGGCGGCATCAGCCACCACGGGTGGGGCTGCCGACCGGATCGGCGGCTTCCGAGAACCGCGGCCGGGCGATCCGGTATAAGGGACGGACGACACGCGTAAGTCCTTCATCTGGTCAGGAGTCGGCCGCAAACGCTGATATGCGAACGATCTTCCGTCAGAGCCGAACCACATGATCATTCGCGGTTAGACAGCCTGCGGTCTTGGCTCGCCTGTGTCAGAATAACTGCAGGCCCCGGAGGACTCCGGAGGAACCAGAACGAGGTTCGCCGCCGGGATTCAGCGGCGCAGAGGGCAGCGGGCAGCGGGGGTCGCATGGAACGCGATGGGGATTCAGTTGCCCAGCGTTTCGTGGATGACCTGAACCAATTGCGTCAGCGTGCCGGCCAGCCCAGTTATACCGTCCTGGAACGGCTGAGCCACCATCGGCTCAAGCGCGCGACCATGAGCGATATTCTCAACGGCAACCGGGTAAGGCTGCCGGACTGGAGATTCATCCAAGAGTTCGTGACTGCTTGCCGGGCCGCTGCGGTGGAGAATAGGCTCGAACAAGATCAGCTCGGGACAGTTGCTGATTGGAAGCGTCACTGGGACGGGGCGGTTAGCGGCGTTATCGATGCGCGTTTCCCCGGTCACCGCAACCAGCAGTCCGGCGCGGTACGGCAGATCCCGGAACCCCGAGAGAAAGCGCAGCACCATGAGGCAGCGGCGCCTAGCTCGCGACCGGAGGATGCCGGAAGCGAGACTGTCGGACCGTCGCTCTGGGGGCGGGTGCCATCGCGTCTGCCTGACTTCGTCGGGCGCGAGGGCTGGCTGGCGGCACTTCGCCAGGCCCTGACCCACGATGACAGGGTTGGCCTAGTCGCGATTCAGGGACTGCCAGGAGTCGGGAAGACCCAGCTCGCCATCGAGTACGCCAACCGCTACGCGCATGAGTACGACCTGGTGTGGTGGGTGCCCTGCAGCGATGTCCATGCTGCTCACAGTTCCATGGCCGACCTGACGGTCCAGGTAAGGGGGGCCGGCGGAGCCGGGGAAACGCCCGACAGGGACTACACGGCACTGTTCGACGTGCTCCGTCGACGCCAGCGCTTCGCGCGCTGGTTGATCATCTTCGATAACGCGGCAGAACCAGAGAATGTCATGGGCCTCATCCCGCCCCTCTCCTGCGATGTACTGGTCACGACACGGAGCACCCGTTGGGAGGCTTCCGGGGAGCTGCTCGAGCTCGATGTTTTCGACCGAGAGGAGAGCATCGAGTTTCTGCGCCGCCGAATTCCGAAGATATCCCAGGTCGCCGCGCACCAACTGGCTGATGGTATCGGTGACCTTCCCCTGTTCCTGGAGCACGCCGCCGAGTCGCACACCGCGGTCGACGCCTACCTGGCCCGGCTCAACTCGGATCCGCTGACCCTGCTCAGCGATCATCCTGCGGATTACCATTCGACGGTCGGGGATGCCTGGCTTACAGCCGTCGGCCAACTGCGTACCGATGCCCCCGACGCTTTTGACCTGCTGTGCTGCCTGGCCTCCTTCGGATCTGAACCAGTCCCGCGTGACGCACTCGAACGGGGTGGTTTCCTGCCGGACGTCTCGATTCACGACCTGCTGCGCAACCCCACCCGGGTCGCCGGGGCGATCGGGAAACTGCGACGGGCGGCCCTGCTGCGAGTAAGCCTTGGCCCGCGGAGCCTGGCCCTGCACCAGGTCACCCGGTATGTAGTGCGGGCACTGGCCGCCAGGTCAGACTCGGGCGACCAGTCCCGGCACGACGTGCACCTGCTCCTTGCCGCGGCCGATCCGCGTACCCCGGACGATCCTGCCAGCTGGCGTAGCTTTGCAGCCCTCCATGGTCACGCGATCGCCTCTGGAGCAGTCGCCTGCCAGCAGGAACTGGTCAGGGAGTTCGTTGTCAACCTAGCCCGCTACCTGACCGCATCCGGGGATCCGCGCGGTGCGATTGCCCTAGCGGACGAGGCGATCACGCACTGGGACCAAGACGCGAGCGAGAACGGCACCACCGGCTCTGATTCCCGCGTGATGATGCGCGTAGCGAAGGTCGGCGCGCTGTTCGTTCAGGGCTCTTGGCGGGAGGCGTTCAAACTCCAAGAGGAGACCGTGGCCAAGATGCGCGCGGACGTCAACCGGTGGTCAGCGAACATCATCGGACTGGAGGGCATGACGGGCGCGCGGCACCGGATCGCCGGGAACTTCGCGGAGGCCCTGGTCACTGACCGGGATGCCATGGCGGCTCACATGGCCGAGTTCGGCAACGACGATCCTCGCACGTTCAGCGTGGCCCACAGCCTCGTCACCGACCTGACCCTCAGCGGCGCGGCCGTGGCGGCCAGCGCCGCGGCCACTGAACTGCACCGCAACTGCCTGGCGTTCTACGGCGATACCAGCCATCCGGCGGTGCTCGCCGCGAGCGGCGTCCTTGGCCGTTGTCAGTGGCTGGCCGGCGATTACGGCGAAGCCAGCAGGACAATGGCCGAAGTCCACCGCGGCTACGCTACTCTTCCTGACGACTACATGCTGGACCAGAACCATCCATGGCGGCTCAGCCACGAGACCGACTACGCGATCACCCGGCGAGACAACGATCCCACGGACGCCGGTCTCCTCGTCCTCGCCGACGATGCGCATGATCTGCGCCGTCGCTGCTGGCGGGCGGATGGCGCGGATCACCCGCGTACGCTCGCCGCGACTGTCGTCCTGGCCAGCGTTCTCCGCCGAATCGATGGCCGGAACGATGAAGCCGTGCGACTGCTCGAGGAGGCCGAACGCCGCTACCGGTCTGCTCTCCCGGAGCATCCCTATGTTCATGCCTGCGCCGCGTACCTGGCCGTCGTGCGCTCTCAGACCAGTAACGGCAGGCCGCAACCGGTGGCTGGGCAGTCGGTCCCGGTCATACAGGACATGACCGGCCGGCTGGCCGATTCGGTCGGGGCCGCTCACCCGCTCTCGCTCACCGCCCTGAGTGCCCTGGCGAACGCCCTGGCGCGCGCGGGAGACTTCGGCGCGGCCGTCAAGCGTGGGCAAGAAGTGGTAGCCGGCTTCCGTGATCTCTTCGGCCCGGACCACCCGCTCGCGTTGCTTGCGGAGGCAAATGCCGAGATTAGCCAGTCCGCTCTGTCCTCGGGGTCACGCCTCGAGGCCAACCTGGCGGACATCGACTTCACCCCCCTTCCGCTGTGACGCGGCGGCGCGGTGGTAACGCCAGGAAGTCGCGGTTGGTCAGGGCACCCAGCGGGTTGGAGAGCGGTGACATTGACCAGTTCGGCGAACTTGCGCTCAAGCGCGGCAACACCCTGTAGAGCGCGGACAGCAATGCTAGCCACGGTCAGGCCGTCCGTGATTTCCCTTTTAAGCACTTCGCGGAGCTGTGCAACTACACCATCTCGGCATTCGGCAGCGCTCTTGAAGTCGCCAGCCGTGAAGTAGATTGTTCGCATGTGCTTGATATTAAATGGCAGGACGGTTCCTTTTTCTGCTATCTGTACGGCCGGCAGGCCCTCGTTGTGCCTGATTGCGAGTTCATACATGACATTCGGGTTGAGACCAGTCAAATCCGCGACGACCGCCCGTGCCCCCGAGAGATGAGCCCGCAATTGAGCGAGGATGTCGCCGGGTGCGGTTATTTGATCGCCTCGAAGCGCCGCCAGGCCGACCTCCTTTGCCGCGTCAGCGACGATGAGGCCAAGTATTCCATCAGACCTTTGACGTTCCGGCGATCCCTCCATACCGAAGGGAGCGATAAAGAAGAGCTCCTTATCGAGCGGTGGCATACCTTCGCCCATAATTCACACTTTCGCTCCAGAGGCCGCGACAGCCAGGCCGGTAGTACTTGGCCGAGACAGCCTCGGCCTCCAAGGTCGTGCGGCTGCCACCAGCCCTGCTCCTTGCCCCTGCGGGCGAGGCCCGTTATGTCTAGGGAACTTAGTGAGCGACTGTTCTGAATAGGGGGCGGGCAAAGGCGGAATGAAAATAATCTGACTCCGGAGAATCTCTCCGGAGTTCCAGGCGAATAATTCGAGCAGTCCTTCGGGAAGATACGGAACGATTCAGGACTCGCTCGGACGTGTCCGGCTGGACATGCGCTCGCTCGGACGTGTCCGGCTGGACATGAGCATGATTGACTGAATGAGTGCGAGACGCCTTGCTTGAGTGGCCTGCCAGCCTCGACGTCCCCGCACTCCTGGAGAGCGGCTGGCAGCCGTCTCCGTTTAGAGAGTTCATCGTCAAGGTCCACAGCAGATGTGACCTGGCGTGTGATTACTGCTACATGTACGAAATGGCAGATCAATCCTGGCGTGACCAGCCCCGCGTGATGTCTGAACAGACCGCTGACATAACCGCCCGCCGGATCGGTGAACACGCCAGGACGCACGGCCTGCGGGAGATCACGCTGATCTTGCACGGCGGTGAGCCGCTGCTGGCCGGACGTGAGCTGATCTTCCGGCTGGTGGCAGCGACCCGCCGCAGCGCGGGACCCGGCATCACCGTTCATGCGGCTGCGCAAACCAACGGCGTAGGCCTGAGCGACGCCTACCTGGACCTGTTCGACGAGCTCGATGTCCGCGTCGGCGTCAGCGTCGACGGCTACGCCGACGCCCACGACCGGCACCGGCGTTACGCGAGCGGCCGTGGTAGCTACCAGGCAGTGGCCGCCGCACTGGAGCGGCTCCGCCGGTTCCCGCACCTTTACGGCGGCCTGCTATGCGCCGTCGACCTGCGCAACGACCCGGTCCGGACGTACCGGGCGCTGGCCGACTTCGGGCCGCCGAAGATCGACTTCCTGCTGCCGCACGGGACGTGGCTGAACCCGCCGCCCGGGCGGACCCGTGCCTCGGCCAGCACCCCGTACGCGGACTGGTTGACCGAGGTCTTCGACTACTGGTATCCCAAACCGCAGACCGGGGTCCGTTTGTTCGAGGAGATCATGCACCTACTGCTCGGCGGGGCCAGCGACTCCGAGATCGTGGGACTGGCGCCGGCCCAGATGGTGGTCATCGAGACCGACGGATCCATCGAGCAAGAGGACACGCTCAAGGCCGCCTATGCGGGTGCCGCCGCGACCACCCTGCATGTCGAGCGGGATCCCCTGGACGCCGCGCTAATACTGCCGCAGATCGCCGCCCGCCAGATCGGGGTCCGAGCGCTGGCCGCGCAGTGCCGCGCCTGCCCGGTTCGCTCGGTCTGCGGCGGCGGCCTGTATTCCCACCGGTACGACGAAGGCACGGGGTTCCTCAACCCCTCCGTGTACTGCCCGGACCTTTTCGCCTTGATCCGCCACATCAGGTCGCGGATTGTGGAAGACCTGACCGCCGGCCGCGCCAGGAACGTAGCCTGATGCTCCGGCAATCGGATACGCCGGCAAGGGCACGGCGACACCACTCGCTGAGCGCGGCGCAGTTCGCGGCCCTCGCCCGGGGAGGCGGCGGCCAGGACGCCATCGAGCAACTCGTCGCGGGTCAGCAGAGCAAGCACCTGATCCTGCTGAGCAAGGTCGCGGAACTGGCGCGACGCGGCGATCACCCGGACGACGCACTGGGTATGGCCGGGTACCAGTTGCTTGCCCAGGTGCAGCAACGGGATCCAGCGGCCGCGGCTGAGGTGATCGGATACCCGTCGGTGGGGGCATGGGCGCTTCACGTCATCCGGTCCAGTCACGCACGGACAGCGAGCGCATCCGCTGACACGACATCAGCAGCCAGTGCGGCACTGCCGGGTGTCCGGCCGAGCGGGCTGGCCGCCATCGCGGCAGCAGCCGCCATCAGGGCCGGGCTTGACATCGAGATCGAGGTTCCGGTGCTCGGCGCGGGCGTCCTGCTGCCGTCACTCGGCACGGCCGAAGCCGTCGGCGGCACCGCTATCGTCGCCGTGAAGGAAGCCGAGGTCCGCTCAGGAAATCTCCTGGTTCGGGTACGGCCGGGTGAGCGCGGCTGGCGGGAACTCAGGCGAGTCACGGTCGGCCCGCTGAGCGTTCTCGTCGACGACCTCGACCCGTTCCGGATGCCTACGCCGGACGGCGGTCCGACCGGACGGCTAACGCCGTCGCAGATGACTGAGTTCCGCGAAACGCTGCGCGCGGCCTGGCCGGTGCTCCCCTCCGCCAGCGCCGCCGAGATCGCCGCGATCGTGCGGGTGATCGTCCCCTACCGGCCGCCGGAGTCCGGGAATTTCAACATCAGCGTCAGCTCACCCCAGGTCTTCGGCACCGTGGCTATGTCCTGGCAGCCCGACAAGTACACGTGCGCGGAGACGCTCGTCCACGAGACGCAGCACCTCAAACTGTGCGCGCTACTTGACCTCGTCACGCTCCTGCGGCCGGACGACGGCCAGGTCTATTACGCGCCGTGGCGCCCCGATCCGCGTCCGGCTAGCGGCCTGCTCCAAGGCACCTACGCGTTCCTCGGCATCAGCGGCTTCTGGCGCGAACAGCGACAGGCCGCACGGGAACCCGAGGTCCGCCAGCGGGCCAACGCGGAATTCGCCCGCTGGCGTGACGGCGCGGCCACGGCCGCCGGGACCTTGCTGCGCAGCGGCCAGCTCACTAGCGCAGGCGAGACCTTTGTCGAGACGATGGCCGAGGTGCTCGACGAGTGGCGGCGCGAGCCAGTGCCAGCCGATGCCCTCGCCGCCGCGCGACGTCAGTCGGACCGGCACTTGGCCCGCTGGCAGGCGGACAACGGGCAGGCGGACACCGGGTGAGGCCCGGCGGATAGGTTCAGATCGCGGGCGGATCAAAGTCCGGGGCGAGCCTTTCACCGCTGGCCGCAGCCACGTAGTCGGGCGAGTCTTCCTGGTATGCGTCCAACAACAGCTGCAGCGTCTTGCCCCTGAGCTCTTTCCCGCCTTCCTCGTCACCGGTGCAGATCATGTCCAAGGCGAGGTTCGCCGCACAGCCGAGGGTATGCGCGTGGGCGGGACCGAGCAGCATGGTTAGCTTCTCTAGCGTGTCTTCGCCAAGGCTGCGCGCTTCCGCCAGCTGCCCCAGCGCCGCGAGATCGCTGGCGAAGTTCACCGCCGCGATCAGCGTATAGTGGTGGGTCTGTCCGAGTCCGGCCGTCAGGCCCCGGAAAGCCTTCTGGTCAAGCTTGCGCGCAGCGTCAGCGTCGCCGGTGACCCGTTTCAGCAGCGCGAGGTTGGTCATGCACCCATAGTGGTACGGGTGGCTGGCGCCATAGACGGCGGCAAACCGGTCCACCGTGACCTCTGCCAGTTGCAGGGCCCTCTCGTGATACGACACGTCGATGGTGCGCATGAGGTTGATCATCCCGATCGCGATCGCAAGGGTGTCCGGGTTGTTCTCCCCGTGCCGGCGAGTCGCCAGGGCCAGCACTCTCGTGGTTTCTTCAAGGGCGTCCAACCGCTTGTCCGTCAGCCGACGGCTCGCGATCAAGTACGCGTTGACGGCGCGCAGGGTAAACAGGTGATCCGCGCCAAGTCCGGACTCTTCCTGTCCGTAGTCCCTCGCGTCCTGCGCGACGTCCAGGGCATCACGGAGTTGGCCCCGCATCTGGAGCGTCCAGCTGATGCCGAGCCAGACGCCGATGATGTCCAGCGCGGTCGCCCCCGAGTCGTCGCGGCGCATCTCCGCGAAGGCTAGCTCGTAGAGTTCTTGGGCCGTGTTGTAGTCACTGGTGAGGCCGTGGTCGAGAGCGAGGCTGGACAGCAGCCGCAGGGTCCGGCCGTTCTTGGCGCCGAACCTGCGTTCCAGCAGGATCCTGCTTTCTGTGTCCAGTTCGCGCGCGGCGGCGAAGCTGCCACTGGCCCGCAGGTCGGCCCCGAAGCCCGTACGCAGCGCCAACGTCGTCGGATCGTCCTCCCCGAGCGTAACGCGAGCTCTGGCCAGCGACCCCTCCGTCACCTTGTAGGCCTCGGGATAACGGCCCATCAGCCGCAGAATGTTGCCCAAGTGACGCTGGGCCCGCAGCACGTTCTCGTCGTCGGGGCCAGAGTCTGCCGTCCACTGCTCGATGAACCGCTCCGTCAGCGCCAGCGCGGACGTATAGTCGCCGGACTGGTAGAGGTACCGGATGACGCCGCGCGCGAGGCCACGCACGTCGAACTCGGTTGACTGGTGCAGCTCGGTGGCCTCCGCGTTGACGTGCGGCAGCAGGCCTTGGAACCGCGGCCAGGTCGTGACGTCGTCCGGATCCCTGGGCACGGCGGCGGCCATGATGAGATGCGCCTCATGCCGGTACGCAGCCCGCTGCTCCGCGGTCAGCTCGTCTCGGACGAGCGCCTGGATCAGGCGGTGGACCTTGACCGCGTTTCCGTCCAGGGTGATAAGCGCGTACCGGGCCAGTTCGCGCATGACTCTCGCCGTGTCTCTCGGGCTCGAGAGCACCTCCGCCACGACCGTACCAGTCTCCTGGACACCACGCCGGAACACGTCGCGCGGGATCGGCTCCGGGCCGAAGAACGCGCAGCAGCGCAGCACCTCAAGCGCCTCCGGACGGCTCCGCGTGACGGCGTTGACGGACAGTTTCCAGGCCGCGGTCATCGAACGGGGGTAGCCCGATGATGGTCCCTCGTCCAAAATCTCCGAGGCGTGTTCTTTGAGCTGCCGCAGGTACTCGTCGGCTGGCATTCCGCTTTCCGCCAACATGGCACCGGCCTGCTCGAGCGCGAGCGGCAGGTGGCCCAGTTCCTTCGCCAGCCGGTCGGCGTCCGCCTCGGTCAGGCTTTTGGGAACCCGCTTGAGCAGGAATTCCCTGCTCTCTTCAGGCCGGAACACGTCCATGGGAACGGCCCTGATGACGGCTTCCCAGCGATGGTTGCGTGACGTGATCAGCACGTCCCCGGACCCGGTCGGGATCAGGTCCGCGATCTCCTCCGGCTGATCTGCGTTGTCGAAGACGATCAGCCAGCGGCTATAGGGCTCGCCGCGGCGCAGTGCGTCACGCACGGCCGCGATGAGGCCGTCCACTCCCGCCATCAGCTGCGCGTCCAGGCCGAGCCGCTGGGCCAGGTCCGCGAGCGACCCGCGCACCGAAGGCAACTGGTCGGCCGCTATCCACCACACGAGGTCATAGTCAGATTGGTAACGGTAGACGTACTCAATCGCGATTGCGGTCTTGCCAACGCCACCCAGGCCGTGAACGCCCTGCGGGATCGGATTGCCCGGATCGCTCGCCGAGCTGCGCGGCCCGCTTTCCGGCAATACCACCGTGCGGCGGCTTGAAGCGCCTTCCCGCAGCCGATCGAGGATTTCATCCCGACCGGTGAAGTTCTTATTGCGCGTCGGGACGTCACCCCAGATCACCGGGACGCCCCGTGGCATGCTCGCCTCGGGCACCGTCATGGACAGGATCCTATAAGGTTGACTATAACGCCGGAATCGGTCGACACTGGTCGCCCATGACTAGACTTCAATTTGATTGGAGTAATCGCCATCCTGGCACCTGCGAGAAAGAGGTGACGCAGGTTACCAGAGCTACCAGATTTCCCTCTTTGGGGTGGACAATGCTTCGACATGCTTGTTAGATAGGCTAGCTGTCAACAGGAGCAAGAACGGTGGCGCTTCGCGGTACGCGGGAGACCGGTGACCGCGCGGTGCCCCGTGACGAGGAGGATCATGGACGACATTACCGACGGCCTGCTGCCGGACGTCCGCGAGATCAGCATTGCCGACCTGGAGTTCACCGACTCCGATTCCGCCCTCAGCCAGGCCCTGAAGCGGATTCTCATGTCCAGGCCCGAGCGCAGCTTCGCCAGTTTCAATAACTTCATCAGCTGACCGATTGCGCAGATTAACCGGGGACGGCCACGGGCATCCCAAATATCCTCCGGCAAAGCGTTGGCCCCATATGCTAGCGCTTCGCCGGGGCGCGACGTAGGTAGTGCCTGTGGAGTAGGCACGGTGCCCGCTCGCCACAGTGGGGAGGATCCGGCTCGGTGCGCAAGATCGCGGACAACCCGTATCCCGGCTCACGTGCCTTTACGCAGGCCGATACGCAACGCTTCTTCGGACGGGATGCGGACATCGCCGTGGTCGTCGATCTCTGGATGACGAACCGGCTGACTATCGTCAGCGGCCCGGCCGGGTGCGGGAAAACCTCCCTGCTGCAGGCCGGCATCCGTCCGCTGCTGCGGGAAAAAACGTCCCAGTACCGGCCGCGTAGACTCCCGCCCGGGAACCTGTCGCTCGGCATGACGTTCCCGTTCCCGGCGCTCACGGAGCACAACCCGTTCACGCTCGCGCTGCTACAATCCTGGGCGCGTGACGATATGCCGACCAGGCTCGCCGGCCTGAGCGTCAGCGACTTCGTGCGCGAGCAAACCCGAGGGCACGATGGTGTCACCTACGCGGCCGTCGATGGCCTGGATGACCTCGCTCTCGGCTCGCGGGCTGACGCCTGGGTGAAGTGGCACCGGGAGTTCCTCGCCGGACTCGCCCAGGCGATTTCGGATCACCCTCGCCTGCATGTGCTACTGGTGACCAGAACCACCGGCCTTAGTCTCCTCACCAGTTCCGTAGGCGTCGGCGCACGGCACTCGATCACCGGACTGACCCCGCAGGCCGCGATCGCTGCGATCAGGAAGCCAGCCATGGCCGCGGGCCGGACGTTCGCCGATAAGGCCGCGCACTACATCGTCAGCGACTTGCTGAGCAACCTGGAAAGCGCGGAGTTGCCGTCCGACCGTCGCGTCGAGCCATCCCTGTTGCAGGCGGTCTGCTCCCGGTTGTGGGAAGAACTCCCACTGAGCGTCACTGAGATCTCCGACCGGACGATCCGGGAATTCAGCGACTCCGACATAGCTCTCGCCGACTACTGCGGGCAGGTAATCGCGGAGACATCGGCGCTTCATGGTGTCTCGCCCCGGAAGCTTCACGCGTGGCTGGTGGCCAGCGTCATCACCGGCAGGGGCACCCGCGTCGGACTTCATGAGGAGGCGACAACCGCAAACAAGATGCCGGATGCCGTCCTTAGACACCTCGTCGACCGTCATCTCTTGACCAGCGAGATCGATGATTCCAGGCGGTACTACCGGCTCCTGAGCCACCGGCTAGTCGATCCACTGCGGACCGTAAGCGTGACTGCGGCGACAACTGTAACCGCCGCCGGTTTCCTGCGGGCGGCCGAGTCGGCCCTAGCCCGGGGAGAACTCGATCTTGCCTGGGCGCACGCTGAGCGCGTGCGCGGCGCCCTCCCCGAGCGGGAACTCCGGGACGCGTCTGGTTTCCGGGAGCGAGCGGAGGCCGAATCGCTGCTCGGCAACGTGGCATACCGGCGCGGCGAGCCAGCCGAGGCGCTGCCTCATTACCGGAAGGCGTCCGAGCTGATGCAAGCCGCGGGCGACCCCCAGGCCGCGGCTTACCAATTCGCCGCGGCCGGCCAGCTCCTGCTGGCCGGGGACGAGCCGGGCGACGCCATCCCTGAGCTGAGCGCGGCGGCCGACCGGGTACGAAACGATCTCGGGCTGCAAATCCAGCTGGCCCGCGCACTCTGGCAAACCGGTGATGGCCGGGGAGCAGTCAGGATCCTCAACTCGGTAATTGATAGGGACGGCGGACTTGCCGAAGCCCGGCGAATGCGTGGTGAGGTTCTAGCGGATCTCGGGGAGGGCAACAAGGCGATATCCGACCTCAACCATGCGGCCCCCGATGTCCCATCCAGCCAGGCGGCCCGCGGGTTGGCGCTTGCGGAAACCGGCGACCATACGGCTGCGGCCGCGGAGATCAACGGCGCGCTGGCCAGCGCCGGGCGCAGCGGCCTGGTCCTGCTCTACGCGGCTCGCGCCTCCGACCTCGCCGGGGACAACGTCTCCGCGAAGAAACGGGCCCGGGAAGCGATCGACGCCACCGACCCTCCGCTTTCCCCGCCGCACAAGCAGCTTGCCCTGACACTGGCCGGCCTGAGAAAGAAGCGCACGGGCCCCTATCAGGGGCGCTCCTGAAGCTCTTCGAGCGCAGACCGCGCGGAGTCCCTGAACGCCTCAAGACAGTCGGTCCGCTAGCGGCCCCAAGCTCGACGCTACCGGCGAAGCGGTCTACCTGCGGGGATTCGCGGACCTGGTCTGGTGGCGGCCCGGCTAGCGGCCAGCCAGCTCGTAGACGAGGGGCGGCGCGTTGACGGTGCCCACGCCGGTGACCAGGTCATAGCCCTTCCTGGCCGAATATCCCTGGACGGTGTAGAGCTTGCCGCCCTGGCTGAACGAGACCGTGTTGTTGCCCGAGGTCACATCCACGATGCCGGGGGCGTGGCTGGCCGCGAGTGCGTACAGCCTCGGGTTGAGCAGCCCGAGCGGGTGCCCGGCCACCTGGTCGGCCAGGGCCACGATCGCGGCGAACTCCGGAGTCGCCTCGCTGGTGCCGCCGGCCAGCGACCAGCCTGGCTGTACCCCGCCGAATGTGTGGTAGACCTCCACCGCCCCATTAGCGGCCCCGCTCATTGAGATGTCGGGGGTGCCGCGCTTGGCGCCCACCCCGGACTTCACGCCGTCCTGGTAAGACGGGCGGGCGAAGAACTCCGACGGGCCGCCGCCGCTGGCGGCGGGATTCGGGCCCGTGACCCCGCCGAAGTACTCGTTCACCGCCGTGTCATACGTGTCGTTCCAGGCCACCGAGGTGTACTTGCCGCCGCTCAGGATCAGCTGGGTCCCGCCCACCGCGGTCACCAGCGGGTCGCTGTCCGGCCACGACGCCACCGGCGACGTGTAGTCCGTGCCCTGGCTGGTGGTGTCGGTGGCACCGCTGTCGCTGGTGCCGGCGAGCACGGTCACGTGGCGGGCGTACGCGTCCAGGTAGGCCGCACGCAGCGGAGCGAGCTGCTGGTAGCTCGTGAACGTCTCCTCGGCGGTGCTGAAGCTCTGGCTGATCACGTCGCCGAGGCCGTGGTCGATCACGTACTTCTCGGCGGCGACAATCTGCGGGAAGCCGACGCTGCCCTCGGTCTCGGCGGCCGGCGTCTCGACGAGCAGGATGTTCGCGCCCGGTGCCAAGGCATGCGCGTACTCCACGTCCAAGGTGGTCTCGCCCGCCGCCCCGGCCATGGCCGGCTGGTAGGCCGGGATCTTCCCAACCGGCGCGATGATCTTGAACGACGGCGGCGCCGGGTAGCCGAACCGCCGGTCGAACCCGGCCAGGTCGTTCCTGATCGTTGGCGAGCCGAACGAGTCCACGATCACGATCGTCGCGCCCTGGCCGGTGATTCCCCTCTTGTAGAGCACCGGAAGGTTGTACGCGGCCCGGATCTGATCCGGCTGGTAGCAGGCGATCCCGTAGAGTTGCTCACACTGGGCGGTGCTAAACGGTGTGGCGTGGACCGGGTTGACCACCGCGCGCGGCTGCGCGCTCGCCGCGGGGCCCGACGCGGCGGAGGCGGCTGGTGCCGCCGTGAGCGCGGCGGCCGCGAGCGCACCCGCACCCGCCGTCAGCGCGACGATCTGTGCCTTTCTCCTACGGCGGCGTACCTGGTTCTTGCCTCCCACCATCGCGTCGTGGGCGTTGCCTGCGGCGAGCTTGCTGCTGTAGCGGTTGCTGAGACTGTGTGCTTTAGTCATGTCTCGATGCTCGCGAAATGCGGCCACCGCAGCGATGGCGCAGCCACCCGCAATTCAGGTACGGCCAACACGACCGGGCTTAGCCCGGACCGCACGGCAAGCGCCATAGGTTCGCCGCCCGGCCGGGCCCGTCTGGGTGGGTTTTCGGCGATCCCCCGCATTGCGGTTTTGCGGGAAGAGTCACCACGAATCCGTTCGGAAAAATCAAAATCATTAGTCCGAACGAGGGCGTGGTTCCCTGAACCCGCAAGCGATCAGGATTCGAGGTAGCGCAGGACGGCGAGCACCCGCCGGTGGTCGGCATCCGACGGCGGCAGGCCGAGCTTGCTGAAGATGTTGCCGACGTGCTTTTCCACGGCGCGCTCCGAAATCACCAGGCTCCCGGCGATAGCGCTGTTGGAGCGGCCCTCGGCCATCAGCTCGAGCACGTCGCGTTCCCTCGTGGTCAGGGTGCGAAGACCGTCGGCGCGCCGACTCGCCCCTAGCAGCTGGGTGACGACTTTGGGGTCCAGGGCAGTGCCGCCGGCGGCGATCCGGCTCAGCGCGTCAACGAACTCGCTGACGTCGGCGACCCGGTCCTTGAGCAGGTACCCGACGCCTGCGGCCTCCCGGCCGGACGACGCGCCGAGCAGGTCGGCCGCGTACCGGGTCTCGATGTACTGGGAGAACACCAGCACCCCGAGGCCGGGATAGTCGCGGCGCAGCGCGATCGCGGCGCGTAGGCCCTCGTCGGTGTAGCCGGGCGGCATGCGCACGTCCACGACGGTGACGTCCGGGCGGTGCTCCGCGATCGCCGCGCGCAGGGTCTCGGCGTCGCCGACCGCGGCCACCACGTCGTGCCCGTACTTGGTCAGGACCTCCACGAGGCCGGCCCTGACCATGGCCGAGTCCTCGGCGATCACGATCCGCATCGGCGCGCTCCGGTTTCTCTCAGGCGTGTGACGGAAGCTCGATGGTGACTACCGTAGGGCCGCCGGGCGGACTGCTGATCCTCATCCTGCCGTCCACGGTGCCGAGCCGCTCCATGAGCCCGGTCAGGCCGCTGCCCCGGTCGGCGCGGGCGCCGCCGACGCCGTCGTCGCTGGCCCGTAGCCACAGCAGGCCGGGCACGTGGACGGCCTCCATCGTGACGTGGCGGGCCCGGCTGTGCTTGGCGACGTTGGCGAGCAGCTCGGCGGCGCAGAAGTAGGCGATGGTCTCGATCGCGGCCGACGGCCGCTCCGGCAGGTCGGCGACCAGCTCCACGGGCACGGCGCTGCGCGCGGCCAGGGTGGTCAGCGCTGCGGCGAGGCCGCTGTCCAGGACCTGAGGGTGGATGCCGTGGGCGAGGTCGCGCAGCTCGGAGATGGCCTCCTTGGCAATGCCGTGGGCGGCGTCGACCAGCTCGAGGGCGCGCTTGACGGCCTCGGCGTCGGCCATGCCGCTGAGGTCCTCCCGGGCTAGGCCCAGCTTCATGGCCACGGCGACCATCTGGGCCTGCGCGCCGTCGTGCAGGTCCCGCTCGATGCGGCGCAGCCGCGCCGCCGAGTCGTCCACCGCGTACGCCCGGGTCTGCTCCAGGTCACGCACGCGCTCCGGCAGGGACGCGGGGCCGATTAGCCGGGTGATTAGTACCCGGTCAAGGCCGACGACCACCCGCGTTAGCCACGGTGCCGTGATCAGCAGCACCAGCCCGACTGGGACAGCTACCAGGTTTCCCTCGAGGGTCGTCAAAGCGCCCGGGAAGGGATTCATCCCGTCGCGCACCTGTAGCTGATCCAGGATCGCCCACCTCAGCGGATAGGTCAGGCCAGTAAGGCCGCCCAGCCAGGTCCAGCCCGCGACCAGGTAGCCGACCGCCGCGACCGGCAGCTTGAGCGTCAGGTACGCCCGCGCCCGCCAGCCCGCCGCGTCCGCGATGCCGGACCCGATCCAGCCCACGACGCCGGGCCAGGGCCGAAACGGCGGCGGCGGCGCGACCCGCGTCTCCAGCAACCTTCCCGCCAGGCCGCGGCTGACCGCCGCAAAGCCGCGAGCGCCGAGCGAGGACAGTGCAAGCAGCGGCGGCCCGACCAGGATGCCGAAGGTCACGATGCCGACCACGGTGGTAACGACCGTGAGCACAAAGCCAGCGATGGCCACCGGCAGGCTGACGACCACGTACCTGAACTCGTCCCAGGTCCGTCTACTCAGCGGCTCCCGCAGCAGGAATAGCACCGTCTGGCGGCCGCCCGCCGGGATCACGCTGCCCATCACCTCAGTCTTCGCTTCAGCAGAAGAACTCATATGGTCCGCGCGACGCACGTCGCCACCTTTGCGCGTCCATATTTCGCGTCATCAGTCTTATCGTCGGTGCGAGCACAGCCAGGCCGGTGGGAAGCGTGACGAGGCCGGGGATGCCCTAATCCTCATAGGTCCAGGCTCGCGCGCCGGCCGTTTCTGGTCGAGGGGGGCAACTCGCGAATCGATGGTAGAGCTAGCCACACCATCGGGCCCGCATGGTTGCCGCAGCGGGTTCCTGTGGGCGTGCCCTGGACCGATCGGCCCGCCGTCGCCGGGGCGCCAGCCCGGCGACGGTCTCTGCCGCACAACGCTCAGGTCGTGCCGGCCGGCGTCCCGCTGTCCGCCCGGAACTCAGGGCGGCTGCCCGCGGCGCGGCCCGGGTACAGCAGCGGCCGGCACTCGTCGTGGCAGGCCCGGTCGCGGGACGCACAGACCGAGCACAGCGCGACCTGGTCGTCGTGGGGGCAGGGCAGCATGTCGGTGCGGATGAACGTGCCGTCGCAGGCGGCGCAGGTGGCGACCCTCTCCCCCGCCTCGACCGGGGCGTCCGGCGCGTCCTCCCAGTC
>Ga0102924_1002057_pt1 | contig 22401 bp, 20 predicted proteins | sample PaiPotPPM11metaG_FD_80116 | JGI IMG/M metagenome (GOLD analysis project Ga0102924, IMG submission 80116) | Iron sulfur acid spring bacterial and archeal communities from Banff, Canada, to study Microbial Dark Matter (Phase II) - Paint Pots PPM... ...
ACGATGAGCACACCGGCATGATCGAGCTGGCGGTGTCGGAGATGCGCGGGCGGTGCACGATCGTGGCGGGTGTCGGTTCGAACGACACCCGGCACGCGGTTCACCTGACCGAGCGCGCGACCGCGCTGAGGCCCGACGCGCTTCTATCGGTCAACCCCTACTACAACAAGCCGTCGCGCCGGGGAATCGTGCGCCACTATGAGGAAATCAACCGCGCCACCGATCTGGCAATCCTGCTCTACAACATCCCGCAGCGCACCGGCGCGGATCTGCCCAACGACCTGCTCGCAGAGCTCGCCCAGCTGGAGCACATCGAAGGCGTCAAACAGGCCAACCACGACAACCTCGCGAAGATCGACGGCCTGTCGATCTACGCGGGCAATGACGACATGCTCGCCGACGTGCTCGATCTCGGCGAGGCCGGCGGCATCTGCACGAGCACCCACATTCTCGGGGATGACTTCCACCGGATGGTCGACGAACCGGAGCGGCGCCGCGCCATCGACGAATCGCTGAAGGACGTTTATCGCGACATGGGGATCGCGCCGGCGGCCGCCACCAATAAGGCTGCGCTCAACATGCTCGGACTGGACGTCGGCGCACCTCGGCTGCCCTACGTCGAGCTCGATGAGCACGAGCTCGGGATCGTGCGTGCGCTGCTCGAGCGCCACGGACTGCTCCAGACCGCCAGCGCGTGAACGACGCCAAGCTGCGGGTGCTGCCCCTCGGCGGCCTAGGCGAGATCGGTAAGAACATGACCGTCGTCGAACACGGCGGCCGGATCGTCGTTGTTGACACCGGACTGCGGTTCCCGACAGCGGAGATGCTCGGCATCGATCTCGTCCTGCCCGATTTCAGCTATCTGCGCGAGCGCGCCGCTGATATCGAGGCGATCGTGATCACCCATGGCCACGAGGACCATCTCGGCGCGCTGCCGTGGGTGCTGCGTGAACTCTCCGCCGACGCTTCCCCACCCGTTTACGGCGGTCGGCTCACGATCGCGATGGCCCACTCAAAGCTCGACGAACACCGGATCGACGCCGACCTCCACGACCTCGCGCCGGGTGCACAACTACCGCTGGGTCCGTTCACCGTCGAGTTCGTGCACATGACCCACTCGATCCCCGACTCATGCGCCGTCGCGCTCACGACCGACCTCGGAACGGTGCTCGTGACGGGCGACTACAAGTTCGACCAGACACCGGTGGACGGTCCACCGGCCGACGTCTCGAGGCTTGCCGAGCTCGGACGCGAGGGCCTGCTGCTTTTGTGCGGAGATTCGACCAACGCCGACAGGCCGGGCTTCTCGCCGTCCGAGCGGGGCGTCGGCCCGCACCTTGAGGCAGTTTTCGGCCGCGCCGATGGACGCATCATCGTGACCAGCTTCGCGTCGAACATCCACCGGGTCCAGCAGGTGATCGACGCCGCTGCCGCGCTCGGTCGTAAGGTCTCATTCGTCGGACGGTCGATGCGCAAGAACGTCAACATCGGCCGCTCGCTCGGTCACATCGAGATCCCTGAGGGACTCCAGATCCAGCCGCATGAGGTCGAGGATTGGCCCGACCACAAGGTCGTCGTCGTCTCGACGGGGTCTCAGGGCGAGCCGCTGTCGGCGTTGCGCCGGATGGCCTACAACGACCATCCGACGGTCCAGCTTCACGATGGCGACACGGTCGTCTTCTCAGCCACGCCGATCCCCGGCAACGAGCGCGCGGTGGGTGAGACGGTGGACCGTCTCTACCAGATTGGCTGCGATGTGGTTACCCCGGTGGACGCGCCGATCCACGCCTCGGGGCATGGCTATCAGGAGGAGCTCAAACTGATGCTCAACCTGGTCAAACCGCGCTATGTCCTGCCGGTCCACGGGGACCACAAGCGCTTGCGCCTGCACGCCGGGCTCGCCGAGGCGGTCGGGATCGAGCCCGAGCGGGTGTTCGCGGGGCACAACGGCGTGCCGCTGGAGCTCGACGCATCCGGAGCGCGCTTCGGCGAGCCGGAGCGCGCCGGGATGATCTTCGTCGACGGCGTCGATATCGGCGATCCAGCCGATGTGGCGCTGCGCGATCGCCGGATGCTGTCGGCCGACGGGATCTTCATCGTGGTCGCGACAGTGTCCGAGCAGACCGGGGAGTCCGTCGCGCCGCCCGAGGTCATCTTCCGCGGGGTACCTTTCATCGAGCAGGCCGACGGGATCGTGCAGGAGATCCGGACCGAGGTCGAGCGCTCGCTGCAGACTTCCGCGCAGGAGGGCATCCGCGAGATCGACCTAGTCCAGGAGGAGCTCCACGACGACCTCGCGACGTTCGTCTACGACCGTCTGCGGCGCCGGCCGATGGTGTTGCCGGTGGTCGTAGAAGTATGAAACCCTTCTCGCGATGAGTTTTCTTCTGCGCGTCCACGCGAAGCTCTACGAGGGCTCCGACGGGCGCATCGGCCACCGCATCCTCGGTGTCCCGACGCTCCTGTTGCGAACCACGGGGCGGCGCTCGGGCCAGACACGAACAAACGCGCTGGTTTACGCGCTCGACGGCGAGGACTATCTGGTGGTCGCGTCAAAGGGCGGATCCGACCAGCCTCCGGCGTGGCTTCACAACCTCGAAGCTAATCTGGCGGTCGAGATCCAGGTCGGGCGCGAGCGGCGCGCGAGCACCGCCCGTGTCATCGAGCAGTCGGATCCCGACTACGCGCGGTTGTGGAAGGTCGTCAACGAGAACAACCGCGACCGTTACAGCGCCTACCAGCAGCAGACGACCAGGCCGATCCCGATCGTCGCGATCAGCCCGAGCTGACGGCCAGCCGCCCGCGCCGAACGCCATCGGGTGCTGCTCTGAGCGCCGCGAAGCCGCCGATCGCGGCTACGAAACACGTGATGGCTCCCAACCCGAGGCCCGCCCGCGCCCCGAGCAGCTCCATCAGCCAGCCTACGAGCGGCCCGCCGACTGGGGTCGTTCCCTGGAAGGCGACGAACCACAGCGACATCACACGTCCGCGCATCTCGGGCGCGGCATTCAGCTGGAGCGTGGAGTTGCCGGTCGACATGAAGGCGATGCTCGCCCCGCCGGCAAACGAGAGCGCGACCAGCTCGACCGCGAGGCTCGGCGCAACTGTCGCGAGCGCCATCGCGAAGCCGAACGCGCACGCGGCGAGCACGAGCGGCTTCGCGCCCGTGCGCCCGCGCGCCGCGACCAGCAGCCCGCCGAGTACCGCACCCACGCCCATCGCGGCAGTCATGAATCCGAACCCGGTCGGGCCGGCATGCAGCCCGCGGCTGGCCATCACCGGAAGCGAGACCTGGAACTCATACGTGAGGCAGCCGACGACCGCCATCATCGCGAGCGGCACGGCGAGCGCGGGAGTGGCCCGGACGTAGCGCAGGCCGTCGCGCAGCTGACCGCGCGCGCGGGCGGCTGGCCGTGTCGGGCTGAGCGCCGCGAGGTCCATCGTCCGAAGCGATGCGACCACCGCGACGAAGGTGCCCGCGTTGACCAAAAAGCAGACGCCTACGCCGGCGGTTGCGATCAGCACACCTCCGACCGCAGGTCCCAGGCTGCGTGCGACGTTCACGAGCACCGAGTTGAGCGTGACCGCGTTGCGCAGGTGCCTCTGACCAACGAGCTCGAGCATGAACGATTGCCTCGCAGGGTTCTCGAAGGCGTTGTTGACACCAAGCAGGGCGGCAAGGAGGCCGATCTCCCACACCCGAACGACGTGCGTGACCGTCAGTACGCCGAGGATCAGCGCCTGGACACCCATCGCCGATTGGAGGAGGACCATCGCCTTGCGCTTGTCCACACGGTCGGCGATCACGCCGCCGTACGGCGCCAGCAGCAGCACCGGCAGCGTCTGAAGCGCAATCACGACACCGAGCGTCGTGGCCGAATGCGACAGCGTCAGAACCAGCCAGGCCTGAGCGGTCATCTGCATCCAGGTGCCGCTCAGCGAGATCGCCTGGCCGAGGTAGTAGCGGCGGTAGTTGGGGACCGACAGAGCGGCGAACGTCAAGTGGCCGGCGCGGCGCAGACGCGTCACGACGGTTCGTCCTTCAGCTTGTCCGCGAGCGCCTCGAGCGCGGGAAGCGCGCGTTCGATCGCCTGGAGATCCTCCTGGCTCAGCGCTCCGAGAGCCACCTTGACGGCATCGGTCCGCTCACGCCTGATGCGCTCGCCGAGCCGCCTGCCGTCCGCGGTCGCCTTGACCCACACCGCACGGCGGTCTCCTTCGTCGCTGAGTCGCTGGAGCAGCCCCGCGTCGACAAGGTCGGCCGTCACGCGCGAGAGCATCGTCGGGTTGATCGCCTCTAGCTCCGCGAGATCGGCGAGCCGAACGGGGCCGTGGCGGTTGACGGTTTGGAGCACGGCCAGCCGGGTAGGTGTCAGCCGCGCGGCGCGGGCCGCGTCCGTTGGACGCAAACGGCGCGACAGCCGCCCGATCGCAGCTCGCAGCCGGGCGGGGGTGTCGGTCTCGAGGGATGGGGCGGTGACGGACATAGTTGCTTGCTGGCAAGCAACGAGTCTAGCAGTTGGGCCGGTTGTCCGTGTATAGCTCCGGCGTCACAACATCCGAATTCACGGCGCTACAGCTGCCGGAGTCTGGACGGCCGGAATCCGGATCACGAACCTGGTGCCCGCGCCATCGATCGGCCGATCGAGCGTGACAGTTCCGTCGTGCGAGCGAACCACTGCCCTAACGATTGCGAGGCCAAGACCCGATCCTCGACCCCCGTCGCGGACGCCTCGGACAAAGCGCTCGAATACGCGCCCCGCGATTTCCGGCGGGATTCCGGGTCCGTCGTCCTGGACGGTCAGGACCGCGTCACCGTGGACGGAACTGGTCGTGGCCTTGATATGCGTGCCGGCCGGGGTGTGACGGATCGCGTTCTCCAGCAGGTTGAGCGCAAGGCGATGGAGATCGTCACGGGTGCCTTCGACGGTTGCAGGGGCGGCCTCAATCGTGAGCTCGTGCCCATCGGCCACAGGCTCGAGCTCGCCGGCCGCCTCGACTAGAACGTCCGCGAGATCTGTCGGCCTACGGGGCTGGCTGCGCTTCGCGTCGGCGCGCGCGAGCAGCAGCAGGTCGCCGACGAGTCGTCGCATTCGGCGGGTCGAGCGCAGAGCCGCATGGGCGGTGTCGGCTTGCTCGCCCTCGAGCTCCTCGCTCAGCAGCTCCAGGTTGGCCAGCACGCTCGTGAGAGGGGTGCGAAGCTCGTGCGAGGCGTCGGCGATGAACTCGCGCTGCCGGGAGAGCATCGCCTCGGTATCTGAGCGGGCCCCGTCGAGCGCCACGAGCATCCCGTCGAGCGTCCGGGCCAGCTCGGCGACCTCGTCCTCGGCCTCGGGGAATGGAATGCGCAGGCTCGGGTCCCGGGTGCGCTCGATCTCCCGCGCGGCGTCGGTCAGCTCGGCGATCGGGCGCATCGCTCGCCGGGCGACGAACAGCCCGGCCAACAGCGCCAGCGCGGCTCCCCCGATAACGCCCAGCAGCAGGAACAGCCGGATCCGGTCGACGGTGTGCTGGACCTCTGACAGCGGGCGGGCGAAGAGCAGGCGGATGTCGCCTTCGGGCTCGACCCGCACCGGCAGGGCTACGATGCGATAGCCGAGCTGCTGGCTCTCGCCCAGCTGTAGCGGCGGCGGGAACGGCGGCGTCATGTGGGGCGCATTCGTGCTCGTGACTGCCGTGTCCTGAGTGCACAGCAGGCTGCCGGTACTGACGTCGTAGACGCGGATCTGGGCCTGCTCGGAGCTGTACAGCCCGCCGCGGATGACGGCCATGTTGCAGGCGGGACCGAGTCCGTGTGGACCCACTGTGACGAGCGGCCGGTTCGCAAGCTCGTCGGCGACCTTGCGTACGTCGCTATAGAACTGGTTGCGGACCTGGTTTGTCGTGAACAGCGCGACGATCGCAGCGAACCCGGTCAGGATGACGAAAGTCAGCCCCGCCGAGCCGCCGGCGAGTCGCCAACGTACGGGAACCGTCCTATACGCGGAGTACGTAGCCCGCGCCGCGGATCGTATGTAGGAGCCGAGGCTCGCCACTGGCTTCTAGCTTCCTTCTCAGGTTGGAGACAAACACCTCGATCGTGTTCGTCATCGAGAACGGGTCATAGCCCCACACCTCGTCGAGGAGGCGCTGGCGCGAGATAACGATCCGCTCGTTGCGCATCAGGTACTCGAGCAGCTCGAACTCGCGCTGCGTGAGCTCGATATCCCTCTCGCCGCGGGTCACTTCGTGAGTGTCGGGGTTGAGCTTGAGGTCGCCCACCGTGAGTGTCGCCTGGCCTCGCGGCGGTCGGCGCCGAAGCAGCGCCCTCAGCCGTGCGAGCAGTTCCTGGCGCTCAAACGGCTTGACCAGGTAGTCGTCGGCGCCGGCATCGAGGCCCTCGACGCGGGACTCGACCGCATCGCGAGCCGTGAGGACGAGAATCGGCACGTCATCGATCTCGCGCAAGGTCTTGGCCACCTCCATTCCGTCCAGGCGGGGCAGTCCAAGATCCAGGATGACCAGGTCGGGCAGGTAAGCGTGCGCCAGGTCGAGCGCGCTGATTCCATCACCTGCGATCTTGACGTCGTAGCCTTCCATGCGCAGCGAGCGCTGCAGGACCTGCGCGATCGCGTCATCGTCCTCGACGACCAGCACACGCGGTGCACGTTCGTAATCGAGCATCGCTCTAGATGGTAGGGCCGTGAAACCGGTGCGACGCGGCTCTTTAGGGGCTCTTGATGCCCGAGCAGGACCCCGGTGGGCTCCGTCGAAGCAAGCTGTTCGGCAACATGCCCGCTCGCGCGAGAAAGAAGTCGGTCCGCAGGCGCACCAAGCGCTCCGTGCTCGCACGCCTCAGGGCCGATCTGGGCGGCTTTCAACTCCAGCCTTACCACGTCGATATCGCTGCCCTCGCGCTGGTCGCGCTCGGCATCCTGCTGGCTGGGGTCAGCTACTTCGGCTGGAAGGGCGGCGCGGTGGGTACGAACGCCGTCCTAACGATGAAGTTCGTGTTCGGAGCGCTCGGCTACGCGCTACCTGTCGCGCTCTTGATCGCAGGCGGGCTTCTGCTCGCGCGCGAGCTTCGCCCGCCGGGGCGGCCGCTGCAGACGGGAACCGTCTGCGTGGTTGTCGCGCTTACGCTGATGCTCGCGGCCGGAACGCTCGGGATCGGCCCGGGGGCGGCCCCTGCGCATGAGTTTTGGAAGCCGCACGTCTTCGAGGCGCGGGGGGGCGTCATCGGACAGGCAGAGCTGTGGCTCGCCGCGAAGCTGATCTCGAACTTGGGCGCCCAGGTACTGGCCGTATTCCTGTTCATCGCCGGCTTGATCCTGCTCTCGGGCGCGACGCTCGCGGGAGTGATCCGTGCGACTGGCATGAGCGTCGCGCAGACCGGCCGTGCGCTGCGTCGCTCGACTGAGCAACTCGCCGCCCAGCGACCTGCCACCGAACCGGCGCGGATGGATTTTGATCCGCTCGTCCCGCCGGAGCCCGACACCGCCGAGCTCGTCGTGCGAGCGACACACGTCGAGGCGCCACCAATCGAGGCCGGCGTTCCTGAAGAGGCGGCGGAGCTCGAGCAGGATCCACCCGACCCTGCCGACTTGACGCCCCAGGGCCGCTACCGCGCTTCGGTGACCGACGACCCCGAGTTCAACTGGAAGCTTCCGAATCCCCACGTCTTGACGAGGTCCCGTGGGGAGGAGGCCAAACCCGATACGGCAGGCCAGGAGCAGGTCGCCCAGACGCTGATCGAGACGCTCGGGCACTTCGGGATCGAGGCCAAGGTCGTCGGTCGCGTCACCGGACCGCACATCACCCGCTACGAGCTCCGATTGGCGCCCGGCACGAAGGTCGCCAAGGTCGCCCAGCTCAAGGACGACCTCGCCTATTCGCTGGCCGCCACCGACATCAGGATCCTCGCGCCGATCCCGGGCAAGCAAGCAGTAGGGGTCGAGGTGCCAAACATGCGTCGGCGCATCGTCCACCTCGGCGACGTCTTCCAGGACCCGCCGCCCGACTGGTCCCCGCTCACCGTCTGGCTCGGCAAGGACATCGCGGGCCGTGCGATCGGCGCCGATCTGTCGAAGATGCCCCACCTACTGGTCGCGGGCAGCACCGGGTCTGGCAAGTCGGCGTGCATCAACGCGATGATCTCGAGCATCCTGCTGCGCGCGACGCCGCACGAGGTCAGGTTCGTGATGGTCGACCCCAAGCAGGTCGAGCTCAACCACTACGAATCGATCCCGCACCTGCTGACCCCGGTGATCACGAGCCCGCGCATGGCTGCCAACGCGCTCCAGAACCTCATCAAGGAGATGGAGCAGCGCTACGGCATGATGTCGCTCGCCCGCACCCGTGCGCTGCCGGAGCTCAATCGCGCCCGGCTCGCGGGCGGCGAGCCCGCACTCCCTTACGTGGTCTGCGTGATCGACGAGCTCGCCGACCTGATGATGGTCGCCCCGGCCGATGTGGAGGACGCGGTGATCCGCCTCGCCCAGAAGGCTCGCGCGGTCGGGATCCACCTCGTGCTCGCCACTCAGTCTCCTCGCGTAGACGTGATCACGGGAATGATCAAGGCCAACGTCCCCTCACGGATCGCGTTCGCGGTCTCCTCGCAGACCGACTCGCGCGTGATCCTCGACCAGAACGGCGCCGAGACGCTGCTCGGCCAGGGCGACATGCTGTTCTCGCCGCTCGGTTCGACCAAGCTCCAGCGAATCCAGGGGGCATACATCGACGAGGCGCAGATCGCCGAGCTCACCGACTCGTGGCGGCGGCAGGGGGAGCCGGAATTCCACGCCGAACTGCTCGAGGAGGTCGAATCGTCCGACGCTGGTGGCGGCGACGACGAGCTACATCCTGACGAGGACCCGCTGCTCGAGGATGCGATCGCACTGGTGACCCAGATGCAGACCGCCTCGACCTCGATGCTCCAGCGCCGCCTGCGACTCGGCTACACGCGCGCCGGGCGCCTGATCGACATGCTCGAGCGCCGCGGGATCATCTCGGGATACGAGGGCTCGAAGCCGCGCCAGGTGCTGATCTCCGAAGCCGACGTGCCCCGTATCCTGTCCCATCTGGCCGAGGCCGAACGGGTCACCGTTCCCGACGCGCCAGACGACTGACCCCTGGCTTTGGGCCAATCAGGCCGGCGATAGCCTTCGAGCGACGATGGCGGAGATCGGCCCGACACTCAGAGAGGCGCGGATTCGCGCTCGGATTGACATGTCCGAGGTCGAGAGCCGGACCAAGATCCGCGCCAAGTATCTGCGCGCGATCGAGAACGAAGAGTGGGACCTGCTGCCCGGGCCGGTGTACGCCAAGAGCTTCCTGCGGACCTACGGCGACTATCTCGGGCTCGACAGCCGCATGCTCGTCGAGGAGTTCAAGCGCCGCTACGAGGGACCGAGCGATCACGAGCCGGCTCGGCCGGTCGCTCCGCTCGCGCGCGAACGGGAGCGGAGCCGGGGGCGTCCCGGACTGCCGCCACCTCCAGCGCTCCCGCCGTGGGCGCCAATCGCGGTCGTGCTGGTCGCGGTCGTCGCAGTGCTGTACGTGGTCGGGGTCGTCCTCGGCGGCGGCAAGAGCAAGACGCCCCCTCCGGCAGGCCTGCATGCGGGGAGCCGGCACGCACGAACCACGCCAACGCGAACGACCACCCTGCCCAGCACGCCTCAGAACGTGACCCTCCATATGACGCCGACAGGCCCGGTGTACGTGTGCCTGGTAAATGCGCACCACCGCTTCTTGATCTTCGAGAAGACCTACGCGCCCGGCAACACGATCCCAGCCGCGACCGGCCACCGGCTGCTGCTGACGCTCGGGAACGCGAACGTACGGATCACCGCAAACGGGAAGTCGGTGCCGCTCACACCGTCGGCGGGCGCGATCCGCCTTTCGCTCACGCCAACCGGCGTGCAGCACATCTCGCTGTCTCAGACCCCAACCTGCCCGTGACACCGCGCGCCGGCATCCTCATCACGGGCACCGAGGTACTCACCGGAATCATCTCGGACCGCAACGGCCCGTGGCTGTCGGAGCGTCTGCGCGAAATCGGCGTCGACGCCGCGGTGATCCAGATCGTCGGCGACCGGCCCGATGATCTGCTGGCGGCGCTCGAGTTCATGCGCTCGGAGGGATTTCGGTTGATCGTCACCAGCGGCGGACTCGGCCCGACCGCGGACGACCTGACGGCCGAGATAGTGGGCCGCTTCTCGGGACGCGAGATGGTGCTCGACGACCGGCTCGAGCAGCGGATCGCCGAGATCCTGCGCCCGATGCTCCGCCGCTGGCCGGGGCTTGATCCCGACGCGATCCGTGCGTCAAACCGCAAACAGGCGGTGATTCCCGAAGGAGCAACCGTGCTCGACCCTGTCGGGACCGCGCCCGGTCTCCTCGTGCCGCCGCCGGATGGCACCGGTCCGACCGTGGTCGTGCTGCCGGGTCCCCCGCGGGAGCTCAAGCCGATGTGGGAGATGGCCGCCGGGACGGACGCGTTCAAAACGGCCGTCGCGAACGCGACCGAGTACCGCGGCGGGGTCCTGCGCCTGTTCGGGATTCCCGAGTCGGAGATCGCTTCGACGCTCCGCTCGGCGCAGGAGGCGGGACTGCCGCTGGACGAGCTCGAGATCACGACGTGCCTGCGGCGGGGGGAGATCGAGATCGCAACACGTTATGAGCCATCGGCCGAGTCCGCCTATGAGGCGCTGGTCGACTTCATCCGTGCGCGCCATAGAGACACCCTTTTTTCCGATGACGGCTCGACGATCGACGAGCAGGTCGCCACGCTGCTTGACGGACGAACGATCGTGGTCGCCGAGTCGTGCACCGGTGGATTGGTCTCTGCCCGCTTGACGGACCGCGCGGGGTCTTCGGCGTATTTCCTGGGTGGCGTCGTGGCGTACTGCAACGACGCGAAGGTTTCGCTCGTTGGTGTGGATCGTTCGCTGATCGAACGTGCCGGAGCCGTCTCGGCCGAGGTCGCCGAGGCCCTCGCGCTGGGGGCGATCGAGCGATTCGGCGCCGAGCTCGGAGTGGGGGTGACCGGAATCGCTGGGCCCGATGGCGGGACGGAAGAGAAGCCGGTCGGGACTGTCTGCTTCTCGGTGTGTTCGCGCGACGGCCAGCGCCTGACGCGCTGCACACGGCTGGCAGGCGGCCGGGTCGACGTCCGCGAACGCTCGACTGCGGTCGCGCTCCACCTGATCCGTCGCTTGCTGCTCGGTGATGGTGAGGCGGCTCTGCCGCGAACAGCCTCCGCCGAGACCAGGTGAGCGAACGCGCGCGGCTGTTCGTCGCCCTCGATCTGCCACCGGGCGCGCGCGAGGCGCTCGTTGGCTGGCGCGACCGAGCGCTCGCGAGTATTCCTGGCCTGCGGCCAGTCGCTCTCCAAGCGCTGCACGTAACGCTCTGCTTCCTCGGCTGGCGTCTGGCGGACGAAGTTCAGGCGATCGGCGAGGAATGTCTTCGCGCGTCGCGCTCGTTCTCGCCGACCGAGCTCACGTTTGACCGCGCAACATGGCTGCCTGCTCGGCGCCCCCATGTGCTGGCCGTGCGTCTGGACGATGGGACCGGGACTCTGGCGCGGCTCCACGCTTCGCTGTCGGCCGCGCTGAGCGGCGGAGGTTGGTACGCGCCGGAGCCACGCCCATTCCTCGCCCACGTCACCGTGGCGCGAGTGACGCGAGGTGTGCGCGTCCGAGCGTCCGAGCTCGAGGCTGTGCCACGGCTCGAATTCACCGCCGCCGAGGTCACCTTGTACCGGTCGCATCTCGGCAGCGGTGGTGCTCGCTACGAAGCGCTGCGGACCATCCCGCTCGGAAGCGCTGACACGAGCACGATCGATCCGGTCGCCGTCGTGCGCGCGTTTCACGTCGAGCAGGCCTCGGCCTACGCTGGCGGCGACGTCCAAGCACTACGGACCTGGCTCGCCGACGATGTCGTGTGGCACGTCCCGGGCCGGAGCCAGATCGCCGGCGAGCACCGGGGAGTCGAGGGCGTGCTCGCCTACTTCGAGACACGCCGCCGGCTCACCGGCGAGAGCTTCCGCGTCGAGGTTCACGGCCTGTCGGCGATCGGCGATCGCGTTGTGCAGCTAGCGGGCGGCAGCGCCGTGCGGGACGGGCACGCCGTCGAGTGGGAGACGGTCGGCGTGTTCCGCGTGGCCGACGGCCGCATCGCCGAGTGCTGGCTTGTCCCGTTCGACCTGTTCGAGTTCGACGAGATCTGGGCGTAGTCATAGACGCCGAGCCCGGAGCCACTCGGCGACCGCGGCCTCGACGGGGGCCGTGCTGCGAAGCGAGTGGTCGCCGGGCACGCGGACCACACTCCGATTCGGGCCCTCCGGCGGCATCCCGAACGGGTCATTGTCGCCCTGCACGACGAGAACCGGCACCCGAACCGCGCCGAGCTCGCCCAGCCGACTCTTCGACCCCTCATCCGCTTTGCCAGGTGGATGGACGGGGAACGCCAGACACAAAACGGCGCAGGCGCCGGCGGCATCCGCGGTCCGGCATGCCACCCGCGCACCTGCCGAGCGCCCACCGGCGATGACCGCAAGGCCGGTCAGCGCCGCGCCGCGTAGATGCTCGATCACCGCAAGCCAGGCGGCGTCAAGCTGCCGGGCCGGAGCCGGCGAGCGCCTGCCAGCGACCCGGTAGGGCTGCTCGACGAGCACCACGGTTATGTCTGCGTTCTGAGCAGCGCGCGCGGCTGCTGCGAGATCGGGAGCGCCGGCGCCGGCGCCGGCGCCAGCGCCGTGGCCGAGCACAAGCGCGGCGACCGGGCGCTCGACGCGCTCGAGGTGTGCGCGAGCAGGGCCGTGAGGTGTCGCGATGTCGATCTACCGAGCCTAGAGCCCTGCGTCCGCGGATATGGTCTAGGAATGGACCATCCGTCGCTCGTCGGACCGGTCGCTGCGACCGGTGCGTTGGCCGTGCCGCTCGTGCTGCTCGATCTTCGGATGCAGCGCTCCGGCGGGACAGGCATCATCCCGTTCGAGCTCGCTGGGCCCGAGCGCAGCCAGAAGATCCTCGACGCCTGGGGCGTGGAGGGCCGACGTGCTGCACGGGGGTCGCTGTTGCTCGACTTCCCGTATCTCGTGGCCTACACGACGCTCAACGTCCGGCTGACCGACCGTGTGACCGGGTCCTCCGAAGCGGCGAAGCGCGTCGTCAAGGCAGTCCAGGTCGCGGCGGGCGCGTGCGATGCTCTCGAGAACGCCGCGCTACTTGGTGTGGTCGCGCGCAGCGGCGACGCCCGGCTGGCGGGAATCGCGCGGCGGGCAGCGAGCGTGAAGTTTGCGGCTCTGATCCTAGGATGGCTCTACGGCGGCTCCGCGCTGCTGAGGCGCCGGCATGACTAGCGCCGGCGACTTCGACGGCCTCGCCGAGACAGGCGCGACGCGCGACGCGTTGGCTCGGCTGCGCGTGGCGACCGGAACCGACCACGGTCCAATGGAGCGCCACTGCCTTCGCTGTCGGCACATCGCCGCCGAGATCGCCAGCCGGCGCGGATGGAAGATCGATGACGAGCTTCTGACGGTCGCGGCGATCCTGCACGACATCGGCCTGTATCCGCTCGTGTCCCGAGGCGGCGTCTACACCGAAGATGGCGCCGCGCTCGCGCGCGAGCTCCTAGCCGGGCACGGCTGGGAGCAGGCGCGAATTGAGCGCTGTGCCCGCGCGATCGACTCTCACCACGATGTGCGGTCTCAGCTGTCGCGCAGTCCGGAAGCCGAGGCGCTACGGCTCGCGGACCGCGTTGAGCTGAGCGCAGGTCTGCTGTCCGCCGGCGTCAGCCGCTCGTGGCTGCGGGACCTGAGAGCCGCCGTCCCCACCCAAGGCCTGATTGGCGAGCTTGCTCGCGAGGTCGGCCGTGGGTTGCGTGAGCGGCCGCTGACGATGACGCGAATCTTCTGGCGGCCGTCCTAGGTAGCCATGCCGGACGCTCTCTCGCACGACCTGGACGAGATCCGGGCCTCGCCTGCGAGCGCCGGGCCGGTCGAGCTGATTGTCCGCCGCCCAACCGAGGAGGAGCGCGAGGTCCTTGACCAAGCGGACCTCGACCCCGTTGTCGGCCTGGTCGGCGACCGCTGGCACGCCAGCGCGAGCAAACATGGCGTCGACACGCAGCTCACGCTGATGAACTCCCGTACCGCGGCGGTCGTCGCCGGGCCGCGCTCGCGCTGGGCCCTGGCCGGCGACCAGCTCTACGTCGATCTTGACCTGAGCGGCGCGAACCTCCCACCCGGAACGCGCCTGAAAGTGGGGTCGGCGGTGATCGAGGTCACGCCCGAACCCCACACCGGCTGTGGCAAGTTCCTGCGGCGGTTCGGCGTCGACGCGCAGAAGCTCGTCAATTCTCCCGCCGGCCGCGAGCTCAACATGCGTGGGATCAACACGAAGATAGTTGAGGCAGGGACCGTCAGTACCGGGGATCTGATCGAGAAGCTGGATTAGCGCTGAAGGCTGATGGCGGTCGATGTCCTGACTGAAATCGAGATCGGGCGGCCGCGCGGCGAGGTGGCCGCGTTCGCCGCCGATCCCGACAACGTGACGGCTTGGTACAAGAACATCAGGTCGGTCGAGTGGGAGACCCCGATGCGTGGGCTAAGGCCTGGGCGGCGCTGCCGGGAGGCTAGGTCCGCGCGAAATGCTGGAGGATGTAGATCCCGTACCCCGCGAGTCCAACCACGAGTACGACGGTCGCGAGCTCGAGCCGCCCAACAACGTTGCTCTGCTGTGCGCGACGAGCACGAACCGCGTTGGCGCCTTCCTCCTCGGTGATCGTCCGCACCATCGCGCGGTACGGCGCCGTGTGCCAGAAGTGGGCGTGCTTGCCGGCGGCTACCCGGCGCTCGGCGAACCGCCGCATGATGAAGTCGAATACGCCGAACATTGGCCGGCGGCCGATGAACAGGCTGACGAACACCACCAGCTTGGTCGTCCACGTGTCGGTGTAGAGCTTCTGAGCGAGGTTGGGATGTGCGTTGATCGTGGGCGCGAGGACGCCGGTATGCAGCCAGTGCTGGGCATGGTGGACGAGTAGGCCGAGCCCGACGAACAGGGGGATCGCGAGCAGCAGTGCGAGCACTCCTCGCGGCGGAAGCTGCCAGTAGGAGTGCAGGCGCTTGAACTTGTGCTTGAACGGGTTGAACGTGAAGAACAGGACCATTAGCGACCCGAGGTAGGCCTCGCCGCCCGAGCGGAATATGTGCCGCCAGTCCTTCCACGAGCGGGCCGAGAGCACGTGGAGGTGACTGGAGAGCAGCGTGTCCCACCACTGCTTCATCGAGCCGTGGTAGCCGAACGCCTTGACGAGCGGGTTGAGGACAGGCGACTGGGTAAGGATGTAGTAGACCGCGATCCATGCGAGCAGGAACACGTGGCTGAACGGGATCGAGATCAGCAGCTCCTGGACCTTGTTAATCACCCAGCGCCACGGGTGCTCTTTGAAAGCGACCGTTGGCAACGGGGGTGAAGCCTTTGGCGAGTCGGGGGCGATCCCGGCGGGGGCCGTCTGCTCAGCCGGAGGGGTGCTCATGGGCACATCATCGCCGAGCAACCGGCGGCGCGGCTTCCCGGTTGCGGCTAGCCTGGACAGCTTGTGAGCCATGTGACGAAGGGGATCGTCCTGGCGGTGCTGCTGCAAGCGGCGTTCGCGGCTTCAGCGAGCGCCGCCGTGCCGGCGTGGACGACCTACCGCCACGACGCGGCTCGCAGCGGGATGGACCCGGATAGCACCAGCCTCGTAGCACCGTCGCAGCTCTGGCAAACGCCGGCGCTCGACGGCGAGGTGTATGCCCAGCCGCTCGTCTACGGCCCTTACGTGTACGTGGCGACCGAGAACGACACGATCTACAGGCTCGATGCGGCTAGCGGCGCCGTCGTGTCGTCCACGCACCTGGCAACGCCGGAGCCATCGTCTTTTGCGCCTTGCGGCGACATTGATCCTTCGATCGGTTTCACGAGCACACCGGTGATCGATCCCTCAACCAACAGGATTTACGCGGTGGGCGCGGCGTCCTACGGCGTCGGTCCCGGGAGCGTCCACCATGAGCTGTTCGCGCTCGACCTCTCGTCCGGACAGCGGGTTGCCGGCTTCCCGATCCAGGTTGACCCAACGTTCCCGTCTGGAGGCTCAGCTGTGAATCAGCTCCAGCGGGCCGGGCTCGCACTCGACAGCGGGCGGATCCTGATCGGCTACGGCGGCAACGACGGAGACTGCAACACATATTGGGGCTGGCTCGTGTCGGCGCCCGCGAGCGAATCAGGCGGCCTCAGCTCATTCCAAGTCGATCCGAATTACCGCGAGGGGGCGATCTGGGCTGCGGGCAATGCCCCGACGATCGACAGCGCCGGCAACGTGTTCCTGGCGACCGGAAACGGCAAGAGCACCTCGTCGATTAACCCTGACTACGGAGACTCGGTCGTCAAGCTGAACGCCCTCGCCTCATCGCCCCCGCTCGACTGGTGGGCACCGGCAAACTGGCAGTCGCTGGACAGCAGCGACGCGGACCTGGGCTCGAGCATGCCGACCCTGCTGCCCGGCGGCTACGTGTTCCAGTCAGGGAAGGACGGGAACGGCTACCTGCTCAACGGAGCACAGCTCGGCAACGTCGCAGTCCCGGTCGAAGACGTGGCCGGCATGTGCCCAGGTGGCAGCTTTGGCGGATCGGTGTACGACCCGGCGAATTTGGCGTTGTACGTCGCCTGTGGCCAGCTGAGAGCGCTGTCCTTCACACCTGGTTCACCGCCATCGCTGTCGCCGAAGTTCACGGCGCCGGCCGGCGCATCCGGGCCGCCCATGATCGCCGGGGGACTCGTGTGGGTGACGAGCACAGGCGGCAATCTTTATGGCCTAGACCCAACCACCGGCGTGACACGGAGCCACTTCTCGATCCCTGAGAACCGCGAGCCGGGAGGCTCGAACGTCAACCATTTCGCAAGCCCGAGCGCCGGCGGCGGCCGGCTGTTCGTCGGAAGCGGCGACCAGGTGACGGCGCTCACGATCGCCCAGCCGCCGCCACCCACTCAGACGAGCGTGGCACTCACTTCCTCGGCCAACCCCGCAGCTGCGGGAACGGCCGTGTCTCTGGCAGCAGCCGTCACGCCGGTGCCGGATGCCGGCACCATGACTTTCACGGTCGCCGGCACGCCGATCGCGGACTGCTCGGGTCTAGCCGTCTCGCCTAGCACCGCAGGCATCGCCGCCTGCCGGACCGCGTTCGCCAAGGACGGCACCTACACGCTTCGGGCGTCGTACTCGGGCGACTCGTACTACTCGAGCTCTGTTTCGGCTCCCCTGGCTCAAACGATCACGCAAGCCCCGATCATCTCTTCAGCCAGGATCGTCCCGCATCGCTTCACGGCAAGGCACGGCGCGAAGCTCGATCTGACGCTGAACAAGGCGGCGACCGTCAAGATCGCGATAGCTCAGCTTCGCCACGGGCACCTGCACCGTGGCCGCTGCTCTACCGAGAAACACACCGGCAGGCCGTGCCAGGTACGCGTGACTCTCATCTGGCGCCACTTCGCCGCGGGTCCAGGCTTCAACTCGTTCAAGTTGAAGACGACGGGTCTGGCGTCCGGGCGCTACATGGCGTTGGTCACGGCTACCGACAGCGCCGGCCGCACCTCGACTTCGGTCCGGACTGGCTTCACGATTCTTCCCGCGCACAACGGACTGCGCGCAACGCTGCTGCTACGTGACGTGCTTGCGGCGGTTTTGACGCTGTAGTCCGCCGGCGCAAGCCGCACTGGCGTTCAGAGTTGGCATACATCCGTCACGCATTTGTGACGTCTGCGTCTTGTTTCGTGACAGGGCTCGGCTCTACGGTCCCGAAAGCGCGGTTCTGTCCGCCCCCAGCCCTACCTTGAAGCGTTCACGAAACAAGGAGCCGAGCTAGAGATGAGCGAGCAACAGCAGGCCGGAACGCCGGCTGACGGCAAGTCCGACGCCAAGCGCCAAGCCGCGCTCAAGGGCGCACTGGCCCAGATCGAGAAGCAGTACGGCAAGGGCGCCGTTATGCGCATGGGGGACCCCGGCGCGCGCGTGGCCGTCGACGTGATCCCGACCGGAGCGCTGTCGCTGGACATCGCGCTCGGCGTAGGCGGCGTGCCGCGAGGCAGAGTCATCGAGATCTTCGGCCCGGAGTCCTCGGGTAAGACGACGCTCGTCTACCACATCCTCGCCGAGGCGCAGAAGCTCGGCGGCGTGTGTGCGTTCATCGACGCCGAGCACGCGATGGATCCCATCTACGCCAGGCAGATTGGGGTCGACATCGATGAGCTGCTCGTCTCCCAGCCGGACTTCGGCGAGCAGGCGCTCGAGATCGCCGACACCCTGATCCGCTCGGGAGCGGTCGACGTGATCGCGGTCGACTCGGTCGCCGCGCTAACGCCGCGCTCGGAGCTCGAGGGACAGATGGGCGATCAGACCGTCGGCCTCCAGGCGCGGATGATGTCCCAGGCGATGCGCAAGCTCGCCGGCAATCTCAACCGCACCCAGACGCTGTGCGTGTTCACCAACCAGATCCGGGAGAAGGTCGGGATCATGTTCGGAAGCCCCGAGACTCAGCCCGGCGGCCGGGCGCTTAAGTTCTATTCATCGCAGCGGCTCGACATCCGCCGGATCGAGACGCTCAAGGACGGCACCGAGGCGGTCGGCAACCGCGTCAGGGTCAAGGTCGTCAAGAACAAGGTCGCGGCACCGTTCAAGCAGGCCGAGTTCGACATCGAGTTCGGCAAGGGGATCTCGACCTCCGGCTGCCTGATCGACCACGGGGTCGAGCACAACATCATCACCAAGTCGGGCGCGTTCTTCTCCTACGGCGAGGAGCGGCTGGGTCAAGGTCGCGGCAACGCCAAGGCGTTCCTCGACGAGCACCCGGAGACCGCCAAGGAGATCGAGACCAAGATCTACGCCGCGCTCGGGATCACCCAGGGAGCCGCGAAGCCAATCGAGCCGCATGGGGAACGCGAGGCAGGCGCTCCACCACCTGACCTGCAGCCAGTCCAAGAAGTGTCCGAACAGGCGGCGTGAGCGAGGACCTCGACCGCGCTCTCGGGCTCGCCTACCGCTATCTGAACCGCCGCGAGCGCACAACGCACGAGGTCGTCAGCTATCTCGAGCGCAAGGACATCGAGGGTGCGCTCGCGCGGGAGTGCGCGGCGGCGCTTGCCGATCAGGGTTATCTCGATGACAGGCGCTTCGTACGCCTGTTCATCCAGGACAAGCGCAACCTCGAGCAGTGGGGTGCTGAGCGGATCCGGCGGAGCCTGCTCGCGCGTGGTGTCGAGCGCGAGCTGGTCGAGCAGGCGCTCGGCGAGGTGGGGGTGGGGGAGGGGGAGACGGAACTCGAGCGCGCGCTCGGTCTGCTCCGCCGCCGCTTCTCCTCGCCGCCGCGCGAGCGGCGCGAGCGCGACCGGGCGCTCGGCGTCCTGATCCGAAAGGGCTATGACCCAGCGCTGGCGCTCGACGCACTGGCCGCCTACGGGCGGGATCGTGCCTGATTGCGCACCTGCCTTCCCGGTACTACGATCCAGTCAGCGAACGAATGGCCCGCGGGCCACGAAATACGAGCAAATAATCGACTTCACCGGATCCGGATAAAGCCTTGACGGGAATCTCAACCGGGCCGCCCGGCCCGCCCAGATCAGTCCGACAGAAAGCCTCGGGGCGCGCACTGAGCGCCTCAGGCAGTTAGCCGCCTGAACCGCACAGCTCTTCCGGAATCCGTTCGTGCTTGGACGGGCCACTCGGTCGCTCCCAAAACTGAACTAAGCGGGTGAGCCCCGCCCGGGTCACCAGGAGAGGATCGAGAATGGACATCATCGGTGCCGCAGCGCTGATCGCGGTGGGAATAGTGGTCGCTGCTGTGGTGTACACGCGCGTGCACCTAGGGACCGCCGCCGCGGCTTCGGAGCATTCGAGGGTCAGGCCGCCCAGGGAAGGCGAGCTGTCCAAGCGCGCCGCCGATCTTTCGGAGCGCGCGGCATCGCTCGTGGGCCGCGAGGAGGCACTCGTCCGCCGCGAGACCGAGCTCGAGCGACAGCGAACAAACCTCTCCGAGCAACGACGCGACCTGGCCGGAACGCTCGAGCGCATCTCTGGGCTGTCGGCGTCTCGCGCCAAGGAGCTGCTGCTCAAGGAGATCGAGGACCAAGCCCGCCACGACGCCGCGCGCCGAATTCGCGAAATCGAAGCGGAGACAAAGCGCGACGCCGAGCAGCGAGTGCGCAACATCCTGTCTGTCTGCATGCAGAGGCTTGCCGCCGGCCATGCCACGGAAACGACCGTATCCGTCGTCCAGCTTCAGACCGATGACATGAAGGGAAGGATCATCGGCCGGGAGGGGCGCAACATCCGTGCGCTCGAGAACCTGACCGGGGTCGACTTCATCATCGACGACACGCCGGGTGCGGTGGTCCTGTCCGGTTTCGACGGCGTCCGACGTGAGATCGCGCGGCTTACACTCGAGAAGCTGCTCCAGGACGGGCGCATCCACCCCGCCCGGATCGAGGAGACCTACTACCAGTCAAAGTCGGAGCTCGAGCAGCACATCGTCGAAATCGGCGAGCAGGGCGTACTCGAAGCCCGTGTGCAGGGACTCCACGCCGAGCTCGTCAAGCTGCTCGGGCGTCTGAGGTTCCGGACCAGCTACGGGCAGAACGTGCTCGCGCACTCGATCGAGGTCTCGGCGCTCGCCGCCATGATGGCCGACGAGCTCGGGGCGAGCGCCAAGACCGCTCGCCGCGCCGCGCTGCTGCACGACATCGGCAAGGCCGTTACACATGAGATCGAGGGCCCGCATGCGCTCGTGGGTGGCGACCTCGCCCGCAAATACGGAGAGCCGGAAGCGGTCGCCCACGCGATGGAGGCCCACCACAACGAGGTCGAGCCCCAGACGGTCGAGGCGGTGATTGTGCAAGCCGCGGACGCCCTCTCAGGAGCACGGCCGGGGGCGCGCGGCGAGTCTCTCGACCAGTACGTCAAGCGCCTGCGTGACCTCGAGCAGATCGCCGGCCGGCACGACGGCGTCGACAAGGTCTACGCCATGCAGGCCGGGCGAGAGATCCGAGTGATGGTCGCCCCAGCGTCCGTTGACGACGACGCCGCGACCCTGCTCTCGCACGAGATCGCGCGCGAGATCGAGAAGGAGCTCGAGTACCCCGGTCAGATCAAGGTGACGGTGATCCGGGAGTCGCGCGCGGTGGAGTACGCACGGTAGGCTCAATCCCGCCATACCGACTGCTGCTGCTAGCCCGCACGGGGAGGCAGCTCCGCCGTCAGCCAGACTTCTGGTTTCCGATCTGAATTCGGAAGCCATCGGCCCGACGGGTGGCGTGCGCGCAACTCGTCCATCTCGGCGCTCTCCAGGCTGCCGTCCGAGGCGTTCCCGTTCGTGGCCGTGCGACTGTCGGAGCCGAGCAGGTGCGAGCGCATGCCCCGCTGCTGGATCGCCTGCGTATGCGGTCGTCTCGCAGTTCGTCACAAGCGGCGAGGCGTCGTTGAGTGCCGCAGGCGTATCGCTGAACAGGACGACGCCAGGCTCTGCGCGGTGAGGGGGAGGGAGTAGTCGGCGATGCCGATGGTGTCGATGACCCCGTGGTCGGCTGTGATTCCCCTGGTGGTGTGCTCACCGGTACCGGTTCCTCGCGTCTGTGATCCATCGTTGGATCGCTGGCGCTCGGCGGCGGGCTTGGTTGGTTCCAAGCCACCAGCGGTACCCGAGCAGCAGGTAGACCGACTCGTCGTCTTCGATGGTCAGGACGAGCGGTTTGCCGAGGCTGCCGAACAGGCCGAGGCTGCCGGCGTTGCCGCGGATCCCGCCGGCCATGAACCTGGTGTAGGCGCTTGTGAACGTGACCTCGGCTCGTTGGACCTGGGTTCTCGGGATCCGTTGCCAGCCCTCGAGCACGAGGGTGTCTGGTTCCAGTCGGAGGGTCCCCTGGTGCGGAAACAGGGTGCGCTGGTCGGCGAGACCCCGTAGCCGACGCGCTCCCGTCATTTGCCGTAGCTCTGTCGCGGTCGCACCGATGTAGTCACTGGCTTCCATGCTCGCGCTCATAGGCCAAACAGGATGGCGGGCAGGAGATTGGCGAGGGCGTGCGCCAGCCAGCCGGGTCCGATGCTTCCCGAGCGCTCGCGCAGCCAGCCTAGAACCCAGCCCGTAATCAGCTGCAGCGGCAAAAGCGGCCATAGGGACACGCTGACGAGCAGCAACAGCGTGTGCGGCGCGAGAAAGATCACCGCTTGAAGGAGGTTGCCCTTCTGAAACCCCAGGCGCCTGAACAGCAGGCTGGCGACGAAGCCGCGGAAGAACATCTCCTCGGCCAGCGCCAGCAACACGATCGCCACGTAGTCCGCGGCGCTGCTCGGCGCGCCGACGACGTTCTTTGAGCCGCCGTGCAGCAC
>Ga0102924_1002058_pt1 | contig 22401 bp, 17 predicted proteins | sample PaiPotPPM11metaG_FD_80116 | JGI IMG/M metagenome (GOLD analysis project Ga0102924, IMG submission 80116) | Iron sulfur acid spring bacterial and archeal communities from Banff, Canada, to study Microbial Dark Matter (Phase II) - Paint Pots PPM... ...
ACTCTCAACCCACGCGCATAACTCCGATCCGAAACCCGCGCATTCACCACCGCCACCGGCACCCCCGCCCGCCGGCATTCCACCAGCATCCGCGGCCACAGTTCACTCTCCATCAGCACCGCCATCGCCGGCCGCAGCACCCGCAGATACACCCGCACCGCCCACGCAAAATCCAGCGGGTAATAAAAAACCCGTTCCGCCCCAAACCGCTCTCGCGCTAACTTCTGCCCGGTCGCCGTCGTCGTAGACACAACGATGATCCACCCCTCGCCCATCTCCGCGTTCAGCGCCGTCTCCAGTTCGCGCACCAGCCGTGTCGCCGCCAGCACCTCGCCGACGCTCACCGCGTGCACCCACACCACCCGCCGCCCAGCCACCGCCGCCCGCAGCGCCGCCGGGACTCGCCCCAGCCGCTCTCCCAACCCCGCCCGATATCGCCCACTGGTGGCCATTCGCACCAGCCAGTACGGCGCACCCAGCACCAGCACCGCCAGCAGCAGCGAACTGTACAACCCCATTCCCAACGTTTCGATCACTTCTCAAAACAATAGGGGCAACTCACGCGATTTACCACCCGCATCCGCGAAGAGGATAATCTTGCCTGCATGATCTCCCACTCCCAGAGCCCCATCGGCCACGAAACTCGTGTGCCCCATTCATCGCGGCTGCATCGCGATGAGTGGGGTCTCATCCTCTCCTGCATCCTGTTCTCGTCCCTCCTGGTCCACCCGCCCCTCGCCGTCAGCGCCGCCTCCGACAAGACCGCGCCACCCGCCAATCCCGCCAACCAGTACGCCGCCTATGACGCCCACGCCAATGAGCACGTCACCATCGCTGCCGACCCCTGCGACGACCCCAAGGCCTGCCCCTTCTTCCGCCTGCCCTACATCCAGCACGGCCTTCTGCCCGTCCGCGTCGTCATCACCAACGATAGCGACGCCGCCCTCTCGCTGGAAGATGCACGCATCCAGTTCATCTCCGCGAACAACGACAAGATCCCCGCCGCCACCGAAGACGACATCAACCGCCGCCTCTTCACCATCAAGTCCGCCGAAGGCACCAAGATTCCCATCATCCCCATCACCATCCACCACCCCGTCGACAAGAAGATCTCCCAGGACGACGACGACTTCGGCTTCAAGAGCACCGTCGTCCACGCGCACACCACCGTGGCCGGATACCTCTTCTACGACATCAAGGGCCTCGACGAGCCCGCCCTCAAAGGCGCCGAACTCTACGTCAAGATGGTCCACACCCTGGACAACAGCAAGGAACTCTTCGCCTTCTCCATCCCCTTCGACAAGTGGCTCTCCGCCAACCCCGACGCCCCCTCCAGCCATATCCGCCGTTAGAAGCACCTTTTTTTGAGAAGATTTCTTCCCTTTTGTCGCGTAACATAGTCTCTGGCATGCGGGAAACCCGTTGAGGTTCTACCCGCATCTGACTGTGTCAACGCTACATAGCCTGACTCCTGCATCGACTGTTGCACTTCTCCCAAGACTTCTCCGCAACCGAGGAGCACTAAATGGAGACGGCCCGCGTGCTTGTCGTCGATGACGACGAGATCATCCTCTACACTCTTTCCACAATTCTTAGCCTGCACAACTTCCACGTCACGACGGCCTCCACCGTCGCCGAAGCGCTCAGGCAGATCAGTTCCAATCAGTACGACGTCCTGCTCAGCGATCTGCACATGCCGGCGGCCGGCGATGGCCTCACCGTGGTCAGCGCCATGCGCCACGCAAACCCCCAGGCGGTGACCATGCTCCTGTCGGCATTCCCCGCCATGCAGGCCGCTGCCCACGCTATCGTGCTGCAGGCCGACGATGTCCTGGTCAAGCCGCTCAACACCGGCACACTGGTGGACACCATCCGCAAACGACTCACCGTCGGCCCGCATCCGACCCGCCCCATCGAAAGCATCGCCTCCATCCTCGAGCGTTCCACGCAATCCATCACCGAGGATTGGTGCCGCCGCGTTCACCTGGCCGAAGAGATCGTGGCCCTTCCGCTGACTCGCGAGCAGCTTTGCGCCCACCTGCCCCAGTTCTTCCGCGGCCTCGTCGCTCGCCTGGAAGCAGCCCGGGAACTCGGCGCCCGGGAAGCAGCGTCGGAAATGGCCATCCTGCACGGCGTCCTTCGCCGCCAGCACGGATATACCCCTGAGATGGTCGTGGCGGAGTTCCGCGAACTGCAACTGAGCATCTTCCAGACCCTGCAGGACAACCTCACCTGTCTCGATTTCACCGGCCTCATCGCCGGAATGATGACCATCGCCGATGAGATCAACGCTCACCTCGCCCAGGCGATGAAGTCCTACGGCACCGAGTACGCCGAGATCTCCCTCGTCCGCGCCTCCTAGCTTGTCGCTGCCACGTATCATGGGCAAAGCCCCATGATCATCCGACCGGCAACACCCGACGACATTCCCCAGATCCTCGCCTTTATCCGCGAACTCGCCGACTACGAACGCGAGCCCGCCGCCGCAGTCGCCACCCACGCCGACCTGCTCCGCGACGGCTTCACCGAGCCAAAGCGCTTTCACTGTCTGATCGCAGAATACGAAGGCGCCCCCGCCGGCTTCGCGCTCTACTTCTTCAACTACTCAACCTGGCGTGGACACGCCGGGATCTACCTCGAAGATTTGTTTGTCCGCCCCCAATATCGCGGCAAGGGCATCGGCAAGGCCCTGCTCTCGCGTGTCGCCGCCATCGCGGTCGCCGAAGGCTGCCCCCGCTTCGAGTGGGCCGTCCTCAACTGGAACACTCCCGCCATCGACTTCTACAACGCAATCGGCGCCGTCCCCATGTCGGAGTGGACCACCATGCGCCTCGCCGGCGACGCGCTCGCCAGACTGGGGCAGCCCGTCCGGTCCTGAGCACCTGCGGCCACCCCTCCGCATGGCAAGCCGGTCGCTGACCCGCTCGATCGGAACTCGCGCAATGTCGCCGCTGGCTTTCTACCAATAGCAGCGACGGTAGCCGTAGCCATACCCGGGATAGCGCATCCGCCAGTAAGGGTCATACGGCGTATACGCCCCGTAGGGATAAGGGCCAGGGTAAGGCGGATTGTAGTAACCGCCGTAAGGATGGTAATAACCGTACCAGCCGTACGGATGGTAACCGTACCCATACCAGTGCCGCCGCGAACACAAGAAAACAATGAGCAGGATCAGGCAGATCATGCCGATGCCTCGGTGCGGGTTTCCAGAAGCCTACGTCCGCATGCCGATACTTTACGCCACCCACGGCGCAAAAGTTCCGTCGTTCTCCGTCGGAACCGACTCCCCAATCTCACGGAATTCCTTGACACGACTGATAAAATAGAGATTGGGGGCAGTTCTCAATTTCGCCATATCCACAGGGGGTGCTGCGGAAGATTGTGAACCTGCAAACCCTGTTGATTGTTGATCTTGCGGATAAGTCATTTGAATAGAAGATCATACCCTGTAACTCCATTATTTTGAATATTATGCGGGTTTGGGGGGGAGGGGGGTAGCAGCACAGGGCAGGCACCGGAGCCGTGAACAAATCATGACCACACACAAGAAAATAAAAATTATCGGCGGAGGCCTTGCCGGCCCGGAAGCTGCCCTCCAGGCTGCCTCACTCGGCTGCGAAGTCGACCTCTACGAGATGCGCCCACACCGCTCCACCGAGGCTCACCAGACCGCCGACTTCGCCGAACTCGTCTGCTCCAACTCCCTCAAGTCCGAGTCGGAAAACACAGCACCCTGGCTCCTCAAGCAGGAGATGCGCCGCGCCGGTTCCATCCTGCTCGCCGAAGCCGACGCCTCCGCCGTTCCCGCCGGCCACGCCCTCGCCGTCGACCGCGTCGAATTCTCCCGCGGCGTCGCCGCCCGCATCGCCGCCGAGCCCCGCATCACCGTCCACCGCGAAGAAGTTCTCACCCTCGACGAGAACGATCCGGACATCATCACCATCCTCGCCACCGGCCCGCTCACCTCGCCCGCCCTCACCGCCGAACTCACCCGCCTCACCGGCTCCGGCCACCTCGCCTTCTACGACTCCATCTCCCCCATCGTCGACGCCTCCACCATCGACATGGAGAAGGTTTATTTCGCGGCCCGCTACGACAAAGGCACCGCCGACTACATCAACTGCCCCTTCACGAAGGACGAATACGACGCGTTCCTCGACGCCCTCACCACCGCCGAAGCCGTCCCCGCCAAATCCTGGGAAGCTATCCCCGAAACAAGCTCACAGCTGACAGCTGATAGCTCACAGCTGGATTCCCAAAACGCCTTCCCTCCAAGCGACCAACACACTCCCGGGCAGCCCACCGCCCGCCAGCCCGTCCACTACTTCGAAGGTTGTTTGCCGATCGAAGAAACCGCCCGCCGCGGCCGCGACACCCTCCGCTTCGGTCCGATGAAGCCGGTCGGCCTCACCGACCCCAAAACAGGCCGCTGGCCCTATGCCGTCGTCCAACTCCGCCAGGAAAATCTCCGCGCCGACAGTTACAACCTCGTCGGCTTCCAGAACCACCTTAAGTTCGGCGAACAGGCTCGCGTCCTCCGCCTCATCCCCGGCCTGGAGAATGCGACCTTCCTGCGCTACGGCCAGATCCACCGCAACACCTACATCAACGCCCCCACGCTGCTCACCGAGACGCTGCAGCTCCGCGCGCACCCCAGCATCCTGATCGCCGGCCAGCTCTCCGGCGTCGAAGGCTACACAGAATCCATCGCCTCAGGTCTGCTGGCCGGCCGCTACGCCGCCGCCCTCGCCCGCGGCGAGCAACCCACTCCCGCGCCACGCGCCTCCGCCAACGGCAGCCTGACCCACTACATCACCCACGCCGAGTCCAGGCGTTTCCAGCCCGCCAACATCACCTTCGACCTGCTGCTTCCGCTCGAAGAAGAACTCCGCCGCCGCATTCGCGACAAAAAAGAACGCCACCGCCTGCAATGCGAACGCGCCCTGGCCGCCTGGGACGCCTGGCTGCACGCCTCGTCCAAAACAACAACGAGCGACCACGAACCCAACCAGCTTCAGCCCGCTGGAATCAGTTCATGACCGCCCGCCGCGGTCCAATTTCGAAAGGTTTAATTCTCCCCGTGCGTTTTGGTCCCGTCCGAACCGTGCAGCTTCACCAGCTTGTTGTAAATCCCCAAAATCAGGAACGGCGCGGCCCACTGCCCGATGAACAACGCCTCATGCTCCTTCTTCGCTACCTTCAGTCCCAGCGATACTGCCATCGAAGCCAGCGCAGCTCCCAGATACACGCTCGAAGGAACTTGAGATGTGAACTTCTCAATCGCCGCCGTCACCTGGTCTTCCGTCGCCTCGCCCTTTTCTACCCGATAATCCGTCATCCTCGCATCTCCTCGTTGGCGGTTTCCGCCGCATCCCGAGTCAGATGCAACCGCTCGCTCATCACAGACGAACGCTACGCGTCGGGCTTTCGTCCCATGAAGGTTTCGCCGCTTCCTGTTCAGCCCGCAAATCGAGTGCGTACCTACTTCTGCGCGCGTCCGCCCATTTCCATCCGCGCAACGCGCCCATCCGAGTCGATATACACCGCGGCCGAAAGCGGCGGATCGTGCCGCCCTTGCAGCAGCGATGTGTCGTACATAAACCGCAGGTCGCGGAAGCTGATCGCGGTCCACGCCGGAGCGCCTGCCGGAGCATCGATCGGCACAGTCGGGCCAATATTCGCGACCAGCGGCCAACTCGACCAATCGAGGTACACCTCGCCAAGCCGGCTTCGCCGCGCAGCATCGATCGCCGGCGACGCAGCCGGCTTGTAGAAGAGATCATGCTCAGGATTGGTATCCACGGTCGAGCTCAGCGTGTCGACGCTGGCGATCTGGTAGAAGTCGGGCATCTCCGCAACGGTATGCCAGCGGTAGGGATTGCCGGGATACGGACTCGCAGTCACGCGCAGAATCTCCGCGCCGCGCAAGCCGGTCGGTCCGTAGTCGGCAGTCGAAGCAAGCTGAACCGCGTCGTCGTGTTCGACCCAGCGCCAGCCCCACAGCGCGGCCATCGCGATCAGCGCGCAGATCGCCCAGCTCCGCCCGCGGAACACTGCTCTGCGCACACCGACCTCGCTGCTGATCAGGCCGAACAGCGACGGAGCAATCAGCGCCACGAGCAAAACGCCCCACAAAACGGGCTCGAAGATGAAAACGAAGGAGCCCGCGTACCAATGGCGATCGAACGGAAAGAACGGACGCACGCCGTAGTTGTTGGTCCAGTCGAGCAGCAGGTGGCTGAGCAGCGCGATCAGCACAAAGCCGTAAAGCAGCCCCCAGCGTACGGGCGCAGCGGTCAAGGGACGCGTGAGAATCTCGTCGGTCGAGTCCAGCGGCACCGCGGCCGGACTGGGTTGGATCGCGGCACGGCGAAGCCGCCAGCGATGCACCAGCCACACCACGCCGACCACGGCCAGCCCTTCGAACGGCAGGCCGAGGAAGGTATGCGTGATCCCGCGATGGTGTTGGAACGCGGCAACCGGACCGCCGGCCGCCCACAGTGTGTCTATATCCGGCGCATCGGCGGCGAGCGTCATGGCGAGCGTAGCGTACGCAGCTTTGCGGTTGAAGCCGGCTCGCGCCAGGCACGCGCCGGTCATCAAGTGAGTGAAGGGATCCATGCGTGTTCAGGATATCCTGAGAAATTGGAACGGAGGCGGAATATGCTGCCCGCAACGGAGCATGAGATCGACGAATTCATCGCAGCGTTTGAGGCCGGCACATTGCCCAAGACGCGCTGGACGCACGGCGCCCATCTGCTCACCGGAGCCTGTTACGTGCATGCACTGGGCGAGGCGGCCGCGACGGACAAGATGCGGCTGTGCGTCAAACGCTACAACGAAGCTGTAGGCGGCAAGAACACCGAAACCAGCGGCTACCACGAGACCATCACGGTGGCGTGGATCAAGCTGCTGGCGCGGCTGTTGCGCGAGTCGGCGCCGATCGAGCGAGCGGCCTTTGCCGAGCTGGCCCTGCGACGCTTTGAAGCCGACCGAAGCATTTTCAGCCGCTACTACGACTTCGACCTGGTGGGCTCAGTCGAGGCTCGCCGGACCTGGGTTGCTCCGACGCTCGCCAGCTTCGACTGACGGGAAAGCGCTCTCTATAATTCCGGCTATGGCGAAGGCGGACGACGCGAGGAAGAAGATTGATGCATTGCGGGACGAATTGCGGCATCACGAGCATCTGTATTACGTGCTCGACGCCCCGGAACTGACGGATGCGCAGTACGATGCGCTGATGAATCAGTTGAAGGCGCTCGAGGCAGAGCATCCGGAGCTGATCACGCCGGACTCGCCGACCCAGCGCGTGGGCGGCAAGCCGCGCGACGGCTTCGTGAAGACACCGCATTCGAGACCAATGCTCTCGCTCGACAACGCCTACAACGAGGCGGAGCTGCGGGCGTGGGAGCAGCGTGTGCGCGACGCTCTGCCCAGCACAGACAAAGTGCGCTACGTCTGCGAGCTGAAGCTGGACGGCCTATCGCTGGCACTGCACTATGCGCCCGCAGCCGATGGCTCCGCACAACTGCAGCGCGGCCTGACGCGCGGCGATGGCACGATCGGCGAGGATGTGACCTCGAACGTGCGGACGATCCGCTCGGCGCCCTTGCGCGTGGCTCCGGCAAAGCTGAAGGCGGCGGGATTACCGGCGAGCTTCGAAGTGCGAGGCGAGGTGGTGCTGCCGCAGGAAGCGTTCGCGAAGATGAATGAGCAGCGCGTGGCCCAGGGGCTGGCTCCGGCGGTGAACCCACGCAACGCAGCGGCCGGAACGATCCGCACGCTGGAACCGAACATCGTGGCACAGCGACGGCTGGATTTATACGCCTACTTCCTGCTGCACGGGGAGGGAGAGAAGGCCGGCGAGATGCTGATGGCCACGCAGTCGGAGGCGCTGGAGGCGCTGCGCACGGCAGGCTTCCGTGTAAACGCCCATGCAACGACGGTAAAGTCAATCGGCGAGGTGCTCGAGTTCATTGCCAAGGCGGGGGGGTTGCGCGACTCGCTCGGGTACGAGATCGACGGCGTGGTCATCAAGGTGGATGCGACCGCGCAACAGCGGCGGCTCGGCTTTACCGGCAAAGCCCCGCGTTGGGCGATTGCATACAAATTCGCGGCGCGTGCGGGCACGACGAAGCTGGAGGGCGTGCTGTTCCAGGTCGGACGCACCGGCAAGGTGACGCCGGTCGCGGCGCTCGCACCAGTGTTCATCGGGGGGACGACGGTGTCGCGCGCGACGCTGCATAACGCGGACGAGATTGCACGGCTGGGCGTGCGCATCGGCGACTTCGTGCAGGTCGAGCGCGGCGGCGATGTGATCCCGAAGATTATCGCGGTGGTGGACGATGCAACACATCCACGGGGGACGGAGGAGATCGTTTTTCCCGCACATTGCCCGCGCTGCAAGACGCTGCTGGTGCGCGAGGAAGGGGAAGTTGATTTCCGCTGCGTCAACGCAAGCTGTCCGGCGAGGCTTGAAGAGGAATTACGCCATTTCGCTTCGCGTTCCGTGATGAATATCGAAGGCCTCGGCGAAGTGATGGTCGCGCAGTTGCTCGGTCACACCCTGACCGAACATGAGGCCAACGTATCCGCGGCGGACACGCAATCCGACGAAGCGGTTGCGGAAGCGCCGACGCGCGAAGCGCTGGTTCACTCCGTGGCCGATATCTATACGCTCACCAAGGATCAGTTCCTGACCCTCGAACGCATCGGCGAGAAGACCGCCGACAACCTGCTCATCCAGATCAAGAATTCCAAAGACGCGCCGCTCAATCGTGTTCTGCTTGGCCTCGGCATCCGCCACGTCGGCGAGCGCACGGCGCAGGCTCTCGCGGAGCACTTCGGCAACATGGACGACATCATGGCCGCGGACATCGACACTCTCACTGCCATCAACGATATCGGCCCGAAGGTCGCCGTCACCATCCATGACTTCTTTGTGAACGAGCGGAACCGGGCGCTTGTAGACCGATTCAAGGACCTTGGCCTGACGATGCTCGCCGAGAAAAAGGTGAGGACTTCGACGCTTGAGGGCCTGACCTTCGTGCTTACGGGGACGTTGCCAACGATGACGCGCGAGGCTGCCAAGGAGATGATCGAGTCGGCCGGAGGGAAGGTCTCCGGCAGCGTCAGCAAGAAGACAAACTACCTGGTCGCGGGCGAGGAAGCGGGTTCGAAGCTGGACAAGGCGCAGTCGCTCGGCGTACCGGTCCTGGACGAGGCAGGCTTGCGAACGCTGCTCGACGCGAAGAGCTAGGACATGCCCTGGCCGGCGTGCCCGACGAGTTCCGAGACCGGTTCCCACCCGCGGTGCTGCGACTCGGCGACGGGTTTGCAGGTAAGCACTCCGGCAAAAGTGTTGACGCCGGCAGCGAGGCCGGAGTCTTCCTGGATCGCAGCGGTCGCGCCCAGCTTGGCCAGCTTCATCAGGTACGGGAAGGTCGCGTTGGTCAGTGCCAGCGTCGAGGTGTTGGGCACCGCGGCAGGCATGTTGGTGACGCAGTAGTGGACGACACCATCGACCTTGTACGAGGGATCGGAGTGCGTGGTCGGGCGGGCGGTTTCGATGCAGCCGCCCTGGTCGATGGCAACGTCGACGATGACCGCGCCCTTCTTCATCCTCGACACCATCGCTTTGGTGACGAGTTTGGGCGCAGCGGCGCCGGGGATGAGCACTCCGCCAATGACGAGATCGGCCTCGCGTACCGCATGGCCGATGTTGTAGCTGTTCGAGGCGAGCGTGTAGAGGCGGCCGTTGAAGATATCGTCAAGTTCGCGCAGACGATTCAGGTTGAGGTCGACCAGTGTGACCCGCGCTCCCAGGCCCAGCGCGACCCTGGCAGCGTTTGTCCCGACGATACCGCCGCCCAGTACGACCACGTTGCCGGGAGGAACGCCGGGAACACCGCCCAGCAGCACTCCGCGGCCGCCACGCTCCTTCTCGAGGTATGCCGCGCCGACCTGAACCGACATGCGGCCGGCGACCTCGGACATCGGGGTGAGCAGCGGCAGCGTTCCGACGCGGTCACGGACGGTTTCGTAGGCGATGCCGGTGACCTTGTTCGCTAACAGCGCGTCGGTGAGTTCAAGCAGCGGCGCGAGGTGCAGGTAGGTAAACAGCACCAGCCCTTCGCGGAAGTGACGGTATTCCTTGTCGATTGGCTCCTTGACCTTGACGATCATCTCGGCCAGCCGCCAGACGTCGTGGGCGGAGCCGACGATCTCGGCGCCGGCGGCCTGGTACTCATCGTCCGTCATCGCGGAGAGTTCGCCGGCATTATGCTCCACCAGCACCGTGTGTCCGGCCGAGACGAGCGCGTGAACGCCGGCAGGGGTTACGCCAACCCGGCTTTCGTGGTCCTTTACTTCCCTGGGTACGCCAATGATCATGCCCTCACCCTACCAAACAGGGTCCCAAATGTCAGTTTTTGGGCGCTCACCGAACAGTGGTAGATGGTTTCCGGCAGTTATCTGTCCTAAGCCGTACAATAGGAATCGATCTTTTCTTTAGGAAAACACTTACTCCATGTCTTCAAACGGTTACCCAACGCGGTATTCGCGCATCCACAACATGCGCTCCCTGTTCAGTCTGTTCTCGAACGACCTGGCCATCGACCTGGGCACGGCCAATACGCTGGTGTACGCGCACGGCAAGGGCATCATCGTGAACGAGCCCTCGATCATCGCGGTCAACACCCAGACCAACGAGGTCGAAGCGGTGGGCAAAGAGGCCAAGGAGATGCTGGGGCGCACCCCCGGCAACATCATTGCCATCAAGCCGATGAAGGACGGGGTGATCGCGGACTTCCGCCACACCGAGAAGATGTTGAATTACTTCATCATGAAGGCGCACAACAATCGCAAGCGCATGGTGCACCCGCGCATTGTGATCGGCGTGCCGTCTGAGATTACGCAGGTGGAGAAGCGCGCGGTCATGGATTCGGCCTACCGGGCGAAGGCGAGCGAGGTTCATCTGGTAGAGCAGGCGATGGTTGCGGCGATCGGCGCTGGCCTTCCGATTACCGAGCCTGGCGGCAACATGGTGGTCGATATCGGCGGCGGGACAACGGACATCGCGGTGATCTCGCTGGCCGGAATTGTCTATTCGCGGTCGGTGCGCATGGCTGGTAACCAGATGGACGAGGCGGTGGTCACCTATCTGAAGCGCAAGTACAACCTGCTCATCGGCGAGCGGACGGCGGAGCAGATCAAGATGGTGCTGGGTTCGGCGTTCCCGTTGGATAAACCGATCACGATGGAGATCAAGGGACGCAACCTGATCGAAGGCGTGCCGAAGACGATCACCATCGAAGACTCCGAGATCCGCGAGGCGCTGTCGGAGTGCATTGCGACGATCATCAACGCGATCCGCGTTGCGCTGGAACGGACGCCGCCGGAGCTTTCTGCCGACATCTCCGACCGCGGCATCGTGCTGACGGGTGGCGGCGCGCTGATCAAGAATCTCGACAAGCGCATCCGCGAAGAGACGGGGCTGCCGGTCTCGATCGCGGATGATCCGTTGGCTTCGGTGGTGCTGGGTACGGGCCGCATGCTCTCGGACTTCAAGCTGCTGCGCAAGATTTCGATTGACTAAAACGGTTCGCCGAAGGCCACGGTGACCTTGGAAGCTGTTTTGATGTCTTCAGGCCAATGGAATTCCTCACACGGTTCAAGAATGCGCTGTTCCTCATCGCGGTCCTGGTCGCACAGGCGATCGCGCTGGCGGTGCAGGTGCGCAGTCCGGTGGACGCAGGCGAGCCTGACGGCCGGAGTGTGCGCCTGATCCGCATGTGGGCCACGGCTACGGTGACGCCTTTTGAGCGCGCCGCCCACGGCGTTGGCTGGGGTATCCATCATGGCTGGTCGAATTACATTGACCTCCGCCACGTCCGCCAGCAGAACCAGGATCTCCAGCAACAACTGACGCGCATGCGCATCGAACAGGCCGCTATCTCAGAGGATGCGCTGCAAGGGCGGCGACTCCAGGCCATGCTTGGCTTCCGCGAGCGCTACGTTGGCTCGACCATCGCCGCGCAAGTCATCGGTGCCAGCGGCAGCGACCAGACCCACGTGCTCACCATCGACAAAGGCTCACGCGACGGACTCAAACCCGACATGGCGGTCATCACCGCGGACGGCATCGTTGGAAAGATTCGTGATGTCGATCCAACCACCGCGCACGTTCTCGAAATCGACGATCAGAGCTCAGGTGCGGGGGTGATCCTGCAGAGCACGCGCATCCGCGCGATCCTTCACGGCACCATCGCGGGCCGGGTACAGATCGGCAATCTGACGGCCGACTCACGCATCAAGCCGGGGGAGACGGTGCTCACCTCAGGCGGCGACCAGGTCTATCCCCGCGGTCTTCCTGTGGGCACCATCGAGAGCATCGCGCCCGATCCCGACCATCAGCCGTACACGGCCATCGTCGTACGTCCCGCCGTGAATTTGAACCGGGTGGAAGAGGTACTCGTCATCACCGGCACGCAATCGGATCTGCCGGCAGACGCACAGCAGGATCTCTCAGCGGCAGAGGCGCAACACGCGGCAGACCTGAGCGCCGAACGGCTGCCAGGCATCCACGACGACCAACCGCCGGGGACCGCGCCGGCAACGCCGGCGGCTGGCTCACCCGCGACTCCGCCGGTGGTTGCGGTTCCCCATCCGCTGCCTGCGCTGCATCCGGACCGGTTCAGCAGCGGATCAACGCCGCCGGCCGCAGACTTGAAACCCGGCGCCCCGATTTCGGCGCCAGGCAGCGCGACACCAAGCGGTCCGGCTCCCAATAGCCAACCGAAGCAACCGGCGCCGAAGCAAGAGCCGGCACCAACGTCACCGCAACCCTGAGTCGCGCAAGGAGCCGATGGTCACACGCAGCTACATGTCGCGCCGCGAGGTCGAGCAGCAGAGTTTCAGCCTGGGAGTAGCCGTTTGCGTTCCCCTGGGCGCCATCCTGCTGCAGGTGCTGTTGCCAATGCTGTTTCCGGCACTGGCGATTCTCGATTTACCGCTGATTGTCACGCTGTTTTTCGCGATCAGCCGACGCAGCCCCATCGCCGGCACCATGACCGGCGCAACCATCGGCTTGCTGCAGGATATATTTACGAGCCAGCACATTGGAATCAATGGCATGGCGAAATCGGTCATCGGCTATGCCGCGGCCAGCCTCAGCAGCCGGATCGACGTCGAAAACACCGCCACGCGAGCTGTTCTGACGTTCCTTTTTTCGTTGATGCAAAGCGTTCTGCTCTACCTGATCGAGCGGCGACTGCTGGGGATCCGCGACTTCCACCAGTTATGGCTCCACGAGTTACTGCGTGCCACGGTGAACACCCTGGTCGCGGTGCCGGTCTTCCTGCTGCTCGACCGATGGAAGCGGCAGGACTAGTGAGTATTTTCCTTTGAGGTACCGAGTGCAATGCCCCATTTGCAGCAGTAAATCCGGGTGGATGAAGAAGTACACTAGGGTGAGGCAGGTCCCGACGAGGTGAATATCGTCTCCAACGCCGAACGACATATCAACCGCGATGAGAAGGTGTCGGCGGGCAAGCTGCACGCGACGCAATACATTGTGGTGCTGGTGCTCGCCGTGCTGGCCACTGGAATGTGGCGGCTGCAGGTGCTGGGGGCGGAGAGCTACCGGCAACTGGCGGACGCCAATCGGATTCGCAAAGACCCTGTTCGTGCACCGCGCGGAAAGATTTTCGACCGCGAGGGCCGGATCATCGTAGACAACTATCCCTCGGTCTCCTGCTACCTGCTGCGCGACCAGGTGCAGGGGAAGGACCTGCAGGCCGATATTCCGCTGATCGCGCGCGGGCTCGACCTGCCCGTGGACCAGGTTGAGACGACCCTGCGGCGCTATGCCAGCTCGCCGAAGTACGAGTCGATCCTGCTGAAGCAGGACATTACCCAGGACGAGCAGGCGTTCATTGAGGCGCACCGCAACGAGCTTCCCGAACTGGAAACGTTTGACGAACAACGGCGGCTCTATCCCCGGGACGGCTTCGCGGCGCACCTGATCGGGTACGTCGGCGAGGTGTCCGAGCAGGATCTGAACACGACGAAGTTTGACGCCTATCAGTCCGGCGACGTCGTCGGAAAATCCGGGGTGGAAGAGACCTACGATGCCCTTTTGCGCGGAACGGACGGTTCGCGCGATGTGATCGTCAATAGCCACGGAAAGGTGGTCGGCCAGCTCGGCCAGCAGCTTGCGATACCCGGCAAAGACTTGCGGCTGACGATCGACCTCGATCTCCAGCGCGTGGCCGAGCAGGCGATGGAGGGCAAGAATGGCGCGATCGTCGCGATGGATCCCCACACCGGCGAGATTCTTGCCATGGTCTCGCGGCCAACGTTCGATCCCAACCAGTTCGCCGTGCGCCTGACCAAGAATTACTGGTCGCAGATCATCAACGACCCGAACCATCCGCTGATGAACAAGGCCATTCAGGCACAGCTCGCGCCAGGTTCGACCTTCAAGATCATCATGTCGTTGGCCGGTCTGGAAGAGGGCGCCGCGCAGAGCATGCACGTCATGTGCAACGGAGGCGGCACGTTCTACGGACGCTTCTTCGCCTGCGACAAGCATCATGGCATGGTGGACATCGACCATGCCATCCCGTGGTCCTGCGACACCTTCTACTACACACTGGCGGAGAAGTTGGGCATCGACACGATCGCCAAGTACGCCACCGAGGTGGGCCTCTCGCAGAAGACCGGCATCGATCTGCCCGACGAGGCCACCGGCACCATGCCCTCCACCGCCTGGAAGATGAGGACACAGCATGAAAAGTGGTACGCAGGCGAGGTCATCTCGGTTGGCATCGGACAGGGATCGGTCCAGGTAACACCGGTGCAGCTTGCGCGCGCGCTTTCCGGCATCGCTTCGGGTGGCGTGCTCAAACGGCCGCACGTGGTCTTCCCCGATGAACTTCCTCCTGACACTCTGTCGGCAGTTCAGTCCAGCTATCCCGGCTCCGGCGACCGTACCATCCCGCTCTCGCCGGAGACGTGGGAGACTATCACCGATGCCATGGCTGCGACGCTAGGCCCAGGCGGGACAGGGGGCGCCGTGCATCTTGAGGGCATCGACTTCGCTGGAAAGACAGGCACCGCGCAGGTGGTCAACCACAGCGCCGGTGCGACCAGCCTGGGATCCGGAGCCGAGCGTGCCAACGCGTGGTTCGTCGGCATGGCCCCGCGCCGCAATCCCGATATCGTTGTTGCGGTACTGTGTGAGCATGGAGGCTGGGGAGCCGAAGCCGCCGCACCCCTGGCTGCCCAGGTCGTCAACGCCTTCGTCACCAAGCAGCGCAAACGCGATGGCAATATCTTGCGAGTGGATGCGCCGAAGCCCGTGCAAAACCCGGCGCCCGGTCCCGCCGGCCTACCGACGGCCACAGCGATGCCAGTAGCCAAGCCCGGCGAACCGAATCCGCCGGCCGTCAATCACCCGTGACTAACTCTAACTGCTAGTCGGAAACTCTCCCCTCATGCGCCGTTTCTCCTCGTTCCGCGATTTCGATTGGATGCTCCTCACCCTGGTGGTGCTGATGTCGATCATCAGCGTGCTGGAGATCAAGTCGGCCACGCTGCAGACGAAGTTTCGCGGCTTCGATCACAAGCAGATCGAGTTTCTGCTTCTCGGCCTCGTGCTGATGTTTCTCATTTCCTTCATCGATTACCACCGGCTGCTCGATATTGGGCCGTGGGCGTATGGAATCGGGCTTTTCGCCCTGGTTGCGGTGGCGCTGGTTGGCACCAAGGTGATGGGTGCTCGCCGATGGATCAACCTGGGCGGAGGCGTGCATTTCCAACCCTCGGAGTGGGTGAAGCTCATCCTGATCGTTGTCATCGCACGCTACTTCTGGGGTCTGGCCGGGCGTGAGCTGAGTTGGAAGGACATTGGCAAGGCATTCGCGCTGGTCTGCATCCCGATGTTGCTGGTGCTGAAGCAGCCCGACCTGGGAACGGCGTTGACGTACTTCCCCGTGCTGGTGGCCGGACTGTTTCTGGGCGGAATCAGGTTCAGGCAAGTCGCAATCCTGTTGCTGGGGTTCACGGTGCTGATCGGCGGCGCCTTGTTGAGCGGCAAGCGCTTGAAGCCCTACCAACAGGCCCGCATCAACAGCTTCATTAACCCAGACACCGATCCTAAAGGCGCCGGTTACCAGATCAAGCAGTCCCTGATCGCCGTTGGCTCAGGCGGCCTTTGGGGTAAAGGGACCAACCAGGGCACGCAGACGCAGGGGGATTTCCTACCGATTCCCTACACCGACTTCATCTTTGCGGCCTTCTGCGAGGAGCACGGGTTTGTCGGAGGGATGGGGATCCTGTTGCTTTACTTCCTGATATTGACGCGTTTGATTCAGAACGCTCAACAGGCATCCGACGTGCCCGGCGCCTTCATCATCATGGGAGTGGTGGCCGTAATCCTCTTCCAGATTCTGGTGAATATCGGAATGGTCGTCGGACTGATGCCGGTGACTGGAATTCCGCTGCCACTGATGAGTTACGGCGGGTCATCCATTCTGTTCACATTTCTCTCCCTCGGCATTGTGATGAACATCCGAATGCGTCGCTTCGTGAACTAAAGCGTTTGAAAGGTGCAGTCAGTAACAGACTGGGATCGATTATGCGAAGCTGGAGAGCGCGCGCAACGATTTTGGTGCATACTAGATTTACCCGGCTGTCACGCCCAGGCCGGCGCAACCCCCCGCTCCCTTTGGCGCCAGGCGCCGGGTTCGCGGTGTTAGGTTTTGAAGATTTTAGAAAGAAAAGGCCGGCCAGGCAGAGGTCAAATCCGTTGGCTGGACAGGTTCTAAGGGAATGATTGCATCCGGAAGGCAAACGGCCCCGCCTCAGGCACGATATGAGGTTGATTCGGTCACAAACTCCGCATGCCCATTTTCGCTCGAAGCGTCCCTAGTGTCTCCGATCGTTATTCTTATCAGGAAATTAGCATTCTTTCTCGATGCTCTCTGGACGCCGTCTGCGTCCAGCCTGCCCCTATCGGTCGACTCAGCTTCCCGATCCCGCAACTTGTCCGCCCTCGCGGTGAGCGGCGCCTAGCACCAAGCTAGGCACGCTCCGATCCTCTCGCCTGCCCTGCCGCTCGCACTCCGGTTCTCAAAGCCGGAGCGGGCAGAAAGAGCAGGACCAATGTCGAAGGAAATTTACATATCCAGTACGCCTCATGAGACGCGTCTGGCAATCGTCGAAGACGAAGCACTCACCGAAATCTATTACGAGCGCGAAAACGAATACACGCTCGCCGGCTCGATTTATAACGGCCGTGTCACCCGTGTGCTGCCAGGCATGCAGTCGAGCTTTGTGGACATCGGCCTGGAGCGCGATGCCTTCCTGTACATCACTGATTTCATGGAAGAAGCGCCGGACCCGGAAGAGTTCGACACCGCTTCTACAGGCGACCGCGCTCCACGGCCGAACGGCGGCGAACGGCACGAGGAAGGGCGGGTCTCCGACCGCGGAGACCGCGGCAATCGGGGGCGTCGGGGTGGTCGCGATCGCGATCGGGATCGCGGCTCCGACCGCAACGCAGACCGGCCGGCAAGCCCCGAGATCACGGCACGGCAACCCGGTTTCGACCGCTCCGCCGGAGCGACGGATGCTCCTGTGCCGGCTGACTCAAACGAAGTCTCCGAGATCGGTGAAGGGGCTCCTGGAGCCGACGGCGGACGCCGCTGGCGCGGACGTCGCGGGCGCAGACGCGGACGAGGCACGCCGGGCGACGCTCCCCGAGACAATGCCGCACCGGCAAACCCCGAGGCTGAGTTCTCGCCTGAAACCGAGCCTTATGTCGAGATAGACGGTGAGGCAATTCAGCCGCCCGATGCTCCCGTCGAGCGCGTTGACGATGGTTACCGTTCGGGCGATCGCGGAGGGCGCGACCGGAATCGCAACGGACAGCGGCGCGACGGTCAGCGCTTCGATTCTCCACGCCGCGACCAGGACCAGCGCTCGCAGCGCGCCCCGCGGGGTTTCGCACCCTCGCGCGACCTCTACGGGGTGGACGGCAGCGAGTCCAGCAGCACAGGTCCGATCGCCAATGCATACCCCGAGGCTGGTTCGGAAGGCGGTCCCGAGCCGCTGATTCTGCCCGGTGAATCGCTTTCGAAGTACCGCAAGGGAGGCGAGGAGCCGACTTCACCCGTGGCGGGACAAGCGTCACCCTCGCAGGCGACGACGGCATCCCAAGCTTCGATCACACTCGCGCCGCCCGCTAACCTCTATACCCTCGCGGAGGGATGGGACGGAGGCGCGGTCCTGCCAGGCGAGACTCTGTCGCGCCGCAAGCCGAGCGACTCGCGGACCGAATCGCGGCAGGACAACCGCAATCGTCCCCAGCGCGACTTTGAGCGGGGAGCTCGGCGCGAGGGTCGAGCGGAGTACCGTCAGACACCTCCTGCTGTTCCAGCGGTGGAAGAACAAACCCCCGTGCCGACTTCCGCACCCGTTGAGGAAGCGGTCCAGGAATTCGTGGCGCCGGTCATTGACCACGCCCCTGAGGCCATCGCGGCTGCCGCGCCAATCGAACAGGGTGCCGACCCTGTTACTGCGCCAGAAGAGACGGCGCACGAGGAAATCGAGTACGAACCGGTAGACGCCTCAGCTTCGCACCGCGTCGAGGCGCTCCAGATCAGCGAGTATCGCCAAAGTGGGGCCACGCTTGAGCCGCCCACCGAGACTGCGGCCGAGGCAGCACCATCCGTAGCCGAACCAGAACCGGCGGTTGCCTCGGCTCCAATTGCCGAAGTAGCTCCCGCTGCCGAACCTGCTGCCGTAGCCCACGACGTCACGTCGATCGCTGCCACGGGCGAGATGTTCTCCGAGCCGGTTGAAGTGGTGCCGGACGCGCCCGCCCACCCGGCGCCGATGGAGGTCCCCGAACCTGCGTCGCCGATTCGGCATGAAGGTGCGGTGCTGTCTCCGGAAGCGGAGTTCTCCGCACCAACTGCGGGGGGATTTGCTCCAGGCGCCGGACTCATCGCCGAAGAGGTGCTCGACGAGGAGGACTTTGAAGGAACGACTCTCCACGCCAGCTCCATCGAGGAGATGGAGGACCTGGAGGAGGAGACGCTGGAAGGTGCGGCCGATCTCGGCACCATGCTCCGCGAGATGTCGATCGACCACATCACGCGCACGCATCCGGAGACGGAAGAACAGGACGAGTTGGAGGAGGACGACCTCGAGGAAGACGATCTCGAAGAGGACGACGATCTGGAGGAGGAGAGTGACGAAGGCTTCCAGATGGAGAATCGCACGGCCTCGGACGTCGGTGAATCCGAAGACGACTTCCCGGAGCAGGTGGCCCGCACGGGTACGGCCGAGGACCAGGAGTTCTTCGAGGAACAGTTCGGCCAGCGCTCCGAAGAGCCCCGCCCCGAGGCAGGAGAAGGGCAAGCCGCAGGAACGGTCCCGCAGCGCCGCGACTCCGGCCGTGAAGGCGAACGGAAGGGCGGACGGCGGGATGGCCGCCGCGATGGTCGGCGTGGCCGTAGCGACCGCCCTGGCTCGGGCGACCGCGAACGCAGCGGGCACAGCAATGGCGGCCGCGCACGGCATTCCATGCAGTCCACCAATCTGCCGGCCATCAGCGACCTGCTGAAGCCAGGCCAGGAGATTCTGGTCCAGATCGCCAAGGAGCCCATCGCCAAGAAGGGCGCCCGCATCACCTCGCACATCGCCCTTCCCGGCCGCTTCCTGGTGTTCATGCCGACGGTCAACCACACCGGCGTCTCGCGCAAGATCGAATCGGACGGCGAACGCCGCCGCCTGAAAGAGATTCTGCTGAGCGAGAAGGGCGACGCGACGGGCGGCTTCATCGTACGCACCGCGGCGGAGGGCGCCAGCGAAGAGGAATTGCGCAGCGATCTCCGCTTCCTGCTGAACCTGTGGGCGGACATCAAGGCGCGCTCGGAGTCGTCGAAGTCCCCGGCGCTGATCTACCACGACCTCAACCTGATTGAACGCATCCTACGCGACCAGGTGACGGACAACTTCTCGGCCATCTGGGTCGACTCGGAGGGCGAGTACGAGCGGGTGCTGCGCTTCCTGCAGCGCTTCCAGCCGTCACTCATCCGGCGCGTCAAACTCTATACCAAGGACACGCCGCTGTTCGAGCAGTTCGGCATTACCGAGGAGATCAACAAGGCGCTGCGGTCCAAGGTGTGGCTGAAGTCCGGCGGTTCTATTGTCATCAACCAGACAGAAGCACTGGTCGCGATCGATATCAACACCGGCAAGTTCGTCGGCAAGACGGCACGGCTCGAAGATACGATCGTCAAGACCAATCTCGATGCGATCCCTGAGATCGTCCGCCAGATCCGGCTACGCGACCTGGGCGGCATCATCATCATCGACTTCATCGACATGGACGAACGCAAGAATCGCAACCGTGTGATGGCCGCGCTTGAAGAAGAGTTGAAGTCGGACCGCGCCCCTTCAAAGGTGCTCCAGTTCAATGATTTTGGACTAGTCGCCATCACTCGTAAACGGGTCAAGCAATCGCTGGAACGCACCCTTTCGACAACATGCACCGTCTGCACCGGAACCGGCATGGTCAAGTCGCCGGTCACCGTGTGCAACGACATCTACATCGAGATGCGCAAGATGCACAAGAACCTTGACCGTGGCGATGTGATGTTGCGGGTGCACCCGGAGGTTGTGAAGCAGTTGAAGTCATCGGGCGCAAAATGGTTGCAGGAGATGGAAGAGATGGCGGGCAAGACCATCCTGGTCAAGAGCGACCCCAGCCTGCACCCGGAGCAATTCGACATCCATTAAACAAGATTCAGACAACCTGGTGACAGTAGCCTCCCCTGCGGAGGCTATTGTCGTTTTATGTAGGGATGGCCTACCGAATCGCCCCCAGCACCGGCCGGCGGAGGCCAGATGTAATCCCATCGGCTTTATCTACGTCTTAACTGCACGCGTTCCGGGAATTGATATTGATCTCCTGAACAATAGGCGTCACAAAAGTGATCCAAATTGGCCAATAGCGCGTCTTATAGAGCAATGAGATGATTGGAGTTCGGTTGAAATGGGGCCGGCACAACAAACCCAGTTGATTCGGGTTAGGAATCTCGAAGGACTTTGCAAATAACCAAGGGAGTCAAAGAAAAATGCACATCAACCGTAGTCTCTTCGGCATCGCGTGCCGCGCCGCGGCATTCACCTTTCTGATGGCGGGTGCATCCTCGCTGATGCACGCTCAGCAGCCTAATTCTGCCCAGCCGAATTCGAAGGCATCTTTTTTCCTGGCATCGACCGCAGTACCAGACTTCACTTCACTCATCTCCAGCAGTTCATCGTCCAGTTCCAGCAGCTCATCGTCCGCTGACGCCGCCGAGAGCTTCGACCCGGGTTCGCCGGCATCCGACAGCTCCCAACCCCCTCCGCGCCGCCGCTATGGCCGTCCCAACTACTCAGGCGGTAACACAAACCCGGATGGCTCCCCCAAGTACACGTTCATGGCAGGGGCGGGCGCCGCGGTACCGGTGGGCATTACTCACCGCTATGACACCCCGAGCTGGGATTTCCAGGCTGGCGGTGGAAGGAATTTCAGCAAATCGATCGGCGTACTGCTGCAGTTCGACTATGACCACTTAGGGCTGCAAGGCGCCACGCTCGCGAACCAGGAGTACATTTACAACTACGGTTGCAGTGGTTCCTGTACGCCGATCTCCGGGTTGGACGGCAACGCCCACATCTGGTCGTTCACCCTCGACCCCACTTTTACTTTGGCGACTGAAGGGTCATTGGGCGCCTACGCAGTGGCCGGTGTTGGCTTCTATCACAAAGTTACGAACTTCACCCTGCCCACCACTGGCACCTATTGCGACTATTTTTACGGCTGCTACCAGTACACGGCGAACCAGGTAGTCGATCACTACACCAGCAACGCGGCGGGTGTGAACGGTGGGATCGGTCTCACCTACAAGTTCTCCAAGTTCTCCAACGAAAGATTTTATGTGGAAGGCCGGTATGTCGTGGTCTTCGATCAATACAAGAAGGGGTACACGTCGGCGAACATCGGCACCGCGCCGGTAACCGCGACCAACCTCTACCCGGCGAACAGCGACCGGACGACCTACATTCCGATCACCTTTGGTCTCCGTTTCTAATCCGTCTGCAGCATTCTATGAAGAGTGAAGCCCGGCCAACCGGCCGGGCTTCAACTATTTGCGGTGGGTTTAGGCAAAACTCATATTCCCACAGGATACGGCTTCTCGTGAACTTCAGATCCGGTTGTCCCCTTGCCCGCACGCTCGAACCGCCCTTGCAGCAAACTCAGCAGGCCGGTATACCAGTAGCCCAGAACGAACAGCAGCAGGAACGGAACAGTAAAGTAATTCTCCGTCGAGATGGCATACC
>Ga0102924_1002059_pt1 | contig 22398 bp, 21 predicted proteins | sample PaiPotPPM11metaG_FD_80116 | JGI IMG/M metagenome (GOLD analysis project Ga0102924, IMG submission 80116) | Iron sulfur acid spring bacterial and archeal communities from Banff, Canada, to study Microbial Dark Matter (Phase II) - Paint Pots PPM... ...
AGGTACATGCGCAAGATGGCCCAGGCGGTGATCGACGACTTCGACGACCTACTCGACGCGCTCGGGCGCGAGCAGGGGCGTCCGCGCGCGGAGGTCGCCGCGCTGGAGCTGCTGGCCGCAATCGACGCGCTGCTGTGGGTCGCCGAGGATGGGGCCCAGCTGCTGGGCGGCCGGCGCGTCGCCACGAATCGCTCGATCGCCGTCGCCAAGCACGCGCGGATCGCGTATGAGCCCTACGGCGTGGTCGGCGTGATCGGCGCCGGCAGCGCGCCCTTCGCCCAGCCGCTCGGCCAGATCGCCGGCGCGCTGCTGGCCGGCAACGGCGTCGTCTTCAAGCCCGCCGCACGCGCCTGCCTGGCCGGCGAGCGCCTCGCGCGGGTGCTCGCTCGCGCAGGCCTGCCCGAGGGTCTGGTGCGCGTGATCCACGGCGGCCCCGACGTCGGCGTCGCCCTCGCGCAGTCCGCCGTCGGCAAGGTCCTGTTCACCGGCTCGCCCGCCGTCGGGCGCGTGGTCGCGCGGGCCTGCGTGTCGCGCGAGAAGGAGGTCACCGTCGAGCTCGGCGGCAAGGACGCGATGCTCGTGCTCGCCGACGCCGACCTGCGCCGCGCCGTCGCCGGCGCGCTGTGGGCCGGCTGTGCCGGCGCCGGCCAGGCGCGCGGGTCGATCGAGCGCGTGTACGTCCTGCGCGAGGTCTACGAGCGCTTCCTCGCCGGGCTCATCAGCGGCGCGCGCGCGCTGTCCGTCGGCGATCCCGCCGACCCGCGCACGCAGGTCGGACCGCTTGCCTCCGCCCGCCGGGCGCAGTACGTCGCCGCGCTCGTCGACGAGGCAGTCGCGCAGGGTGCCCGGCTGCACTGCGGCGGCCCCGTCCAGCCGCCCGGCTGCGACGGCTCGTTCTACGCGCCAGCCGTCCTCAGCGGTGCCACGCACGAGATGCGCGTGATGCGCGAGCCGCTCGACGGGCCCGTGCTCGCCGTCGTGGCCGTCGACACGATCGATCAGGCCATCGCACTGGCCAATGACAGCGACTACCGGCTGGGCGCGTCTGTGTGGACAGCCGACCGCTACCAGGGGCTGCGCATAGCGCGCGAGCTGCACGCAGGCATGGTCTGGCTCAATGACCACCTGCCCGGCCCCACCGTCTCGCGGGGCCCGTGGGGCGCGGCCGGCGGCGGCGGTCTGGGACGCACGCTCGGCCAGGCCGGCCTGCGGGCCTGCGCCCAGGAAAAGCTCATCACCTGGGACCCCCCCGCGCTGCGCGGCCTGTGGTGGGGCCCCTACGACCAGACGTCCACCAGCGCCGCGCGCGCCGTCGCCAAGATGCGCTCCGGGCGCGAGGGCGACCGCGAGCGCGCGTGGCGCAGCGGGGCGCTGGCGGTCGCCCGCGTCGGTGCGCGCGCGTTTGGGCGCGGGCTGCCGCGAGGGTAAGGCCCAGCCGGAGCGCGCAAGCGGCGAGGGCGACAGACGGACGGGCCCTCGGCAGGACGGCCGGAGGGGAATACTGCGTCAACGCGTGCCGATAGCCACCGTATCTACGATGTCCGGGTGATCGTGTCTCGTAGCGTCATACCGTTCGTTGCAGCCGCCGCCGTGTCGGTGGGAGTCGTGCTTGGCGCCCTGCCCGGCGTCGCCGCTGCTGCCGGCGTCGCCCGCCCGTCCGCCGCCGCGCCGCTGTCCTACCTGACCTCCGTGGCGTGCCCGTCCATCTCGCAGTGCACCGCCGTCGGACGCGGGCTCGAGCTCACGTTCGACCCCGCAACGCCCGGCGAACCGGTCGCCACGATAATCGCCGGCGATACCGAGCTCAGTGGCCTGGCGTGCCCGGCCACCAGCCAGTGCACCGCCGTCGACAGCGCAGGCGAGGAGATCACGTTCGACCCGCTCGCGCCAGGCGTCGCCGCGCCTGTGGCCATCGACCGCGGCGGCTCCCTCACCGCAGTGGCCTGTCCCTCGGTCGGCCAGTGCACCGCCGTCGACGACATGGGGCGCGAGATCACCTTCGACCCGGTCACGCCAGGCAGCTCGAGCGGGCGGGTCCCCCTCCTTGTCGACCAGGCAAAGACCCCAGGCAGCCTCGAACAGGACCGCCTGACCGCCATAGCGTGCCCGGCGACCGGCCAGTGCACCGCCGTCGACAGCGCCGGACTAGAGGTCACGTTCAACCCCGCCATGCCAGGCGGCGCGGCGACGGTTCTCATAGACCCCGTCCCAGCGGGGACGCCCTTCGCCAGCCTGGCCGGGGTGGCCTGCCCCTCAGCCGGCCAATGCGCGGCCGTCGACACAGCCGGCAGAGAGATCGCCTTCGACCCGACCGCACCGGGCAGCCCAGCGCCAGCGATCGTCTACCCGAGCGGCCTCGCCTCCGCCAACCCGCTGACCGCATCCAGCAACACCCTGTCGGCGATCGCCTGCCCGACGGCCGGCCAGTGCACGGCCGTCGGCTACCAACGGGAGTTCACGTTCGAACCCGCAACGCCCGGCAGCCCCAAGCCAATCACCATCGCCGCCGAAAGCGCCACCGGCGTGGCGTGCCCGGCGACCGACCGCTGCACGGCCGTCGACAGCACCGGACAGGAGATCACGTTCGACCCCGTCGCCCCGCTTCTGCCCAACCCCATCAGGATCGACAGCGTGGCCGTGACGCCCCACGCGAGTGTCAGCGCAGGACGGGCGAGCGTTCCGTTGACCTGTGGGTTTCACGCCACCGGCCCCTGCAAGATCACCCTGCGGCTGCTCGCGCCCAAAACGGGGGGGCGGACTGCCACGCTGGCTCGCAGGACCGTCACGGTCCCCATCGGGCGCGACAAGACGGTCGAGCTCGCGCTGGGCGCCTCCGGCCGTCGGCTGCTGTCAGCCGCGCACAAGCTCACCGTCACGCTCTCCATCACAGAGCGCGAATCCGACGAACTGCGCTGGACGACCGACCAGGCGCTCGTCTTCAGCGCGCCCGCGCATCACCGTCGTTAGCGCTGGGGGCGCCCTGACGGCTGCACTACTCTTCTACGCATGCCCGCCCAGGCCTATGCAGGCAAGGAGTGCGTCTGTCAGCTGCGCAGGGGAACCTGCGATCAGAGCTGCGTGCAGGGGATGCTCGACACGCCGTTCTACATCGCCTGCCTGAAGCTCACCGGCCGGCGCTGCGTGGTCGTCGGCGGGGGCGAGATCGGCCTGGAGAAGGTCGAGGGGCTGCTCGCCTGCGACGGACAGGTCACGCTGATCGCGCCCACAGCGCAGGCCGCCCTGCAGGAGTACGCCGGCGAGGGCTCCATCCGCTGGGAGCAGCGCGCCTACGCCGGCGCCGCCGACCTCGACGGCGCCTTCATGGCCATCGCCGCCACCAACGACACCGACGTCAACATCGCCGTCTTCGACGACGCCGAGCGGCGCGCCATGCTCGTCAACGTCGTCGACGTGCCGCCGCTGTGCAACTTCATCCTGCCCGCCATCGTGCGTATGAGCCCACTCGCCATCGCCATCTCCACCGCCGGCGCATCGCCCGCCCTGGCCAAGCGCATGAAGCGCGAGATCGAAGCCCAGTTCGGAGCGCCCTACGCGCGCCTGGCCGTGCTGCTCAACGAGGTACGCGGCTGGGCCAAGGCCACGCTTCCCACCTACCAGGAGCGCAAGGAGTTCTTCGAGGGGATCGTCAACGGCGACCCAGACCCGATCGCGCTGCTGCGCGACGGGGACGGCGCAGACGACGCCAACGAGCCTGGCGGTGGACTTGCGCGCCCGGCTGCGCTGTCAGGGGAGCAGGCCGTGCGGGACCTGATCGCGCGGGCTCAGGACGCGCACGCGCTGCAGGTGTAGGCAGCGGCCCGTGCGCCGGTCACTGGTTCTGAGCCCACAGGCTTCCCCACGCGGCGAGCAGCAGCTCGCACAGCAGGTCGTCGCGCTGCTCTTCGCTGCTGGCGTCCACGTCTTCGATCACGCGCTCCACCAGCGCCGCCGCGGAGACGGGATCAAGCGGCCAGTCTTTGGGTTCCATCACGCAACCCTTTCGCGGTGCGATTAGCCAAAGTGCACAACTCGTACTCGACCTCACAAACCCTGGCCACAGCTGGTAGTTGCGTAGACAGCGCAGGATCGGTCGTCCAAAACGTGCGGCGCCGGTTTGCCTGTTTGGCATAGCCATGGCCCCCAGCACAGAACCGACTCACGCCGCGGCCCCACGCGGGTCTGAAGGAATGGGCCAGGCCGCGGTCGAGGTGCACGGGCTGGTTCGCCGCTACGGCGAACGCGACGCGCTCAGCGACGTCTCGCTGTCGCTCGCCGCCGGACACACGCTCGTCGTGTTCGGGCCCAACGGCGCCGGCAAGACCACGCTGTTGCGCGTGCTCGCCACGCTGCTGCGCCCGCACGCCGGCAGCGTGCGCGTGCTCGGCAGCGACCTGATCCATGACGCCTGGCAGGTGCGCGGGCGCGTCGGACTGCTCGGCCACGAGCCCCTGCTCTACCGCGAGCTGACCGCGCACGAGAACCTGCGCTTTCACGCGCGCCTGCACGGGATCGGCGAGCAGCGCGTCGTGGAGCTGCTCGACGCCGTGTCCATGTCCGCGCGTGCCGCCGAGCCGCTGCGCACGCTCTCGCGCGGCATGGTCCAGCGCGTCGCCGTCGCCCGCGCCGTGCTGCACGACCCGCAGCTGCTGCTGCTCGACGAGCCCTACGCCAACCTCGACCCCGCCGCCGTCGAGCTCGTCGCCCCGCTGATCGGCGCCGGAGGCGATCGGGACGGCGCGGACGGGCTGCGTACTCGGGTGATCTGCAGCCACGATCCCAGCAGGGGCCTGACAGAAGCCGACGTGGTGCTCGGCCTGCGCGGTGGACGGCCCGTCCTGCTGCGCGCCGCCAGCGAGGTCGACGCCTCTGACATCGCCGAGCTGTATCGATGACCAGCGTGCAGGACCTACCGCCGCAGGACGTGCAACGGGGCGGCATGCAGCCGCCCGCGCAAGGCGGCGCGGAGCCGCCCGTCGAGACCGCGCCCCCGCTGCGGGGGTTGCGCCAGACGGGGTTCGCATCGACGGTCGCAGCGCTGCTGCGCAAGGAGCTACTGCTGGAGCTGCGCACGCTGGAGTCCGTGCCCGGCATGTCGCTGTTCGCCGTCTCCACGTTCGTCGTCTTTCACTTCGCGCTGAACCGCAACAGCGTCGAAGGCGACCTCGCCGCGGGGATCCTGTGGGTGACGCTGCTGTTCGCCGCCATGCTCGGCGTCAACCGTCTGTTCGTAGCCGATGCCGACCAGGGCGGCTTCGACGCCTTCCTGCTCGCCCCCGTCGACCGCAGCGCGATGTTCGTCGCCAAGGCGCTCGCGCTGCTCGCCTATCTGGTCGTGCTCGAGCTCGTCGCCGTCGCCGCGTTCGCGCTGCTGCTGCTTGGCTCGCCGCTCGGGCCCGCGCTGCCCGGGCTGCTGGTCACACTCGCGCTCGGCGACATCGGCGTCGCGGTCATCGGCACGCTCGTCGCCGCGCTCGCCGTGCGTACCCGCGCACGCGACCTGCTCGGGCCGCTGCTCGCGCTGCCGCTGTTCGTGCCGATCGTCATCGGTGGCGCGCGCGCCACCTCGCCGCTGCTCGTCGCAAGCCACCCCGCCTGGCCGGCGCTGCGATGGCTTTTGACGCTCGGGCTCTATGATCTTGTGTTCGGGCTGATCGCCTTCGCCCTGTTCGATTTCCTCCTGGAGGACTGACCCGTGGAACGCTCCAGCCAGCCGAAGGCTGGCCTCATAAAAAGAGGCAGTCGCGCTCGCGGCGAGACGCCCGCCTACGGCGGTGGGCTGCGCACGCTGAGCGTCGCCACCGTCATCGCGGTGACCGTCTCGCTGAGCCTCGTGTTCTTCTACGCCCCGCTGGAAGCCGAACAGGGCTTCCTGCAGAAGATCTTCTACGTGCACGTGCCGCTGGCCATCGTTGCACTGTGCGGCTTCGTGCTCGGCGGCCTGCTCGCCATCGCACACCTGCGCACGCGCGACCCGCGCTGGGACTACCGCTCCTATGTGGTCATCCATATGAGCCTGATCTTCGCCGTCGGCACGCTCATCACCGGCTCGATCTGGGCCAAGGGCTCGTGGGGACACTGGTGGGTGTGGAGCGAGCCCACGCTCGTGTCCTTTTTGATCGTCTTTTTGCTGTACGCCACCTACCAGCCGCTGCGTTTCGCCATCGAGGACCCCGAGCGCCAGGCGCGCTACGCCTCCGTGTTCGCCATCACTGCAGGCGCGTTCGTGCCGATGAACTTCATCGCAGTGCGCCTGTCCACCGCCTACCTGCACCCGCGCGTGCTCGGCAGCACCTCCAACCTGCCCGGCCCGATGGCCCTCACCTTCCTCGTCTCGTTGTTGGCCATGTCGCTGCTGTTCGCCACGCTATGCAAGTACGAGCTCACCGCCAAGCACACGCGCGCCCAGGTGCGCGCGCTGCGCCGACGCCTGGAAGGCCAGGAAGAGGTACGCCGCGCGCCGCGCAGCGCCGCTCCCAGCCTGCAGCACGTCACCGCCATGACCAGCGCGCCGGCGCCGGGCGGCCGCACGACTGGACAGCGATGATCGCCATTACGCTCGCCGAGCTGCCCGCCCTGCCGCTGCATACCGCCGGCAAGTACGTCGCCGGCGCCTACATCGTGCTGTTCGCGCTCGTGCTCGTCTACGTTGCCATCATGGCCATCCGCCTGAGCCGGATCGAGCGCGAGCTTGGCGAATTGCTCGCCTGTGCCCGTGAGGGTGAGCTGTCCGCCGGCCCTGGCGAGCTGTCCGCCGGTCCCAGCGAACGGACAGCCGCCGCGGGGGGCACACAGCCAGGAGGGCTGGGTCAGGACGACGTCGCCCAGCCGGAGTCCACGCTCGCATGAGCGAGCTGCTCGCACTCGGCATCTCCCACAAGACAGCGCCCGTCGCTCTGCGCGAGCGCCTGGCCTTCAGCGAGCGCGACGGCGCCGACTTCGCCGTGCAGGCCTGCACCACCGCCGAGGTGCGCGAGGCGGTCGTCATCTCCACCTGCAACCGCACTGAGGTCTACCTGGTCGTCGGCGGGACGGGCGGAGATCTAGTCCAGGCTGAGTCAGAGGTCCTTGGGCTGCTCGCCCGCCGCGCCGGCATCCGCCCCACCGAGCTCGCTGGAGCGATCTACTCGCCGCGCAACTGCGACGCCGCGCGCCAGCTCTTTCGGGTCACCGCCGGCCTCGAGTCGATGATCGTCGGCGAGGCCGAGATCCAGGGCCAGGTCAGGCGCGCCCACGAGGCGGCCATGAGCGCCGGCGCCACCGGGCCGATGTCCAACCGCCTGTTCGCTGCCGCGCTCACCACCGGAAAGCGGGTGCGCTCGGAGACCGGCATCGGCTCCAGCCGCGTCAGCGTCCCCTCCGTCGCCGTCGACCTCGCGCTGAGCGTGCTCGGGGGGCTCAGACAGCGCCACGTTGTCATCCTTGGCGCCGGCGAGACCTCAGAGCTGGTCGCCCGCGCCCTCGCCGACCAGGGCGCCGACACCATCTTCGTCGCCAACCGCCACGCCGATCGCGCGCTCAGCCTCGCCCAGCGCTTCGGTGGGTCTGTCGTCGGCCTGGACAAACTCCCCGAGCAGCTGCTCGCCGCCGACATCGTGCTCTCCTCGACCTCATCGCCACACCCGATCGTCGGCCGCGAGGAGCTCGAGCAGGTCATGGACGAACGCCGCGGGCGCGCGCTCGTGCTGATCGACATCGCCGTTCCGCGCGACATCGATGCCGCCTGCGGCCAGCTGGACGGCGTCACGCTGTACGACATCGACGACCTGCAGGCCGTCATCGCGCGCAACCTCAGCAGCCGCGCCGACGAGGTCCCGCACGCGCTGGAGATCGTCGAGGAGGAGATCCACCGCTTCGCACGCTGGCTGGGCCAGCTCGACACCCTGCCCACCGTCGCCGCCCTGCGCGAGCACGGCGACTCGATCGTCGCCCAGGTGCTCGACGAGAACTTCGCTCGCTGGGAGTCCGCCTCCCCACGCGACATCGCCCGCGTGGAGGCCATCGCGCGGGCCGTCATGAGCCGCCTGCTGCACGAGCCCACCATCCGCCTGCGCAGCATGCGCGAAGACCGGGGGCACGCCAGCCTGGAGCTCGTTCGCGAGCTGTTCGGGCTGCACGACGACGCCACCCACGAGGAGCACGCCGCGAGCGAGCTCGCCGAGGTCCACGAGCTGCGCCGCCGCCGCGACCGCTGATGCGTATCGGCACCCGGCGCAGCGCGCTCGCGCTCGCCCAGGCCGAGCTCGTTGCCAGACTGCTTGGCCACGGCTGCGAGATCGTCCCGATGGTCACGCGCGGGGACCGGGCGAGCGGGCCCGGCGATGGAACGGAAGAGGACAAGTCGCGCTGGGTCGCCGAGCTCGAGGACGCGCTCGCCAGCGGAGAGATCGACCTGGCCGTGCACTCCGCCAAGGACGTACCCGGCGAGCTCGCGGAGGGCATGCAACTGCTCGGCGCGCCCGCACGGGCGGCCGCCGAGGACGTGCTCTGCGGGACCAGCAGCCTGGACGAGCTCGCCCCGGGCGCGCGCGTCGGCACGAGCAGCATCCGCCGGGTCGCCCAGCTGCGCGCCGCCCGAGAGGATCTCGACATCGTCGCCATTCGCGGCAACGTCGACACGCGCCTGCGCAAGCTCGCCAATGCAGATGACTGTCTTGACGCGATCGTGCTTGCACGCGCCGGGCTGCAGCGGTTGGGGCGGGAGTCCGAGGTTGGTGGTGTGCTCGACCCTGAGCGATTCGTGCCCGCGCCCGGACAGGGAATCCTTGCGCTGGAGGGACGCGCCGACGATCGACTCGGGCAGGAGGCGGTGGAGGCAATAAGCGATCCAGCTGCGTTCGCCTGCCTGCTCGCCGAGCGCGCACTTGCGCGCGAGCTGGACGCGAGCTGCCACACGCCGCTTGGGGCATACGCAGCGCCCGCCGACGGAGGTCGCCTGCTGGCGCGCGCCTGGGTCGGGCTGCCCGACGGCTCCGCCTGGGCCAGCGACGAGTTGATGGGCGAGATCCAGCAGCCCGAGGCACTCGGGCAACGCATCGCCGAGCGGTTGATCGCCGTTGGGGCTCGCGAGATGCTGAAACTGGCCGAGGAGATGGCTGTGTGCTAAGCTGTGGCCATGCGACTGCACATAAGTCTCGATGACGACCTCGTAGAGGAACTTGACCGGCGCGTGGGAAGACGGCGTCGCAGCACGTTCATCAGCGAGACCCTGCGCCGAGCGCTCGATGACGAGCGGCGATGGGAAGACATCGAGTCGGGTCTTGGCGCGCTCTCCGACACCGGGCACGAGTGGGACGAGGATCCCGCCGCGTGGGTCAGGGCGCAGCGTCGCAGCGACCCAGCCCGCGTCGGCTAGCCGTCGACTGATCGCATACGCGACTCGTTGGCGCTTCTACTCGACACAACGGTCCTCGTGGATGCGCTTCGTGGGCGCAACGCGGCCATACGAGTTCACAGACTCCGGGACGCGAAAGAAGCTCCCTGGGTCTGCGCCGTGAATATCGACGAGGTGCTGCGCGGGATACGCGCGCACGAGCGCGACGCCGCCGTGCGTCTACTGTCCGGCCTGCACATAGCCCCCCTTGGACGCACCGAGGGCACACGGGCGGGCGACTGGCGTAGGGAATACTCCCGCAAGGGGATCACTCTTGCGCAGGCCGACTGCCTGATAGCGGCGGCCGCGGTCGGCGTCGGCGCACGCCTCGCAACAGGCAATCCCAAGGATTTCCCGATGTCAGAGCTCGAAGTCGAGCATTGGCCGGTCGGCGAGTGAGCGGCCGCGTCTACCTCGTCGGCGCCGGCCCCGGCGATCCCGGGCTGCTGACCGCGCGCGCGCTGGAGCTGATCGCGCAGGCCGACGTGATCCTCTACGACCGCCTGATCCCCGCGACCGCGCTCGACGGCGCACGGGCCGACGCCGAACTGCTGTTCGTCGGCAAGGAGGGCGGCGGCGCCTCCGTGCCCCAAGAGCAGACCGAGGCGCTGATGATCGACAGGGCAAAGGCCGACGCCACGGTCGTGCGGCTGAAGGGCGGCGATCCGTTCGTGTTCGGACGCGGGGGTGAGGAGGCGCTCGCGCTGCGCGGGGCAGGCATCCCCTTCGAGGTCGTGCCCGGCATCACCGCCGGCATCGCCGCAAGCGCCTACGCCGGCATCCCCGTCACCCATCGCGGGCTCGCCAGCGCCGTCGCGCTCGTCACCGGCCATGAGGACCCCGACAAGGACGACACCGCGATCGACTGGCCCGTGCTCGCCGCCTTTCCCGGCACGCTCGTCTTCTACATGGGCGTCCGGCGCCTGCCCCACATAGCCCAGTCGCTGATTGCCGCCGGGCGCAGCGCCGCAGAGCCCGCCGCCGTGATCGAAGGCGGCACGCTGCCCACGCAGCGCACGGTCACGTCCACGCTCGATCGCATCGCCGACGCGGCCAGTCAACAGGACGTGAGGCCTCCCTCAATCACCGTCGTCGGGCCCGTAGCCGCGCTCGCCCAGCAGCTGTCCTGGCTCTCGCCCAGGCCGCTGCGGGGGCGCACGATCGCCGTCACGCGCGCACGCGCACAGGCAAGCGACCTGGCGCGACGCCTGGGAGAGCTCGGCGCCACCGTCGTGCAGGCGCCCGTCATCCACATCCAGCCATTGCCCGGACCCGCGCTCGACCCGAGTCCCTACGACCTCGTCTGCCTGACCAGCCCCAACGGCGTAGCCGCCCTGTTCGAGCGCCTGGACGGCGGGGTCCACCCACCCGGCGAGCGCGCGCGCGTCGCCGCTGCCAAGGTCGCCGCCATCGGCCCCGGCACCGCCCGGGCGCTCGCCCAGCGCGGCATCGTCGCCGATGTCGTGCCCGAGCGCTTCGTCGCCGAGGGGCTTGTCGACGCGCTCGCCGGCATGCCCGTCAAGCGCGCGCTGATCGCGCGGGCGCGTGAGGCGCGTGACATCTTGCCCGACGCGCTGCGCGCCCGCGGCGCCCAGGTCGACGTGCTCGAACTGTACGAAACGGTCGCCCAGCCGCTATCACCCGACGCGCTCGCGAAATGCCGTACGGCCGACTACATAACCTTCACCTCATCATCCACCGTCCGCTACTTCCTGCAGGCCGCCGGCGGCCGCGCCGACCTGTCGCCCGACACTCGCGTAGCCTCGATCGGGCCCGTCACCTCCGACGCGCTGCGCGAGCACGGGTTGGCGCCTGACGTGGAGGCCACCCGGCACGACATCGATGGGCTGATCGACGCCCTGCTCGCCCACGCCGCCGCGACGGACAACGACGATCAGGCGCGCCGTCAGACACCGGACGGCGAGGTCCGCACGTAGCGATGGCCGCCAACAGCGCGACCCCACCAGTGATCACCTTCCTGTCCGATTACGGTCACATCGACGAGTTCGTCGGCGTCTGCCACGGTGTGATCGTCCGCCGCTGCCCCGACGCCAGGGTAATCGACCTCACCCACGTCATTCCCCGCCACGACGTGCGCGCCGGCGCCATCATGCTGCGCTCCGCGCTGCCTTTCCTGCCCACCGGCGTGCACCTCGCTGTCGTCGACCCGCGTGTCGGCGCGCGCACCCGCCGCGCGGTTGCACTGCGTACCGCCGAGCGCGACAACATGCTCGTCGGGCCCGACAACGGGCTGCTGATGCCCGCCGCCGAGCGGCTCGGCGGCGTGGTCGAAGCGGTCGACATCGGCAATTCGCCCGAGTGCCTGCAGCCCGTCTCGCACACTTTTCACGGCCGTGACATCTTCGCCCCCGTCGCCGCCGCGCTGGCCGCCGGCGAGTCACTGTCGGCCGTCGGCGCTGCACTGCCCGTCGAGGAGCTGCGCCGGATGGGGTTGCCCACAGCGCACACCGGCGAGGGCACGCTCACGGTTCACGTGCTGCGCTGCGACACGTTCGGCAACCTGATCCTCGACGCTACCGAGCAACAGCTTGCCAACATCGGCTCGCAGTTGGGCGACACCGTCGCCGTGCGCCACACCGGCGCCGCGCACGCCGCGCGTTATGTCACCACGTTCGCCGAGGTCGCCCCCGGCGAGCTGCTGATCTACGAGGACGCCACACGCACCGTCGCGCTGGCCGTCAACCGTGGCTCCGCCGCCGAGCTGCTCGGCGTCGTGCCCGACGACGAGCTGCTGGTGCGCCCGGCGTGAGCCGCCGCGCGTCCGGCCACGCCATCACGCCCGCCACCGCCCTTGGCCATCCGCACGTGCACCTGCGGCGCACCGATTCCACCAACGACCGTGCGCGGGCGCTTGCCATTGCCGGCGCGCCGCACGGGACGCTCGTCAGCGCCGACGAGCAAACGGCCGGGCGCGGGCGCCAGGGCAGGCGCTGGAGCGCGCCCGCCGGGAGCTCCGTGCTCGCTTCGCTCGTCCTACGCTCGCCGCCTGCGCTGCTGCCGCTGCTCGCCGCCGTCGCCGTTTGCGACGTGATCGGAAAGCGCGCTCTGATCAAATGGCCCAACGACGTCGTCGTGCCTGCCGGCGATGGCGAGGGTTGTGGCGAGGGGTCTAGCGGCCTGGCCAAGCTCGCCGGCATCCTTGTCGAGGGCCGCCCGCAGCAAGGCTGGGCCGTGCTCGGGATCGGCATCAACGTAGCCGTGCATCTAGACGAGCTGCCCGCCGAGCTGCAGGCCGCCACACTCGGGCTAGAGCCCGCCGCGGTCGAGCCCACGCTCGCGCGGCTGCTCGACGCGCTCGCGCGGCGGCTGGCCGAGGGCGCTCAGGAGACGCTTACCGCCTGGCGCGCGCGTGATGCGCTGCTGGGGCGCGAGATCGCCTGGACGGGTGGGGCTGGGCGCGCCAGCGGCATCGACGGCGACGGGCGTCTACTCGTCGCGCTCGCCGGTGGCGGCCAGGCCGCGCTCGCCTCCGGCGAGGTCCATCTCGTGCTGATCCGCTGACCCCGATCCGGCCGGCGCGGCACCGTTGGCGGCCACGGCGGACGCGACCTTGGGGCCCTTGCGCCTGCGCCTGGCGTTGCGCGCCCGGCGCTTGGGGAAGTTGCGCAGCAGCTCGCGCGCCAGCGCAGGCGGCTTGCGCGCCATTCGCGTGCGTGCGCCGCGCAGCGCCTCCTCCGCCTCGGGCGTATGCGCCAGCGCAGCCGCCAGCAGCGCAGCCGCCAGCCGGCGGTCCTGCTTGCGCGCCGCATGGATCAGGCGGCGCGCGTTGCGGGCGTGCGCCCCGCCAGCCGAGTTAACCAGCAGCCCAAGCAGGCGCTTGGTCTCCGGCCAGCGCTGCACCGCATACTCCTCGTGCACGTCGCGCGTGTATTCCGCCAGGCGCCAGATCCACGCGTTGGCCTGGTCGCGGCGGCCGATGCGCCGCTCGACCAGCGCGCGCAACATGACCTTGGTCGCCTCCTTGCGCTCATCGCGCGGCCAGCCGCCGATGATGTCTATCGCCGTGTCGAACGCGTCCGGATCGCGCAGCGCCGCCAGGTCCGTCAGCGCGCGCAGGCGCAGCTGCGGGTTCTTGTTGCGCTGCACCGCCGTCAGCAAGAAGCGGCTCTTGAGCTCGCCCGTGCGGTCGAAGTGCAGCATCGCTCGCGCCCTGCGCCAGCCGTTGGGCGTTACGCGCGCGCCCGCCAGCGCCGCCCACACGTGCTGCTCGCCGTAGTCCAGGTTCTCCACCGCGATCCGCCATAGCTCGCGCTCGAACACCGCAAACCGCCGCTCCTCCTCCGCGCACACCGGCAGCACCCGTCGCTCCACGCGCATGCGCCGGCCGCGCCCGCGGCGGATCGGGCCGACCACGATCGCCCCTCCGCGGTACACGTCGCGGTCCAGCAGCGAGTGCAGCGTCACCACCGGGTCGTCGTGCTTGGTCGCCGGGTGCACGAAGTCCACCACCAGCCCCGCCTCCTTGCCCGGGTGCCGGCGCGTCACGCGCCCCACGCGCTGCTGGTAGATGCGCTTGGACGCCGTTGGCGCCAGGTGCATGCACACGGTCGCCCGCGGGCTGTTCCAGCCCTCCGCCAGCAGCTGCGCGTTGATCAGCACGTCGATGTCGCCGCGCTCGTAGCGCGCCAGGATTTCCGCCAGCTGGCGCTTGGGCGTCTCGCCCGACACCGCCTGGGCCTTGATCTGTTCCGCGCGGAACGCTTCGGCGAGGTTGTACGCGTGGCGCACCCCAGCCGCGTACACCACGCCTGGCACGCCGTTGAAGCGCGTCTTGTAGAGGTTTGCCACCGCCACGTTGAACGGCTGCTGGTCGAGCAGTTTGGCCAGCTCGTCCTGGTCGAACTCGGTGTCCACCTCGCCGCGGCGCAGCGGCACCTTGGCGATCGTGCGCACGCCCACGCCCGGCGATATGCGCACGCAGCGAAGCGGCGCGATCACCCCCCGACGGGCCGCCTGCGCGAGATCGAAACGCGAGGTCTGCGTCGGGAACAGGTCGGTCACATGACGTGCTATCAACGCGCCCGTGGCCGTCATGCCGATGAAAATCGGGCCCGTCCAGTTGCGGATCGCCGCGCTCGTCTTCTCGCCCAGAGCCGTGTGCGCCTCGTCGCAGATCACGATCGTGTACGCGCTGGAGATCTTGCCCGCGTTGCGCACGAACCACTGGTAGGTCTCCACCGTCACCGGACCTTTGACCGAGTCCTCGCCCTTGAGCAGCGGCCGGCTGATGCGCTTGGAGTAGCCGCGGTCGCGCAGCTCGCCGTGGAACTGGTCGACCAGGTTGCGCCTGTGCGTGAGGATCAGCACCCCGCCCGTCTGCGAGGCCTCCACAAAGCCCAGCGCCGCCACCGTCTTGCCCGCTCCCGTCGCGTGCTCGAACCAGAAGCGCTTGGCCGCGTTGGGGTCCTCGGGCTGCTCGCCGAGCGCCTCCTCCTCGTCCTCGTCCTCGACCCAGTCACGGGGCTCCTCGTCTGACTCGCCCTCCGGTTCGCGTTCCTCTTCGTCCTCCTCGACATCGTCGTCCTCGTCGTCCTCGTCGTCGTCCTCGTCGAGGTCTTCCTCGTCGTCCTCATCGTCGGGCGCCGCCCGCTGTACGGGCTCCAGGTCGTCCTCGTCGAGATCGTCCTCCTCGATGTCCTCCTCGACATCGTCGTCCTCGTCGTCCTCATCCTCCGTGTCCACGCTCGTGGTCGGCGCGGGCGGCGAGCCGTTGGCCGCTGCGAGGTCCTTGGGGCCAAGGATGTCCGCCGAGGCCAGCAGCTCGGGCGACGCAGACGCGGCTGTACGGCCGTCGCCGTTGGGAGCCGTGCGCTGAGCCTCAGCCAGCAGCGCCGTCAGCGTGCCCGACAGGGCGTCGACCTGATGGGCCGACAGTACGGTCCCGTCTGCCAGCTTGGGCTCATCGTCTGACAGCAGCCGCTCGAGCCCGAGCAGCAGCGAGAACTCCCGCCGCCAGGCCGTCGACGGGTGCTTGGCCTTGGCGTCCAGCTCGGCCAGCGCCTGGTCGAGCGCGCGCCTACGCGGGGTGCCCTGTGCAAGCGCGACCGCAGGATCCTCACTCTCGTACACAAAGCGGTCGTGGACGAACTTCTCCGCCCGCGCGATCTCGGCGGAACTTGGAATGGGCGCGGCCGCGAGGGCCACTGAGGTGGACTCGGCCATGGAAGGCTCTGGACTTCGAGACAGAGCCGCCGTCGAAAGTGGCTTCGGCGCGGCTCGAAAGGGTCGGCGCTCGACCGGCGCCGTTCGCCGGATGCCCGACAACGGCCCCCGACTTCGTTGTGTCCGTGAGGATATAGCACTCGGAGGCGCACTTGAAGGGCAGTCGATCTGCGACCCTTAGCCGCGATGACCCCGAGAAGCGCGTCGATCGCCGCCGTCGCACTGGCGGTGCTGGTTTTGCTGGTCGTCGGGCTGCTGCAACTCGGCGACTCGCGCTCCACAACCGGCGCGGTCCCGACCCCGATAACCCTCACCCAGGCGCGCGCCCTGCTGTCCGGCTCGCCGCCGCCGCTGGCCGCGCTGCACGCGCAGGCCAACCAGCTCTTGCCCGGCGGCCTGGGCGCCCTGCGCGCCCGGCTGACAGCGCTGCGCGGCACGCCCATCGTGATCAACAAGTGGGCCTCCTGGTGTGAACCGTGCCGCGCGGAGTTCCCCGTCTTCCAGCATGTCTCCGTCTCGCAGGGAAAGCACGTGGCGTTCATTGGGATCGACTCGGGCGACACAACCCGCTCAGACCCGCTCAGCTTCCTGCGCACGCTGCCCGTCAGCTATCCCAGCTACTACGACCGCAGCGGCCAGGCCGGCGTGACGATCACCGACTCGACGTTTACGCCGGTGACCGTCTTCTTCGATTCCCGCGGCAAGGAGTACATCCACCAGGGGCCCTACCCGAGCGTGGCCAAGCTCGAAGCGGACGTGCGCCGCTACGCACTCGACGGCTGAGCGTGCCCGAGCTGCGGATCGACCCGCTCAGCGGGCACAGGACGATCGTGGCCGGCGAGCGCTCGCTGCGCCCCGGCGGCCAGCCCAGCTGCGCTGAGCCCGATCCGATCGACCCCGACAGCGACCCGTTCGCAGCCGGACACGAGGACCGCACCCCGCCCGAGATCTACGCGGTGCGGCCGAACGGTGGCGCCGTCGACGGGCCCGGCTGGACCGTGCGGGTCGTCCCCAACCTGTATCCCGCGCTCACCCCTGTCGACGGCCACCAGCCCGCCGCCACACAAGCCGCCACAGACGAGCCGATGGCGCGGGGACGAGGCCAGCCGGAGCTGTTCGCGTCGCTGCCTGCCACCGGCGCGCACGAGGTGATCATCAACGGGCCCCAGTCGGTGCTGTCGCTGGCGCAACTGCCCGTCGAGCAGGTGGTGGCTGCGGTGGAGGTGTGGCGCGAGCGCATTCGCGCGCACGCAGCCAGCGCCTACACGCAGTTGATCGTCAACGAGCGCCGCGAGGCGGGCGCATCGCTGCCGCACACACACGCCCAGCTGTACGCGCTGGACTTCGTGCCCGCGGCCGTCGCGCGCGAGCGCGAGCGCGCCGCCGCCTACACCACGCGCACGATGGGCCAGAGCCTGCTCGGGGACGTGATCGCCGAGGAGGTTCGCCTGCGCGAGCGGATCGTCGCGATCGACGAGGAGGCCGTCCTGCTGGCCCCATATGCCTCGCGCCTGCCCTTCCAGCTGATGCTCGCGCCGCGCCAGCCGCGTGCGCGCTTCGAGGACCACGGACCGACCGGCGCGCGCCTGTTGCACGACGGCCTGTGCCGCCTGGCGCGCCATCTGGGCTCCAGCCCGCCGCTGAACATGTGGGTGCGCACCGCGCCGCGTGGAGTGGAGGACTTCTGCTGGCGGATCGACGTGATGCCGCGCCTGACCCATCTGGCCGGACTGGAGCTCTCCACCGAGCTCAACCTCAACATCGTCGCGCCCGAGCACGCCGCCGCGCTGCTGCGTGACGCGTGACGGCTCACCGGCGGGGTAGCTAATAGTCTGGCTCGGTCATGGCCCCCGTCGAACGCTTTGTGCCGCGCTTCGCCGCCGAGCCGCCGCAGGAAGAGCTTCCCTACGGCCGCTGGGAGGAGCGCCTGCGCGAGGAGTTCATGGCGGCGGCCTGCGGCCTGGACGAGCAGCAGCCCGACCTCGGTGAGCCGGGGCCGATCGTGTGGTACCCCGACAGGAGCTGGCACGGGCGCACGTACGTCCCCGGGACCGCGCGCACGTCCGGGGGGTTTGAGCTGTTCGGCTACGTGCGCTTCATCCCCGCCAGCGCCGACGGCGAGGAGGCCAGCGACTTCTCCGCGCAGGTAGACCTCACCGAGGAGACCGCCGAGCGCAACCCCGACTGGCGCCTGGATCTGTGCGAGGAGGTCATCGGCTCATGGCGCGGTCAGCTCGGCGCGGTGGCCGCGATGACGCTCGTGTGGGGGCGCCCACTCGTCTCGGGCGGGCGCATCGTGACCGCCGAGCTGGCCGACCTGGCCGTCGATCAGTGCGAGGTGATCGACGAGCGCTTCACGCTGATCGCCCCTGACGACTACCGCCACGACCTGCTCGAGATCAAGCTGTTCGACGTCAAGGGTCGCGAGCTCGCGCGCGAGTCGCTGTACGCCGGCGACGAGGACGAGGACGAGGACGCCCCCGGCGAGGACGTCGCCGGGGACTAGCTCGCGCGTTTGCAGGCAGCCAGCGCCTGCGCCTTGGCCGGGGCGGGGATTGGCGAGGCGTTGATCACTTCCGTGCACACTTCTTTGGCGGCCGCGCGTGCGCCAGCAAGATCGCCGTGCGACGCTTTGTTGCAGATCGATTCCACCTTCGCCTTGGTCGCCGACGACAGCTCGGGATCGCGCTCGATGATCGACTTGCACACCGCCACGGCCTCCGCCACCGCAGCCGGACTCGTGGGGATGCTCGAGGGTACAGACGTGGGTTTCGCCGCCGCCGTGGTCGTGGCAGGCGCGCTCGTGGTCGTTGCCGTTGAACCGCTTTGGCTGCTCGACGTCGAGCTGCTGCCCCCGCCACCGCAGCCTGCGACCACCGCGCCGCCAAACGCCGCCAAGACGAGCCACGTGGACAGCTGCCGGGTCATGTGTTCCCCCTGATCGGAAAAGAAGCTCGCCCGCGGCTTCCATGCCGCATGGCGAGCGTGTGTGCCCGAGCAACTTATATGTGCGTCCGGATGTATCCACAACGCCGGGGCGGGATTGCCGCGCAGCGCCACAGGCAATTGCCGGCCACCGGGCGAGCAGGGGGATAATTGCTCGCGTGGGCTCGCCAGCTCGCGACACCTCCGCAGCGGCGGCCGCGATCGTGGCGAGGATCCCGCGTGTCGAGGCGGCCGTGGAGCTGGCCAGCGAGCTCGAGTCGCAGGTGGCCGCACTGGAGCGCCTGTCGGCCGACTCACACGCCGAAATCGTCGCCGGCCTACGCCGTTCGTTGACGCGCTGGTGGCGCTTTCTGTCGACAGGCGTTATGCCCCCCGATGTCGATTTCGATCCGCTGCGGGTGTGGGCCCGCGCCCGCGCCACGGAGGGTGTGCGCCTGGAGGAACTGCTGCGCTCGTTCGGGCTGCTGCGCCAGATGGGCTGGCAGCTGTTGCGCCGACATGCGCGCAGCGGCGAGTCAGAGGCGCTGCTGGAGCTCGCCGGCCTGCTCGCCCAGTACGTCGACCAGGTTTCTGCAGTGGTCACCGAGACCTACCTGGCCGAGCGCGAGCTGCTGGTTTCCGAGGAGGAGCGGCGCACGCGCACTCTGCTCGATCGGCTGTGCGACGCCGCGCCGCTGGGCGCCTCCGACCGTGAGCTGGCCGAGCGACTGGACGTCCCCATCGAGCCGGCCTACTCGCCGTTTGCGATCGTGATCCCCGGGCGCGCGCCCCACCGCCACGCTGCGCTCGCCACCCGGCTGCGTCGCGGCGGCTGGCGCCTGACGGTCGCCCACGGCGAGTCTGTCGCCGGCCTGGCCTGGCAACCGCTGGAGCTGTCGGACCTGCAGGAGGGACCACAGGCTCTGCTCGCGATCGGCGAGGCGACGCCGCGCGGCGAACTCGCGGCCGCGCGCGAGGAGATAGCCGTGCTCGCCGAGCACGGTCGCGCAGTCGGCCTGTGCGGGCTCGTGAGGGCAGAGGAGCACCTGCTCGAGATCATTGTCGGGCGCTCGCCCGCTCTCGTGCAGCGCCTGCGCCGGCGGATCTTCGCGCCGCTGGCCGACGGCGACCGTGCCGAGCTCACGCGGACCCTGCAGACTCTGCTCGCCTGCCGCCTGGACCGCACCGCGGCCAGCGCCGCGCTGCACGTGCACCGCAACACGCTCGCCTACCGGCTTGCCCGGATCGAGGACAAGACAGGGCTCGACCTCACCAGTCCGCACGACCTGGCGTGCGCATACGTGGCCTTGGCAGGCGATGTCGACGCGGCTGCCAGCGGCAGCGATGCCCCGTCTGAGCCGTAGGACCGCCGCCCTTGTGCATTTGCACAGTTGTCGACGCCGAAGTTCGGCGGATAGTCATTGTCCATCCACGGCCCCGGCGGCTAGGCTATTGACAACAGTGTCCGCGCTATGCGCGCTGTGTGAGAGCGAATGAGGAGGAGCATGGGGATGCGCCTGACCAAGGAGAGGATCACTCGAGTCGTGCTGCTGGCCGGCGCGGTGGCTGTTGCGTGCGGGGCGTTCGCCGTGGGCGCCAACGCGAGCGCCATAAAGATCCACAGGATGTTCATGCCCGCGCCGCCCGCTCCCGGCACGCCGGAACCCTTCACGCCTCCCCGGGCACTGCGCCTGCCACAACGGATCGACCTCAACAGCGTGGGCGTGGTCAAGGTCGGTCCCACCAACGCCAAGAACGTGCTCGTGCTCGAGCCGGGGACGTCCGCCGGCGCCGGCTACTTCGTGCCTTTCGCCAAGTCGCTGACGGAACGCCTCCCGGGCTGGCAGGTGTGGTCGGTCGAACGCCGCGAGAACCTGCTCGAGGACCAGTCCATGTTGCACAAGGCAAAGACCGGCAAGGCCACCGCCGCCGAACTGTTCCGCTATTACCTTGGCTACCTCGCAGAAGGGCACCCTCCAAAAGTGCACTACAAAGCGATCCCCTCAGAAGACGTCGAATTCGCCCGCGAATGGGGCATGAACGTCGCCGTCGAAGACCTGCACACGGTGATCGAATCCGCCAAAGCGCTGGGCGGGAAAGTGGTGCTGGGCGGACACTCGCTCGGCGGCTCAGTCGTGACCGCGTACGCCACCTGGGACTTCTCAGGCACACCCGGCGCTGACGGCCTGTCCGGCTTGGTCTACGACGACGGTGGCAGCAGCCCGATCCCGGTGAGCAAAGAAGAAGCCGAAAAAGAGCTGACTGCCCTCTCGCTCAAGTCCCCCTGGCTGGCGTTTGGCGGAATCTCAGCACCTGACCTCGGGCTGTTCTCGATGCTCGGCTCGACAGCGACGGTGCTGTTCGGCGAAGAAGCCTCGCTGACGCAGAGCTTCCCGTTCCTGCCCGCAGACCTCAAGCCGACGGAACCCGCCGGCTGCAAACTGGGCGAACCCGGCTGCAAACCGGTCGCAACGACCAACGAAGCCGAGTTCGGCTTCGGCGTCAACGTAGGCACCTCACCGCCAACGCTGATCGCGGCCCAGGTGCACGCCGGCAAGGGCATCGAAGAAACCGCCAAAGAAGACGGCCTGCATGGCTGGAACGGCGAAGGCGCGCTCACGCCGCTGCGCCGCTACGCGGAAATGCTGTCCGGCACAGACCTACCCTACGGAGACGGCAGCGAGTGGTACTTCCCAGAACGACTCACCATCGACACCGGCGCGGTGGCCGAGGGCAACGCCAACCCCGCCCAGGAAGTCCTCGACGAGCACGCCATCTTCGGCCACAGCCTGCCCACGTCGCTGAAGATCCTTGCGATCGACACCGAACTGGACAAATTCCTCGGCGCCGGCAACACGCTGCAGGCCGCCGAAATTCTGGCCGAACAGTCGGGCATCCCCAAGGAAAACCTGACGCTGATCAACCGCGAGGAAACCTATTCCCACAACGACCCCGCCGGCGGCGACCCCGCGGGCGAAGGCGTCGAAGGGAACATCTTCTTTAAGGAACTGAAGGCGTATCTCGAACGGTTGTGACCAAGACGCGCGTGGCAGCAGATCGGGCGGAGACGGTTTATCGAAGCTCGATGCCGCGGTCGCGTAGCCAGGTGCGAGTGCTCGATCAATCCAGGAAGCGCCTGGCGGAGTCGGCCTTGCGATGCTTGCTGATGGTCTGAAAGTAGCGGGCCAGGCGGGCCTGCTCGACCGCGAGGGCGTTGCGGTCGATCTTTGCAGGCAAGTTGCCGCTCACGCAGTCAGTTCCTCAATCGCGCGGGCCGCTCTATTCATCTCTCGGCGGTGAGCACGTAGCGCGCGAGCGCGGGGCGGCGCTCGCGCAGCCGATCCCACTCGCCATCGCGGTCGATCAAGACGCGACCCCCATCAACAATGCGATCCAGAAGAAGCGGCGCCCGGGCCTCCACCCTCTCGAGATGGGCAACATCGACCCGGCGACCGCTGACGACTTGCAAACGGACGGCCAGTCCCCCGAGACCCTGTACGCGCACGCGCTACAGCGCGCCACGCCCACCGCGAAAACTATAGATCACGCCATCGACCTGGGGGTCGAGGGCAATTCGCCATACCCAGAGCATGCCGCGTTCATCGACGCCGAGTCACCCCACGCAGGCCGCGAGATCACCCGCGCGTTCGACGAGGCCTACGCCGTAGTACTCGTCTCCGCAGATGAGCGTGAGCGGGTCATCACGGCAAAGACGCTTGCCGGGGGAACCCGAACCAGTCCAACTACTGATTTTGTTCCTTACATGCCCCCGCCAGGAGTCGAACCTGGATTTACCGCTTAGTGCTCGGTTTCGTAAGTAAGGCTACGTATTAGCGTCTGATCGCGGTCGTAGCGTGTCTGGCATCCTGTCTTCTCGTGAAGGGACGCTGATGCCGAGGCATAGCCCGTATCGGATCGAG
>Ga0102924_1002060_pt1 | contig 22389 bp, 16 predicted proteins | sample PaiPotPPM11metaG_FD_80116 | JGI IMG/M metagenome (GOLD analysis project Ga0102924, IMG submission 80116) | Iron sulfur acid spring bacterial and archeal communities from Banff, Canada, to study Microbial Dark Matter (Phase II) - Paint Pots PPM... ...
GGGGCGGGGGCGGCGCATCGCTGGATCCAACTGGCGGCGGAGGCGGCGGCGGTGCTGGAGGTTGCGGCGGAGCGGGCGGTGCGGCTGGGACTGGCGGCGGGTCGAGCATCGCCGTGTTGGCATTTCAGTCGTCGGTCGACTTGGAGACCTGCACTCTGCAAGCCGGGAGCGCTGGAAGGGGGGGCACCGGCACTGCGGGGCAACCCGGACAGGCTCGCGGGATTCATGGCAACGGTTTCGGCACGGCTTGTCCGGGCGGTAACGGCGGACCGGGTGGCAACGGCGGCGGCGGCGGTGGCGGCGCTGGCGGTCTTTCCGCGGGCGTCGTGTGGATAAGCACGGCGCCGACGATCAACGGCACGAGCACACCGACCGCACCGACGCTCTCGAACATCACGCTCGGCGCCCCGGCGGGACCGCTCGCGAATGGTGGGCAAGGTGGTGACGGCACCAACGGTGGCAAGCCAGGCGTGGCGCAAGCGGTCCTGCAGTTCCAATGACGTTCCGGCAGGAGGTGCGGAATCTGCCCTTCTTGCTCATCGCCCGCCATCGGCCTCCGCTGTGTCTGGCGTCCTCGAACTGTTCACGGACGTAACGGCTTCGAAGAACGCGCGTATCTCCGGATTCGGAAACGCTGTCGTCGGGACCATGAGCAAGGTCATGGCACGTCGGCCTTGGCGCAAGAGCCGCATCCGACCGCGATTTGTACCGACGCTGAAACGGACATCGCGACCCTTCTTGTCCGCAAAGTCGACCTCCTCTTCGTACTCGAAGGTTGCGCCAAGCTCCTCCAGCATCGCATCTCGCGCGCGGTCGAATCCCTCAGTGGGGTCTGGTGACGCCTGAGGTGGAAGCGTTCCGCAGCTTACTACGACTGCACCGTCTTTCAGCGCAACGGTAGCGACGTAATTCGTAACGACTCCCAACTTAGTCTTTACAGTCCGCCGCTCCTCCTTTGGGCTACCAGGAAGCAGAAAGGCCCCCCAGCAATCTTTGGACGAAAAGCGCTGCCACTCATGCGGGGAAGGCTGCGGTCCAGGACGGGTCGGGGGCGCGACCGACGCGACCACGCTCGGTGAGGCCGCGACCGCCGTTGCGCGATCCTCCGTACACGATATGCCAACACGGCTGACACCAGAACAATGGTAAGTGTGCCCGTGGCAGCTTGCGTCCCAAGAGCGCTGATTGAAGCCCGCCTGGTCGTTCGTGATTTCGATCTCGCTCGGATCGCAGCCGACATATCCGGACGAGGCCTGCCGAAGCGCGTCGGCACCGAAACATCCACTCGATGCGGCACAGGCGCCGAGCAAGCACGGAATATTTGCCTTCATTGCGTATCCTCCGAGTCTTTCATTGAACGGGACCAACTCAGCGCGGCTCCGCACTGTTGCGCGCGCGGCGCACTGATGCGGAGACCTCGATCTATTCGTACCATGGTGAACCCACGCCTCGACCGTCGCGGACGAAGTAGGTATCAGGCTCAAACCGTCGTCCAATTTGAGTGACCGAACGGGTTTCGAGAGCACAAGTTCGTCGCCGAACCTCCGCGCGCGCAGGATCGCAACCGGCGACCGCGACTCGGACCTGAAGCGCGACTCGGACCTGAAGCCAAACCTAAGGCTGGAGGTTCCGAATTTTTTCCAAAAATTCATCGAAGCTGCGGGCCACATCGTATATCGCCACCTCTTCGCGAAAGTCCGCGTAGATCACACTCCCGTATTCCGCGCCATGCACCCGTATGCAAAATAGGTTTCCCCCCGAATCCGACGCAATTGGCAACAAATGCTTAGGGAGACGATTTGCTGGAAGGTTGAGGTGCCAGTCGATGTTGCTGGTTTCGATCTGCCGACCCAATCCAAGAAATATTTTGATATCTGTTGGACTTCCCGGCAGGCCCTCGACATCAATGGTATCCGGCCTCGGCCTGCCCCCATTATTCGCCATAAGAAAGCGCTTGTACCCGTCGGGAAGCTTCACACCTAGCTGTTGCTCTAGTCTTTCGATCTCTCGGTCAGCGAGCTGCGCGCCTGCGCGTTCAATCTTCACCATTGCTCGTCCTCGTGATTGAAAAGCCGCCCGTGTGGCCCGTCTTGGCGTGAACGTCCTCGGGTACGAGCTGCATTGTCGTGCCGTCCTGGTGATGATGCCACGTAAAGTCGTCCGGCGTTTCTGAGAAACCGGCTTCTCTATTCGCAGCACGAAAGTCGCCGGCTCTGCTTCCCGTCGGAGTAATTTTTACTTCTGCCCGTACAACTCCGGCGGCCTTGAAATCTGGATAACCTGCCTTATCAAAAGGTACGCCGGTGACGGGATGCGTCTTCCCAGCCAGATGCGCGTTTCGCGGAGCCCGAGCCGTTCCTGTGCACGCGTTGTGAACCCATGCTCCGACCTCGCCGACGAAGTACGTATGAAACTCGGCGACCTCCAAATTATACACCGTCTCTCGATCCGGAACTGCCCGCACGTGCGCCACGGTCAGAAGCCGCCCCGAAAGGCTCGCCAACTCATCGCCGGGCTGGAGCGCATGCGCAGCGACCCAACCTCGAGCCTTGACCCAGAAGGGGTGCTCGCGCGTTGCGCTCAGCGTTTCCTCGGCGCCGGTCAATGCCTGGACCGCGATCTCGACGAGCTTCGCGTCGGGCGTGACGAAGACCCTAGCTACCGACCGCAGCGCTGTCTCGCCAGTCTCCTCGTCCCGCGACCAGACCGTGTCCCCGACGCCGATGGTCTCGATGGGCCGGAGGCCCTCGGAGGCGGCCACCAACGTTCCGGCGGCGAAACACCGTGGAGCTTCCTTGGCGAGCGTCGCGGCGGCGTGTGTCGCGGCTGGGGTCGCGAGCTCGGTAAGGACGTGCCCGGTTCCAGCGCTCAATGCGCCGACGCTGACGTCCGTCGCGATCTCCTCGAGCGTTCCGACGCTCTTGCCTCCGCTGTCGATGAGGCGATGGGCCATGCCCTCGACCCCTGACTCGACCCCCCCCAGCGCCATCACCGCCGGCAATCCGGCAGCCGGGGCTGCCGCAAGGATTGCCCCGCCCAAGGCGCCAACCGCGGCGTGCTCGGCGACCTTGCCCCAGTCCTCGATGTGGCCGGTCTCGGCGTACTGCTTGTAGGCCTCGAGCCCGCCGGACACGACGGCGCCGATCGCCGCGCCGATCACGATGTGCCAGAAGTGTCCGTTTCGGTCGGCGGCGACTGTTGGCGTCAGGCCCGCGTAGCTGTACGGGTTCGTCGCGGCGGCGGGCTGATCGACGTACCGCGTGGGATCGCCGACTGCGACCGGATCGACGGATGTCCAGACGCCAAGGTTGGGAGCGTAGAAGCGCGCTCCCATCGAATCGAGGCCGACGCTGCTGTCGCGGGAGCTCCGTGCGTACTTCTGCGTTTCTTCGGACGAGTCGTACCGCGCGAGACCGAACGGGTATGCGGCGAAGGATGCGAGCGGGTGGCCGTCTCCGCTCGCTTGCTCGCTCAGCGATCCGATTGCGTCGTCGAAGAGGAGGCGGTCGTCGACGCCGAGGTGGTCGATGGTTCCGTCAAGAATCGCGGAGGGACCCTGCGGGGAAGCCGAACACGCCAGCATGCTGCCGGCGAGGACGACGGCGAGAGCCGCGCACGGTAGGCGCGCGGCTGCGCACCATCGTCGCTTCAGGATTCCAACGAGCGCCCCGAACAGAAAGAGAGGCCAGAGGTCGAGGGGGCGATGCCCACCGGAACGCCCGACCGTGCAGCCGCCACTCCCCTTTCCCGCGGCGGACGCGTTCGGAACACCGTTGCTTGCGGTCAGCTCGGCGATGCGCTGACCGCTGTGCACGACGTATCGCACGAGCGCACCGTCGCGGACTTCGGCCGTAGCGTCGAGGAAGTACGTCGTGTGCTCGGTACCGTCGGCGTCGCGCTGCACGCGCACGCGTCGGGTCCCCTCCCCATCAAACACGCTCTGCTCGGAGGCTCCGCCGGACGCAGTCACCGCGACGAGGTGGTCGGCTCCATCCCAGTCGAGCGTTCGCTCGCCGTCGCCGGTCAATCGGCCGTTCGCGTCGTAGACCAACGTTCGGCCCTGCAAGCCGGTGAGCGCGTGCGGCCCCGCCCCGGCGCCGTACGTAAGGCCTCCGGCGTTCAGGGCAGGAACGTCGCTCGTGCGAGCGACCAGGTTGCCGCTTGAGGAGTAGCTCCACTGGGCGCTCCCCCACGACCCGCCCGCGGAGACCAGCCGGTAGAGATTGTCGTACCCGTACCGCTCGGAGCGGTCGCGGTCCGCGCCCACGCCGGGCCGCAAGTCGGTCACGGAGGCGATGTCGTTCGCCCCGTCGTACGTCCACTTGAGATGCTGAAGCGTCGATCCGTCGGCCGCCGTCACGACCTGCTCGGTTCGTCGGCGGTCGTCGTCGTATCCCGTGAGCGCGACGACCCCGGTGTTGAACGAGCGGCGCAGCTCGACTCCGTCACCGTCGTAGTCGAACTGGACGGCGTTGCCATACCCCGAGAGCTGACCGCGGGGGTTGCGATAGATACGGAGGGACGACTGGTCCGGGTACTGGTGCCAATACTCGCGGTCCTGATCGTCGTAGGCGCTGCGGATGTCGAAGGTCGCTCCCCCGATCGTGAAGTGCGTGGCGACTGCCCGCTGGCGCTCGTCATATTCGTTTTCGATCGATCCGGCGGGGTCGGTCATCTTCGCGAGCTTGCCGAGGTACAAGGGATCGCCGGGAGCCCGGTCGCTTCGGTCCCACTGCTTGTTCACCTCGGGTACACCGTCACCATCCCAGTCATCGGTGATCAGGCGTCCCGCGAGATCGTACGTGAATCGCCGCACACTTCCGTCGGGCTTGTGGTGCTCAAGCAAGTTCCCGGTCGGGTCGTACACAAACCGGTGCGATCCCGCGTCGGGGTCGTCGACCATGACGCGTCGGCCGCGTCCGTCGTAGGCATACCGCGAGCGGGTGCCTTCGGGATCTGTACGCGCCAGCAGCCGTCCGGCCGCGTCGTACGAGTACCCCTGCGAGACGGTCGTTCCCTTGAGCACCTCCGTCCGCGCGACCAGCCGCCCCAGCCCGTCATGCGCCTTGGTCGTCGGCGTGTGCTCATAGGGCGAGGTCGAATCGCTTTGCGCACCGTCCCAGGACTGCTCAATCAGGGGGAGGAACGCCATCCGTGTCTCGAGGCCGAGCTGCGAGCGGGTCCGCACCGTGCGCCCGACGGCGTCGTGCCACGTGTCGGAGCCGGGTCCGTCGGCGCGCAGGGGCGGTGCGTCATGCTCGGCGACCGTGGCGAAGCGCGCGCGCAGAGTCCGTCGCTCCTCGCCGCGTGCATCGAGGAGGGCGACACCGGCGAGCACCCAGCGGCCGTTCTCGTCGGCGGTGAGCGATCCGCGCTTTCGCGCAAGGCCGTCGTAGAGGTCCTCGGTGTGCTCGACTTCGCTCCGGCCGGGCCACACGCGCCGCTCGGTGATCACGCGTGAGAGCGGGGCTGCCTCGACGTACGCGTAGCTTCGCGTCGGTTGCTCGGAGGTGTCGCCCGGCTCGATGACCGCCGCGAGCCGGCCGAACGGGTCGTACGCAAAGGACGTGCTCTGTCCATCGTACGTCGTAACTTGCAGGAGAGTGCCGAGGGCGGCATCGTGTCGCGCGCTCTCTGTGAGCTGCCGCGACTCGAGCTTAATGGACTCGCTCGCCGCAAACGCGCGCGCCTCGGGGTCCCACGTGAAGAGGCGACCGCCTCCGCGCGCGTCGCGGGTTTCGATCGGGTTGCCGTCCATGTCATACGCGGTCGCGACGTCGAGCTCGAACGCGCCGAGGTCCGGCCCAACCCACTCTTCCTGGCGGGTCAGGTCACCGCGCGCGACTTGCCCCAGCGGGAGCCCCTGAAACGCTGCCCCGTCGTAGTAGTTGCGCTTCATGCGTACACGGTGCCCGGAAGCGTCCTGGAGCTCCTCGGTGGCCAGTCGTCCAAGGATCCAGTCGCCCTCGTCGTTCGCGAAGGTGCGCAGCGTGATCGCTTCGTCGTTGCCGGCGAGCTTGTTGCCGGCGACGACCTCGCCCCAGTTGTGTTCCGAGGTCACGTTGCCGTAGCTGTCCTGGTCCCACTCGACGAGGGTCGTTCGCGACTTGGACGGGTCGGTGCCCTCGATGTAGTCGGTCTGCTCGCTGGCCTTGAACGAGTAGTTGACGGTACGTCCGTCGGTGGCCACCTCGAGCTGTCGCGTCGTCCAGGTCGACGTCTCGCGCTTGAAGACGACGCCTGTTGTGTCGCTGGTCTGGGCGGTGAGCACTACTCCTCGAAGCGTCCGGTCCTCAAGGCCGACGTCAAACGTGCTCGTCGTGACGAGCGTCGGCGTGTACGCGTCGCCGACGTCTGTCTCCGTTCCGCCCGCGAACCCCGCGAAGGTTCGTTCAATGGGAGACCACGTCCCGTTCCCATAGGTGTAGTCGGTCTCAAGGACGGGGTCGCCCAGCGAATCATCCGCCTGCATCCGTCGCACGACCGGCATCGCGACGTTCATGCGCGAGGTCCACGGCGCCCCGGAGGCGCGCGCGGCTGCCGCGTCCAGCGCAGCGGGCCCGTACGAGACCGTCGTCACCTTGCCGAGGCCGTTGTCGATGCGCTGAAGGAGCCCGGCGCGACCCGCCGGAAACAGCTCGAGATACTGCCACGCCGCCGGCACGTCGCCCGATACGTCGATCCACACGATGTCGGTCGTTCCCGACGCGTTCATGTCCACGAAGCGGACCGTCGTATTCGGCCCCTTCGTGGGGACGGAGGTGAGGGTCTGCACCGGGTCGAAGTGCCCGGCCGAGTGCGCGAGGGCAAAGTCGACCTCCGCGGCGGCGACGTGAACGAGGTCGACCCATCCGTCGCCATTCAGGTCGTGCAGCTCCCAGGGCGACGACGGGTCAAAGTCGGGCACGCCGCTCGCGGTCTGCGCTGGCTCGAAAGCCCCGCGCCCTCGTCCGAGCCAGTACACGAGGCTTCCCGGAGTCAGGTAGCAGAAGTCCTCGACGCGATCGCCGTTGATGTCACAGAGCTGAGTGCGTCCTCCGTCCGAGAAGCGCAGGGCCTGGCGCGCGTCCACCTGGCCGACGAGCTGCGGCACGGTCCAGTCGACGCCATCGAGGTTGTATCCGATGGCGATGCCGTCGGCGGTGGTGATGATGGCGTCGATCCGGCGGTCTCCGTCCATGTCGGCGAGCTTCGTGTCGGGATCCTCGAACGTGAAGTTCGGGACCGTCGCGATCTGGACGGGACGTCGGAAGCTCCTCGCGGTGCTTCCGGGGAAGTAGCGGAAGTCGGTCGTGCCGCTCTTGGCCACGAGGTCAATGGCCCCGTCTCCGTCCAGGTCAGCGAGCTGCACGCCAATCGCTCCGAGGGCGACCGAGGGGCTCTGCGACGGGTCCCAGTCGACGCTGGGTTGCCAGGACGTGCCGTCCTGGTTGACGTAGCTTTGATACTGCCCGGCAAGCGTGACGAGCAGATCGGGAAGCCCGTCACCGTCGAGGTCACTGATTTCGACGTTGGGATCCGCCGGAGTGCGCCCCGGAGCTCCCTGCATGACGACGAGCTTCGGCTGGAGTGCCTGCGGCGTGTACCCGAACGAGAGCGTGGGCAGCCGGGAAACGCCGTCGCGGCCGACGAGCGTGACCGAAGCGAGGCGTGAGTGGACGTCCTGCCCGTAGGCGAGCTCGTAGCGACGCACCAGCGCGCCCCCGTGGCGGACCTCGATCGCCGTCAGGCGCCTTGTGAGCGCCTGGCGGATTCCGTCGTTGAAGAGGACGTGTGGGTCGGGACGGTTCTCGTACGAGAGGACCACCTCGTTGCGGGCGTCGGCGCCGAAGTCGTTCCAGACAGCGCTTTGGAGGAGGGCGTATCCGTCGGAAGTGTCCCAGTTGTACGCGATGCGATGGCCGTGCAGGTCGAGCGCCTCGCTGGGCAGGTAGGTCGCGACATTCGCGCCCTCGACCTCCTCGAAACCAGCGCCACCGAAGTTCCACGTCGTACCCGACTGGTCGCGCGCCTGCCATGTGTCGCCTCCCGCTCGCTGCACTCGGACGAACGCACCCGACTCGAACTCCGGCCGGAAGGTCCCGGCGGCGACCTCGAGCAGGTCGCACGGGATCCCCATCCCCGCGAGCTCCATCGGGTCGGTATCGACGAACCGCGGGAGCCCGTTCTCAGTGCGACGGCGCACGCGCGGAAGGCCCGCGAGGCGCCACCCCATGCCGAGCTCCGTGACACCGCCCGCCGAGTCGTACTCGAGCGAGAGGTGCGGTGCGAAGCCGCCGACCGACGGCGGGACGACAATCTCCACGCCGTAGCTCGCGGTGCCCGAGGCGAGCGATGGGGCGAAGTTCCGACCGAGACCCTCGATCGACCCGGGACCGCTCGGCAGGCTGATGTGCGTCGGCTCGAGCGCGTTGCTCGCCGAAGCGGTCAGACCGTGCAGCGTGACGACGGCGGCGAGTGTGACGGCGATGGCAAGGCGCACGACGACTCTCCTTCAGAAGCCCGCGAAGCGGAAACCTAGGCTCGCCAGGGCGGCGCTGCTCTGGTCCGCGTGCGCCAAGTCGACGGTGAGAAGTCCCGCACGCAGATCGAGTAGCCCCAGCTCGAGCCCCATCGATACGGCGCTCCCGACGTGAACGGACGTGTCGGAGCCCGACGAGTTCGTCGCCCCGGCACTTGCGCTGGCCGACGTGTTCACAACGAGAACCCCGGCTTCGCCCATCGCGTAGAGGCGGATCGGGTCGGAGCCGAGGACGTAGTATTTGGCGCCGACGAGCGCTGGCGCGTAGCTGACCCGGGAGCTCACCGAGACCCCGGACACCTGAAAGCCGGTCTCCGCCCCTTCGAGGTAGCCCGTGTGACCCACGAGTTGCCACAGCTCTGAAAGGCTGTAGGAGAGTCCGAGCAGCCCGCCGATCCCCGGGCCGGTCGCGTCGGACATGCTTCCGAGCGGCACGGCCATCACCGGAGCGAAGTCCAGGTGATAGTCGCGGCGCGGCGCGGAAGCCGGAGCCTCCGCTGCTACAGGAGCGTCCGCGTGGACGGTGGCGGCACCAGCAAGGATGGCAGCACCTATTGCTGCTGCAACGAGATGACCGTTCATGGCGAGTACCCTCCGTGGACCTCGACGCGAGGTGGCGCCGGGCCGTGTGTTCTCCGTTTGAAGGCAACGCCGGGCACGCGCTGGGTGCCCAGCAGGACGGGCGGCTACGCGCGGCTCGGCGGACCGACCCCCAGCAATCCCGGTGCCTGATGCAGCAGGCTTCGAACGGTGCGGATCGACGCGCGTTTCGTGGGGCGCCGCGGGGGTCCGGTCGATTCTCCGCCATGGGGGGTGGTCGAACGGCGTTGACCGCAGCGGTGCCGCGTGCACGAAAGAGAGGCGAACGCGACGGGCCACAGGCTGCGGTCGAACATGGCTCCCTGTCGGAGCGCGCGGCACACGAGGTGCTATCCTTCGCGCCGCCGAGGAGCCGATCGGGGATGTCGAAGCAGCGTGCCGAGCGCCCGTGGCTGTACCCGCCGGAGACGGTCATCAATGGCCGGTACCGCGTCATCCGGCGCGTCAGCTACGGCGGCTCCGCCGAGGTCTACGAGGTGGAGCACCTGGAGCTGTGCACGCACCTCGCGCTCAAGGTCGCCCATCCCGAGTACGTCGCCAATCCGGGCGTTCTGGAGCACATCACGACCCTCATGAAGCGGGAGGCGCGCGTCGGCGCGCAGCTCCGAGCCCGCGCCGGAAGGCCGGGCGCCGAGAGCATCGTCTTCGTGACGGACGTGGGGACGACCGACGACAAGTATCGGCTCCCGTTCTTCGTGATGGAGCTGCTTCAAGGCCACACGCTCTACGCGCGCATACGGTTCCGGCGTGAGGCCAGGGACCCGTTCCCCATCAGTTACGTGCTGCGGTTCGCGACCAATTTGGCGAAGGTCCTGCTCCTCCTCCATGAGGAGGGGATCATTCATTGCGACCTGAAGCCCCAGAACCTGTTCCTGCATCGCAGCGGCTCTGGGCCGGTCCTCAAGCTGTTGGACCTTGGGCTGATGGCGCGCGCTGGTCAGACGCCGCTCGACCGCTTCCAAGGGACACCTTGGTACGCGGCGCCCGAGCAGTTCCTCCTTCGGGCGCCCACCTTCGAGACGGACACGTATTCGTTCGGGATGGTCGTCTACGAGATGATCACGCAAAGGGGCCCGTGGGACACGGTAGACGCGCCCCTGTCTGAGCCGGCGCTACGAGCGGCGCATCTGGGACTGACCGTTCCACCGATGCGCACCTTTCGCGCGGACGTCCCGGAGGACGTGGACGCGCTGGTCTTGGCGATGCTCAGCAAGGAGCCTGACGGCCGTCCTGCCCTGCTCAAAGTTGCGGAGCGGCTCCACGTGATGTTGAAGAGGACCCTTGCCGCCAGGGGTGTAGCACCGGCCGAGGATCCGCCTGATCTGACGGAAGACCCGCCCATTCCCCAGGTCACCACCCAGCCGGGCAGCGACAAGCCGCTGGTGGTCGAGCAGCGCGAACGGTTGTCGCTCGATGTTCCGGGTGCCGGCGTACCGCCGGAGGCGATCACCGCGCCCCCTACCGGCACGGCTGGAAATTCCAAGCTCCTCGTCCCACTCACGGTTCCGCCCCGCGGCGCCTTTGCCGTTGCGGCGAGCGCGACACGTTCTGCGTCGCGCAAGGCGGCCTCGTCGTCGAGACCTCCGAAAGCATTTCGGACGGATCCGGATCCCGAACCTCGCAAGTTCAGCGCTCCAGCAGGGGAACACGGGACCAGTGTCCCCGCTGAGGAGGCGTCGGTGCCGCCGGCCGCTCTGGCGGATCCGCCGCGGAGCCCCCTCGCGATCGCCGCGAGCACAACGCGAGCGCGGTCACAGAACCTGCCGTCGCAACCGAGAACCCCAGACACTTTTCGGACCGATCCGGACCCCCAGCCGCCGAATTTCAGCGCGCCAGCGGGCGAACCACCAGCGAGAGCCGCCGCTGACGAGCCCGCGGCGCCCTCTTCGCAGGCTTCGTCACGGAGTTCTGGCGATGATCCAGAGGGCGCGTCACCGCCGCCGGCGCAAGCAAGGGCGCAGAACCCAGCAGCGACGAGGGATAGCAAAGCGGGTGTTGACGAGTCGGCCCTTCGCGCTCGCGAGCGCGACGCCGTCGAAGATAAGCGATGGGGAGAGTCGCCGTTTGCGCACTTGCACCAAGAGGGGCGCTCGCAGCAGGCGGCCGCGTCGCCGAGCGCCGTGTCCGTTCCATTGCTGCGCGAGCCGGCACCGACCCCTTCCCGTCCCCTCGCCGTCGGCGGCAAGACGTGGATCGAGTCGCCGCTTACGGAGCAGCACCAGGCACCGGCAGATCGATCGTTTCGGCCGAGCACGTCTCTTCAGCCTAGAGGTCCGCGTTCCTCGTCCATACATGGAGTGAGCGCCTCGATCGGCGGGGTCGTCTCGAAAGGCCCAACCGCTCGGCGCGGGCGGTCTCGACGTGGTTGGATGCTGGCTGCCGCAGTTGTCGCAGCCGCAGGGGCTTTCTCGGTAATCGAACTCGTGCTGCCAAGGGTGCAGCGAGAGCCCCATCATGGCCCGACCGTGACTCCGCAAGGCGCGAGCGTTTCGCCATCGAGCGGACCGCCCCTCGCAGAGACTCCGCCCAGCGATGTCGTAGGCTGGTTTCCCGTCGAGTCCGGGGCTCCGGACGCGCGTACCACGGCGAGCGGCTCTGCCTCAGCCGCGCCGACACTCAGCAGTACCGCGACGCCAGCAACCAAGGCCAAGGCGGTCGCAACCGCTCGCACATCGCCCGGCGACGATCTCCTCAAGCCGTACCGGCCCGACCCTCGACTATGATCCTCGCCGCCCCCCCTCCGGGTCGGTAGGCTGCGGCTCGGTGGTCGAGTCGTCGTTCAGCGACCGGCCCGCGCCGCGGCGAGGCCCAAGGCGGCTGGTTCCAAGATTCGGCCGGATCTCCTGCCAGGCCGCGTGCGCTGCCCGCGCGCTGGGAAACCTCTTTGATGGCTGGCGAGCGATCGCCGTTGCCACAAACTCCTCAATCGCTTGACCCCAAGCGGAGCCGGTTGTATCGGCGAGCGTGAGCGGATCAAAGCTCCGCTTCCATTCGACAAGCGCTGGACCTCCGGCTTCTGCGAAAGGAAGCACACCAGTCAGAGCGCGGTAAATGACCACGCCGAGCGCGTAGATATCTGCGCGCTCGTCCACATCCGCGGCGCCCCCGATCTGCTCTGGGGGCATGTACGAGGGGGTTCCGACGGTGTCGCCGATAGCCGTCAACGTCGACTGACCGCCGGCGACCACGCGCTCGCGCAGCTTCGATACCCCGAAGTCCAGGATGCGTGCGCGACGTTTCCCATCGGCCGTGGTCTCGATGAAGATGTTGCTGGGCTTCAAGTCGCGATGAATGATCTTCGCGTCGTGCGCGTGCTCGAGCCCCTGGAGCACATCGTCTACAATCCAGCCGACGTCATGCTCGGTGAGGATCATCGACGGCGTAGGGCCGAGTAGCCGTTCAAGGGAATCGCCCTCGAGCAGCTCAAAGGCAATCCAGAGTCGTTCCGCGCGATCGAAGCCTGCGCTTACAAACTGGGCGACGTACTCGGTGTTCAGGCGCTGGGCGATCTCCGCTTCACGCTGAAACCGGCGAAGTGCGTCCCGGTCGCACGCCCACATTGGCATAAGGAACTTCACGGCCACACGCGTGACAGGATCGTCGACTAGCTCCGCAGCGTAGACTTCACCCATGCTCCCGCGCCCAATGGGTCGGAGAATGCGGAACGCTCCGTTCGCGACGAGGTGACCCGGCTCAAGATCGAATGGTTCACTGCTCATCGGACGACCCCGAGTCTCCATTCGGGTCAGATGCGACGTGGAGTCCGGCCTTCTTGAGATGATTTCTGGCCGTAGCCCGCTCCTTCCCGGCGAGCCTGGATATCTGCGTGACGTTCCCGCGGCAAAGCGCGTGCAGGGCCGTGTAGTAGCGCCGGTGGGCTTCGGCCATCGCCTCGTCGTACTTCTTCGTCTCGAGCGGGGTGTCGTCGTTCTTGATGCGGACAAGCGGGATTGCTTCGTCGAACGAGAGTGGCCTCCGATCGTCATCCGACGCTGCAAGAGCGACGGCGACCGTGTTGCGCAGCTCGCGCACGTTCCCCGGCCAGGTCCGCGCCTTCAACGCAGCGATGCCCGCGTCGTCGATCTTTGCATCGGGTCGCCCGAGGTCCTCCAGAATGCGGCGGACCAAGAACGGCAGGTCGTCCAAGCGCTTGCGAAGCGGAGGGATCTCCACGGTCATGACGGCGATGCGAAAAAACAGGTCCTGCCGGAAGGCCGATTTGTTGACCGCCTCGGCGAGGTTGGCGTGCGTCGCGAAGAGCGCACGAACGTCGACTTTCTTCGGCTGCGAGGCACCGACCGGGCGAACTTCGCCCTCCTGGAGGACCCGAAGGAGCTTAGCTTGCATCGCCGAGCTCATCTCCGCGACCTCGTCGAGGAACAGCGTCCCGCCGTTGGCTTCGACGAACAGTCCGTCGCGGGCACGATCCGCTCCCGTGAAGGCGCCTCTGACGTGCCCGAAGAGCTCTCCTTCGAGCAGGGAGTCGGCCAACGCTGCGCAGTTGATGGCGACGAACGGCTTCCCTCGCCGCTGGCTCGCCTCGTGGATCGCGCGAGCCGCCAACTCCTTGCCCGTGCCGGTTTCGCCGGTGATGACGACCGAGAGGTCGCTCTTCGCGAACTGGCGTAGCTTCGCAAAGAGCGCCAGCATCTCCGGGGTCGTCCCGATCAAGGGGCCGAACCGGGTGTCATGGCTGAGGGCGACCTGTTGGGGATCGGTCGGGGCGAAATGGAGCGCGGTGCCGCCGCACCGGAGCTCGCACGGGCCGTTGAGGAAGACCTCGTGGATTCGAGTCTCGCCAAGGAACGTGCCGTTCCGGGAGTCAAGGTCCACGACACGAACCCCCTTCGGGGTCGCCTGCACCTCCAAGTGCACGGCGCTCATTGTCTTGTCGTCGAGCACCAACGCGCATTGCGGACCGCGTCCTATGAGCAACCGCTCGATACCGACGTCGATCGACCTGCCGTCGCCCGCCACGGTGATCCGCCCCCCGCGGATAGAGACCTGGTCCGACTTCAGGACCGTGGAATCGCTCTGGAAGTGCTTCGCCATGGCCGCCCCAAGCCTAGCCGACGAAGGGCCCCGTAGCTCATTGATCCGCGTCCGGCTGGCGCTCTCGGGGCGGCGCACGGTCGGCGGGGGGGGCCCCGGCCTCGAGGCGTACCTTGACCCTGCCGAGCCCGAGGACGTCGCCGGGCCCGACGATCGCTCGTTTGAGCCGCTTGCCGTTGTGCGCGATACCGTTGGCAGAATCGAGATCCCTCGCCTCGAAGCGCCCGTCCGGTAGCGCGCGCAGCTCGCAGTGCGCGCGCGACACGGAAGTGTCGTTGATCCAGATGTCCGCGCCCTCACCTCGGCCAATGACGACGCGCGACCCGGCCAAGGGGAACGCCGCACCAGGCGTCCCTCCTTCGAGCAGAACCACCCGAGCCTGGGCACGGCCCTCTGCGTCTCGCCGCGCCTCGGAGGGGGCGCCTGGCTGCACTTGGATCTGGTAGGCGCCGATCTGCACGACGTCGGCAGGCAGTAGCGGGACCTCTCGATCGATAACCTCTCCGTTGAGATACGTCCCGTGCTGACTGTCAAGGTCCTCGATGACCGCGCCGCGGGGTCGAAGTGAAAGCCGCGCGTGCGATCGCGACACGTTGCGCTCGGTCAGCCGGATGCGGTTTCCCCGGGCGCGCCCGATGTCATGAACGCCCTCCTCGATCTCCACGACCACGGACTCTTCGCCCTCGGCTTCAATGGTGACGCGCCACATCGCTACGACCTCGCGTTCAGGGTGCGGTCTCGGGTTCGTCTGCGTGAGGATATTCGCCTCGAACCCACGCGCCAACCCCGCTCTTGCCGGCGTGGACGCCGCTGCCCAAGATGGCCACGCCGTACCGTGATGAACGGAGTTGGCGAAGCGACGCGCAGGGCCCGCAGGCGCGAGCGGGTCGTCTCAACGCGCCGACTCAGCCAGAATTGTCTCGCCGAAGGCGGCGACTGCGTTGGCCGCGACGTTTGGCTGGCTTCGACTGGCCGTCTTTGGTTGTGACCGGGCGGGATCGCGGAGGCTTTCCGGCCGCCTCGAGCGCCTCCGCGACAAGGGTCGCGAAATCGCCGGCAAGGCCGTGGGCCCTTGCGCGCTCGATCGCAGCACGCATGTCCTTGGCGCTACCGACCGCGGTCGCGGTGATGAGATCGGCCGCGACCCCCACGACGTTCGGCGGATCGGTGCCTGGCGGCAAGCGGAGCGGCTGACCATGACTCTCCGCGAACTCCTGCAGTTGCAGAAGAAAGTGGACGATGCGAATGGCGACGAAGACGCCGACTTGAACCGGATCGGTGAGCTCCCCGCTGATGCCGGTGTCGTCGGACCGCTCCTGAAGAGAGGCGCGCATCTCGTCGAGCAACTGTGCCGCGCGTTCGATGCCGCATCGCGACCGCGAGCTCCCAGCACATGCGCTCGTTGATCATCGGCGCAGGATGATAGTCGGTGGGGAACGGGGCGCGCACTTTTCGCCGCGCTGCGAACGCCCGCGAAGAGGGAGCCGATCGTAAGGGTCATGTACCGGCCCCGAACATCGGCACCTGACCGGCGCGGAAGGCCTCCAGCGACATGTTTAGCTCCGCCGCGTGGAGCCGTTCGCGAGCGATCTGCGTGTACTCCTCAGTCAACTCGATGCCGACGAAGCGCCGGCCCTCAAGCAGCGCAGCGACGCCCGTCGTGCCGCTCCCGGCGAACGGGTCGAGAACGACGCCACCGCGCGCGCAGATTCTGACGATCTGTTGCATCAAGCCGGTTGGCTTGCCGGCTATGCGGAGCTCCGCATAGCCGGCACTAGGTGGACCTCGCGAGTATGCGGACCGGCGCGCGCTCCCGGTTGGATCTCAGGGGCTCCGTGCCGAGTATCGTCCGCATAGTCGTCCGCCGGCGGGCACGCAAGCTGCGTCGCGATCTTTCGCGAAACGTGCCTCGAGCGCGGAATGACCTTCGGCCGCGCGACGTTCGGCGCCGACGTGACATTCGAGCGTTACGTCCAGCGCCCCGGCATCATCGCCCATTTTCGCTCCAGCGACTTCGCAGCCGAGCTCGATGCGCTCGTGGAATACCTGGAGGTCCGGGGGCATCGCCGCACCACGATCCACGCCTACGTGTTCGGCGCAGCCCACCTGGCCTACTGCATTGAAGATCGCCTGATTCGGCTCAAGGGGCTGTCTCCGGAGACTCTGCGAAGTTTTGCGCGCCTGCATGTGAAGGAGTGCCGGTGCCCGTGCTCGCGCCGGGCCAGTCCGCATTTGATCAGCGTCGCACCGCATTTCTACGAGATCTTGCGTCGTCGTGGCCATTGCGCTCGGCCTCGCCGGGTGCGGCGACGGTCCTCGCGGATCGACCGCCTGCTTCAGGAGTTCGACCGGCATCTACGCGGGACGCGAGGACTCGCACCGTCGAGCCGGGAGCGCTCGCTCCGCGAGCTCCGGCCACTGCTGGTCAGGAAATACGGCACCGGTCCCGTTGACCCCGCCTCCATCACGGCGGACGACGTGAGGCACTGGGTGGCCGCGCGTGCGAGGACGACATCCGCGCGCACCGCTCAAGTCACGGGCGTCGCGATCAGGAGGCTGGTTCGGTTCTTCGTGCTCCGCGGACATGGCGTGGCGCACCTCGAAGCCGCCGTTCCCATGGTCCGCACCCATCGCCACTCGACGGTTCCGGGAGGCCTATCGGACGAGCAGCTCGCACGACTCTTGGGCTCGATTGACGTGACCCGGCCGACGGGTCTCCGCGCCCGAGCGATCATCGAATGCGCGGCCTCGCTTGGAATGCGGGCTGGCGAGATCGCCCACCTCCGATTGCGCGACGTCGACTGGCGGCTTGGTGTCATCCACCTTCCAAGGACCAAGGTGCGGCGTGCACAAACACTGCCGCTGGTGCGAGCCGTTGGGCGCGCCCTGGCGTCCTATCTGCGGCGGGGCCGCCCCATCACCAGCTCCGACCGGATCTTCGTCCGCCACGCTTTCCCCGTCGGCGGGGCGCTCAAATCGAAGGACATCAGCGCGACGGTGCGCAGCACCATGGCTCGAGCCGCTCTGCAATTGCCGTCCATGGGCGCGCACGCCTTGCGACACACGATCGCGTGTCGACTTGCGCGCGCCGGGGCAGGAATGAAAAACATCGCCGACATAATGCGGCATCGAGACCTCGACACGACGTACCTTTACGCCAAGGTCGACTGGCCCCGGCTGGAGGAGGTCGCGCTTCCATGGCCGACGGCGAGCGCGTCGTGAGAAGGCACACCGGTCGCACGATCGGCTGTTGGGAACGCAAGGTTTCGGAGTACCTGGCGTTCCGCCGCGATCTCGGCTTTGCGCTCCAGTCGAGCGGCTACGAGCTCCGCCTGTTCGCGCGGCATCTGGACGCTATCGGACACCGCGAGCCCTTGACCGCGGATATGGCCATCGATTGGGCGCGGCGCGGGCGTCGTGCGCGGCGCGAGTATGGCGCCGCCCGCTTGGTCGCCATCCGCGGCTTCGCAAAATACCTGGCTGGCACGGATCCACGCCACGAGGTGCCCGCAGCGGGCGCGCTGGGGCGGGCCTACCGACGGGGGCACCCCCACATCTACTCGTCCGCGGAGGTGATCGCTCTGCTCAACGCGACCATGGCCATCAAGCCCGCGTACGCGCTCCCGCGGCACACGTTCCGGGTATTCTTCGGGTTGCTCGCCGCGACCGGCCTTCGCTGCGGTGAAGCGCTGGCCTTGCGGCGGGATGACGTCGACCTCGTACGGGGACGCCTGACGATCATCTGTGGAAAGCCGGGCCGAGATCGCATCGTGCCGATGCATGATTCGGTCGTCCGCGAGCTGAAGGCATACGCCACCCGCCGTGACCACCTGTTCGCCCGTGGACTCAAGAGCGACGCCTTCTTCGTCTCGCGACGGGCGACGAGGCTCAAGTACCAGAGCGTGACCGTCAGCTTTCGACGACTCCGGCGCCAAGTGGGCTGGCACACGCGGCCACTTCCCCGCGTGCACGATCTCCGGCATACCTTCGCCGTGAGGGTTCTCCTCCGCTGGTGCGCGGCCGGCGAGGACATCGACAAGAAGATCCTCGCGCTAACGACGTACCTGGGCCACGTCAACGTCACCTCGACGTACTGGTACTTCTCCGCCGTCCCAGAGCTGATGGCCATGGCGGGACGACGTTTCGAGCGGTTTGCGCGGCTCGGGGCAGCGCCTTGACGACGAAGGCGCCCCGGACCTTTCCTGTCCTCTTGCGGGAATTCTTTCTGCAGTACCTCGGACACCAGAAGAACGCGTCTCCGCGGACGATCGAAGCGTATCGCGACACCTTTCGCCTGCTGCTGGCTTACGCCAAGAGGGTGCTCAAGAAGTCCCCCGTCGAAATCGTGCTCGGCGATCTCAACGCCCCGTTTCTCCTCGGATTCCTCGATCATCTCGAGCGGGAACGGCGCAACTGCATTCGGACTCGCAACGCCAGGCTCACCGCCTTGCGATCGTTCCTCCGGTACGCGAGCTGCCGTGACGTGACCGAGTTGCCGTCCTTGCAGCAGAGCCTTGCAATACCGATGAAGCGCCACAACAAGCCCATGTTGGGGTTCCTCTCACGGGGCGAAATCGAAGCCGTTCTCGCCGCTCCCGACCGCTCGACCTGGAGCGGTCACCGCGACTTCGTGCTGATGTCCGTCGCCTACAATACCGGCGCACGCGTCTCGGAGCTCGTCGGCCTCAATGTCGAGGACGTGGATCCCGAACGCGGGCGCTGGATCCGCGTGCTCGGCAAGGGGCGCAAGTTGCGTCAGGTGCCGCTCTGGAAAAGTACGGCGAAGGTCCTGCGCCAATGGCTCGATCGGTGCGGCGGTTCACCCCGGGATCCCGTCTTTCCGAACCGCCGCGGTCAGCGCCTGACCCGCTCCGGAGTGGAGAAGCGCCTTCGCGCCGCCGTTCGACGCGCCTCGCTGAAATGTCCCCAGCTCGCAAACCGCAGGGTCTCGCCGCACACCCTCCGCCACACGACCGCGATGCATCTCTTGCAGGCGGGGGTCGATCTGAATTCGATCGCGCTCTGGCTGGGTCATGCGAGCCCGAGCACGACACATGCCTACGTCGAGGCCGACCTGACGATGAAGGAGCGGACGCTGCGAAAGCTCGAACAGCCCTCGACGAGGGCCCATCGCTTCCATGCGACCGACCGGCTTCTCTCGTTCCTCGACGGCCTGTGAATATGCGGACCCGTCACCAATCGTCCGCAGCCAGTGGACCCCGCCGTGAACGGGGAGTGCGTCGCCTCGTCCGCATAGTCCGACGTTCCGCATAGTGCCAGTGATGTGGTGCTTATCGTCCTGGTCGACTCGCTGGCGGATGACACCCGGAAGCGTGCGACGCATGCCATCACCCATATCCCGCTCAAGGGGCATGGGCCCAGCGCTCCCCCACACCACGAACTCACACTGCGACGCGAAACGCCCCTCGGTCGGTCTCGATGCTTCCGTTTTGTCCCAGACGAGCGTCTCAGTCTCATTCTGCCCATGTCGCCTTTCGCGCCCGCGTCCACTACCGTTGGCACCCCGCGTACGGAACCGAACTCGACGTGCAAACGCGTGAGGTGAGCAACCAGGGCGAGGATGTCTTCCACTGCATCTGGACCGACGGTACCCGCGCGGCGTTCCCGGCGTGGATGTTCGACGCGCCGACGTGTGGCCGGATGGTCCTCGGCCCGCGGGCGCCATCCATCCGCGCGCTCCAAGACCTCCGTGCGCTGCTGACAGAACTCGGGTTCGATGGCCGTGCGGCGGTCCTAACCGCGCCGCAGGAGAGGGCCCATGATCCGAAGACCCCCGCTCGCACCGGCACCCAAGCAACTGAAATTCGCGCTCGACATGCCCCCCATGTCTGCTGCTCGAACGGGAAAGGCGGATCGCGATCGTCGCGCTGCTCGCCCGGTTGCTTCTCGAGGCGACCGTCGCCGCGAAGGCGGAGGTGGCCGATGAAGCCTCGTGAGCTTCCGCCGCACCTGCTCGACCGGCGCGCGATCGTGTACGTCCGACAATCGAGTGGCGCGCAGGTTCAGGAGAACCTCGAGAGTCAGCGCCGGCAGTACGAGCTACAGGAGCTCGCGCGCTCGTACGGCTTCCACGACGTCACCGTCATCGACGAGGACCTCGGTCGCTCCGCGAGCGGCGCGATGGACCGACCTGGCTTCCGGAACCTGGTCGGGCAGATCTGCGAGGGTCTCGTCGGCGCGGTGTTCTGCCTGGAGGCCTCGCGCCTCGCCCGCAACGGCCGCGATTGGCACCACCTGCTCGAGCTCTGCGGTCTGGTCGGCGCATGCGTGGTCGACACGGACGGCAGCTATGATCCCAGCAACCCGAACGACCGGCTGCTCTTGGGCCTGAAGGGCACGATGAGCGAGTTCGAACTCACGCTCCTGCGCAAGCGGATGCTCGAGGCGCTGTCGGCGAAGGCCCATCGCGGCGAGCTGCGGGTCCTGGTGCCCATTGGGTACGTATGGTCGCGCGAGACGGGACTCATGATGGATCCCGATCGCCGCGTTCAGGAAGCCGTCCGCACCGTCTTTCATCTGTTCGAACGGCTCGGAAGCGCGCGGCGCGTACTGCTTCATCTCTGGCGGGAGAAGCTCTCCGTCCCACGCTCGGCGGATGGTCGCACCCTCAAGCGCTTGGAGTGGCGTGCGCCCGTTTACCGAAGCGTCAACGCCATCCTACGCAACCCGTTTTACGCAGGCGCCTACGCCTACGGCAAATCGCGCGTCGAGACGACGGTCGTCGATGGTCGCATCCGGAAGACCTACGGGCGACCCGGCCGATGCCGTCCTGGAGAGTGCTCATTCGCGATCATCACGACGGCTACATCTCCTGGGAACAATTCGAACAGAACCGGCGCCGCCTGGAGCGTAACTCATTCCGGAAACCGGCCGGGGCTGCGAAGTCCGGCCGCGGGGGGCAGGCGCTTCTGGCCGGACTGCTTCGATGCCGCCGATGCGGGCGGATGCTGATGGTCCACTACCAGGCGAAGGGCATGCACCGACGTAAGGCTCGCAGCGCGGCGCTACGAAGCGGTCGACCCAGACAATCGCCTCGTCGCCGCAGAACTCGAAGGGCGCTGGAATGCCGCTCTCACCCGGTTGCGCGAGTGCGAAGCACGTCTCGCCGAGACTCAGAATGTCGTGACCGCGCCGGTCGACAGGGAGACCCTCCTTACGTTCGCGGCCGACCTGAACGTTGCTTGGAACGCCTCGATGACGGACATGCGGACCAAGCAGCGCTTGGTGCGGGCGCTGGTCGAGGAGATCGTGGTCGACGTCGACGAGGCCGCCCAGGAGGTGGTCTTGGTCATTCACTGGCGCGGCGGAAAGCACTCCGAGGTGCGCGCCCGCAAGGCCTCTCGCGGACATCACGAAAGGCGCGCCTCGCCTGAAGTGGACCGGGTGATCCGTGAGATGGCCACGAGATGGTCGGACGCGGCGATCGCCACGACCCTCAACCGGATCGGCATGACGACCGGCCAGGGGAACACCTGGAACGCGAAGCGAGTGGCCAGCCGTCGGCGAGAGGCAGCCATCGCAGGCCCAGCGTCTGGGATGCTGTGTCTCACGATGATCGAGGCCGCCGAGCGGCTTGGCGTCTCGCGCCACGTCGTGAAGCGCCTCATCGACGGCGGCGTGCTTCCCGCCACACAGGTGACACCGGAAGCGCCCTGGCAGATTCACGCGCGCGATCTCGATCTTCCCGCAATCGCAACGGCCTTGGGCGCACGTCGCAAGCGACGGGGCCGACCGCGCCGGGGAGACGGCGACGATCAATCGCTGCTCCTTCCGGGCACTTGACATCCTGCGGACGTAGATCGACCCGTAGGCGGGGGCAATCGGTCCAACGCCCCTCGCTCGGGTCGAAGGACCCGGTGCTGGTGCTCAACCGTGACGCGAGGGTGCCTGGGAAGTTCGACGCGCACCCTGGGAAAAAGCCAGGCTTGGCGCGCCGCCTCCTTCACGGAATCGAGCTTAGGGGCGACTCCCGCCACGCTGTGTGCACCGAGGGCGACGTCGACGCGCTATACGCCGCGGCAACCCTCCGCCAGACAGTCAGGGCACCACCATTGCGCGGAAGCCATCCCGCCGCCCGTGCTGCCGGCAAGAGTCCGTTCGGGTCGGCCAACACGCCGGCAGCCTGTGCGAAGTCGCCGGGGCGATGCGGTTCCTCCGACCGCTTGTCGCGTCGCACCGGACGTCGTCGCCGTTAC
>Ga0102924_1002063_pt1 | contig 22378 bp, 19 predicted proteins | sample PaiPotPPM11metaG_FD_80116 | JGI IMG/M metagenome (GOLD analysis project Ga0102924, IMG submission 80116) | Iron sulfur acid spring bacterial and archeal communities from Banff, Canada, to study Microbial Dark Matter (Phase II) - Paint Pots PPM... ...
GCGCGTCTCTACGTGCGCGGCAAGGTCCACAGTCTCGGCGCCGACTGCATCGAGAAGACGATGGAAGACCATCACAAGGCCGACCTGCGGCGGCTCCTCGATGCTGCGGGCCTCAACGGCGAAGTCGATATCAACGAGTTCCGCCGCTACGGCTCCGCGCGCAAGCTCTATCACTTCCATATCGGCAATGTCGGGTCGTACTGATGACGGCGCAGGAAGGAAAGCAGGACCGCTGGATTCACACTCCGCCGCGCAAATCCGCGACCTTCGACGATGCCTCGATCGCCGAGATCCGCCGCGCCGCGGTGACCGGCATCTATGACATTCGCGGCGCCGGCGCCAAGCGCAAGCTGCCGCATTTCGACGACCTGCTGTTCCTCGGCGCCTCGATCAGCCGCTACCCGCTCGAGGGCTATCGCGAGAAATGCGCCACCGATGTCACCATCGGCGCACGCCACGCCAAGAAGCCGATCACGCTGAAAATCCCGATCACCATTGCCGGCATGAGCTTTGGCTCGCTGTCGGCGCAAGCAAAAGAGGCGCTCGGGCGCGGCGCGTCCGCGGTCGGCACGTCGACGACGACCGGCGACGGCGGCATGACGCCCGAAGAACGCGAGCATTCGAGCCTTCTCGTCTATCAGGTGCTGCCGTCGCGTTACGGCATGAATCCGGACGATCTGCGCAAGGCTGACGCCATCGAAATCGTTGTCGGCCAGGGCGCCAAGCCCGGCGGCGGCGGCATGCTGCTCGGCCAAAAGATTTCCAAGCGCGTTGCCGACATGCGCGTGCTGCCCGAGGGCATCGATCAGCGCTCGGCCTGCCGCCATCCGGACTGGACCGGACCTGACGATCTTGAAATCAAGATCCAGGAGCTGCGCGAGATCACCGACTGGGAAAAGCCGATCTACCTCAAAGTCGGCGCTTCCCGCCCCTATTACGACACCGCGCTCGCCGTGAAAGCCGGCGCCGATTGCGTCGTACTCGATGGAATGCAAGGCGGCACCGCGGCGACGCAAGATGTGTTCATCGAGAATGTCGGCATTCCGACATTGGCCGCCATTCCGCCGGCGGTGCAAGCGTTGCAGGATCTCCACATGCACCGCAAAGTGCAGCTGATCGTATCCGGCGGCATCCGCAACGGCGCCGACGTCGCCAAGGCTCTGGCGCTCGGCGCCGACGCGGTGTCGATCGGCACCGCGGCCCTGATCGCGCTCGGCGACAACGATCCGCATCTGGAAAAAGAATATCAGGCGCTCGGCACCACCGCCGGCGCCTATGACGACTGGCACGAAGGCCGCGATCCGGCCGGCATCACGACGCAAGATCCGCTGCTTGCCGCGCGTCTCGATCCGGTCATCGCCGGTCACAAGCTGGCAAATTATCTATCGGTCCTGACGCTCGAGGCGCAAACCATCGCCCGCGCCTGCGGCAAGTCGCATGTCCACAATCTCGAGCCTGAAGATCTGGTCGCGCTCACCGTCGAGGCAGCCGCCATGGCGCGCGTGCCCTTGGCGGGAACTGACTGGATTCCCGGGCGGGCCCGAGACTGATCAAACTCATCCAACGACGAGGAAGAGCAATGCCGTCCTGGGGTGAAATCGCAAAGCAGAAGAATATTCGCTACTTCCTCATTTCGTTCGTCGACCTGTTCGGCACGGTGCGCGCGAAGATCGTGCCTGCGAGCGCGATCGATGATGTCGCCGAGGCCGGCGCTGGCTTCGCCGGCTTTGCCACCTGGTTCGACATGACGCCGGCCGATCCCGACGTGCTGGTCATTCCCGAAATGGACTCCCTGATCCAGTTGCCGTGGAAGCCGGAAGTCGCCTGGGTCACCGGCGACCTGTTCATGGGCGGCGCGCCGGTCGAGCAGAATCCGCGCCAAATTCTGAAAAAGATCGCCAAAGACGCCAACGACAGCGGCTACGAGCTTAAGACCGGCGTCGAATGCGAATACTTTTTGATCGCATCCGACGGCAGTGCCATCTCTGACGACGCCGATAAGCAGGCAAAGCCCTGCTACGACCAGCAGGCCCTGATGCGCCGCTACGACGTCATCGCCGAAATCTGCGACGCCATGGTGGCGCTGGGCTGGAAGCCATATCAAAACGACCACGAAGACGCCAATGGCCAGTTCGAGATGAACTGGCAATATGACAGCGCGCTGCGCACCGCCGACAAGCATACGTTCTTCAAATATATGGTGAAGTCGATCGCGGAGAAGCATGGATTCCGCGCGACTTTCATGCCCAAGCCTTTTTCCAACCTCACCGGCAATGGCTGTCACGTCCACGCCTCGCTCTGGGACAAAGCCGGCAACAATGTCTTTGCCGACGCCAAGGGCGAGCTCGGCCTGTCGCGCACGGCCTATGCTTTTATCGGCGGCGTGATGCATTCGGCGCAGGCGATGTGCGCCATCACCAATCCGGCCGTGAATTCTTACAAGCGGATCAATGCGCCACCGACCTTGTCCGGCGCCACCTGGTCACCCAACACGGTGACCTATACCGGCAACAACCGCACCCACATGATCCGCATTCCCGACGCCGGCCGCTTCGAATTTCGCCTGGCCGATGGCGCGGCCAATCCTTATCTGCTGCAGGCCGCCGTCCTGGCTGCAGGCCTCGACGGCATCCGCAGCAATCGCGAGCCCGGCGAGCGGCTCGACATCAATATGTATACCGAAGGCCACAAGGCCAACGGCGCGAAAAAGCTCCCGCTCAATCTGCTCGATGCATTGCGTGCGCTCGAAGAGTCCGCGGTGCTGAGGAACGCCTTCGGCGAGAAGACGCTCGCCGCCTATATCAAGCTGAAATACGACGACTGGAATGCCTATTCTCGTCACCTGACCGACTGGGAACGCCACACGACGCTCGACTGCTGAGCACGCGAGCCGGGATGCGATATTCTGCATGGGCGCTGGCCTGGAACGCCTTGACAGGCCACAAACATTGGCAGCCGGTCTGGCGCGATGCTGCGCCGAAAGCGGCCTATGACGTCGTCATCGTCGGCGGCGGAGGCCACGGCCTGGCGACGGCGCATTATCTGGCCAAAGAGCACGGCATTGCCAAAGTCGCGGTATTGGAAAAAAATTGGATCGGCTCCGGCAATGCCGGCCGCAACACCACGATCATCCGCTCCAATTATCTCCTGCCCGGCAACGAGCGCTTCTACGAATGCTCGATGAAGCTCTGGGAAGGGCTCGAGCAGGATCTGAACTACAATGCGATGGTCAGCCAGCGCGGCGTGATCAACATCTATCACTCCGATACCCAGCGAGATGCCTTCGCCCGGCGCGGCAATTCCATGCGGCTGCACGGTGCCGGCGGCGAATTGCTGAATCGGACTGAATTGCAGACGCTGCTGCCCTATCTCGACTACGACAATGCGCGGTTCCCGATCCACGGCGCGCTGTTGCAGCGCCGCGGTGGCACCGCGCGCCACGATGCCGTGGTCTGGGGCTTCGCGCATGCTGCCTCGCAGCGCGGCGTCGATATCGTGCAGAATTGCGAGGTCACCGGCATCGCGATCGAGAATGGCCGCGTGATCGGCGTCGACACCTCGCGTGGCCGTATCCGCGCCGCGAAAGTCGCCATCGTTGTCGCCGGCAATAGTTCACGGCTCGGCGACATGGCGGGCTTGCGACTGCCGATCGAAAGTCACGCCTTGCAGGCTTTCGTCTCCGAAGGCGTGAAGCCGCTCGTGGACCACGTCATCACTTTCGGCGCCGGGCATTTCTATATCAGCCAGAGCGATAAAGGTGGGCTCGTCTTCGGCGGCGATATCGAGGGCTATAACAGCTACGCGCAGCGCGGCAATCTGCCGACCGTCGAGGACGTCTGCGAAGGCGGCATGGCCTTGATGCCGATGATTGGGCGGCTGCGCATCCTGCGTTCCTGGGGCGGGGTCGTAGACATGTCGATGGATGGCTCGCCGATCATCGACCGCACGCCGGTCGAAGGGCTCTATCTCAATGCCGGCTGGTGCTATGGCGGCTTCAAGGCGACACCAGGCTCCGGCTTCTGCTTCGCCCACCTGATCGCGCGCGACGCGCCGCATTCGGCCGCGACCGAGCTCACGCTCGACCGTTTCGCACGCGGCACCGTCATCGACGAGCGCGGCGTCGGCCCGCAGCCGAACCTGCACTGACCGCTCATGCGTATTCCCTGCCCCCATTGTGGCACACGCGACGTGCGCGAGTTCAGTTATCTCGGCGATGCCAAGCCGGTGCGGCCGGATCCCGATAGCGCCGACGCGGTCGATAAATTCAACGCTTACGTTTATGTCCGCGACAATCCGCTCGGTCAGCATTCCGAGCTCTGGTATCACGGCGCCGGATGCCAGGCTTGGCTCGTCGTTGAGCGCAATACGCGCACCCACGCGATCACCGGCGCCCGCTCATGCAAGGCCGAGCTATGAGCGCCGCCGCCAAATTCCCCGCCGACAAGAGCCAGCGCTATCGCCTGTCCGGCGGACTGATCGATCGTTCGCAGCCGCTTGTCGCCCGCTTCGACGGCAAGCGCATCAGCGGCTTTGTCGGCGACACACTCGCCTCAGCCTTGCTGGCCAACGGCGTTCGTCTTGTCGGCCGCAGCTTCAAATATCATCGCCCGCGCGGCATCATGAGCGCCGGACCAGAAGAGCCCAATGCCCTTGTCGAGCTCCGCAGCGGCGCCCGCCGCGAGCCGAATACGCGGGCGACGACAGCTGAGTTGTTCGAAGGGCTCGAAGCGTCCAGCCAGAATCGCTGGCCCTCATTGCGCTATGACGTTCTGTCGCTGAATTCGCTGCTGGCGCCGCTGTTCACCGCCGGCTTTTACTACAAGACCTTCATGTGGCCGGCTTCGTTCTGGGAGCGCGTCTACGAACCGCTGATCCGCCGCGCCGCGGGGCTGGGCCGCGCGTCCGGCGAAAGCGATCCGGACGATTACGAGCAGGCCTTTGCTTTCTGCGATGTGCTGATCATCGGATCGGGGCCGGCGGGGCTTGCCGCCGCACGGACCGCGGCGCGAGTCGGAGCACGCGTCATTCTCTGCGAGCAGGATTTTGCCTTCGGCGGCCGCTTACTCGCGGACAATCGCGAGATTGACGGCGTGCCGGGGCATGTCTGGGCGCAAAACGTCATCGACGAATTGCGCGGGATGGCCGATGTGCGGCTGATGCCGCGGACTTGCGTTTTTGGCGTCTATGACGGCGGCACTTACGGCGCGCTCGAACACGTCAGCGATCATCTGCCAGAGCCGCTGCCGTATCAGGCCCGGCAGCGGCTGTGGCGCGTCGTCGCAAAGCGTGCCGTGCTCGCCGGCGGCGCCATCGAGCGCCCGATCGTCTTTCCAGGCAATGATCGCCCGGGCGTGATGACGGCGTCCGCCGTGCGCAGCTATGTCAACCGCTTTGCGGTGATAACGGGCCGGCGTATCGCGGTGGTCACCAACAATGACGACGGCTGGCGCACCGCCAAAGCTCTGAGCGATCGCGGCATAGAGCTTGCCGCCGTGATCGACACGCGGCCCGACCTGCCGGCGCTTCTGCCGGCGACATGCCCGGGCGTGCGCGTGATCACGGGCGCGCAGGTGACAGCGACCGCGGGCGCGCGCTTGTTGCGCGAAATAACAGTGAGCAAGCGCGAAGGCTCCGAAATAATCGCGGCCGATACGCTGGCAATGTCCGGCGGATGGAATCCCGATGTCGGCCTCACCTGCCATCACGGTGCGCGGCCGGTCTGGAACGAGGACATCGCCGCCTTTGTGCCGAACGCTCCGCCGCCGGGATTGACGATCGCAGGCGCCGCCAACGGCAGAATGTTGCTCAGCGCCTGTCTGAATGAAGGCGCCGAGGCGGGTGCACTAGCCGCGACCGATGCCGGCTTTGCTGCCGCCGCGCTTGCAGTTCCGCCGGTCGACGACGAAACCTGCGCCATCACGCCGATGTGGCATGTCAGCGGCTGGCATGAGAATAGCGCTAAGGCCTTTGTCGACTTTCAGAACGACGTCACCGCCGCGGATATCGCGCTTGCTGCACGCGAGGGCTTCCGCTCGGTCGAACATCTCAAGCGCTATACGACGCTCGGCATGGCGACCGACCAGGGCAAGACGTCCAACGTCAACGGCCTTGCTATCATGGCGGTGTTGACCGGCGAAACCATCCCAGCCACCGGCACGACGACCTACCGGCCGCCGCACAGCCCGGTCGCCATCGGCGCATTCGCCGGGCATCACCGCGGCGCCGAATTCCGCCCTGTCCGCCTGACGCCATCGCATCAATGGGCGCAAGAGCGGAACGCCGTCTTCGTCGAGACAGGTCCGTGGCTGCGCGCGCAGTATTTTCCGCGAGCGGGCGAAGCGAACTGGTTCGAGACCGTGCAGCGCGAAGTGCGAGCGGTGCGGTCAGGCGTCGGCTTCTGCGATGTGTCGACGCTCGGCAAGATCGACGTGCACGGTCCGGATGCCGGCATTTTTCTCGATCGGCTTTACATCAACACCTTTTCCACCTTGCCGGTCGGCCGCGCGCGTTATGGCGTGATGCTGCGCGAAGACGGCATTGCCCTTGACGACGGCACGACATCGCGGCTCGGCGAAGACCGTTATTTCATGACGACGACCACCGCCAATGCCGGACGCGTCTACCAGCACATGCAGTTCTGCCACCAGGTACTGTGGCCGGAGTTCGACGTGCAATTCGTCTCGGCGACCGACGAATGGGCGCAATATTCGGTCGCGGGTCCACGCTCGCGCGAGACGCTGCAGAAGCTTGTCGACGCGCCGTTCAGCCTCGCCAATGCTGATTTACCCTATATGGGCGCCGCTGAGTGCACCGTATGCGGCGGCACGCCGGCGCGGATTTACCGACTCTCGTTCTCCGGCGAGCTTGCCTACGAGATCGGCGTGCCGACCCGCTATGGCGATGCGCTGGCGCGCGCGCTGATGCAAGCCGGCGAACAGTTCGGCATCACGCCTTACGGCACCGAGGCACTCGGTGTGATGCGCATCGAGAAAGGCCATGTCGCCGGCAATGAGATCGACGGCCGCACCACCGCCGACGATCTCGGCCTCGGCCGCATGATGTCGGCCAAGAAGGATTTCATCGGGCGGGTCATGAGCACACGCCCCGGTCTGTGCGACGCCGCACGGCCGAAGCTCGTCGGCTTGCGCGCGCGTGATCCGCAACAACGCCTCTATGCCGGAGCGCATCTGCTGCCGATCGGTGCCGCTTACACCGCGGCAAACGATCAGGGCGTCATTACCTCGGTCGCGTTTTCGCCGAGTCTCAGTCGTTGGGTCGGGCTCGCGCTTCTTGCACGAGGACCCGAACGCCACGGTGAAACAGCGATGATGGTCGATTTCATGCGCAACGCCTTTGACGCGGTCGAAGTGTGCGCGCCAGTCTTTGTCGATCCCAAGGGAGAACGGTTGCGTGCCTGATATGGTTCTCACGCCGCGCTCTGCCCTTGGTCGCGTGCTCGCGCCAGGACGCTACGGCGCGGAAGTCGGCGAGCCGGGGATCACCGTTTCCGAACGCGGTGGCTTGGCGCTGGTGAGCATCATGGCGCGCAAAGGTAAGACCGCGGACCTTGGCGCCCGCATCAAGGACCGGTTTGGCATCGATCTGCCACTCACCCCCCGACGTGCAGGCGACGGTTCGATCCATTTCATCTGGTGCGGGCCAGACCGATGGCTAGCCGAAACTTCGGCTGAAACGCCGCGTCATTTTGAGCGCAGTTTGCGTGAAGCCGCGTCTGGGTTCGCTTCGGTGTCAAACCAGTCAGATGGACGATCCGTCATTCGCGTGAGCGGCGCCAAGGCGCGCGAAATGCTGGCTAAAGGCGTCCCGCTCGACCTCGATCCGCGGGTCTTTCGTCCCGGCGACACGGCAATGACGGTCGTTGCACATATCAATGTGCATTTCTGGCAGCGCGATGCGACGCCGAGCTACGACTTTGCCGTCTTTCGCAGCTTTGCCGCGAGCTTTGGTCAGTGGCTCCTTGATGCAGCGGCAGAGATCGGGGTGATCGTGACTGACACGCTCCGACAGTAGTCGTACTGGCCCTTCAGCGACGTGCTTGGCGGAGGCACTGCTCAAGCAAAGAGGTACGACGGTGGCGCTTGGCACACCTTATAGCCAATCGCCCATATATCTGTGGACCGTCTCGTGCCGCGCCAACAAAAAAAACGAACGGACTCTCACTTTATGACGGTGTTGGGTTTGCCGACCCGCCTCGAGACCTGCAAATGAAAGTCAGCTGCCTGGCAAATCCCAGACGTTCTCGAACCAGACGTCTTTCCAGGATTTCGACTGTTCTTGGCAGCACTGATCGGAGGAAGCTTGAGCCCACCGGAGCCGATCACAGTGCAGGTCGGTGCGCCGCCCCACGCGCGGACCATTGACGAGATGGTGGCAACATCCGCAGTCGAGGTCCCGGCAATGATACAGCCCAACGTATCGAGGATGCTGATCTTGACCGCGTAGACGACCGCCGCGGGCAAATCGTCGTAGCGCATTCGCGCAAGATACGCAGCGATCGGTTCCGCGGCGTCAGGCGTCTTCTCCTGCGCTTCGGATTCATCAATGGCCTGCGTGCGGCTCATCTCTGCTGTCCTTGTTCCCGGATCGGATGGCCGGCCGAGCCGGAACCACGCTGCGGTGACATACATCCGCGACGGGACAAGGTGGTGGACTATATGTTTGACATTTCGTCAAAGCCAGATTGATCACCGATAACCGGCGCCATTCCCCGCGGGAGTGAGCAGCTGAATTTTCGCCAATAACCACGTCACGCGTGAATGTGAACTACACGAGCTCTGTTTCAGGAAGCTCGCGCAGCAGGCGGGCGCGCAGCGGTGCCAATCCACGCGCGTGATGGCGCCACTTGCCGATGGATGACGTATAGATCGGGCGCCGCACCTGCACCGCACTCGCGGTCGTCGACGGTACCGGGCTGTCGTGGAAGCGCAACACATTGTCGTCCCACGGCAAACCCGCAAATGCGATCAACTTGCGGCTTGCCGCTTCCTGATCCGCCACGATGTCCTCGTAGTCGATCTCGAGCAGGACGCTGGGCGGCAATGTCGCTTTCCAATGTTGCGACAAGCGGCGAAACGCCAAATAGTATTCCGCAAGCTCGATCTGGTCGTAAGAGAACGGAAACTTGCCCTGGAAATGCGCCTTGTAGATCGCCCAGCACGCGTCCATGGGGCGACGCCGCACCAGGACGATCTTGGCGGCCGGCAATGCCACGTGAATAAGGCCGCAATAGAGATAGTTCTCGAGCGTCTTGTCGACGAAACGCGCATTTGGCGAAACAAGAAACGTGCCGGCGCCACCTATATAATGTCTGCCGAGTCTTTCCGGGCCATTCCCTGCCCAGCCGGCGGCGGCGCCTCGGAGTGCCGCGGCGAATGCGCTGGTTTCGCCGACGGATTGTATCGCCGGGTGACCGGCAAGGATGCGCTCGACCAGCGTCGTGCCCGTGCGCGGAAGCCCCGTCACGAACACAGGCGCCGCCGACCTGTAACCTGCCGGCGCCGCCCTGATCCACTCTCTGGTTTGCGACCTGGTGATCTGATCGATCTCGGCAATCCGGTCGTTTTGCGTGCTTCCGATCAACTGGCGCTGCAGCTCGCATCCCGCTTGCACATGATCGAAGGCGCGTTCGTGGAGTTCCAGATCCTCGCATTCCTTGCCTAGCGCGAAGCGGAGCATGATCTCGCTTTGCGCAGCGAGGCCCCCTTCGCGAATGACTGCCTCCATCTCGGCGATATGATTGCGGCCCGCAGTCTGGACGCGCAGGTCTGAGCGCAGATAGTGGACGAGACCATAGCGCCGGTCGAGAGCAAGCGCCGCATCGCAGTGCGTTTCGGCCTCGGCAAGCTCGCCGGTCATGCGCTCGGTCGCGGCGAGATTGAACAGATATTGCGGCACATCGGCGCGAGCGGCGATCGCGCGCGAGAAGAGGCTCTTCGCCCGGCCGTGCCGCCCGAGCAGACCAAAGATCGCGCCAAGCGCATCGAGCGCCTCGGGAGCGGTGCCGACCATTGTTGCGGCGGCCTCGGCGGCTTCGAGCGCCTCGCGAGCCCTGCCGCTCAGGAACAGACACTTGGCGCGTAAGATCTGCGGAATGGGGTCTCGATCATTGAGCGCCACGGCACGTTCGGCGCAGACGATGGCGGCGTCGTGACGGCCGCGTTGCAAGGCCGTCTCGGTCAAGAGCGACCAAGCCGCCCCATCGCTAGCGTCGCAGGCAAGGATCTGTGCGCAAATGCGTTCGGTCGCCGCGATATCGCCGCTCTCAAACGCACGCCGCGCCGCTGCTACCGTCGGCGGCGACTGCCGGTTCGTAACTGCACGCAATGAGAGACGTCCCTGACGAAATATTTCCCTACAAACAAACGGCCTTGGGGCCGAACAGGTCCCAAGGCTTTAGCTTTCGATTATATGGCCAGCGCTAATCAGTGATCGCCACCGTGATCGTGATCGTGGTCGTGGTCATGATCGTGATCGTGATCGGCGAAATTGAAGCTGGTCCAGAGATCGCCGAGCGCGGGCCGATTGAGCGGAACATAGGGATTATCAGGCGCGGTCACCGGGTTGGGTAGATTGTCCCGGCTGCGGTCTGAAATCTTCGGCAGGTCCCAATTCCGTTCGATGAACTTAATGATCGAGGCGTGGTCGGTATATTCGTGCGAGATATGCCCGCCTTCCGAATATTTCGAGATCACCAGCATCGGAATGCGGGTGCCGTCACCGAAATAATCGAGCGGCTGCACGTAGCCGGAGTCGTAGTAGCCGCCGCCTTCATCGGTGGTGAGCAGGATCGCCGTCGATTCCCAAAGCTCTTCGTTCGATTTCACTTGATCGATAATCCGGCGCGCGAACGATTCCAAGAGGTCGACCTTCGACGAAGCCGGATGGCCGTCGTTGAAGGTCGAGGGCTTCACCCACGACACCGCTGGCAGATCGCCCTTGGCAATCGCATCATAGAGATCAAGCGTATCCTTCAGGTGCTCCTCGCGCGCCTGCGCATTGGTCATGACGGAAGCGGAGTAGAGGAACGGATTGCAGATATTGCAATAGAGGTAGGCGACCGGATCGAGCGCGCCGAAATTGGCGCCTTCGCCGGGCGCAGTCTTGAAGTCGTTCCAACGCTCGCCGAAATAGGCCCACGACACCTTCGCATCGGTGAGCACGTCGCCCATATGGCGCTGCTTGATCACCGGCGGGAGCGTGAACGGCCCGTTGTTGATCGGGTCTTGGGCGCCCGAACCGATATAGGCCGGAACGTAGTTGTTGAGCAGATAATAGTGGTTCGGCGCGCAATTCGCCGGCACATGCATCGCGCCGAGATAGCCCGTGATCGACGCCACGCCCGGCTGCGTCGGATCCGAGCAATTGGTGTAGCTGCCGCCGCCGTAGCCGTCGTTGGAATACCAATTGTTGGTTTCGGTGGCCGGATTCGGATTTTCGACCTCGTCGACATAGGTCGGCGGATTTGAGCCGGGCACCAGCACATGGTTGGGCGTCGCCGGGTCGCCGTTAGCGTCGGAATACCACAGCGCGTCGGCATAACCGAACATCATCTGGTTGGCGAAGGTGCCACCCTTGACCGGCTGATGATAGTTGTCGATGAGCGTGTATTTGCGGGCGAGCTCCGTCAGATAGGGCGTGTCACCTTTGGCGACGTTATAGAAGCCCATCGCGATATTGCCTTCGTTGAGCGGATGCGGATTCGGATTGCCGTTGCTGCCCGAGGAGACAGTCTCCTCCACCCACGGGAACAGGTCGGCCTGACAGCCGCTCGCGTTCTGGCCAGTGACTTTGGTCGCGTCGCAATCAAGCTCCTGCCACATCTGATAGAAGCGATGAACCGGGCTGCCGCCGTAAGTATCGAACAGGCTGCCGCCTTGCGCCGTCACCAGCGGATACGGGCCGTTCGGCAGGTTGGCGGAATTCGCAATCCGGGTATCGGGCGAGCCGCCCGGAATGCCGGTCGCACCCGTTGTCAATACCGATAAGTCCTGCGGGCGCAGACCATAGTCGGCCTGAGCAGCCAATTGCAGCGTCGCCATGCAGCCGGGACCATTGAGCGCAGCGGTGGGAACATCGGCGTAGCAATTCTGCGGCGCATAAGAGGTGCCCGGCGTTTGCAGCTTGTTGGTGGTCGTGTTGTACGGCGTCTTGCTGCCGGGATTGATCATATAAACGTTGGTGTCCTGAGCGGCAGATTGCGCCGCCTTGGCATAATTCGGGCCCGGCGAGCCGTCCTGATTGATAATGCCTTTGGACAAAAGATTATCAACGTGTTCGCCGTTCTGCGGCACGAAGGTCGCGAACACGTGGTCGAAGGTGCGGTTTTCGCCCATGATGATGATCACGTGCTTGATCGGGCTATCGGTCTTGCGGTCGTTGATATGAGATCCGCCGATCGTGATCTCGTCGGCGTGAGCGCCGCTCGCCACTAGCGAAAGAATGGCGGCGGTGACGACAGTGCGGTCGCGCAATTGTCTTGTGAGTCGTTTCAGCATATCGCCCTCTTAAGGATGGAAAAAATGAAGAACGTCCGTGACGAAGCGCCGCATGCTAGGAAGATCACATGACGAAGTTGCTGCAGGTTTTTGTCACCGCACAATTTTGTTGTGGAACTTCAATGTTCCATCGTCGCGGTTCGCACGCGCTTCAAACATCGCGCCGTGGTGCGCGTGATGCTCCACCTCGCAGACGACGTTGGCGCGGATACGAATCAGGGAAGCCGCGCGAATAACATCGCGCGGCTTCAGTTTGAGATCACGACTTTCGCGCCGTCACAAATCCGGCGCGACGCAGCACTCACTCACCGAAGTGCCGATGGTGATCGTCGTCGTCACGGTCTTGATTGGCCAGATCCTCGACCCGGTCGATCAGAGCATTGGCGCGGTGGCCAAGGCCGTCTTCCGTGCCCTCGCCGATCGGCTGATTAGCAAAGGCGGCATTGTCGAGCGCGGTCTTGATCGTGGCAGCCAGGTTGTCACGCTCGCTGATGATGCCCGCGATCGTATTGAGATACCGCGTATAGGTCGCGTCATCGCCGGTGATCGACCGATTGGCATAGACAAGGCTATTGCGGCCGACCGAGCCGAGCGGCGCGTTGAGCTGCTTAAAGATCGTAGCGAGCTCGACGTAATTTTCCTGACGGTCGCGAATGCCGTCCGGCAGAGCATGCGGATCGATCCATTCGGCGAGCACGCGGCCGTCATGGACGTAGTCGTCCTTGAGACCGAGCAGCGCCATCACGGTCGGCCGCACATCGGTGTGGTCGGAGAACACCGCGTCAAAGCGGCCGAGCGGCTTGACGCCGGGACCGACAATGCCGAACCAGGTGCGAGTGATCTGCTGCTGCACGTCGCCGTGATTCCACGCGAAGGTCGAGGCCGGCGCCGCCGGTACCGACAGGCACGGCGGGGATTGCGTGCAGGGCACGGTCGCATTGTTGAAGTCGTTCTGGAAAAAATAATTGTCATTGCCGAACATGGTCAGCGTCGCCGTGCGCGCCGGATCCGACGTAATCATATGCAGCAGTTTCATCTCGGCTTGATCGGCCAGGAACAACGACAGCTTATCGGGGTTGCCGGTGATCGGATTGGTGGCGATGAGCGCGTCGAGATCGTGCTCCATGGTCCGCGTCACCGCGGCCGTCGGCGCCGGATTGCCGGTGATATACATGACCGGCGCGTCGTCGTTGTGGACGGTGTACGGCGCCGTGTTGTTGCGCTGTGTCAGCAACAGCCGATTGAGGAAAGTGGTGATCTCCGAAGCCGCGCTATAGGTACACGGCACGGTCACGCCATTGCATCCGACCGGCTGCGGCTGGCTGCCGACGAAGTGATCGTTTTCGTCGGGCGTCACTGTGAACAGCGTATTGTCCTTGGTGATGCCATCCGCCGCGAGCCGCGCGAAGAACTTGCCGAAGGCGTCGTCATAGGCCTTGAGCTGTGCCACATAACCGGCTTCGCCCGGACCGAACGCATGGGAATTGATCGGCTTGTTGGTCGTGGGATCGAGCGGCAGCGGATTCTGGTCGTGCGCGTCCGCGATATAGACGTAGATGACCGGAATGCCCTTTTCGAGCATCGTCGCCGCATAGCCGAGCGACTGCGCGGCCGTCGGATCAAACGTATTCGGGAAGCCCGGATGGCCATAGACGTCCGCGATGACGTTGCCGTCGATGTCCTTGACATTGCCGCTGCTGTCGCAGGCCGCGCTCGACGCACCCTGGCAAATCGCCGGCGCAACATTGATGTTGCCGAAGAGCGCATTGAAGCCGGTATAAGCGGGACCCGGCTCGTCGGGCAACAAATCGGGTTTGCCGTTGCTGCCGCCGCACAACGAACTGCCGACAGAACAGTGAATGGCAATGCCAAGCCAGTCGGTGTTGGGCGCCTGGCGCGCCGGCTGATTCGCCGCCGTATTGGGCAGAGCGAGCGCCGCGGAGACCGCTAGATCCTGCGGCGAGCCGATGCCATAGACAGTGCGAATATCGGCCGGAAGGCTTTCGAACTCAATATTGGCGACGGAGTATGCGCCGACGTCGCAGCCTGCGCGCGTATACGGCACCCAAGGAGCCGGCGCGGTCTTGCCGTTTTCATCGATCATTTCCGGCTTACCGTCCGCGCCGTTTGCCGTCCAATAGAGAAACGAACTGGAAATGCCGACACTGCCATCATTGCGGAAAAAGCCGTAGCTGTTGGCGACCGGGATGCCTTGGCGATCGCCATAGACGCCCGTCAGTCCGGTCACGATATCGTCTGCGGTGTGCGAAATCAGCGGCGTGTGATGATTGCCGCTGATCGTGCCGTTATTGACAAGGAAGTTCAAAAGATTCGGCATCTGCTCGAGATCAGACGGAACATTGGGATCGTCGCGGCGCAAATGCACGTTATCGAAGACGATGTTGACGACATGCTTGATCTGGCCGCCAGGCGATTGCAGCTGGCAGGCCGCGTGAGACATCCCGGTCGCCCCGATCAGGAACGAAAAGCCCAGCGCGAAGGGCACCGATCTGCCGAACAGAGTTCGCAATTGATTCATAGCTCGCTCTCCGGATGATCACGGCGTCGAACAATTTTGAAAACGGAAAACGAGACGCCGGCCTGCGCGAGTAGGCCTCCATCGTGTTGCGACCGGATGACGGTTGGGTGAAAGCACACACAAGATCGATGGCGTTTCTCGATACCATCGCGCTTAAAATAAAATGATCTCGTATGCAACAGTACGACGTGCGCGCGAAAATACGCCGCTCAGCAGTCAGCGCGCATGATGTTCGTCGCGCGCAGTCTATCGCCGCGAGCGTGGCTCCGCTGAGGTGACGCTTGCAGTCGCACTGTTGGGACCGGACGTTTGCACCGGAAGTTCCAATGTTACCTTCACGTCATTTTTCTGGAACACCGTGGCGCGGGCGTGTACCTCCCGCAGCACCCAGCCTTGATGCACCTCGCCAGTTTGCAAACGAAGCGCTTTATTTGCGGTCTGATCCTGAAAAATGCCAAAACCGCGTTGTGCACCGATGATCGTTCCGACGAGCGTGAGCTGCGGCCGGCTGGGTTCCACGGGTTTCGGCGGAGCCACCAGCGAAGCAGCCGGCGTCGCGATAGCCGCCGGAGCCGGCGGGCGGCGGGACGAAGAGAAAATCGGCCGCTCTCGTGTCGCGGTCAGGTCTTTGAGCGGAATCGCCCATAGCGGATTACCGGGCAGCGACGGTTCTTGCTGCGGATGTTCTACGTTCATGTCGCGCGGCAGCGTCGCCTTTGGCGCTTCACTTTCATCGGTGTTGATGCTGCCGATCGGGCTATCGGCCGGCGCGCCGATATCCGTCGACACCGCGGCGGCGGCAGCGGCGATGCTAAGCAGGAACAGCGCCGCGCTAACGATTGTCGCTGCCCGGGACGATCTCATCGGCCGCCCTTCCATTGCCCGGACACCGAAAGCAGCACGCGCATACGCCCTTCCCCGCCGCCGGCCGACGCGACTGGCGCCTGCGCCACGAATTGATCGACGAACAGGAAAGGCATCCCGGCCTCGAGATCATAGAGCAGCCGCTGCAAGGCCTGCTGCTCGACCTCACAGCTCACGACGACGTCGATGAAGCCGCTTTTCGATTGCGAACCCTGTAGATCGACCTGCGACGACAGGACACTACCTTGGACGCGCGCGACGGCGTCTGATACGCGCTGCAACAGCGCGGCCCCGGCGACTGTCAGGGTCGCCCCTTCCAGAAACGCGGAACCGGATTGCGCTGCTTCGGCCACCGATGCGGCGCGCCGATTGGCCGCCGGATGGCCTTGCAGGCGCTCAAGCATTTCGCTTGCGGCCTGGACATCGCCGTTCCGCTCGATCAGGTCAGCGATCTCGCTCCAGGCAAAAACAAAAAGCGCCAGGATGAGCGCGAAAAAGGTTGCGCACGCAATCAACGGCGAGCGCGCCAGCGTCTTTTGCACGAGATCGTTCAAGGTCATGAGCCCACCGCAAAAGCCGGTTTGATTCGCGCCTCGATGTGAAAGTGTTCACCCGGTTCGCCCGCCGTGCTTGTCGTCGGCGCGAAGAAAGTCGCGCGGGTGAAATTGGGCGATTGCTCGATCAGGCGAATGAGCTCGGGGGCATCATGCGTGACGCCGATGATCTGGAGCTTGTCGCCTTCGATACGAAGCTCGGTGATGTAGGTATGATCAGGCAATATTCGCGACAGTGCTTCGACGACGATCACGGAGGACGGCGTCTCGCGCTTGCGCTGCTCGAGCAATTTTTGGGCCGGCGAGGCGCCCCCGGCGCCGCGGTGCAAGCTCGAGCGAAGCGTGGAGATGGCGCGCGCCAGTTCGGCCTTTTGCTCATCGAGCCCGTCGCCGAAGATTTCATTGGCAATGCCGCCGACCGACGCGATCAGCGCGGTGGACAAAAATGCCACCGTCAGGCCACGCCGTATCCGGCCGTGGCCCAGCCGGCTTTCACCCCTGTCTTGTAGGACCCGGATCGGCGCGTCCTGCGCGACTTCACCTTCTGGAAGGGCCGACACGACAATCGATTCCAAGCCAAGTCCGCCGAGCGCGCTCATATAGGGCATGACCACGCGGCGCGCGGTCGCGCAGATCACCAGCGATATCCGCTCCGGTGCCGATGCGGCGGCGACGGCCCAGCCGAAGACTGCCTCGTTTGCGCTCCACGGCGTGAGCCGATCGATCTGCGCGCGCACAATCCCGTCCAGGAAATCAACCGCGCGCTGCGGCACTTCCAGCGGCCGAAACAGGAAGCGGCATGAGCGCAGGATCAATTCGGTCCGGCTTCCCTTGAGCACAGCCGCCGCCGCAGGGGCGATATCGCCGATCACACCGTTGCGTATAGTGACGCGCGTCTCGGTCGGCTTCAGGTTCTCGGCCGGCGGCGACGTTTCAATACGAAACGTGTCGTTCTCGTCTTCGATCAGGCGGACCTGGCGCGGCCGACGGAACCTCTCGAGCGCCGAAATGATCGTCGCCTCGACCGCGCCGGCCCAGATCTGGAATGCGTCGACGAAAGAGCGAAGATTCATCATAAGCCTCGCGCGAAGGCGGGAGCAGCAGCCGGCATGGATTGTGCGTCAATGTCGTCCTGCCAGGACAGAATGCGATAGGGCTTTTCGCTCCCGCCGACCAGGATCACCGCCTGCGAAACGATCCTGCGGCCGCTGTCGAAGCGCACGCCAACGGTCACCCGCGTTGCCCTGCCGCCTTCGGTTGTCACGAAGTTTTGCATGGTGCCGGCCTGTGTCGCTGCGGACTGCGCATCGAGCGATCCGCGTTGACCGAGAAACGTTGCCAAGCCTGAAGGCGTCATGCCGGGAATGGCCGCCAGCACGGCCGGTGCGGCATCGCGAATGTTGATCTCCGCCCGCCCGCTATAGACCGTGACATACGGCATCGCCGCCTCGACCAAAGCCGGCGGCAGGCCGAGCACCAGCGTCAGTTCTGCGACATCGCCGAATGGCCCGCCGCGCGGGGCATAGTTCAGGCCTGCTGCGCGGTAGAGCGAAGCTTCCTTGTCGGGCGTGTCGGTGCTCGGTGCGGTGCGCCAGCCAATGACCCTGTCGGCATAGTCTAGGGCATTGTCGTAAGACGCTCCCAAAGCCGTGAACAAGCCAGCCAACAATTCCTTCGGGGCCATGTTCAGGTCGATGCGCGCCGTCTCGGAGCGGAAGTCGACATCGACATTGGCGCGGCCCAGGCGGTACGAGAACGCGCCATGCGTCGGCCGGTCTTCGCGGCGTATCGTGACCAATTTGTAAGCTGTGAGTTCGAGCGAGGCCGAAACCAGCGCGTCCGCCTGAACGCTGTCATCGTTGACCGAAACCGCCAATTCGGTATTCGCCACATAGATCGCGAATACCGATGCGAGCGCCGCAAGCGCCAGCAGAATCCACAGCACGGCAACGACGATGAAGCCGTCGATCCCCGTATTGTCGTGCGCGCATCTGCAGCTCATCATTCGCTCCGCGTCGTGCTGGCGCCTTGCGCGGTATTGGCGTTGGTGTCGGGGTCAGGCTTCGCCGCGTCGCCGCAAGTGCTGTCGGCTGACGACTGGACGCAGACCGCCGACATTTCGGCATGAATGTCGACGACCGTCGACGCCGCCAGCGGCCGATCGGTCGCCGCATCGCGAAGGGTCAGGCGGACGGCCGACGGCAGAAGCTTTTCGCTATGCCAGGTGGATTTCCAGATGCGATCCTTTCCGGCGTAGGAGAACGAAAGCCGATATGGAGCGCGCATCAGCACGACCGGATTGGCAAAATTGATTTGCCCGGCGGATACCTCGCCCGGCGCAAACGGCGCCGCCGTTCTGAGGATAAGCCGGCCCTGCTGATCGGCGCTTTCCGAAACCCGCACCACTTCAAGGCCGCCATGCGCATTGGGACTGATGGTGGACCTGACCAGAACCACGGAGAGTTCGGCGCCGTCGAAGAACGGGCTTTTGCTCTTGCGATCTCCGGTAATGAATGCGGTATCGGCAAGGTCGCGCGCGATGCGATCAAGTCCGATCGCCATCAATTCCGTGCGCTGCAGCCTGGTAAAGCCATAGCTCCAGCTCGGCAGCCATTGTGCGGTGACCGTTGTGAGCGCACCGATGATCATGGCCATCAGCAGCATCGCCACCAGCATTTCGACCAGCGTGAAGCCAGCCTCACCGCCGGCGCGCCCTCGGTTCGGCCGCAATCTCATTCGCTACTCCCGCGGCGCAGACGAACGGTGTTCAGCCTGAGCGTTGCGCCGGATGGCGAGCGAACCGTGATCACGACGGTTTGCGGCGTCCAACGAGAGGGCGATCCGCCATCAATGGCGCTCGCGGCAAACGGCAAGATGTCGACGCGCCAGCGGTTGCCAGCGAGGTCGCCGGACAGGCTTCCCGGCACGAGTTGGTCCCGATCCGGAAGCCCGTTCTCGACCGTGCGCGCCGCGGAGACCAGCGCAATATGTTGCTCGACCGCGCGAACGCCGCGATGGGTCGTCGCCATCAGCGGCGCGACGGCCGCGAGTATCATCGCAACGAGCACCAGAGCAACCAGCGCCTCGATAATGGTGAAGCCCGCAGTCGAAGCCGACGTGGCGCATGTCCGTAGCAGACAATCGCCGTCAACCTTTCCGGGATATGCGCTAGCGGGCGTTATGCGCGACCACATCGACGCCTCCGGTCAACCAGTTCACCCGAATTTCATAGCCGGCGCCGAGCCGCGTCAGCATGATGCTGCCGCCGCACGACATTCCCGTTGCAAAGAAGCTGATCGTGGAAAAGGCCGGTCTTTGATTGCAGCGCGCCGGCAGTGCCGCGTCGAAGACGACATCGCGGGGAATGTTGACAAGCCGACCGGTCGCGCCTGAGCGGATCGAGCGCGCGGCGGCGTTGACTGCTGTCACGATTTGCTCATGCCGCCGCATCGCTTCGCTGTGGTCGGTGGTGAGCACAGATGCGGTTTCGAGCGCGAAGGCTTCGAGCTGCGCGCGCGAGGTTGCCCGTGGGATTGCCGGCAGCAGGATGGCCGCCAGCAATGCGATGATGGCAACAACACAGACCATCTCGAGAAGGGTGAAACCCTCCTCACCGGCAGTTCGAGCGAGGCGACTTTTCATCGAATAACAATCCCGCTCTCGCGTTCCATGTCACGGTGTCCAGCTGGTAATGTCAGCCGCCGTGCCGGTGCCGCCTTCCTGCCCGTCCGATCCCAGCGAGACGACGTCATAGGCACCGTGCTCGCCCGGCGATCGATAGACATAAGGCTTGCCCCATGGATCAAGGGGAACGAGCCCGCCTTTCAGGTAAGGACCGTTCCAGCTCGCATTGCCGCCGCTCGGCTGCACCAAGGCGGCCAGCCCTTCGGCCGAGGATGGATAGCGGCCGGCGTCGAGATAGTAGAGATCGAGCGCGCTGGCGATGCTCTGAATTTGAATCTTGGCAGTCTTGACCTTGGACTCCGCGAGATAGTTGAGAACCCGCGGACCGACCAGCGCCATGATCAGGCCGATGATGGTGATCACAACCAGCATCTCGACCAGGGTGAACCCGGCTTCGCTCCGGGCCGACAGCTGGAGCTTTCGTCCGAATGTGCGTTTTGCTTTCTTCATGCGATGCTTCTCCCCTATCAACCGACTGCCTGGCTGACCGACAAAAGCGCGGTCATCACCGAGACGATCAGACCGCCGACAACGATACTGATGAGGATGATGGCGGCAGGACCGGCGATGCCGACCACTCGGTCGAGACCGCGCTGCAGCTTGGTCTCGTAGAAGTCGGCGACACGGCCGGCGAGCACGGCAAGCTGACCGGTCTCCTCGCCGAGCCGCAACATGCGTACCGCCATCGGCGGCAGCACCGACGTCTTGGCCAGCGCTTCGGACAGCTTGCCGCCGTGCCGGACCCGATCGGCAGTCGCTATCCACAGTTCGGCATTTCCGGTCGCCGCCATGATGTCGACGAGAATGCGCAACGTCGACGTCAGATCGACGCCGCTGCCGAGCAGAAGGCCGAGATTTCGGCAGAACAGCCCGGTGCGATAGACATTGAGTACCGAACGGATCAACGGCAGACGCGACAGGTGGCCGATAAAGGCTGCGCGGATCGAGGGCTGGCGGAGCAACAGCCACGCTCCGCCGACGCAAGCGAGCGCGCCGACTCCCAGCACCGCCGTATGCGCGCGCATGAGATCGGAAAGATCGAGGAATGTCGCCACCACCGGATCGAGCTTGGCGCCAAGATCGCGCAGCACGGCGGAAAATTGCGGCAACACGAACAGCAGGAAGAACACCAGAACGCAACATGCCGCGCCGAACACAAAGACCGGATATTGCAGCGCGTCGACCAACTTGCGCCGCAGTGCCTCGGAGCGCGCACGCTCATTGGCCAAAAGTTCGAGAATATTATCGATCGTCCCGGACGCTTCGCCGACACGGACCAGCGCCACATACATCGCGGAGAACAGATCAGGGTGCCGCGACAGCGCGTCGCCGAAGCTCTCCCCGGAAATCACGCCTGCTCTGATCCGCCCGACGACAGGATGTAGCCGGCCCACATCGGTGTCGCTGGCGAGCAGATCCAGCCCGTCATCAAGGCGCGCGCCGGCCTTCAGCAGCAAGGCAAGATCGCGGGTGAACACAGTCACATCGGCGGGGCGCGGACGGTTGAATAACGACAGTGTTCCGGGCGCGGCCGCGGTATCACGCTGGTCCGCCACCGCATCGATCGGAATGAGGCCGAGATGTTCGACGCGCCGGATGACCTCGTGCGCAGTGGCGGCGAATATGGCGCCCTGCACCATCTCGCCGCACTGTGTCAGTGCCCGGTAATGAAAATTGGCCATGTCCTTACATGCCCCTACCGGATCGCCGTGACACGCAGCACTTCGGCTGCCGAGGTCATTCCGGACCGGCTCTTGGCGACGCCGTCATCGACCATCGTCGTCATGCCGGCTCTGACCGCCGCCGCATCGATGGCATTGGAATCGGCGCGATCGCCGATGAGACCGCGCAGCTCTTCGCTCAGCACCAGAACCTCGAATATGCCGATACGGCCCCGATATCCGGTGCCGCCGCAGCGCTCGCAGCCTTTGGGCTCATGAATGAGTTCGCCCTCTTGAAAGCCGAGAGCCGTGTAGCGCGGATCGCCGCTCATATCTTCCGCGCGCAACGGGCGCGGCGCCTTGCAGCGGTCGCACAGCTGCCGCACCAGCCGTTGAGCAATGACGGCGCGCAGCGTCGATTTGAGCAGGAAACTTTCGACACCCAGGTCGAGCAATCTCGGTACGGCGGCTGCAGCGGTTTCGGTGTGGAGCGTTGTCAGCACCAGGTGCCCGGTCAGCGCGGCGTGAATTGCGATATGCGCCGTTTCGGAATCACGCACC
>Ga0102924_1002064_pt1 | contig 22378 bp, 17 predicted proteins | sample PaiPotPPM11metaG_FD_80116 | JGI IMG/M metagenome (GOLD analysis project Ga0102924, IMG submission 80116) | Iron sulfur acid spring bacterial and archeal communities from Banff, Canada, to study Microbial Dark Matter (Phase II) - Paint Pots PPM... ...
CCGCACCCACGGCCTCGCTTTGGCCATTCGCGGCGGCGGGCACAACGGCGGCGGTCTGGGGATCGTCGACGACGGCCTGGTGATCGACCTGTCGCGCATGCGCGGCGTGCGTGTGGACCCCGAAGGCCGGACTGCGCGCGTGGCAGGGGGCTGTGTGTATGGCGACGTCGACCACGCCACCCATGCCTTCGGTCTCGCCACTCCTAGCGGTGTCATCTCGACGACCGGGGTTGGTGGCCTGACTCTCGGCGGCGGCATCGGCCACCTGTCGCGGAAATATGGCCTGGCGATCGACAACGTGATCGAAGTTGATGTGGTGCTCGCCGACGGCAGTCTCGTGACCGCGAGCGCCCACAAAAACGCCGACCTCTTCTGGGCAGTGCGAGGCGGCGGCGGCAACTTTGGCGTCGTCACCTCCTTCCTGTTCCGGCTCAATCCGCTGAGCACGGTGTACGCCGGGCCGATGCTCTGGCCCCTGGAACAGTCGGCGGAGGTGCTGCGCTGGTACGACGACCTCATCGCCGCCGCGCCCGAGGATCTCATCGGCTTCTTCGCCTTTCTCGGGGTCCCCCCCGTCGCGCCTTTTCCGCCGGAGTGGCATGCGAAGACCGTGTGCGGCGTCGTCTGGTGCTACACCGGTCCGCTCGACCAGGCCGAGGAGGTGTTCAAGCCGATCCGGCGATTTGGCCCACCAGTCGTCGACTTCGTCGGTCCTCTGCCCTTCCCGGCGCTCCAGAGCATGTTCGACGCGCTCTACCCGCCCGGCGATCAGTGGTACTGGCGGGCCGACTTCGTGGCGGAGCTGAGTGACGAGGCGATCGCCCGGCACGTCGAGTACGGGATGCAGTTGCCCACGCTCAAGTCGACGATGCACTTGTATCCGATCAACGGCGCCGTCCACCGCGTGGGAAGGCACGAGACGGCTTTCAGCTATCGCGACGCGAAATACGCCGCGGTGATCGCCGGCGTCGACCCCGATCCTGCCAACAACGACCGGATCATCGCCTGGTGCAAAGACTATTGGGAGGCGTTGCATCCCTACTCGATGGGCGGCGCCTACGTCAATTTTATGATGGACGAGGGTCAGGAGCGGGTACAGGCGACCTACCGCGACAATTACGCCCGCCTGGTCGAGATCAAGCGGCAGTACGACCCGACCAACCTCTTCCACGTGAATCAGAACATCAAGCTGGCGATGCAGTCGAGCTGACCCGAGCGCCGGACCGCCGTCCGGCCCGCGCGTGTGACGCCGGGCCACGAGATCATCTCCAAGACCACACTCGGGCTCTATGCTCGGTCGGGAAAGCGAGGGACGTTATAAGGAGGCACAGCATGGCGAACGACCCCACCGCGCGCGTCGCGGAGCTGCTCCAGGAGTTGGTCGGAGACGGTACGCAGGGCCCACAGCGCGGCATCCAGGCCGCGGCCTACCTGCACGGGGAACTCGTGGTCGACGCGTGGGCGGGCATGGCTGATCCGGCTGCCGGTCGCCCGGTGGCCGGCGACACCCTTTTCACCGTGTACTCGGCTGGGAAGGTCATCCTCAGCACTTGCGTGCATCTGCTCGCCGAACGCGGTCTCCTCGACTACGATGCGCCCGTCGCGCAGTACTGGCCCGAATTCGCCGCCAACGGCAAGGCGGGCGTGACCGTGCGGCACGCGCTGACGCACCGCGCCGGCATCCCCTACCTGCCGCCGGGCACGACCCCTGAGGCGCTCTGCGACTGGGAGGGCATGTGCGTCGCCGTCGCCGCGCTCACGCCGTTATGGGAGCCGGGGACGCGGCTGGGCTACCACGCGGCCACGTTCGGCTGGATCCTCGGGGAAGTCGTGCGCCGGGTCGATGGCCGGCCGTTCGGCCAGTTCGTGCAGGAGGAGATCTGCGCGCCGCTGGACCTGGACGGGCAGTTGTACTTCGGCATTCCCGACGCCGCGGAGCCCCGGGTCGCCACGGCGGAGCTGCTGGCGCCACCGCCTACCGTGCCTCCCGCGCCTGACGCCCCGGACCAACAGGCCATGCCCGAGTGGATGCGCCGGATCTTCAACCGGCCGGACGTACGCCGCGCCTGCTTCCCCGCCGCTGGTGGGCTGATGACGGCGCGGGCCCTCGCCCGCCACTATGCCGCGCTGATCGGCGCGGGAGTAGGGGGCGTCCGGCTCCTGCCGCCCGAGCGGGTGGTGGCGGCGACCGTCCCGCTGCCGGACGAGCCGGACATCGTGTGGGGCATCAAGGCGGCCAAGGCGCTCGGCTACTTGCTGGGCGGGCCGGAACTCGACGCATTTCCCGCCCTCGTAGGCCGCCGGCACAGCGCCTTCGGCTTCCCGGGTATCGGCGGGAACATCGGCTACGCCGATCCCGAGTACGGGCTGGCTGTGGCCATCCTCTCAACTGGGCGGGGCGTTGACCCGAAGCACATGGTCGCCCAACGGATCCGAGCGGTGCTCGGCATTCCCGAGGAACCGGCAGGCGAGCAAGTTGAGGCGAGGCCCCAGTGTTGACCCCAATGTACACCGCCACGGTGTACGCTGCCAATGTACGACATGCTCAGGAGCGTGTCTATGATTTATCGGCACAAGACTGGGTGACGGCCAGATCCTCTAGCAGCGCCGCCGCCCGCGTAGCCCCACCCAGCGCCAGCAGCGACCTGCCAACCTCGACGGCCCGTTCTCGATACGACGGCGACGACATCACATGCTCCGCCGTGGCGCGAAGCGACCGGGGCGTGCAGCGGTGAGCAGGTGGGAGGCGCACGCCAGCGCCGGTCGCGGCTACGCGGCCGGCGGCTTCCGCCTTATCCAGCCCCGCCGGCAGGATGAGCGACGGCACACCGGCCTGCAAGGCGGCGAGCAGTGAGCCGGCGCCGCCATTCGTGATGAGCAGCGACGCGCCTGCCAGCGCCTCGCTGTAGCGCACGTGGCCAACGACCCGCACGTGGGGCGGCCCAACTCCCTGCAACTGCTCGCTTCGTATTGAGCCCCCGGCAACGAGCAGCTCCCCGCGCCAGCCTTGCATCGCCTCTACGGCCAGCGTCAGGAGACCCGATCCGGTGTGCGTCATGCCCTCGGTGACGAATATCCGCCGCTGGCCTACCGGGGCGGCGTGTTCCCCTAGAGCGGGCTCGTGGACCAAAGGCCCAACGCCCTGGACGCAGCGCGGCAGCGTCGCACCGGGCGATTCCAGGGCCGGTCCCCCTGGGTACAGGTACAACAAGGGAGAGCAGCCGGCGACGCGCGCCGACGAGACACGTCTTTCCGCATGCCAAGCACGGGCGAGAGAAGACCAGCGATGCGTTGCCGACGCCGCACGCAATCGAGAAAGCTGCCAACCGGCACGCGCGGTGAGCAGACCGGCATGCCCGTCACGACGTGGCAGGCCCCAAAACGGAGGCGGTTGCCCTGACACCGGCCAGGTGCAGAAGATGAAAGGGGATACCGTGGCCCAGGGCAGTCCAAATAGGCCGGCCGCGAGCGGCACGCCCAACGTGATCCCGTCGTTCACCAGCACCCCGGCCGACCAGTGCTTCGCCGCAACCGCGACATCATTGCCCTGTACGGCCGCCTCCGCGACCGGCAGATCGACAAACAGTCGGTCGACGACTTCGGCATTAGGCAGGCGTCGCAGGTCCGGCAAGACCTCGCCCAGATGGTTGAAGTCCCGATCCGACGCCAGGCGGGGAGGGAAGAACAGTACGCCCGCGGCCTCGACGGCGCTGCGATAGGAGCTGGCGGTCAACATCGCTGCCTCATGCCCGCGGTCGAGCAGCGCCCGCGCAACGGCCAGCGCCGGGTTGACGTGCCCCGACCAGCCCAGGCAGTGGAACAGGAACCGCGCGATGTCTAGATCGCCTCCAACGGGGGTATCCCGAGCAACGTCAAGGTGTTGTGCAAGTTCTGACGGAAAGCTGCCACCAAGCGCGTGCGCAAGCGACGCAGCGCGGCGTCCTCCTCACGATAGAGCATGGGCGTGTGTTCGTAAAAGTCGCTGAAGGCGGTGGCCAGCTCGAAGGCGTAGCGTGCCAATATGGCCGGCGCCAGCCTGGCGGCAGCTTCCTCAACGACGCCTACCAAACGACCCAGGCAGAGCGCCAGTGCCTTGTCGGCCGGCAAGATTTCCGCCGGCAGCGGCGCCTCCGGCGGCGGTCCGGCGCGCTGCAGCACGTTGCAGGCGCGGGCGTAGGCATATTGCAAATAGACGCCCGTGTCGCCGGTGTGGCGAAGGGCGTCCTCAAAGTCGAAGGGGATGACCTGGTTGAGCCCGAACTTCAGCAGGTAGTAGCGGACCGCGCCCGCCGCCAGCGCCTCGGCTATTGCCGGGTCGGCCGACTTGCCGCGACCGGCCGCCTGCTGCTCCTCCAACTTGGCGGTCATCTGCCGGCCGGCCAAATCGAGCAGGTCGTCCGCCTTGACCTCGATCCCCTGCCGGCCGGAAAAGGCGTAGGTGGTCTTGCCCGGCTCCACGGGCACACCGAGCGTCCGCGCGGCTTCCGCGGACAGGGCGACCACTTCGTAGGCCAGATGGACCGACTCGTCGGCTTGCTGGACAAAGCCCAGCCGGCGCAGCGACTCGTACACCACCTCTTGCGGGTAGGACTGCCGGACGTCGATGACATTCAGCACGCGGTCGGCACGGCTGAACGTGTGCGACGGGCGCTGGCTCGGGTCGTCCGTCGTCGTCCACAGCTCCTGGCCGTTCCACTGGACGCTCCAGCGCCGGTAGCCGAAGTCCAGACCCAGCACGCCGAACTTCCAGAGCTGGTAGGACAGATCCTTGCCGGTGTAGGTGACCACACCGTCGCTCTTCACCAGCACCTTATCCGAGGAGCGTTCTCCTTCCGCGGTGGTGACGGACCCCTCGCCAAAGGGGATGATCCAGCAGCCTGCCAGCGGTCCGCTATCGGGATGCTCCAGCAACTGTCGGTCCCGCAGCATCGCGAAGGCGTGGCGCCAGAAGCCGAGCGCCAGGATATCGGACTCCCAGGTCAGCAGGTCGTAGGCGACGCCCACCCGCGCCATCGTCTCGAGGTGGCGCGCCACGATACGCAGCGACAGCTCCTTCGCCTGTTTCGCGGTCGGGTTATTGCGCTCCTCGATGAGGTGCAACACCTGCCGTCGCTGTTCCAACAGGCCGGGATCTTCCGCGTACCGTCGCTGAATCTCGGCGTACACGCGGGAACAGAAGTAATCGAACGGTTCAGACTCGTCGTACTCCTGTCCCAGCGTCTGCAAGCCCACGACGACGTCGGCCACCTGCACCCCCGTGTCGTCGATGTAGTTTTGCACCTCGACCGCGTTGCCGCGCGCGCGCAAGATGCGGGCGACCGTGTCGCCGAGACAAGCGTTGCGCAGATGTCCGACATGCGCCGCCTTGTTGCTGTTGATGTTGGTGTGCTCGATCACCACCTTGCGTCCGGTCGGCTGGGAGGCGTGGCCGTAGCGGTCGCCAGCCCCCAGAACGGCTTCGGCGATGGCGCCGCTGAAGGAAGGCTCGTCGATGAAGAAGTTGACAAAGCCGGGCGGCGAGACGGTGACTCTGCGCGTGTACAACGGCAGCGAGCGCTCCAAGGTCGCGGCCAGTTGCTTCGCCAGCTCAATCGGCGGCCGGCGCAAGCGTTTGCCCAGCGCCAGGCAGATGGGGGTGGAGAGGTCGCCAAACTCCGGCTTCGCCGACGGCCGTACGTCCACGCCTTGGCCGGCGAGGTCAATCAGCAGAACGCGAAGCGCTGACTCGATGCCTTCGCGGAGCACCGCTTCCAAAGCCAAAACCACCGTACCCCCGAGCTTCTGGGCGACCGACGCAGCCAGGCGCTAGTGTAACAGCGGCCGTCTCTCCTTTATGAGAACTTTATGCGTCGCACCGTACACTCATGTCGTTCGGTCTCGGTGGCGCCTGAGAACCGGTGCGACCAAGCATCGGGGTCCGAGGATGGGACTTCGGAAGCAATGCAACACAAGATTCTCGTCGTCGACGACGACCGCAAGACGGTGGACTTGATCGCGCTCTACCTGCGGCGCGACCACTATGAGGTGCTCACGGCCTATGACGGCCGAGCAGCGCTGGAGGTGGCCCGCCAACGCCGCCCGCATCTCGTCGTGCTCGACTGGATGCTCCCGAAGGTCGACGGTATGGAAGTGTGTCGAACACTGCGCCAGGAGTCCGATGTACCCATCATCATGCTGACGGCCAGGACCACCGAAGAGGACAAGCTAATGGGTCTCAATCTGGGCGCGGACGACTACGTGGTCAAGCCCTTTAGCCCGCGCGAGCTGGTCGCACGCGTTCGCGTGGTGCTGCGGCGCCTGAGTCAGGACGAGGGCTCCGTCGAGGAATTGCGCTTTGGCGAGCTGACAGTCGACTTGGCGCGCCACGAAGTGCAAGTCAGGGGTGGTCGCGTTCATCTGACGCCCAAGGAATTTAAGCTGCTCGGCGTGCTGGCGCAACGTCCGGGCTTCGTGTTCACCCGGTCGGCGCTGCTCGATCAGGTGTTCGGCTTCAACTACGAGGGCTACGAGCGAACCGTCGATGTCCATCTCGGCAACCTTCGCAAGAAGATCGAGCTCGACCCCGAGCACCCGGCCTACATCCAGACGGTCTATGGCGTCGGCTACAAATTCGTGGCCCAGCATGCTGTTCCGTAGCCTGCGCTTCCGCCTCCTCGTGATGTTCTCGCTGGTGTTGCTGGTTGCCATTGGCACGGCGGCGCTCTACGTTCGCGAGACCACCGCGAACCACTTTGTGAGCTACGTCCAGTTCCGCTCCCAGGAAGACCAGGCGGTGATCTCCAAGTTGCTGACGTTGTACAGCCAGAACAAGGACCCGGCCGCGGTTCAATCCCTGGTCGAGCAACTGGCGCGTGCCACCGGCCGACGCATCATCTTCGTCAACGGCGACAATCGCGTCATCGCCGATTCGGAGCGGAACGCCATCGGCACAACCATCCCTGCTCAGTCACAGGACTTGCCGGACGCCCTCTTCTTGTACAGTCCGGTCATGACGATCCACGCGAGCCCGGCGACGAAGCCGGCTCCGCCGTTGCCGAACACGCTCGTTATCTCGAGCAAGCCCGCTAATGCCCTGCCTGTGCCGATTCCCCAGCCTTCCGACCTGCCCGCCGTGGCCGGGCAACCGGTCCGGGTGTCCCTCGGCAGTGGCAGCGCCGAAGGCAGCTTCATCACCGCGATCAATCGCTCACTCCTCCTCGCGGGCGTGCTCGCCGGATTGGCGGCGGTGTTGCTGACGGTCGTCCTTTCCGCGCGCGTCCTCAAGCCGGTCAAAGCGCTCACCGTTGCCGCCACGAGGATGCAGGGCGGCGACCTGAGCCAGCGCGTCCACGTCAAAAACACGGACGAGATCGGCACGCTGGCGCGTGCCTTCAACGCCATGGCCGATAGCCTCGCCCGCTCGGAGCAACTACGGCGTAACCTGATCAGCGACGTCGCCCACGACCTCCGCACGCCGCTGACGAACATTCGCGGCTACCTGGAGGCGCTAGAGGACCGAGTCCTGATGCCGACGCCCGCGACCATCGCGTCCATTCGGGAGGAGGCCATGCTGCTCAATCGACTCATCGATGACCTTCAGGAGCTCGCGCTCGCCGATGCCGGCCAGCTCCGCCTGTCCTGCCAGCCGGTGGCCATTGAGGACGTGCTGCACCAGACGGCCAATGCGGTGCAGCCGCGGGCGCTGGCCAAGCGCCTCACGATCCGCGTGGACGTACCGGAAGCCCTCCCACCGGCCCTGGCCGACCCCGGTCGCGTCAGCCAGATCCTGCGCAACGTGATCGGCAATGCCATCACGCACACCCCCGACGATGGCCAGGTCGTGGTCTCCGCCCGAGCGACGTTGCCTTCGGGCGAAGTGGAGATCTCCGTGTGCGACACCGGCGCGGGGATTACTCCTGAGCACCTCCCGTACATTTTCGAGCGCTTCTACCGGGCCGACCCGTCACGAGCCCGAGCGACCGGCGGCACCGGATTGGGCCTAGCCATCGTCAAACAGCTCGTGGAGGCCCAGGGTGGACACGTGAGCGCCAAGAGCGAGCTGGGTCACGGGACTACCATCACGTTCACCTTGCCGATGTCCCCAGCGTCGGTCGCGGCGGGACCGTTGTCGCGGCAGAGCGTGGCCTGAAACCGCCTCGTTCCTCAGCAAATCTTTAGGAATGTCCAAGGAGTGGCAAGGTTTGGATCGTAGGATGCCCACGGATCATCGGCCATGGATCGTAGTGGGGACGTCAAATGAGTTCCTCAACGCCTGAACCCACGCCGACCGGACCGTCCGCCACTGCCCCTCAGTCCTCTGAAAGTGTAGCCAGGCCACGCCGATAATGAATAGACCCTCCTGGCATTGGCGATGGCCTTGCTAACCGGCCTCGCCTGTGGCTACTATCCGGCCAGTCGCGCCGCCCGGCTCGACCCGATTGACGCACTGCGCCATGCCTAGCCGGCACCTTCATTAGATCTTTAAGAGCCTACTCCCATACTTTCTGACGACATCGAGCGAAAGAGGAGAGACCAATGCTCAGCGAGCAGCTTGCCCAGCAGGAAGCGCGGGCGCTGCCAGTCCGTCTGCTCCTGATCGTGCTGATCATCCTGCTGGCAGTGGGGGCGGGCGGATTCACCATGCTGCGGCTCCGCGTTCAAGGCCAGGCGGCGCCCGCGTACACCACCGTTCCAGTCATCACCGGCGACATCACCACGGGCATCAGCGCCACCGGTCCGGTGAGTACCGCCGCCTCTCTTCCCCTCACCTTCCAGAACAGCGGCCTGCTCACCAAGGTGCTGGTCCAGCCCGGCGACCACGTCACCGCCGGCCAGGTGCTGGCGCAGGAGGATCCGACGCCACTGCAGAACGCCCTTCGTCAGGCGCAGGCGGGGCTGGCGCAGCAGCAGGCGGCGCTGCAAAAGCTCCAGCAAGGAGCGACGCCGCAGGACCTTGCCGTGCAACAGGCCGTCGTCGACAGCGCCACGCACGCGCTGGCCCAGGTACAGGCGGCGCTCCAGAATAGCGAGAAGAAGTCGCAAACCGACCAGGCCGCCGCTGGCGATGCCGTTGCGCACGCGCAGACCGCGCTGGCCGACTCCCAGGCGCAGGCACGCGCGCTGGTGCAGGGCGACGCCACGGCCGTCGCCAACGCCAGGAATGCGCTGAGCAGTGCCCAACAGAATATGGCCGCCGTGCAGGATCAGATCGCCCAGAACACCGCCGCCGACCGCGCCGCCATACCAACTGCGCAAGCCGCCCTCGCCACCGCCCAGAAGAGCCTCGCGGCGGTCCAGGCGCAAGTGCAACAGCAAACCGCGGGCGACCGCACTGCGCTGACCAACGCCCAGCAGCAGGCTGCGAACGCGCAGAAGTCAGTCGCGCAGGCCCAGCAGGCCGGACAGGCGAATCAGGTGGTCGAGGCCCAGGCCATCGCCCAGGCCAGGAACACCTTGTATGCGCAGCAGGTCGCGCGCGACGCCGCTTGCAACCTGGACAACAGCCACAACTCGCAAGCGGGTTGCAATCAGGCCAACGCCACGGTGAACACCGGCCAGACCGGCATCGACCAGGCGCAGGCCCAGGCCCGACAGGCGGCGGTGCAAGCGCAGCAAGCCATAACTCAAGCCCAGAGCCAGCTCGACCAGGCCAACGGCGCCGCCAAGGCAGCCCAGGACGCGCTGAACGCCCATCTCGCCGGCTACCAGGGCACGCTGGTGTCGGCGCAGAGCCAGGCAGCTCAGGCACAAGGCGCCCTCACGACCGCGCAGCACACCCTGGACGCGCACCTGGCTGCCTACCGAGGCAACCTGGTCTCAGCGCAGGGACAAGTCACACAAGCCCAGGGCGCGCTCCGCGCCGCCCAGGACAGCCAGTCCAAGGATGCCGCGCAGGGTCAGCAAGCCAGCGACCAGGCCCAGGCGACGCTCGCCACGGCGCAGGACAGCGCCGCCCAGACGGCGGCTTCGGGCGCCGCGAGCCGCCAGCAGGCCCAGGCGGCAGTGGAACAAGCGCAAGGGCAGCTCCAAAGCGCTCAGGCTGGCTACGCCAAGCTGGCCGCGCCGCCCACCCAGGCCGACCTGGCCCAGGCGCAAGCCCAGATCGATCAGGCCAAGGCGCAGGCAGCGAGCGCCCAGCAGAACCTGGACGCCACCACCTTACGGTCGCCACTCGACGGGACAGTCGCGCAAGTCAACGACATCGCCGGGCAGTTTGTCGGCGGAGGGCCAGTCGGGACGAGCAGCAGCACGGCGAGCAACACCTCCACCACCGCCTTCATCGTGCTGACCGACCTGCGCAACCTTCAGGTGGTCGCCCAGGTGAACGAGGCCGACATGGCCAAGGTGCGCACCGGCGAGGCGGTCCAGTTCACACTCAACGCCTTCCCGGGCCAGAACTTCACCGGGAAGGTGGCGGCGATCCAGCCACTCGGCACGAGCAGCCAGAACGTCGTAACCTACAACGTCACCTGCGCCATCGACCCGACCAAGACCCAGCTCCTGCCGGGCATGACCGCCAACGTCACCATCGTGACCGCCAGCAAGACCAACGTGCTGACCGTACCGTCCGGGGCGCTCAGCTTCGCCCAAGGTGCGAGCGGACCGAACATCCCAACGGCGCCAGGCAGCGTCCCCGGCGCCAACGGCAGCGTGTTGGTTATGGCTAACGGTCACGCGGAGCGGCAGCCAGTACAGACCGGCTTGAGCGACGGGCACACGACCGAAATCGTGGCTGGCCTGCAGCCGGGCCAGCAGGTAGTCACCGGCACGAGTAACAAGGCGGGATAAGAAAGGCAACCGCATGAGCGCAACGAGCGAGCTACCCGGCGGCGACGCCGTTCCAAATCCGGCAACTGCCGCTGGCGCGGTGGATCGCGGTGTCCCGCTGATCCGGCTGGAGGGGCTGGCCAAGGACTACCGCCTCGGCAGCACGGTGGTCCACGCCCTGCGCGGTGTCGACCTGGAGGTCGCCCGCGGGGAGCTGGTGGCGCTGATGGGCCCTTCCGGCTCGGGCAAGTCCACCCTCCTGCACCTGGTCGGCTGCCTGGACCGGCCGACGAGCGGGCGCTACTGGCTGGAGGGGGTGGCGGTGGAGAACCTCACCGCCCGTCAGCTCGCCTTCGTGCGCAATCGCAAGTTGGGTTTCATCTTCCAGACCTTCAACCTGCTGCCCCGCGCCAGCGCCCTGGACAACGTTGCCCTGCCGTTGCTCTACAGCGGGGTGTCCGCGAGCGTGCGCCAGGAGCGCAGCCGGCTGGCGCTCGCCGCGGTCGGTCTGGCGGACCGCGCGCGTCACCGCCCCAGCGAGCTATCGGGCGGGCAGCAGCAACGGGTGGCCATCGCGCGGGCGCTGGTGACCGGGCCCGGCTTGCTGCTGGCGGACGAGCCGACCGGCAATCTGGACACCCGCACCAGCCTGGAGGTGATGGCGATCCTGCAGCAGCTCAACGCGGCCGGGATCACCGTCCTGCTGGTGACCCACGAGCCCGACATCGCCGCCTTCTGCCCCCGCATCCTCACCCTCCAGGACGGTCGGGTGCTCCAGGATGTCCGACTCCCCGGAGCTAACCGAGCTGCCGATGTTTTAGCGTCATTGCCACCACCTGTTGAGCAAGGAGCTGCCTGATAATGCCATTGGACAGTTCACGGTCGCGCTATCTGCCGATACTCGCCCCGCTGCCGGCGACCGGAAACTCGTCGGGCCGCACCGCGCTGGCGCAGAGCATCCGTTCCGCCTTGGCCGCCCTCGCCGCTCACAAGCTGCGCTCGGCGCTGACGATGGTCGGTGTCATCGTCGGCGTCTGCGGCGTGCTGGTAGTGAGCGCCGTAAGCCAGCTCACCATTCAATCGACCGCCGGCCGGTTCGGCGCCCTCGGCGCGAACGTGATAGACGTGGCCGGGTTCGTCATCTCCGGCTCCGCGCCGCCAGTCGCCGGTGCGCAAAAGGTTGTCCTCCAGATGAGCGGCCCGCCGTCCCTGACGCTGGCGGACATGCAGGCGATTCGGACGCTCCCGCACGTCGTCGGTGTGAGTCCCAGTCTCGGGACGCCGGCTCAGGTGGTCGCCGGCAATCAGAACTGGCAGACGACTGTGGTGGGCGCCCTGCCGGACATCCAGCGCATCCGCGGGTACAGCGTCAAGTCCGGTGCCTTCTTCACCGACGCGGACGCCGCGTCCAACGCCACCGTCGCGGTGCTTGGCCAGACCGTAGCCAACAAGCTCTTTCCCGGCGCCAACCCGGTTGGACAGCAGATGCGCATCAACAGCGTGACCTTCACCGTGGTTGGAGTCCTCAACGCCATCGGCAGCAACGGCGAGCGGGATCAGGACGACACCGTGCTCGTGCCCGCCTCAACCTTGCTGCAGCGCCTGGCCGGGGGGCCAACGGGCATGCGGTTCACCTCAGGTGGCAACGCTCCGGCCGCTCCGCCCAACGGCGGCCCCCCACCCGACGCCGTCGTCGTTCAGGCGCAAGGGGCGCAGGCGCCGACCGGCGGCCAGGGCAGCGCGCCAGGGCAGGGTAGCCCAGCTTCACAGTCCGGGTCGCCACCGAGCGAAGCCTTGCTGCACAGTACCTTTCCGGGCGTCCAGGTTGAAGCTGACTCGACCGGGAACGTCCCCGGCGTGGAGGCGGCCATCACCAAGACGCTCGAGCAGATGCACCACATCGCGCCGGGCGGCAAGGACGACTTCACCGTTGGCGGCTTCTTTAGGGGCGCACAAGTGGCACGGCAGTCCATCTCGATCATCACCCTCGTGATGGGCATCGTCGCCGCCATCGCGCTGCTACTCGGCGGGTTCGGCATCGCAAACGTAATGCTGGCATCGGTAACCGAGCGCACTCGCGAGATCGGCGTGCGCATCGCCGTCGGCGCCCAGCCGCGTGACGTCCAGGCGCAGTTTCTCGTGGAGGCGACAACCTTGTCATTGCTCGGCGGCATCGGAGGAATCCTGCTAGGATTGGGGCTCTCGTCCGGCCTCCCTCACGTGCTGAAACGGCTCGCCGGCTTTCAGGCCCCGCCGTCGGCGGTCGCCGTCGTCGTTGCTGTCCTGGCGTCCCTATTGATTGGCGTCGCTTCCGGCTACTATCCTGCTCGCCGCGCCGCCCACGTCGATCCCATTCAGGCGCTCAGGCACACCTGAGTTGGCGCAGCCGCGGGACGATTGTTGTGTGTGCGTCAATGTGAGAACGCGCTTGCAGGGGCGCTGCTTGCTGCGCCCCTCCAGGTCTCCCTAGTCGATGCCATGCTGAGTGGTAGCCGGCCGAGTCGGCGTCGAGGCTTGAACAATGCGTAGGGTGTCGACGTCGGAAGAAGGAGTTCGATGCCCACCACCGTAGAAACGGCACAACGGCCGGACCTGCAGCGACACTCCCTCGCGTTGCCACCACTGCCAATCGGCGGCAGTACGTCATGGCGGGTCGCAACTGCGCAAAGCGTCCGCTCCGCTCTGGAGGCGCTCGCCGCGCACAAGTTCCGCTCGGCGATGACGATGATCGGCATCATCATCGGAATCTGTGGCGTCCTCATCATCAATGCCATCGGCCAGTCGCAAAATATGGCCATCGCGGCGCAGCTCGCCCAGCTCGGCTCCAACCTCGTGTCAATCTCACCGGGATTCGCCCAAACCGGTGGCGTCTCGGCAGGGGCCGGCAGCAGACCGACCTTGACAGCATCGGATGCCCTGGCCATCCGTGATCAGGTAGCCCACGTCCTGGCAATTAGTCCGCAAATAGGCGGCAGCGAGGAAGTGATCAACGGTCGCCTGAACTACGCCACATCGGTGCTTTCGGCCAACGCCGCGATCGAATCTATCCAGAGCTATGGCATACGGCTGGGCGCGTTTTTCACAGACGAAGACGACGCTCACGGGGTAGCCGTCGCCGTGTTGGGCCAGACCGTGGTCGACCACCTTTTTCCGGGGACCAGCCCCATCGGAGCCCAGGTGCGCATCCGCAATGCCGACTTCACCATCGTCGGCGTACTGCAAGCCAAGGGGCATAACGGGCAGAGCGATTTGGACGACGTCGTCATCGTCCCATTCCACACGGGGCAGCAACGCCTGTTCGGCTACGGCAACGTCGCCAGCATCCTGCTGCAAGTGGATCGGACCGACAACATCCCGGCGGTCGTCGCGGGAGCGACCAAGACGCTAGAACAGAGCCACCATGTGGCTCCGGGGCGTCCCGACGACTTCGTCGTTCGCAATTTCCAGCAGATCGTCGACTCGGCTAAGCAACAGGCGGCCGTCTTGACGACGGTGCTGACAGCGGTCGCTGGGGTGGCGCTGGCCATCGGCGGCTTTGGCATTATGAACATCATGTTGATTTCGATAACCGAACGCACCCAGGAAATTGGCGTGCGCATCGCCGTCGGCGCCCGACCGAGCGACGTGCTGCTTCAGTTCCTCATAGAAGCGCTCACCCTCTGCCTCGTCGGCGCGATGTGCGGCATCCTGGCCGGCTACGCTGTCGCAACACTGATTACGCACATGTCGTCGCTGCTGACGCGGTACCCGGCACTGCCGACCGCGGGCGCCGTCGGCGCAGCAGTCGGAGTAGCGATCCTGACAGGATTGGTCTTCGGCTTCTACCCAGCGCAGCGAGCCGCGCGGCTCGACCCAATCGTGGCGCTGCGATATGAGTGAACCTCTGTGTCTAGAGCGCCAGCAACGTCAGGCATGGGCTGGCGCTCTAGCCCTCCGGCACCAGCACCACCGGCCAACGCGTCCCTGGCAGCTCAAGCGCCTGAGACAACCGCGGAGCCACTGAAAACCTGTCCTCCTGCGCGGCGAAGACCAGATCGTCGCCAAGCCCGAGTGAGATCACAGCCTGTCCACTTGCCGACGTTCGGAACGCCTCCAAAGCACCGGGGAACGCCTGAGTCAAGGCGATCGCCGCTCGCGCCGCGTCCGTCAGCGTCGCGTCCGGCTCGAAGCGGGCCGCATGGGCAGCCAACCTTCCTGCCGTCCATGCGTCATCGAGCGCAAACCGGCCCTGCGGACGACCGGCGCACACGACCGTCAGGTTGCCCATTTCTCGCGCCGCTGCTATCGCGGCGGCAACCACCGCGCTTGCATTGACGAGGCAGCCGGCGAAAACCGCCGGAGCCCCGGCGACCGCGTGCAGCGCCACGGTTCCGTTCGTAGTGCAGAGCACCGCCGCCCGTCCGACGAAATCCAGCTCTGAAAACTCACTGGGGGAGTTGCCGAAGTCAAAGCCTTCCGGCCTGGCGCCGCCGCGCTCTCCGCAGAGGAGCAAGCCGTTTTCGCGGGCATATCGTTGACCGCTGTCGAGATTCCGGGCGACGTGAATCGCTGGGCACCGGCGATCGAACAGCGTTGCCATGGTCGTACTGGCCCGAATGACGTCGACGACGATACAGACGCTACGTGCGATCTGACTTGCGTCGCGAGGCAGAAATGCCACGTCGATCAACACGAGCCGCTCGCCGACCTAGCGCGGAGGATGCGGCGCACAAGTCGGCGACGTAGCTGCCGTACCATCGACTACGGCGACCCGTCCGGCCGCATACGCAATGGCGAGCGAAGCTCCGGATCGCCCTGGGCCATGAGTTCTGAGGCTGCATGGAAAGGCTGATAGCCGGGCGCGGTGGCGTCGATTGTGAAGTTGTGGTACACCGGCATCATGAGGTCGTAGCTGCCGGTAAAGTTGTAGGACTTGCCGTCCAGGAGGATGACGATCTTGGCCTTCGGGAGCGCCACGAACGTGTCGCGGTCAACGGCGTCGCCATACATGTGGATCTCTTCGCCCGGCCGCTGGATGGAATCAAAGATATCGCAGGCAGCCAGGCTAGGGACGATGGCCATGAGCACAAGCAACAGAAACGCGGTACGGCGCACGTTCACGTCCCTCACTCGCGCGGTCTAGACGCAGCACATGGCTGTCGTGTCGCTCACACACTTTCCCAACAGCATGCCATGCCGCAATGCAACATGTACGGTTCGACTGTCTCGCTGACGCGTCAGGAGGTCCGCATGACGCACGGTTCATTAATTCTGGATGGAGACACCGATGCCAGAGGATCCGGCGCCCGGCACGATGGCGGGCAGCAAACGACGACGGGACGCGACATCCTACGTCGTGATGCGCAAGCCCAAGGCGATGGTGGTCGGCAGGGCACACCAGGCCGATGCCGATGCCGAGGCGTACGCCCGCTTCATCGGCAGCTGGGGCAACTTCAGCGCCCACATCGGCGATCAATGGGAGCGCGTCGCTAGCGCGCGGGCGGGCGCCCTCGTCGGTAGCGACCGCGCCTCTGACGCTGGCCGATTCATCCTGCGGCACATCGAGGACCTGGACTCCAACGATGCCCTTCATCGTGAGGTCGAGCGCATCGGCGTCTCCTGTCCCGACGCTTTGTTCTGCGGACCCAATGAGTCGGGACAGGCCGTCGTGCAACCGGTGGACTACAAGGTGTCCCTCGACACCGCCAGCTTCGACCAAGTAGAAGCCGAGCGCATCCTCGATCTGGCATCGCGAGGCGGCGACAATACCGTCGCTGCGATCTGGCGCGCCGTGACCGCGACGGGCGCGCTGGTCGCGCCCGTCGCTGAGCCGCGCGCCTCGTTGCTGGCCTTCTTGCAGTCCGAGGCCATCACTCCCATTGGCGGCCTATTTGTAGCCCCCGACACTGCCTTCAATCGGGTGCACCTGCGCGGTCCAGAGAACCGGCGACGCCAGCGTCCGCTGCGACCTGACGACGTGCTGCTGCTCCAGTTCGCCCCTATTGAGCTACTGTCCGGCTTGCCTGGTTGGGAGGAAGCCCAGGAGCTGATGCGCCTCGACCACGTCCGCGCCGACCTGCCGGGGGACTTGGGAATGGCCGAACGCTATGCGCGCTTGGGCTCTGGAGCGAAAGGGGCTCTGCGAACGATCCGTAGCCCGTTGTTCGGTCCGGCGCCGATATTCGATGGGGCCGCGGAGCTGCGGATGAGGATCTCCGGACAGCAGACGTCTCTGGACGTGCTCCGCGCCCTCCAGGAAGGACGGGCTAGACGCCTGGACCTGCTGGCCCGCCGCGACAAGCTGATGCGTTTCCCGTTTCGAATGGCGACCCTGGCCGAGGCAATGGGACTAACGGGCGGCGAGGGCGAGGAACGCCAGCCCTGGCCGATGGACGTGCTCAGGAATGCGATGGACGATCTGCACGGGCGCCATCGACACCGCCTGGAGGAAACCGGCCTGGAGCTGTTGGCGAGCGGGCGCTCCGACGAGGAGGTCGTGACGCGCTTGGAGGCAGAGTGGCCGGCATTTAGGCGCGCCGCGGAAGCCGATATTGCACAGTGGGCGGCCGGAGGTCCCACCGACCATGAGTGACGCCAATGCCGAGCTCGGCTGGCAGCGGACCCTCACCCCCGGCCCCTCTCCCGCTCGGCGGGCGAGGGGAGCCGGGCCCTGCCGTCCGGGCCTCTCCCCCGCCTACGGGGGAGAGGTGGCGAAGCCGGAGTGAGGGTCCATTGCCGCCTTCGTCATCAGCGCAATAAACAGTCCGATAGTGCCTCCGCTACCTGCTCCTGACCTGAACCTCGTTCCCCTCAACCCTGACCTCGTAGGTCGCCAACGGACCAGCCTCGATCGCCGTGAGCTCCTGCCCGGCAGAGCCGTAATTCGCAGTCCAGTTGATGCCGCATTGGGGCGGCCGCACCAACTCGCCGGTGGACACTCGAAATTGGGCGCCGTGCAAGGGACAGGTCAACAAATCTTCCTCGAGCGCCCCTTCGTGGAGGTGCGCTCGCATGTGTGGACAGCGGTTGCCCAGCGCATAGACCTGCCCAGCCGCCGTGCGAGCCAGCAAGAAGGTGTGTCCGCCGAGGCTCGCCTTCTGCAACGCTCCCGGCGGCAGCGTGTCAAGGGTGGTCACCGTCCTGAAGCTTCCCCGCCCGAGTACGTCCGTGTAGGTCACCTCCGGCCTGACCCCAGGCGCGGCATAGCGAACCCGGGTGACCGAGCAACGCGCCGGGTCCGGCTTACGTACGGCGGCCACGTCGAGCTCTACGCCGGCCAGACCAAGCGTGAGTATCTTGATAGGGTCGCCGTGGCTCACGCAGACGACGGTCTCGCCGTGATGTTCCAGCGCCAAGTAGTCGAGGAACGTCTTCATGCGCTTCAAGATGTCGGCGATCGACTCGTCGGAGTCCAGACGGCGCATCTCGTAGACGGTCTTGTCGTGGGGTAGGTCGCGGTTGGCCGTGCCTTGCCACGACGTGCGAATCTCGGCCAGCGCTCGATTGGCTCGAATCGGCACGCCCGGGTGGCGCCGCGCGAGGATGCGGGCGGTTTGACGCGCTCGCAGCATCGGGCTGGTGTAGACGGCGCTGATTGGCTCCTCCGCCAGATACGCGGCGAGCCGTTCGGCGTGAAAGCGACCGTAATCGCTTATCCGGAACCGGGGCAGACGGCCGTACATGACCTCTTCGGGATTGAAGACGTCGGCGTGGCGGACGTAGAGCGCCGTCGTCACGAAAGCGGCGCTCAACTGGACGGCTGGCTCAACTGGGAGAAGCCATAGTTCAGCAGTGTCGCGCCATCTGCAAAGTGATCATTGCTGTCCAGTAAGGTCACCAGGACCGTGTGGCCGTTTCTCGTGGCGGCCGCGACGAGACAGTAGCCGGAATTGTCAGTCCAGCCAGGCTTGACGCCCCAGGCCCCCTGGTATGTCCAGAGAAGACTGTTCAGATTCGTCGGTCCAAACCAGCTGTGCGTCTTGGTCGACTCGATGATCTGTTGCTTCGTCCCCACGATCTGCCTGAAGAGTGGGTGTCGATTGAGCGCGTCGGCGGTGATGACCGCCAGGTCGTAGGCCGACGTGTAATGTTGCGGATCGTCGAAGCCCACCGGGTTCATGTAGTGGCTGTCGTGGAGACCAAGGGCCAGCACCTTCTGGTTCATGAGTCCGACGACGTGGTCCAGCCCGCCCAGACCCTCGGCAATGGCCCACCCGGCGTCGTTTCCGGAGTCGAGCAGCGCGCCGTACAGCAGCTCCTGCAAGGTCAAGGTCTCGCCAACCTGCACGCCCATGTGATCGGGCTCAACCTCCGTGGCATCTTTGGAAATGGTCATTGGCGTATCCGGTGAGGCAATATCCAGCGCGACATCGGTCAGCGTGATCTTGGTGGTGCTGGCCTGAGCCAGGTGCTCATGCTCGTTCTTCGCATACAAGATTCGCCGCGTGTCGTAATCGACGACGAGCGCCGCCTTGGCACTTATCGCCGGCTGAGCCTTGGTGGGGTGCGCTCGCAGCCACGCGTCGGAGTAGTAGGCGGGCCGGGCGGTGGCGGTGGCAGTTGGCCCGTTCGTCGGCGTTGGCGCCGGGGTGGGCACGCTCGTAACCGTGGGGATTGGCGTCGCGGTGACGTCCACCAGTGACACCACTGCCGGCGTCGGCGCATCGGTGGCGGTGGCCACGGCCGGCGGCGGTGCGCTGCGCACCGCCGCGAGCGCCGCGCGGGGCTGGACGACGCGAGTCCAAGCCACGAGTGCCAGGACGACAAGGACAAAGGTCACCATGAGTGGCCCGGCCGGCAACGGTCGTCGCCGTCGATGCACGGCCCGAACGCGAACCTTGATAGGCTTTGGCCTGGGTGGCGGCAGGATCGACTCCTCGAACGGCTGGACTGGTAGACCAGCCCGCCTCTTCCATCTTCTGACTCATTGGCATTGTAGAGAGTCACGTCCGGGCCATGGCAATTTCGGGGGACCTCGACCTCATTGAAGAACCCCCGGCGGCGCGCCGCCGCCCGCGCGGATGAAAAGCCCCTCTCCAGCTTGCTGGGGAGGGGTGGGGGAGGGGCATTGTCAGAGCAGTCGCGGCCCCGGCGCCCCACCACCAACGAGCTTCCCCAAATCCAAGCCGCATCGGCCTAGGGCAGCCGCTCCAGCAGACTCAGGCATTCCGTCACCACCCGCTGTTCGCACGTCGGGTCCGGCACGGACGGAAGGCCGAAATACTTGTGGGCGGTGTCGACCTCGTACCCTCCGAACTGATACTCACCGGCGGTCGGGATGTAGCCCACCACGCCATTGGTATAGCCAGAGAAGACGACCGGCTGACGGGGCGATTGGGTCTTCACCGTCAGCCCGGTTTGGCAGAATGGCTCGCAGGCCGCGCCAACAACCGTCACCGGACCGAGACTCATAGCCTGCAGGTCCACCTCGGCGATGGGATGGCGATCCCCGCGCTCGACCTGTTCACGCACCCTTTGGGCCGCGCGGGCGAGCATTCGGTAGCCATAGAGCGACAGTCCTCGGCTTGGCGGCGCCACCTCCGCACGTGCGAGCGCCTGCAGGGCCTCCTGCTCCTGCCGTTTTGCCTCGTCAAGTTCAGGGAGATCAGTAAGCGGCAACGTAAGAGATGTCGCCACCGCCGCCAACCGGTCTGGCTCATGCGTCTCGGCGCTCGCCCACAGGCGTAACGCCTCGCCCGCAAGTTGCAGTCCGGTGGCGCGCAAGCCGTCCGGGCCCCGTTTCGCCGGGTTGATGTCGGCGCAGGCCCCTTGTAGGAAAAGGAGAGGGAGGTCCAGCTCGGCCTCCACAACGCGACGGGCCACGCCAACGTAGTCGCCCGACCAGCCGTAGAAATCGCCGTCGAGGACAACGGGATGGCAGGCGGCGTTCGCCAATAGGGCGAGAGGCCGGCCATCACCGTCGTCAATCCGCAGCACCGAGACGCTGGGATCGGTCGGCCCCGGCGGACGGCGGCCCTGGTCGGCCGCGGCAGTGGATCGACGATCTCGGCGATTCACCCCAAGCAACGTTTGACCTTGGGCGAAACCCAGCCGCGCCGGCCTGACCGCCCAGCGGCTCTTCGCGGCCGCGGTGGACGCCAACCCAGCCAGCATCGCGATGAGCGACTCACCGTAGGCGCGGTCCTCCTCGCCCTCACCGTCCCAATTGCTGAAGCTGGGTCCACAGTGGGTGTGACTGCTACAGATGGCGACGTGCTCGGCAGTGGTCCCTACGGCCGACGCGATGGCCTGGCGAGCGCGTCTGGCCCAGGCGATAGTCGGTATGCAGAGGTCGACCGTCACGAGCACGACGCGCTGGTCGCTATCAGCCTTCGTAAGCACCGCGGCCACCGCCGCGAGCTCATCCAGAACATGATCGGCCCCATGCGTCCGGGCGCCGTACCCGCTCATCCACAGGCCGAGCGGCGGCGTCATCGCCGCCTGTGCCACACCGACGGTTAGACTCACGAGCAATCTCCCTTCCTGAACGGCCCGCGCTCCCCGGTCACACCGCCTCCGTGGCGTTATCTTGTCACTCGGCCCGCCGTTTGTCACGCGGATTCTGCTCTATCCTTGTTCCAACCGTTCCCACTTGATCGAACGCTCCGTTGATGCTAGCCTGACGGTGGCATGGTGTAAGGAATGAGGAACAGCTAACGGTGCGAGATTTTCAATACATCGCCGCGCGAAGCCTCGATCAGGCGGTGACGCAACTGGCCAATGCGGGCGCCGATGGTCGAGTGCTCGCCGGAGGCACGGACGTTATCGTCCAGATGCGTGAAGGGCGACGCCACGTCGAGGTACTAGTGGACGTCAAGGGATTGCCGGAAACAAATCAGCTCTCCTACGACAAGACAACCGGACTCCGGCTTGGGGCGGCCTTGCCCTGCTACCGAATCTACGAGAACAAGGACGTGGCCACGGTCTATCCGTCGCTGGTAGATTCGGCGTCGCTGATTGGCAGCACCGGCATTCAGGGACGCGCCACCCTGGGAGGCAACCTGTGCAACTCGTCACCCGCGGCGGACAGCATCCCAACGTTGATCGCTCTTGGGGCCACCTGCCACATCGCCGGGCCAAACGGGGAGCGCGACGTGCCAGTGGAAAAGTTCTGCGTGGCGCCCGGCAGCAACGTGCTGGAGGCGGGTGAGCTGTTGGTTTGGTTCGATTTCCCGGCGCCGAAGGCGAACAGCGGCGCCCGTTTCCTGCGCTTTATCCCCCGCAACGAGATGGACATTGCCGTCGTGAACGCGGCAGTGCAGGTGGAGCTGGATGAGAGCGGCACGACCATCCGGCGCGGCCGGGTGGCGGTTGGCGCCGTTGCGCCTACGCCGCTCATGTTGGAAGATGCCGCCAGCGTTGTGGAAGGCAAGCCGGCCACGATGGAAACCTTCTCAGAGGCTGCGGTGCTGGCCCGCGCCGCGGCGCGGCCGATTTCGGACACCCGAGGCACCGCCGCTCAGCGGAAGCATCTTGTCGAAGTGATGGTACGACGCGCCTTCGAAGGGGCCGTCTCCCGGGCACGAGGCCAGGGGTTGGGGATTGGGGGTTAGGGATTAGGGTATAGGGGACCGCCTCACGGCCATCGTCGACGTCGGCGCTCGTTGAAAGCGACCAGATGGTCCTTGCGAGTGCCAACCCCTAACCCCTATCC
>Ga0102924_1002067_pt1 | contig 22358 bp, 16 predicted proteins | sample PaiPotPPM11metaG_FD_80116 | JGI IMG/M metagenome (GOLD analysis project Ga0102924, IMG submission 80116) | Iron sulfur acid spring bacterial and archeal communities from Banff, Canada, to study Microbial Dark Matter (Phase II) - Paint Pots PPM... ...
GCCGCGTATCTCGTACGACCTGACGGCTATGTGGCTTTCGCTGATCCCGAGGGCAGCGCCACGGCAGTGGCTTCGTATCTCGACGCGCGTAAGCTCTCGCCGCGCGAGGCAGCAGCTATGCAGCCGAGCTAATGATGCCCGAACAGGCTCTTGATTTTGCTCACCGCCGCGCCAGGCAAGTTGACCGGACGCTTACCGGTGGCGGGCTGCCCGGGTTGTGAGCCCGACAATAGGTTGCCGTTCGCCGCATCAACGTAGTACGCCTGATACGTCGCGCTCGCCGGAATGATGGTCCATGTCGCCTGTCCCGCGGGGGCGCCGGATCCCGACGCGCTAAGTGTCGCGCGCTTGAGCGGGGCCGACATTCCGCCCGCCACACGCGCCACTTTCACAGCTGTCGGCAGCTCGACGAATGTGCCGGGAAGTGGATGCACAGCGGTGGTCGATCCAGGGATACTCTTTCGATAGAGGCTGCCCCCCTGCGTGCCCGCCCACGCCAGACGAGTCTTGGAGCCCGGCGACGTGAAGGTGAATTCAACGCGGTAGGGTCCGGGTCCACCAGGCAGCGGCTCGGATTGGATCTGCGTGAGCACTGCATCTTTTTGCCACTTTTTTGCGCTGTCCAGCACGATCGGCGAGAACTGTTCCAGCTCCGTCGGCAATTGCGCGTCGCTGTTCGAGATCTCCGCCTGGGCAGATGCTACGGCCGGCGCTTGAGCCGACGCGCCAGGAGCGTGCGACGAGAGCGCGGCGCGGATAACCAACCCGGCCACCAGCGCTGCGGCCACCGAGGCACCAGCCCATTTCCCCCACGGCGGCAGCGTAAGCCCGCGAAGACTGCCGGGACCACCAGGCCCAGCGTCGCGCCCTAGCACCTCGATCAATCGCGCAACGTCGTCCTTCCATCTGAGGTCGCTCAGCTCGAATGCGTTGCGACGAGTGAGACTTCTGAGATCCTCTGGCAACGACTCCGGGCTCGGCATCGTCGCTCCGTGCACCAGCACCGGGATGATTCTCAGCCCTTCTCGCTTGAGTCCGGCCGCGACTTCCATGCGAACGAAATCACCGGCATCGTCGATTCGACGCGCCCCACCGTCCCCGGGCCCCACCCACCGCTTCCCCATCACCACTAGCAGCACGGAGCATCGCGTCACGGCATCGTCCAGCACTTGGACGAAGTCCTGCCCGACGCCAATGTGGTCGATGTCGAAGAACAACCGCTGCGATCCGAATCGGGCGATGAGAGCGTCGTACAGGCGCCCGACGTGGCCCCCGCTGTCATCTCGGCGGTAGCTGATGAAGAACATCGGCGGCGGCGTGACTGGCGGCATGGCTCCTCAGCTCAACCGAGCGACGGGCCCTTGAGACGGACGAACACGCGCCAGTTGAGCACCTCCTCTCCCATCACTTCCGCGGCGGCTTCCGCCATGTCGCCGAGTTCCTCGATGCCCTGCGGCGTGGCACCTGTCGCGCTTACCGTACTGAGTGGACGAAGCTCCTCAGCCATCCGCTTCGAGCGACGGGCAAGATTGGAGAAGTCGCCCAGCCCCAAAAAGCCGTGCACCGCGGCGGCGGCCGCTGGCAGAAGGATCGCCGCCGCGGCCGCGGCCTCGAGCACCCAGTGACGCGAGGTCGTATTAATCACCAGGCGCACCGTGGCCAGAACAAGCGCAGCCCAGAATAACGCCAGCGCAATGCCGTGAAGCCTTCGCTGCACAGTTTGGAATCTCTTTACGGTCCGGTTGTGGTAGGCCCATTGCGGGGCTATGAATCGCTCGATCAACATCGCTCGGCATTCCGTGAGTCGTTCCGGTGTGAAGACGCACGGGAACAGTCCCGCTTCACGAGCCACCGCGCGCGCGTACCACCCGATCCAAGCAAACTGTGGAGCCTCGCTCGCGCTCTCACCCCGAATTCGTAAGGCGCGGAGCGGCCGCCCCAGCGGCCAGAGAAACGCGAGCTGCCTGAGCTGCTCGGCAAGGGATCTATAGTCGATCCAGCGATCGTGATACTTCGCCGCGACGGCTCGCCGATATAGCAGGAAGACGAGCCAGGCGGCAACGACGGGCGCGATTAGGACAGCTTGGTTGCCAATGTGCGCCGCCAGCAGCGCCGCTAGCAGCGCAAGGACAAACGGAGCGGTGGACGTGTCTCGGTGCAGTGTCCCAAACCGGTTGGCGAGACCGTCGGCCCAAACGTAGTAGTCGCCCAGCGTGCGATTGATGGGATGCGCGATCGCGGGATCTACGGGTATCGGGCGGTTCCACAGCGCGTGCCACTCTGCGCGCGCTCGTGCTATCGATGGCCCGAGCGTAACCACTCGAGGCGTGACCGGCCGCTCCCACGCAACCAGCTTGACGGTGCTTGCGAATAAGCCTCCCACTCCCCTGGCGGGTCGAGTACGCAGATACTGCCGCAGCCGGTCGCGGCCATGGTCATCGGGGTTGGGGTCTGGCGGCGTCAACGCCGCGCGTACCGCGGCCGCGATTCCAGGTTCGCCTGTGGAGTCGCCATGCCGGCCGCGCGAGGCTTGAGGAGATCGAGGATCGACTACCACCATCGGGATCTGCCACGCGCGGGCCTGCGCGATCACATCGGCCGTCCGATCTCTGCTCGAGTGCGACGTGCCGTCCCAGACGGCGACGAGAATATCCGAATGACGCAGCACGCACCGGCCCGCTGCGGCGCGCGCGGCGCAGTCCACGACCACGGAGGGCCGTCCATCGATTACCTGCACCGACTCAGCGCGGCGAATGAGCCGGTCGAACGTGGTCACGGGATCCACCGTGCTCGGCGCCGCGGGGCGCTCGAATGTAGTTGCGTATTGCTCGGCTTCTGACGGCAAAGGTGCGTGCAGGACGTATCCCAGCTCCATTGCCTCCTCGACCGCGACCTGTTCCGCGCCGTCGTCGAGGGAGGAGACGACAAGCAATCGCAGGGGGCCGTGGTACACGTCAGCGCATTCCGTCACCGCCTGCTCAGCAAGGCGCCGCACCTCTTCCAGCGCTGCACGTACGTGAATGCGCACGCACGCTAAGTCCACGTCGGACTGGAGCAGCCGAGTCAATCGGTGCCCAAGTACGCCGACGCGCAGCACGGCCCGGGGACGAGGCGGAGTGTGGGCAGCTGACATGAGATGCGTGAGACCGGGATACGCCGGAGCGGACTAATCTGCTATACCGGCCCGCGGACGCACCACTGCGACCCCCTCCCGCGCTCGCGGGAGGAGGCCCTTATGGACTGATCTGTGTCTCTAGCGTTTCCGCGTCGCGGCCGGCCGACTTGGCGGCCGCGGTGGCGGCAGGGTTTTGGCGCCCGTCACTCGTGCGGTCGTATACCGCTGTTGGAGGTCCGCGTGCTCCGTCTCCTGGCGCGCCGCCAAGGCCTGCGGCGCCTCGCCTTTTGGAGGGCTCGCGAACTCCTGCACGTGGCGCGTTTCCATGGTGGACAGTTGCGCGTGGTACGCTTGATCAAGCGGGCTCGCCGTCGTCGTCTTGGTGGGCGGATGCGGCACAGATGTGACGAACCCGGTGGCCGGGTGCGCCGACGGTTGCGGTACGATGGGTGTTGAAGCCCGTACCGCGGTCGCTGGCGGCCGAGGCGGCGTGCCATTGGTCGGCGGATGCGCGGGTCCCCCCGGCGAAGACGCCGGCGTAAGAGCCTTGCCCCCAGGCGTGAGCGTGCGCGCGGTGCGGATTGGCATCGGGCTGGTAGTCAGCACCGCCGGGTGCGGGGCGTGGTTGGCCAGCACCGGGCGCGATGCCAAGATCCCCGGCGGCCTCGGCGCTGGCTTGCTTGCGACGGCCGCACCAATGGTGCTGGCGTGCGTGGGCTGGAGATTTGGGGCCCTACCGAGCAGCGGCGCTTTGGTGAACTCAGCCGGCGGCACGCGCACAGCCGCGCGCTGAACCGGGTTGCCAGCCACGAATTCATTGCGCGGGACCGCGACTACTGCACCCGGCACGGCTCGGTTGCGGTAGTTGATGTTCGTGACGTTTGTCACGTTGGTAATGTTCGTCACGTTGGTGACGTTCGTGAAGTTTACTTGGCGGACATAGGTGATGCTTGCCCTGTACCGCGGGTAGTAGACCTCGCCCGGCGCTAGTGGGAACCACCCGATGCCGCCGGCCGGACCGAATCCCACCGACGCCCCCCAGCCGTTGCCGCCGACGAACGCGACGAGGCCTGGCGCGAATACAGGATGCACGAACTCTCGCCCGGGACACCATCCCCAGGCGCCGCTAATGTACGCCCATCGCCCATAATGAAACGGCGCGAAGCCCCACGGTGCGTCGTCCACCCATGTCCATCCCCATGGATCAACCCACACCCAGTGGCCAAAGTGGTAAGGCGCCCAGCCGACGACGACTGCTGGTGGATACCATACGGGCCCGTAGTCCGCGTCTGTGTCCCACCGCCCTTGCTCGTACACATCCGCGGCGCCCGGCATATCAGGCGGCACATACTTGGCAGACGCCAATGCACGATCGCGCTGTGCGTCACGATCCGCCGCCCACTGATCTAGTCCGTCCGGCGACGGCGCGGACGCCACCTGATACGTCGGCGCGCTGTCGCCCTCAACCGTCCCGGCCTGCCCTGCCTGTACTGAGAAGGATGACCCCGCAGCCGTGACCTCCGCAGATCCCGAGCGCACTGTGATGGTGGTCGTCGCCCCGTCGGGGGAGACGTCAATGCGATACGATCCGCTCGCTCCGAATGCAATCGCGGCGTTGGGCGCATCGACTTCGTCGTTCTCGCCTTCGTCAACCGTGCGGACGCGAAAGTTCACTGCACCCTGAGGGATGCGGACTTGAATGGCGTGATCGTCGAGATGCACGAAATCCAGCTCAGTTTGACTGCCGATCCAGACGGCCGCGGTGCCGATTTCCACTTCGGCACGGGCGTTCGTGTCAGCCCAGACCCTGTCGCCCGTGGTGATTACGCGGTTGGGCTCAGCGGCCGCCCACGTTGTGTCGCTTGCGGGACGGAATGACACCGCCCCCTCGTTCGCGCTGAGCCGCCCAACGCGACCAGGTGGATCCGCCTGCGACGACGACGGCGGCTGCGCAACGCTTTGCAGCGTCGTAGAGCTGCCCGGGATCGGCACCGCAGTCGGTGCGGCGCTCAAACCCACTACGCCTGCCACGACACTTGTCATCCATCGGCTCATCATTTCGACTGTCATCGCTTCTCCGTGTACGGTGCCATCGATTTATACACCGCCCCTTTCATTCCGTTACGTCGGTCGGCCCGCCACTCTCGCGGCAGCCGCATGCGCGGGACGCTGCGTGCAACCAGTCTCGTAAATGGTCATCGCAACGTGTACAAGTACGCCGCCATGTCACGCGCTTGCGCGTCAGTCACTCCTAGATCGGGCATCGCGGTGCCCCGCTCGATCGATTCGGGCGAGCGTATCCACTTGATTAGAGATTCTGCGGAATTCGGTACTTCGCCGGCTATGTAGCTGCGACTGGCAAACCGCTCTAGTGGGGGCGCCACGACACCGTACGCGTCGTGCACGCCGGGAATCGTGTGGCACGAGCCACACCCGAATCCGGCGATTGCCACCCGTCCGCGCTCCGGATCGCCGCCTGGCACGCCACGCGGCGGTTCCCGCTGCTGACAAGCAGCGACAGATGCGACTAGCACGGCCGTGCCTCCCGCCCGCCAGATCCAGTCTGTCACAGTCGGGGTGTCAAGAACAGGGACGTAAAAACGAACAGCCACACCACATCGACGAAATGCCAATAGATAGCGGCCGTCGACACCGCGAGGTGTCGTTCCGCGGTGAAGTGCCCAAGCGATGCGCGGAGCAGGATGTACGCAAGAATGATGAGCCCTACGATCACGTGGGCGCCGTGAAAGCCTGTGATGGTGAAGAACAGAGACCCATAAGCGTCTGTGGCCGGACCGAACGGTTTCTGCGACCACTCAAGTCCCTGGACCGCGGCGAATACCGCCCCCAGCACTATGGTTATCACCAGACCTATCCGGAGACGTGCAGACCGCCCAGCGCGGATGCCCGATTCTGCCCACCACATCGTGGCACTGCTTGCCAAGAGAAGAGCCGTGTTCGGCAGGGCGAGCTTGAGGTCCGGCGGTCCCTCGGGCGGCCACACGCTGGAATGCGTCGCCATGTAGAAGTAGCTGTACAGCAGAAAGAAAAAGAGCGCGGCCTCCGTCGCTACGAGACATATCATTCCCCACCACGCGGGCGGACGGCGTCCGACAGGCCCTTCGTGAATGGTGCGAGGCACATTGACGTCGTACGCGGCAATCCCGCTAGCCATGGTCATCCGCTCCTCACGCGCTCGCCGGCTCGCGGCCCGGCCAGAGCCATCCCCCAATCGTCACGATCAGCCACACCGCTGAGATGCCAAGCCACTCCCACCTCGCGCCCACCAGCGCGTATCCGGCAAGCAGCATTCCGATAGCCGTGAGTAGCGGCCAGGCGGTGTCTTCGGGCATGTGCAGCACGGAGGTCGGCTCCGCGCGCAGCGGCGTTGTACCCATGGCTTCGCGACCTTCATCAAGCACTGGCCCCGCGCTGATTTCGCTCTGGCGAGCACTGTCCAGTCGGCGCTCCCATAGCGGATCGCGGCTCCGGACCGTCGGGATGACCGCGAAGTTGTACACCGGCGGCGGCGACGTGGTGGACCACTCGAGCGTGTTCGCGTCCCACGGATTGTTCCCGGCGAGCGGGCCGCCGCGAAGACTCCGAGCCAAGTTTATCACGAACAGCAGCACGCCAACGGCGAATATGTAGGTGCCGATGGTCGAGATGAGGTTCACCGTGTCCCAGCCGGCGCCAGCTGGATATGTGTAGATCCGCCTCGGCATTCCGAGCAGCCCGGCGATGTGCATCGGAAAGAACGCGACGTTGAAGCCGATGAACATCGTCCAGAAATTCCACGACCCCAGCCGCTCATCGAGCATGCGCCCGGTGATCTTCGGCAGCCAGTAGTACATCGCGCCGATGACCGGGAACAGATTGATCCCAATGAGCACGTAGTGTAGGTGGGCGACCACGAAATACGTATCAGTGACCTGCCAATCGAACGGTGCAGCGGCCGTCACTACGCCCGACACGCCGCCGATTACGAACAGCACCAGAAAACCGAGCACGAACAGCATGGGCGTTCGGATCACGGGGCGGCCTAGCCAAAGCGTGACCACCCAGGCAGAGATTGCGATAGCGCTCGGGATGGAGATGAGCATGCTGGCACCGCTGAAGAACGTCAGCCCACCCATCGATGCGCCCATCGCGAACATGTGGTGCAGCCACACGCTGAAGCCGATTGCGCCGGTGGCGATCGTCGCGGCAACCACCCACCTGTAGCCCGCAAGCGGCCGGCGACTGAACACCGGCAGCATGGTCGATACCATGCCCATCGCGGGCAGCACGACGATGTACACCCATGGATGGCCGAACATCCAGAAGAGATGCTCCCACAGCACGGGCCGGCCGCCAGCCGTGGGATCGAAAAAGTGCATCCCTAGGCGATGCTCGAAGTACAGGAATACGCACGCAACCGTCAAAGCGGGCAGCGCGAATAGAATTGCGACCGAGGCGGTCAGCGTGCCCCAGATGAGTATGGGGATCCGGTCTACCGTCATACCCGGCGCCCGCAGTCTGATAGCCGTGACGACGAAGTTGACCGCGCCCGCCGTGGTCGAGACGGTGAGCAAGATCAACCCGAGCGCGTAGAACTGGATATTGAGACCCGCGTCGTATCTTGGGCCCGTGAGGGGCGTGTAGGACACCCACGCTCCATCTGGCACCTGTCCTACGAGCACGCTCGAATAGAGGAACAGGCCGGAGAACAAAAAAGCCCAGTAGCTGAATGCATTGAGCCGAGGGAACGCCATATCGCGGGAGCCAAGCAGCAGCGGCCAGAGATAATTGCTGAAACCTGACAGAATGGGCGAGGCGTACCAGAAAATCATGGTGACGCCGTGCATGGTGAAAAGCTGGTTGTATGTCTCTGGTGAGAGCAGGTGCATGTCGGCGCCCGCGAGCTGCCAGCGCATCACAGCGGCTTCCGCACCACCCAGCACGAGGAAAACCATCGCGGTCACCAGGTATCGCTTGCCCACGATCTTGTGGTCGACCGTGGTGAGCTGCCCCACGAGGTCGTGCGGCGTCTCCCAAATCCGTGTGAGCCGATCCGCGGCGGTGGCCAAGATGCCCTCGGTCAGTTCAGCGTTCTCAGGTACGCTACGACAGCGTGCAGCGTTCTCGGATCCAGATCCATGCGCGGCATGAGTGTGCCGGGCTTGAGGCTGGGGGCATTGGTGATCCATGCGGATAGGTCGCCGGTCCCGTTGCGAAGCTCCCCCGCTGCAATGGTGCCGCGCCCTGCGAGATGCGTGAGATCGGGCCCCGCTCGCCCAGCCGCTTCGGTCCCCCGTATGGTGTGACAGAACGCGCACGGCGCGTTGGTAAACGCCGTCTGGCCGGCCTGCACAAGGGAATCGGTTGGCGCGTGCGCCGGCTCGCGTTGTCGATCTAGCCAGCTGGCGAAGTCGCTCGGCGAGTCCGCGATCACGAAGATCGCCATGTGCGCGTGCTGCATGCCGCAGTACTTGGCACATTGCCCGTAGTACGTCCCGGGCTGGTCTGCTTCGATCCAGAACGAGTTGGTCTCGCCCGGGATCACGTCCACTTTTCCTTGCAGCCGCGGCACCCAGAAGCTGTGCACGACGTCTGCGCTCTGAAGCTCGAGCCGTACCGTTTGGCCAACTGGAATGTGAAACTCATTCGCGGTCCGCACGGAGCGGCCGGGGTTGGCGTCCGTGTACTCGATCTCCCACCACCACTGATGCGCAGTGACCGACACTGTGAGCGCGGGGGTTCTCGGCGGCGTCACGGTGGCGTGGAGCGTAACGACAGTGCCGATGTACGCGGCTATCAGGACGAGGATGCTGAGCCCGACGCCAATCGAGATCGGCATGACTCCGTCCTCGCGATCAGGCGAGCCCGCCAGCGGTGCGTCCGCGAGCGACACTCGCCGCCGACGAAGCGGGATGATGATCGCAACGGTGACGATCAGCACTACGGCGCTCGCTACGCCTAGCAGCAGCCAACCCAGGAGAGCGAGTCGGTGCGCCGCTTCGCCGGCGGGACTCAGCACGGCTTACGTCCGTGGCGGCGGGACCGACACGCGGTCAGGCTCCTGCGGCGTGCCGAGGGTGCGGATGTACGCAATGAGCTTCCAGATCTGGTCGTCGGTGAGCTTCCCCCCCCACGTGGGCATCCCAGCCGGACGCCCCTCGACGATCGTCGCGAACAATTGGGTGTCACTGTTCCCGTACTTTCGCGACGAGCTGTCGCGGAGCGTCGGCCCCATGCCGCCTCCTGCCCTGCCGCCATGACAGCCCGAGCAGTTGTACCACACGAACAGCTGTCGGCCCTGCGCAGCGGCGGCAGCATTGCCCGTGTAGGGATTGCTCAGAGTCCCATACACGACCGAGGGGTGTATGCCGGGCGAAACCCCCGCGATCTGGCTGGATGTGTGCACAAGGCCGATCGCCGGCGCTCCTGCCGCTGATACCTGGGGCTCCTGGCCGCACGCCGTAAGGACCAGGAGTACCGCCGCTGCTCCGACTGACGCGGGAGCGTGTTCACGAAGCAGCGTTCGCGTTATCCGCATTGTGCTCTCGCATTGTGTACGAGCGGAACACCGTACGCGCGAAGAATTCTCTGAATCGCCGTGTGCCGCTCGGTGAGCACGCGCTGGACTTCGCCGCGCAGCGCCACGTCGTCACGCCGCACACCCACCGCGATGGCGTAGGTGAACGGAACACCCGCATCGGGTGACTCGCTCACGGGCACGAGGTCGAGCGACACCCGCGCACGCCGGCGGTAGTATCCAGCGGGAGGCCCCCACGCGATGGCCACGTCAACGTCGCCGCGGGCTACGGCGTCGATCAGCTTGGCCCACGGACCGTCTGTCGCGTCGCTCGCGAAGAGCGTGTACCCCACGACGTGTTGCACTAGGCCTCGTCGGGCGAGGGCCACCGCGGGTGGCAGGCTGTTGTAGTCTTGGCCGATGACCGGCACGCCAATCTTGAGATTTCGTAGCCTTGGGTCATCGAACGACCGAATGCCCTGCCGCCGAGCGCGGCGCTCGACAAACATGTAGCTGGAGCAGTAGTAGGGCTCCGTCGTCAGCACTCGATCGGCGCCGGCCGTAATCCCAATCACGGTGTCGCAGCGTCCCGCGCTTAGGGTATGCCGAAGAAACCCTTGCTGCTCGGGCCACCATGTGTACGCCACCGTGGCGCCCAAACCGCGGGCGATGACAGTCGCGATGCGATTCTCGAACCCCTGACCCTGTCGGTTGGAGTACGGCAGGTTATCCGGATCGGCGCAAACGCGGAGCACGCGTCCCTGAGATACGACTCCGCCAGCCTCTCTGGCGCGCCCGTATGCCGAGCCACCAAGCGACAACAAACAGACCGCGGCGGCCGTACTAGTCGTGCGTAACATGTCTAAAGGCCGAAGACGTACACCGTCCCGCCAGGGGCAGTGTACTGCGGAAGATCCGGGGCTGCCCCAACAGCGCCGAGCGCGGCGGTAGGATCATCGGTCGACAATCCGAGAGCGACCGCGCCAAGCCAGCCACCAATTCCGGCATACACGGCGACGTATTGCTTCTGGTCTGGCCCGGCGAACGTCATCGCGTTCCCGATGATCCCGGAGCCCGTCTTAAACTGCCATAGCACTTTCCCGGTGTGCGCGTCGGCGGCCTTGAACCACCCGTCCACCGTTCCGTAGAACACTACGTCGCCCGCGGTAACGAGCGCTCCGCTCCAAACTGGGAAACGCTCGGTGATCCCCCAAACTTTCTTGCCGGTCGCGGCGTCCCAGGCGATGAACTCGCCACGCTTGTCCATGCCGCCGGGGCCCGCGTACATACGGACGTCCGCTCCAAGATAGGGAGTGCCGGCGATGTAATTCGCCAACAAGCCCTGATAGTCCATGCAAAGGTTGGTGGTCGGAGTGTAGAACAACTGGGTGCGTGGTGAGAACGCAGCAGGCTGCTGGTCACGCGCGCCGGTCGAGGACGGACAGATATTCTGAGTGTTGATGCCTTGATGGGTTTCCTTAGCCGGTACACGCGCAGGCCGGCCAGTGACTGAATCGACCCCGGTTGCCCAGTTGATGGATTGATAGGGTCTCGCTACGAGCACCTGTCCAGTGCGGCGGTCCAACGTGTACGCAAAGCCGTTCCGATCGAAATGGACAAGCACTTTTCGCTGCTGGCCATTTACCGCGATATCCACTGGGATGTTCTCGTTGACCGCGTCGTAGTCCCATTCGTCGTGCGGTGTCACCTGGTAGGCCCACTTGGCCTGGCCGGTCGCGGGGTCGCGGGCGAACAGCGTGGCTGCCCACAGGTTCTCGCCTGGCCGCATGTCCGGATTCCACACGCCGGGATTGGCGGTGCCGTAGTAGATGAGGTTCAGCTCGGGGTCGTACGTGACCCACCCCCAAACCGTGCCGCCACCCAACTTCCACTGCTCCGCGGGCCAGGTTTTCACGCCGAGGTCGGCGTCACGCAACTGCGAATAGAACGGCTTGAAATCCGACCCGATCAGAACGTCGTGATCAGGGCCCGTGCTGTACGCGCGCCATTTTACCGCGCCAGTCGCGAGATCCAATCCTGCGATCCAACCGCGCACGCCAAGCTCGGCGCCACTGTTGCCCACAAGCACTGTCCCGCCGACGATGAGAGGTGCCATGGTAATCGTCGCGCCTTTGCCGATGTCGTCGAGCTTCGTATCCCACAGAACGCGCCCAGTAGCCGCATCGAGAGCCACCGTGTGGTCGTCCAAGCGATTGAATACGATTCGGCCGTCGGCGTAGGATGCCCCGCGGTTTACGACGTCGCAGCAGGCTTCTCCCTGGGCTGCGGCTGCGGTGGGAGGCTTGTAAATCCATTTGGCTGGCGCATGTGGATTCGTCAGATCCAGCGCAAAAACATTGTTAGGCCAAGGGGTGACGATGTACATCGTGTTTTTGACTACGAGCGGCTGCCCCTCGAACCCGCGCGCGGTGCCGCTCGCGAATGTCCAAGCCACCTTTAGGTTCCCGACGTTCGTCGCGTTGATCTGATCTAGGGGGCTGTACCGCGTGCCCTGTGGGTCTCGACCAGGCAGCGGCCATTCACCAGCTGGCTGCCCAGCGGCGCCTCGGTCCGTTGCGAGTTTTGCTTCGCTGGCAGGCGGCGAAGTCTGCTGAGCTGCTTGCGCCTCGTCGCTGTGCTCTGCCCTACATGCCCAAACCGCGACGGCGCCCGTTGCCGCCAACGCGGCCGCCGTCGCGAGCGGCCAACCAAGTGTGCCCATGAACGGCCTCGTCGTAATGGCACTCACTGCAATCAGTTACCGTCGGGAAGTCCTCACTCGGCGGCTCTGCTGTGGGCATTTCCCGTTCCGCCACCGACAGCCCGTATCGATTTGCCGCGCAACGGCGCTGCCAAGACGTAGTGCCTCAAATACCTTTGCCCTTTGGGAATCGATACCAAATGGATACGAGTCACGTGTCGGACCTTTCGGCCAGCGAGCTTCCTGAAGTTCGGATCGTGCCGGCCACGCGAGCGGACTTGCCAGCCGTGCTGACATTTGTGCGCGAGCTTGCCGCGTACGAGCGATCGCCCGCCGAGGTCGTGGCAACCGAGGCCGATTTCGATGCCGCGTTATTCGGTCAGCGCCCGGTGGCCGAAGCGATCATCGCGTGGATTGGCCATGAACGCGTCGGGTTCGCGTTGTTCTTTCACAATTTCTCAACGTGGACGGGACGTCGAGGTTTGTACCTCGAGGATCTGTACGTGCGCGCGAGCGCGCGAGGGCACGGGGTTGGTCGCGCGTTGCTCGCCGCGCTCGCGCGCACCGCCGTCGAGCGCGGGTGCCCACGTCTGGAATGGGTCGCGCTTGACTGGAATGCGCCGGCAATCGCCTTTTACAGCGCGATCGGCGCCCGTCGGCTCGAAGACTGGGAGACGTTCCGTCTCGAGGGGGATGCGGTCCGCAAGTTGGCAACCCCCTAGCCGACACACAATCACCCCACATTTGACTTGACCGACCTGAGTCGGTGATTCTACAGGTTCGCCGACAAAGGGATTTCCGATCGCCGGGAACCCTATTCCGCGCGCGCGATTGATCCTAGGGTCTTCGGTTCGGGGGCAAGAGTTGTGCAATCCGTGAATCCGCGTAGAGAAGCTTTACTGGCGTCTCTGCTGATGGTCAGTCTGGGCTGTCATAAGGCTCAAGACCCCAACATGCAGTTTCCGCCGACGCAGGTCACTGTCGCCACTGTGACCGCGACAACGATCCCGGCCCGGTTTCGATATCAGGGCGTCGCGACCGCATCGAAGCACGTTCCGGTCCGCGCGAACGTAACGGGCGTGATCGTCGAGCGGCCTTTCACCGAAGGGACCGACGTGCAGAAGGGCGCGCTCCTCTTCCAGATCGACACGACGCTGTACGTGGCCGCTTTGCAGAATGCGTCGGGCACGCTCGCCGACTCGAAGGCCAAGCTCGATAATGCCGAACGGAACCTGGCGCGTCTCAAGGGGCTGATCGCCGAGCACGCGATCGCGCAAAAGGACTACGACGACGCCGAACAGGCGTACAAGCAGGCGCAAGCCGATGTGGCCGCAAACCAGGGGTTGGTGGACCAGGCTCGGAAGAACTACAACGACACAAGAGTCCGCGCCGAAGTCGCCGGACGTGTTGGCTTGGCCTATCTCGTGTTAGGCGCGCGAGTTACTGGACCCGGCGACACGTTGACGTCGCTCGATCAGATCGACCCGATCTACGTGACGTTCAACCCGCCGCAAGAAGACGTGTTGGCCTGGCGGCGGGCCATCGTCGAGAAGCGCCTCGTGTTCCCCTCAGGCAAGCTGCGCGTGCGCGCGATTCTCGCGGACGGCACGGTCGACCCGCAAGACGGAACACTCAACTTCGCCGATGTTCAGATCGGACCCCTGACGGGCACGCAGACTCTTCGCGCCACGTTTCCCAACGCCAGCCACGTGCTGCTACCGGGCCAGTTTCTCAAAGTCGAGCTCCTCGACTTGAAGCGTGAGGGCGCGATTCTCGTGCCTCAGCGCGCCGTGCAGCAAGGGCTTACTGGCGCGTACGTGTACGCTCTCGGCGACAGCAATAAGGTCGGCATCAGGCCCGTGCAGGCGTCAGCATGGGCCGGGTCGCAGTGGGTGATAGATGCGGGACTCAAGCCCGGCGATCGGGTGGTCGTTGACGGGACACAAAAGATTTACCCCGGAGCGAAGGTCAGTCCTGTGGCGTACAACCCCGCCACGGACTCCGTTGCGGCTCCGCCTGAGCAGGACGTGCCCGCCCCACCTTCCTTCCCGCTAGTTACGGGGCGTCGATGACCGCGCGCGGCGAGGGCGCAAAGGCCGAATTGTCGCCAGGCCCGGTGGGGCCACCGCCCCACAAAGCCGACGAAGACGAGGTCCAGTACTTCTTCGTCAAGCGGCCGATCTTCGCGATGGTGATATCGATGGTGATCGTCCTCCTGGGACTGTTCTCCATTCGGTCGCTGCCCATTAACACGTACCCGAGAATTACTCCGCCCTCGGTTCAAATCACCGCGAGCTATCCCGGCGCGACCGCCGAGCAGGTGTGCACCGCGGTCGCCGGTCCGATCGAACAACAGCTCCCGGGAATACAAGGGCTACAGTACTACAAGACCGCCTGCTCGAGCGATGGCTCGATGGCCATTCAGGCGTTTTTCGACATCTCACGCGACCTCGACCTGGCGTCCGTGGACGTGCAGAACCGAGTGCAGATCGCCACGCCGCAGATTCCGCAGCAGGCGCAACAATCGGGCATCACCGTATTGAAAGCCCAGACCGACATTCTGCTGGGCATTGCGATTAGGTCCGACGATCCGCGCTGGGATGCCGCCGCGCTCAGTAACTACTCGAAGATATACGTTCAGGACGAGATCAGCCGAGTACCGGGAGTCGGTCAGGCAATCACATTCGGCGGGCTGCAGTTCGCCATGCTGTTGAGCCTCGACCCCGATAAGCTGTCGCAGCTCGGGTTGACCGTGACCGACGTGATCAACGCGGTGAATGAACAGAACACGACCAACCCGTCCGGTCGCATCGGTCGCGAGCCGGCTCCGCCAGGAACACAGTTCACGGTTCCGGTCACGGCCGTGGGGCGGCTGACTACGCCGGAGGAATTCTCCAACATCATTCTCCGAGCCCGCCCAAACGGCTCTGTCACACACGTGCGCGACGTGGGCTCGGTCACGCTCGGCTCGCAGAGCTACGACAACGTCATTCGGCTCAACGGCAAGCCGACCGCGGGGTTGATCGTATACCTGCGGGCTGGCGCGAACGCGCTCGAAGTCAAGGACGCGGTACTCGCCAGGATGGCGGAGATGGAAAAGAATTTTCCACCCGGCGTTCACGCCATCTCAGGGTTCGACCTTACGCCTTTCATCACCGCGTCCATCCGCGAGGTCGAGATAACGCTCCTGATCGCGATCGTGTTGGTCACGATCGTGGTGTACGTGTTCCTGCAAAACTGGCGGTCGACGCTGATCCCCGCGCTCGCCGTCCCCGTGTCCATCATCGGCGCGTTTTTCGGGATGGCTGTGCTCGGGTTCACGATAAATCTGCTAACGCTCTTCGGGCTGGTGCTATCAATCGGCATCGTGGTCGACGACGCGATCATCGTGATCGAGAACGTCGAGCGCACGATGGAGGCGGAGCACGTGTCCGCGCGCGTGGCCGCCGACCGCGCGATCCGGCAGGTCCGCGGCGCGCTGATCGCGATCGTGCTGGTCCTCTGCGCGGTTTTCATCCCGGTCGCCTTCATTGGCGGAATTACCGGCGCGCTGTTCAAGCAGTTTGCCGTGACGATCACCATCTCAGTAGTGCTGTCAGGTATCGTGGCGCTCACCCTCACGCCCGCGCTCTGCTCGGTCCTGCTCAAGGAAGGCAGAACTGCTCCCCAGAGAGGGTTCTTTAGCTGGTTCAACAAGGCATTCGACGCCGCGAGAGACAAATACGTGGAGACCATGCACAGGGTCTCCCCGTACTCGGGAGCGGCTGTCGGAGTTCTGCTCGTGGCGATTGGCCTGATCATTTACCTGGACAGGACGACGCCTACAGGCTTTCTGCCCAGCGAAGACAAAGGCTACTTCATCATCGCCGTCGAGCTGCCCGGCTCGTCGTCAACGCAGCGGACGACAAAGGTGCTCAACAAGGTCGAGCAGTTCCTTTTGCATCAGCCGGGGGTGGACCACGTTTTCGGCCTCTCGGGCTTCAGCCTGATTCAGGGAACAAATCAGACGAGCTCCGGGACGATCTTCGCGGTGCTCAAGCCCTGGGAACAACGCAGGGACAAGAAGGCGCAGGTCGATGGCCTGCTACAGTCGTCCAACGGCTACTTCTTCACGCAGATCCCCGAGGCGTTTGTCTTTGCGTTCAACGCTCCGGAAATCATCGGGCTCGGTACGACCTCGGGCCTCGAGCTGAACCTCGAAGATCGCGGGATCAACGACGTCGGCAAATTTGCCGCGATCGCGCAGCAGTTCGCGCAGGACCTGGGGAAGGGCGGCGTAGTCACCGGAGTCAACACGACGATTCGCGCCGATGCGCAGCAGTTGTATCTGGACGTCGACCGGGAGAAGGTCAAGTCGCTGGGCGTGTCGCTGAGCGATGTGTTCACGACGCTGCAGACTCTGCTCGCGTACGACTATGTCAACGATTTCAACCTGTACGGAAAGACTTATCACGTGCAGGTGGAAGCACAGGCGCCGTTCCGGCAGAAGCCTGAGGACATCGGGAAGTTCTATGTCCGAAGCAACGTCGGAACGATGGTGCCGGTCGGATCGCTCGTCCGCACATCGTTCCGCGCCGGGCCTACCGTGGTCAGCCGCTTCAATGGATTCACATCGGCGCTGGTGATCGGCACGCCCGCCCCCGGCAAGAGCTCCGGCCAGATGCTCGCCGCCACGGAGAAGCTCCTGAAAGACAAGTACGCAGCGATGAACGTGGGCTATGGCTATAGCGGCCAGTCGTATCAAGAGACGGTGGCGCGGGGCCAAGGCGGCGTCGTGTTCGCGCTCGGTATCGTGATGGCGTTCCTCGTTCTGGCGGCACAATACGAGAGCTGGTCCACGCCTTTGGCCGTGATGATTGGGGTGCCGTTTGGGGTACTCGGCGCGTTCTTAGGACTGGTGCTTCTGAACAGCCCGAACAACCTCTACTTCGACGTGGGACTGCTCGTCGTCATCGGGCTCGAGGCCAAGAACGCGATTCTGATGGTCGAATTTGCCATCGAGCAACGCGCCACCGGAACATCGATCGAGGAGTCTGCGGTCATCGCGGGACGAACGCGTATTCGACCGATTCTCATGACATCTTTTGCATTCATTCTCGGCGTCGTGCCGCTGCTCCTCGCCACCGGCGCGGGCGCCGCGGCACGACACTCGCTCGGCACGGGTGTGTTCTTCGGGATGTTGGTCTCCACGCTACTTGGCGTGAACATCATTCCGAACCTGTTCATCTTCGTGCGGAAGCTGAGTGAGCGCGGCTTCGCCCGCCGTCACGGCTCGACTGGAACGGCATCACCCTCGGGCGTCGCGCCAGCCCCGGGCGGCGCGGACTGATATGCGCGTCCGCTTAGCCGCCCCGGCGCTGGCATTCCTGGCGCTTGGGTGCCCGATAGGTCCGCGCTACCATCGGCCCGATGTCTCGCCGCCGACGCAGTACCGCCCGCCACCCGCGCTCGAAGACTCGCTTCGACCGGTATTCGATTCGCTAGCGGCCAGCCGAGATTCGCTGGCGAAAGGTGGCGCCGGTGACACTATCGCGCCGCCACCGCCCGGGGAGAAATCCGGGCCTAGAACCGGAGATACCGGCGCTGGCCGCTCGTACGATCTCCGCCTCGACTCCGCGAGCATGGCATGGTTCGACCTGTTTCAGGATACCGCTCTTACGTCGCTCGTGCGTGAAGCCTTGCAAGACAACCGCGATGTGCGCACCGCGGTCGCCGCAATTGAGGAATACCGTGCAGACGTAGGCATTGCACGCGCGCCGATCTTTCCACAGGTCAACATCACGGGTCAGGGCGGGCGCGAAAAGCTCGCCCTTGGAACATTCAAGTTGCCAGCCTTTGAGCTGTACACGGCCACGGCCAACTTGTCGTGGGAGCTCGATTTTTGGGGTCGGATCCGGCTCGCCACGAGCGCCGCGCGCGATGACTTGCTGGCGCAGGAAGAGAGCCGCCGCGCCGTTGTACTCGATCTGGTCAGCTCCGTCGTCACCACCTACCTGCAACTCAGAGAGCTGGACCTGGCTCTCGAGATATCGCGACGCACTCTCGTATCTCGGCAGCAGACGCTGCGCCTTGCCAGCGACCGGCTCAATCACGGACTGATCTCCGAGCTGGACGTTCGACAATTCGAGGCCGACGTCGCGGATCCCGCCGCGCGTGTCGCCGATTTCGAGCGGCAGGTCGTGCAGCAGGAGAACACTCTGAGCGTGTTGGCTGGTCGTCAGCCCGGCCCCATCCCGCGCGGGCTCCCGCTCTCGGAAATCATCGCTCGCACCAATGTGCCGACCGGAGTACCGTCGGTTGTACTGGAGCGGCGTCCAGATGTGCGCCAATCCGAGGCGCAGCTCGCGGCCGCTACCGAGCGTGTAGGATCGGCAACCGCAAGTCGCCTTCCCACGTTCACCGTAACGGGACAGTACGGGTATCAAGGCACGCTATTCCCCGAGCTGTTCCGGACGCCGGAGAACGAGACGTATCAAATCTTTGGCGGCGTGTCGATCCCGATTTTTACCGGCGGCCAGCTCTACAACCAGGAGCGAGTCGCACGCGCACGTCGCGATCAGGCACGGTATCGCTACGAACAGACGGTGCTCACAGCACTGCGTGAAGTCGAGAACGCACTCGCCGCCGTGCGGTCGGACCGCGACCAGGTCATCGCAAATCAAACGCAGGTCAACGCGCTCCGACGCGCGCTGCAGTTGGCCAACGACCGGTATACCAGCGGCGTGGCCAGTTACCTCGACTTGCTGGACGCCGAGCGCAGCCTGTTTACCGCCGAACTGACCTTGGTTCAGACTGAGGAACAGCAGTTGGCCGACGTCGTCGAGCTCTTTCGAGCCACCGGTGGCGGAGCGCCGGTCCCTGTTCCAAGCCGGGGACCGTAGCGCCGCCGCCACATATTCTGCCGGATCGCACGCATCGACAACCAAATGGCGAAAGGCTAAGTACCTTTACGTAAAGTACTTGCCTTTGTAATAGCAGCCCCGGCCATAGGCGCAGGGATTGCGGGTTGGGGTATCCCATGTATCCAGCCCGTAGGCATAGATCCGGCCTTAGATACCGCGTATGAGCGGCGAAGATCTCATAACGGGGCTTCTCGTTGGCGCGGCATTCGGCGCCCTGATCGCCGGGATCTTTGCGTGGGCACGTGCCCAACGCTTGGCGGCGGAGCACGCGCTCGCCCTCGGCGAGCGTGAACGCGCGGCCGACGTGCTCCATGGAACGGTTCGGGAGCAGACGGTCCGTGTGCGTGACTTGGAGTCGCAGTTCGGTACACTCCAGGCCGAGTTCGACAAGCGACTCACTGAAGCGCTCAACGCCGAACGGAGGACGACCGCGGCGGAGCTGGCTGCGGCTCGCCAGATCGCCGACTCGCTGCGCGCAGAGGATACGACCGACCGCGCGCAGCACGAGTCGCAGCTAGCGGCCGCTAGGCGCGCCGCGGAAGTGGAAGCCGAAGCCGCACAACGGGCACGCTCGGCATTGCTGGCAGAGCTCGAGAGTACCAAAGCCGCCCTGAGTCGAGTACAGGCGGAATGGGCTGGGCTGCATGCCGAGACGGTGGCGCTGCGGGCGGACTCCGAAGTCCGCGCGCGTGAACTGACGGCCATGCGCGACCAGCTGATGAAGGATCTCGCCGCAGAGCGCTCGAATGCAGCCGCGGTAGAGGCGTCCCTGCGCGCCGAGATCACCCGAGTACGCGAGGAGCGCGCCGCACTCACCGCCGGCCGAGACGCGCTTGCGCGAGAGTACACCGCGCTGCGCGAAGCCACGGCCCGAGATCACGCCGCGCTCGAGGCGCGTGCCGAGATGGCCGAACGAGCCCTGCGCCGGCTGCGCGCTAAAGCCGCCGCCCGTGTCGCGGCCGAGCGACGTAGCGGCGCCAATCTCGTGCGCCGCATGTGGGAGTACATGCAGCCCGAGCCTGAAACACCGACACATTCCACGACGTCAGCTCCCCAAGCGACTACCGAGCAGCCGGCAGAGCCAAGCCCGTCGCATTCGACGCCCGAGATCGAGCAGCCAATTCCGGGAGCAGAGGCGGGACTGGCCGACCAGCCCCCGCAGGCCGAAGAGACACCCACCGCCGCGCCCGACGAAGCAGAGCACTCCCGATACGACATGCCCGGCTGGTTCGACGACGAGCCCGAGCCGCCACAGAGTCAGCCTGAGGACACGAGCGATGTCGGTGTGACTCTGCACCCGCTCCCTTCCAACCTCCGCAAGCCCATGTCCGTCATTCAAGAGGGTGACACGCTGCTAGTCGTTTGCGACGACGGCGCCGTGTGGCAGCGTGGGCCGGATGGCTGGTACGAGTCGGCCCCCCTCCCCGGCTCGCGGAGCGATGCGGTCCACCGCTTCCGCCAGGACGTCACGCGCGAGCGCTAATGGGAAGCAGCGTGTAAGCACCATTCGGACTTGCGGTCGGCGGCGCCGCCGACCAAATCACACAGACCTTTCACCCTACCGCGCCACCTGAATTGACAGCCGCTCCTGCTTCACCGTCCACCCGTCGGATCAGTCCGCGCGCGTGGATTCTCACATCACCGATACTGCTCCTCGCGCTCGTTCCGTTTTTCGCCAACTACCAGGCGGCGTCGCGTGCGGGCCAGACGTTCACGCGCGACTGGGCAGTCGATCTCCTGAACTCCGTCGAGCCGTATGGGATTCTGGTCACGGGCGGCGATAACGACACCTTCCCACTCTGGTACGCACAGGAGGTCGAGGGAGTCCGTAAGGACGTTACCGTCGCCGTCACGTCGCTGCTCGGCACCGACTGGTATGTGCGCGGAATCATTCGGCGTCCCGTATGGCCCTACGACCCAGCCGCGGGACCAGCAATTTATCGAGCCACATCGTGGTCGCGTCCCGAGGCCGCAGCGCTGCGCATGACCATGAGCGAGGCGGACGCCATTCCGCCGTACGTGCAGTTTGGCGCGCCCCAGCAGTTCGTCAAGGACAGCATCGTCGCTACGATACCGGCGGGCGTACTGACGCGCGACCAGATCATCGTGCTGCGCTTTATCAAGGACTCGTTCCCCGAACGGCCGCTGTACTTCTCTTCCGCCGCGATCGCGCGGCCATTGGGTCTGGGGCCGTACATCATCACGCAGGGCCTAGCCTACAAGCTCGTGGAACACCCAGTCCGCGCGACAGGCAAAGCAATCGTACAAACACCCTACGGCATGCTCGACGTCCCGCGTTCTCGCGCTCTCTGGGCAACCTACACCGCGCCCAAATCCCTCATCCGGCAGGGCGATTGGGTTGACTCATCCTCGGTCGGCATCCCGTTCTCGTATGTCTTGAACGCCTACATGCTGTCCCAGGCTCTGGACCGCCAAGGCGACCGCGCCACCTCCGATCAGCTAATGCGCACCACCCTAGAAATGGCCCACGCCGCCCACCTAGACGCACTGTTTCGCGGGCGAACAGGCTAGCAAGAACGCACGGGGAGGATAGGTCCCCCTCCTCATCCAGGGTGAAGGTCAGGGCAAAACAATTCGCGCTCCTTGCCTGCTGGGGTCAAGGGGGCGAAGCCCCCTCGTCATTCAAGCGAAGCTTGAAAAAAAAGATTTCCCTCCCCTTTAGGGGAGGAGATCAGGGGGAGGGGCCAGCGAACAACGGGCTAATGCTCCCTTTTTTTCATCATGCTGATGATTCCCTGCTCCAACCACGCGTGCTTACCCTCAAGCACCTGTTGAGCGAGGGCGTATAGCGCCGGGTCACCCGGACCGAACAGCTGCCGGAAATGAATAGCGATGCGCTCGCGCGCGCCGACGCAGAACGCGTCCGCCAACGTTGCCGCATTCGGCTGCCCGCCCGCGCCGAGCATCTGGGCCCGAACGCAGGCCGCAGACATCGCGAACAGCTCGGCCCCAATATCGACCGCGCGGAACAACACCATCTGCCGCCGTTCGAGCTTCGGCCCGAACCGCACCATGGCGTGAAACAGCGCTCGGCCCAGTCGTCGAGTCGCCCGCTCCGCGAAGCGCAGGTGCTTCGCGAGCCGACCGAACTCGTGATACGAA
>Ga0102924_1002068_pt1 | contig 22345 bp, 19 predicted proteins | sample PaiPotPPM11metaG_FD_80116 | JGI IMG/M metagenome (GOLD analysis project Ga0102924, IMG submission 80116) | Iron sulfur acid spring bacterial and archeal communities from Banff, Canada, to study Microbial Dark Matter (Phase II) - Paint Pots PPM... ...
AGGCGGCTTCCGCGTCATGAAAAATGCGGTGCGTGATGCCAAAATCAAGTCCACCGACATCGGCTACGTCAATGCCCACGGCACCTCAACGCCTATCGGCGATACCCTCGAAGCGCATGCCATCCGCAACTTCTTTGGCGATCATAAGATTGCGGTCAGCTCAACCAAGTCGATGACCGGGCATCTGCTCGGCGGCGCGGGAGGGCTCGAGGCCGGAGTGACGGTGCTGGCCCTGCGCGATCAGATTCTGCCGCCGACCATTAATCTTGAGAACCAAGATCCCGATACTGCTGGCATGGACTTCGTCCCCAACCATCCCCGCAAAGCTCCCATCGAATACGCCATGTCCAACTCCTTCGGCTTCGGCGGGACAAATGGCGCGCTGCTATTTAAAAGATGGAGTGAATAGCATTTTCGCGGTGAGATAAAGATAAAAACCTGCTTAGCCCTCCGGGCAAGCAGGTTTTATTTTCTGCGCGGTCAGCTCAACGTAGGCTATGCTGCCCGGCAAAGTAAGCAAGGAAGGCCCGAAGACCTTCCTTCGTGGTTGCGGCTATCCAATCAAAAAGACGGCGATGCGAATGCCAGGGTGCAGCGCGTCAAATAGGAAGTACTGGCCATCGACATCGTCAATGTAGCAGTCGTCGTCGTATGACCAGGTGGACGGCCATGCGTCAACCAACTGAAAAGAGTAACCACCGTAGACGACCACCGGCTGCGAAACATTCACGATTCGCTGCCGATCCACGTGGAACCTGTGCTCCCGGCCGAAGTGGGCACGGAACTGGTCATCTGGAAGGCGTCTGCCCTGCTCGCCCGCGTTATGGTTCTGGTCTCGCCCCGTGTCTTGAGCGGCACCATGGTTGTTGTCCATCGGGCGCTGCTGATCGCGTTGCTGTTGCTCCTCAGGACGATTGGCCTCAGGCTGGTTTTGACGCTCGTCCTGACGTCCGGCGTTTGGCTGTTCCTGCCGTTTCCCCTCATCTGGTTTGGCGGTCTTGTCTTCCTGCTTGGCTTTGTCGTTCTCCTTCGCCTTCTCGTTATCTTTTGCCTTCTGGTCATCCTGTGGTTGATTGGTCTTATTTTCATCCTGCGCGTAGCCCGGAGCGGGCGCGAGCAGGAACAAAAACAGAGCAAGCGTGCAGAGTACTCCGAGTATTCTCATACGAACCTCGTCATCATGAATTTCACACCTTTGCTGGCCGGGTACATCGGATGTCCAGAAGACAACGTGGGATGCTTTGGTCCTACGGGAATACGGGTTTCTGGTATCCACAGCCCGGCCTTCCCTCATATCTGTTAAGCTTTCTGGGACTGGACGGGCGAGGGCGACGCCCTGCATGCACGTGCTCACCAGGTTCCGCCTCACCTCCCCACCAGCCCATCTGCACACAGGAGGCCGCTATGGCAGTGAAACCAATTCCCGAGGGCTATCATTCAGTAACTCCCTATTTAATGATCAAAGGCGCTAGCCGGGCCATTGACTTCTACAAGAAGGTATTTGGCGCAACTGAAATCATGCGCATGCCAGGGCCAGGCGGCGGCGTGGCGCACGCCGAAATTCAGATCGGAGACTCGCGCATAATGCTGGCCGACGAGCAGCAAGGCCAGTACCGCAGCCCCGAGGCATTCGGCGGCACACCCGTAAGCCTGATGCTTTATGTTCCCGACGTGGACAAGACTTTCAAACAGGCAATTGCAGCCGGCGCCAAAGAGACGCGCGCGGTGCAAGACCAGTTTTACGGTGACAGGTCGGGGAACTTAGTTGATCCGTTCGGTCACGTTTGGACCGTCTCAACTCACAAGGAAGATGTATCTGAACAGGAAATGCAGAAGCGGATGGCCGCAATGACAAAATCTGCTTAGTGCAAGAACTTCACACAATGTAACGATCCCACCCTTTGCCGATCCGCGCGGGCAATGCATCGTGGTTTTCGAAGGGTGGGACTTTTATCTGGATCGTGAATAGCTTTTGAGGTAATCCGGAACGTCGATTCCTTCAAGCACTCGCGAATCCCTGATTGGATCGCCCGGCACAACCTTCAGAGGCAGCACCCCTGCCCATACCGAAAACGCATAGTCTTCTTCGTCGTCGATAACCGGCCCCTGACGTACCTTCGCCGAAAATTCGCGAATCGGCACTCGAATGATCGTCGTGGCTTTGAGTTCCTTTTCGTTCGGCTGGCGCGCCTCCTGCCAGCGTCCAGGCATTATATGTTCGGCAAGCAGGCGTAGTGCGGTGAGCTTCTCTTTGCGCTCTTCGATCGCCGTGCCTATTCCCAGCACGACGACCGAACGGTAATTCATCGAATGATTAAAAATTGAACGCGCTAATACCAGTCCATCGAGCAGCGTAACGGTCACGCACACCGGGATTCCGCCGCTCACATTACGTAGCATGCGGCTGGCGGCGGAGCCATGAATGTATAAAACGTCTTCATGGCGTCCGTAACTTGTCGGAATCACAAATGGCTGGCCATCGAGCACAAAGCCCACGTGGCATATAAACCCTTCGTCAAGAATTCGGTTGAGCACGTCGCGGTCGTAAACGGCGCGCTGGGGTTCACGGACCACACGCGTGCGCGGCGTAGGCGCTGAGGAACTTGACATGGAAGGGATCTCCCGGCTATCGCGAAGAATGAGGAATCAAGCAATGTTAGCAGGGTCTTACCAATTCATTCGCTTCCGAAGTTCGGTGATGTGCGCAGTGTGGTGTCGTCCGTGCCCCGCATAGATTGCGAGGTTCTTTTACAGAGAAACCGCGCCCAGCTCGGGATGTTTGAACGTTCGCTTCCATTCCTCTTCATCGAGAGAACGCAGCAGGCGCACCCAACGCGTGTGCAGCGATTCCAAAAGTACAAGAGAAACTTCGATCGGGGTGGTTTGAACGTCCGCCAGTCGTGCCCAGCGGTCTTCGGCATAGGGTTTGATTGTGGGTTCGTCTTCCGTGAGTGCCAGTTTGAACCGGATATAGGCATTCATGTGACTCTCAGGCACATGGTGCACCACCTGCCGTACATTCCATCCCCCTTCGCGGTAAGGTGTATCGAGCTGCTCAGAAGACAAGCCTTGAACAGCCGCGCGAATTGCTGCCGGCGCCTGCTCGATTTCGCCGATAAATTTCCGGCGCTGGTCCTCTGACGGCGGGCCTTCATAGTGGAACTTCCCAATGGGAAAACGTGGATCAGCCATTGTGTCTCCTCGTGGCGAGATGTTGTGCCAAGATCTCGTACCAAGATAAAACAGAGAACCACGAAGTAGCTATCCGATGATCCAGCGCGCGATCCAAAGCCGCAGTTTTTCCATAGCCAAGGCGTTGGTGACAATCTCGGTGTTACCATCCGAATTCCAGTGAAAACTGTTCCTATCGGCGCCCGAGGCGAGTCCGAAGAGGTCGTCAAGTTCGAGCATACGTTGACCGCGCACCATCCGCAATTGCCGCCGGTTTATTCCACTCCTGACATGATTCGGCTAATGGAGACCGCGGCATTTCATGCGCTGCATCCCTATTGCGAAGGCGACGAGATTAGCGTAGGCACCGCGATCAATATTGAGCACCGGGCGGCCAGCGGCATTGGGGCGCACATCCGGGCCAAAGCAATCGTGGAGTCGTTCGATGGGCGCTTCTACACCGTACGCGTCTCAGCCACCGATGTCTCAGCCAAAGGCAGCGCCCGCGAAATCGGCAGTGGAACAGTTGGGCGGGCAGTGGTGAGCGTGGGAAAGTTTATGGAGAAGATCGCGAGGCAAGCCGGCATGTCGTGACGACCCACATAGTCCTGGATGTACCATTGGGCCTTGAACCGGCTGGCTCAATCCGTCGCGGCATACATTCGCAAATATGATCTGCTGCGGCCCGGTGATCGCGTGGGCATTGCGGTTTCGGGCGGAGCCGATTCAGTTGCCCTGCTGCGGTTAATGCTCGAGCTTCGGGACGAGCTTGGGATTGTTCCCGCTGTCGTTCATCTCAATCACAAGCTGCGCGGTGCGGATTCAGATGCGGACGAGCAATTTGTACGCGAGCTGGCCGAGGTCCACGGCCTGGAGTTAATCTCGGAGAACTGCGACGTCAAAGCACATTCTGCGGAAAAGAAGTTGAGCCTCGAAGCGGCGGCCCGGGTTGTCAGATACGAATTCTTTCGCCGTATGCTGCAAGCTAGCGTTAATAGAATCGCTACGGGGCATACTCTCGACGATCAGGCTGAGACGGTGTTGCTGAAACTGGCGAGAGGCGCGGGAACGCGCGGGCTGGCTGCGATTTATCCGAAGATGGCGGTCAGCACCGAAGCCGTCAGCCATCAGCCATCAGCCAACTGCTCAGTCGACTCGAAGCCTAATGCACATTCGAGTGTACGAGCGATCGTGCGTCCGCTACTGGGAACGCGGAGATCGCAGCTTCGATCGTACCTCGCTGAAATTGGGCAGAACTGGCGCGAAGACGCCAGCAACAAAGACCTGCGGCATACCCGCAACCGCGTGCGGCACGAAATTCTTCCCCGACTCGAGCAGGAGGTGAACCCCGGTGTATGCGAAGTGCTTGCCGAAACAGCTGAGATCGCCAGGGCAGAAGAAGCGTATTGGGCCAACGAAATTTCTCGATCCCTGCCGCAGGTCTGGAGCCAAGACGAACGAGGTGGGAATCTGCAACTAAGACTTTTTGCGTCATTGCCGCTGGCGTTTCGCCGCAGATTAGTGAGGGCAGCCGCGGAGACACTTGGCATGGCGCTCGAATTCCATCATGTGGAAGAGATTCTCAACCAACAGTCCGATGGGAACACTTCGGTCCTGCCGGGCCAATGGATTGTCACGCGCCACGGGGACGAGCTCAGGTTCCGGAAATCCTCAGAGGCCGCGTCAGATTACCAGTATGCTCTTCCGGTCCCAGGAAAGATCACCGTCACCGAAGCCGGCATCGAGCTTGAAACATTTGTAGTAAATGGAGCAAGCGAAACTCAGAGGTATAATCCCCAACATTTGGTGGACGCTCGCTTTGCCAAGCGAGGATTGGTGGTGCGAAATTGGCGCGCCGGTGAGCGGTTTTGGCCTGCGCACACGAAAGAGCCGAAAAAAATAAAAGAGTTGCTGCAGGACAGGCATATCACCGGTGACGAGAAGCAACTCTGGCCTGTGATTGCCAGCGGCGACGAAATTATCTGGGTGAGAGGACTGGGCGTGCGGCGGGACTTTCAGTCGAACGGTCCCACCGGAGTGGCGATCAAAGAAGTGGCAATGCCAATCGGTCAAGAGTAAAGACGACAAAGACTAAGAAGTCGGAACTGAATCCTCATCTTTGTATATGGCGGGGACGGCACAATCCGGCAAGCTAGAGATCATCATCTCAGCCGAAGAGATACAAAAACGTGTCCGCGCGATCGCCCGACAAATCTCAAATGACTACTCAGGAAAGACCATCCATGCCCTGGCCGTGCTGGAGAACGGATTCATGTTCATGGCCGACCTGGCTCGCGCCATTGAAGTTCCGATGATCTGCCAGTTCATCAAGCCACGCTACAAATCAGAACCTGCCGCGCGGGACGGCGGGGTGATGGAAATCTTCTTCAGTCACGATATCGACATTCGAGGGCAGCACCTGCTGGTGGTCGAGGGTCTGGTGCACTCGGGACTGACGACGGAATTTCTCATGAGCGATTTGCGGCGGCGGGGCGCGGCCTCTGTGAAACTGGCGACATTAGTGGAACGGCAGTCCGCGCGACGTGTGCAGCTCCAGCCCGACTACTTCGGATTTATGGTGGACAGCGCCTTCCTGGTTGGATACGGGCTGGGTTCACCCGACCAAGTTTACCGCAACTTACCTTTCTTGGCCGTAGCCCCTTGAAACCGCCTGTTTGGCCGATATTGTCGCTGGCAAAAAATCGGGAGTACATCACGAATTTGGCCGTTCTCTCAGTTCACCGAGGTTTCGTGGCGCCGAAATCCAACCTTGAACCTCCCGAAATGCTGGGAATGTTGTAGTTTCGGGTTCTTTTTTAGGACCGACTTTGTGATCGACGACCAGCCGCCACTGCCGCAAGATCTTTCCATGGCCCAAGGTTTTAAACTCACGGAACTTTTTCTCCCAGAGAGGGTAGAATAGGGACGGGTCATTCTGTCGATCTAAATTCCGGCAGCGGCATCTAATCCCATAAGGAGAGGTACGCGGGGTTTGTACCGGAATTCCCGTTGAGCATCGTAGCTCTGGGTAACTCGGCGATGGGCTTTTCTGAGGAGCTTTTTAGTGAATTCAACTGTCAAGACAATCATTTTTTGGGTAGTTATTCTGATCTCCGCGGTCGCGTTGTGGCAGGTGGTCAAGACCGCGAACTCCGGCCAGAAGGTCCAGGACATCAACTTCTCGCGCTTCATGTCGGAAGTTGACCAGGGCACGGTCAAAGACGTCACCATTACCGGACAGGAAGTGAAGGGTAAGCTGGCTGACGGATCCCTGTTCCACCTGATAGCCCCAGCCAACTACCCGGAGATGATCAAGAAGCTCCAGGACAAGAACGTCAGCATCACCGTGCAAGACATAGGCAACAGTAGCTGGGGATGGCTGATCAACTTGTTTGCGCCTTTGGCATTGCTCGCGGCACTCTGGTACTTCATGATCCGCCAGATGCAGACTGGCGGCAACAAAGCGCTTTCCTTCGGCAAGAGCCGCGCGCGGCTGCTATCGATGCAGCAGAAAAAGGTGACGTTCAAAGACGTTGCCGGAGTCGAAGAAGCCAAGGAAGAGCTGAAAGAGATTATCGAGTTCCTGCGCGAGGCGCAGAAGTTCCAAAAGCTCGGCGGACGAATCCCCAAAGGCGTGCTGCTGGTGGGACCTCCGGGAACAGGCAAGACGCTGCTTGCGAGAGCGGTCGCTGGCGAAGCCAATGTTCCTTTCTTCTCGATCTCTGGTTCGGATTTCGTTGAGATGTTTGTTGGCGTAGGCGCTTCGCGGGTTCGCGACCTGTTCGAGCAAGGGAAAAAGAATGCACCCTGCATCATCTTCATTGATGAAATCGATGCCGTTGGCCGCCACCGCGGAGCTGGGCTCGGCGGTGGGCACGATGAGCGCGAGCAGACTTTAAACCAACTGCTGGTCGAGATGGACGGCTTCGAATCGAACGAAGGCGTCATCCTGATGGCCGCGACCAACCGGCCGGACGTGCTCGATCCGGCGCTTCTGCGGCCCGGACGTTTTGACCGCCGCGTGGTCGTGAATCGGCCCGACGTGCGCGGTCGCGAGGAAATTTTGCGAGTACACACCCGCAAGATTCCTTTGTCGGACGATGTGGATCTTTCTGTTCTGGCGCGTGGCACCCCGGGATTCTCCGGCGCAGACCTGGCCAACATGGTGAACGAAGCGGCATTGAGTGCGGCGCGGCAGAATCGCAAGGCCGTGCTGATGTACGACTTCGAACTCGCCAAGGACAAAGTTCTGATGGGCGTCGAGCGCAAGTCGCTGATCCTGTCAGATGAAGAAAAGAAGGTTACGGCTTATCACGAGGCTGGACACGCACTGGTTGCGTCCAAGCTCCCGAATTCCGATCCTTTACATAAGGTCACGATCATTCCTCGCGGCATGGCGCTGGGCGTCACCATGCAATTGCCCATCGACGACAAGCACAACTACACCAAGGAATATCTCGAGACTGAGATTTCCATCATGATGGGTGGCCGTCTGGCGGAAGAGATTTTCCTGAACCAGATGAGCACCGGTGCCGGCAATGACATTGAGCGCGCGACGGAACTCGCCCGCAAAATGGTTTGCGAGTTCGGCATGAGCGAATTGGGCCCGCTGACCTTCGGGAAGAAAGAAGAGCAAATCTTCCTGGGCCGCGAGATCAACCAGCATCGCGATTACAGCGAAGCCACGGCGATTAAGATCGACGAAGAAGTGAAGCGCATCATTGGCAAGGGATACGAAACTGCCAAGGGCATTCTGGGTGCGAACCCTGACACCCTGGTTCGAATCGCGCTGGCGCTGCTGGAACGCGAAGTCCTCGATGCAAACGAAATCAAAATGATTATCGATGGCAAGGAACTGCCGAAGATCGTTCCTCCACCGAAGGGGGATGATAGCGGCCTGCAGCAGGTGCTCAAGCCTGAACCGGGTCGGCCAGGAATCGCCAAGGGCGAGCGTCCGGCCCCAGCGTAAACTCAGCTTGCAATATTAGAAAAGGCGGCGAATTTGGCCGCCTTTTTTGTTTGCCCAGCTGCCGCCTTTTTATTTGCCCAGCTCAATCAACCTCTGTCATCCGAGGGATCTCCATGTCCGCTGACTGTCGGTGCAAAGGTTCAGGACACAGGGGCCCTCCTGCGGAGCGTTGTGATAAGTAACCTATTGTTCAGACGGGTCAGACGGGCCGCTATGCGACTGGTAAAAGTCACCCTGCCACCCCAATACCGGAGCGCCGTCCATTGCCATATCTTTTGTCTTCACGCCATGGTTGACCTCAGCCATTCCTGTCGGCGTTTTGACCACGCAAGCTCCGTTGGCGAGTGCTGCTATTACTGATATTTCTGGCGTTTTCGAATCCCATTCCCAAACTTCTTTCCCGGTATGTAAACTAAACGCGATTAGGTTTCCGCCACGAGTCGCAAACGCAATGTCGTTTTCTCCGATGACCATATCGTCATGAAGGGCGCCAGAATAGCTAGGCAGCGGAAATTTAAAAAGTACCTCACCGGCAGGATTGATGCGATAAACAAACTCATCGGATGGACCGGTTCCCTTGTCGGCAATCATATTGGGCGAGTGGCGAATGGATATCAGCACTCCGTTTAAGTTATCCGTGATAATCGCACCAGTCGGAGAAGCCATGATTGCGGCGACCGCGAGAGATTGTTTTGCTTTCAAGCCTTCAACAACGGTGCTCCGCACGGTACCTTCCGGATGAATCTGCCAAAGAATGACCTGCTCCTGCCGATCAAATGAGATTTCGGATGGTCTGAGTTCCGCACCTGGCGAGCATTTCGGGGCCTGCCATATCCATTGGTTCTCCGTGAAAGCGGCGTATGCAAGCCCATCCATGTTAACCATCAGTTGCGTCGTAATGGTTCCGACCGGTTGAATAGAGGTACCCGCAGCACATACGTATCTGGAGCCGACTCGCTGCAAGTTCACGAGCGTCTCATTTGACGCGGGGATCGGCAACTCAAACCTCTTGGCGCCAGTCAATTCATCAAAGCCTGTTATTACAGTCTTGGTCCCGTTGGCCGACTGACTGAGTATGTGCACCAAGTGATCAAGATTGTAAGCGCCCTTTACGAATCCCCGCTAAGGTCTGCCGCCAACGCAACTTTCCATCTCCACCGATCGTGTACAGGGTGAAAGATCGCGAATTATTTGCGCTTATCAACGCCCCGCCAGTCCAATCTCCGCAAACGAGCTCAATGTTCCGGGAAGACTCGGGGGAGACGCCATCTCCAAAGCTGCATTCCACTGCCGGAGAATGCGCGAAGGTAAGTCTCCCCACTTCCATTTTGCTCAAGGGAGTAGAGAGTAGGACTGGTGGCGGTCGGAACGGCTGGTAAGTCACGAATCTGGGTGCCGATGTCGTCGACTCCCCAGTTGGTCGCTCCCGCCGGTGGCCCTTTCACTGCAGACCAGATACTGATGTCTTCCGACTTCAGTTCTCCATGCCACGCAGCACTGACGCGAACTGTCCCCATGGACTTGGCATGCAGTACGGCCCTGCCGTCTTTCGTGGATTCGATATCCGCCAACTCGGGATTATCAACGGACCAGTTCGCGTCGAACAACTCCTGTGCATTGGCGTCCAGCAACTGTAGAGGACGATCGTCCCCCACACGTATATTGATTCTGCGAGGTGAAATGCGCCAGGTCGCCGTTTGTTGTGCCGCCGCGGTGACCGGGAGTAGCGTACCGAGAAAAAGAGAAAGGCTCAGCCGGAATTTAGACATGAGGGGCTCCTCCCACACCTTAGGATCGAGGAACCGAGTCAGCAAGTTACGGCTGTAATTGGCGCAGAAACCTAGCGCTAGGGGGGCTTTTCATCTAGAAGTAAAAAGCCGCCAGCTTTTCGCTGACGGCTGATGGCTGAAAGCTGACGGCTAGCTGTTCTCGTACAACAGCACGCCCTCGTTCTCTTTCGAGTCCACGGGACGGTAGAACAGCTTGTTGCCCTCGAGGAAAACCTCGATGAACGCCGGCCGAGTTGTAATCGTGCCCTGGATCAAAGCTTCCGAGAGCGGGTCCTCGATGTACTTCTGCAAGGCCCTGCGCAACGGGCGAGCGCCGTAAGTGCGGTCGGTCAGGGTCTGGTTGAGTATCCACTTCTTGGCCTCGTCTGCAACCGTGACCGTGATCGCCTTCTGCGCCAGGTTCTGGTTCAACTGGTTGACCATCAACTCCAGAATCTGGATGAGGTCGATCTCGTTCAACGCGTTGAAGATGATGATTTCATCCAGCCGGTTCAGGAACTCGGGATTGAAGGTGCGTTTGACCTCGTTCTTTACCAGCTCCTCGACTTTGGCGGCGATCGCATCTTCCTTCGTCGATTGGAAGCCCAGGCCCTCGCGCTTTTGCAAGTGGCGAGCGCCAATGTTCGAAGTCATGATGATGATCGTGTTCTTGAAATCGACTGTGTTGCCAAGGCCGTCTGTCAACTGGCCGTCTTCAAACACCTGCAACAGGATGTTGAAGACATCGGGGTGCGCCTTTTCGATTTCGTCGAGCAGGACGACAGAATATGGCGCGCGCTTCACCCGCTCAGTAAGCTGGCCGCCCTCTTCGTAGCCAACGTATCCCGGAGGCGAGCCGATCAGTTTCGAGACCGAATGCTTCTCCATGAATTCCGACATATCGAAGCGGATTAGAGATTTCTCGCTGCCGAACATAAACTGCGCCAGTGTTCTCGCGACTTCTGTTTTGCCGACGCCGGTCGGGCCAAGGAACAGGAACGAGCCAATCGGCCGGTTCGGGTTCTTCAGTCCAGCGCGGCTGCGGCGGATGGCGCGAGCCAGGGCGCTGATCGATTTGTCTTGCGAGATCACGCGCCGGTGCAGCTCTTCTTCAATGCGCAGTAGCTTCTGCGTTTCTTCTTCTTTAATCGACGTGACGGGCACACCTGTCCACCGCGAGACAACGTCTTCAATGTCTTCGCGATTGACGACGCCAGTGGCCGATTCATCGAGATGATATTTTTCGCGCAGGATGCGCAGGTTCTCGCGCTCTTTGCGTTCTTCGTCGGAATAGAAGCGCGCTTTTTCGAACTCATGGTTCGCGACCGCATTCTCCATCCGGTGGACGATGAACTTCAGCCGCTTCTGCACTTCGGTGATTTCTTCCGGCAACGAAGTCTGGCGCAGCTTTACACGCGCGCCGGCTTCATCGACCAGGTCGATCGCCTTGTCCGGCAGGAAGCGGTCCGGGATGTAGCGGTTCGAATGCGACACGGCAAAGTTGATTGCATCGTCGGTATAGGTGACCGCATGAAATTTCTCGTAGCGGTCCTTGATCCCGAACAGAATCTTAGTTGCGTCGGCCTCGTTCGGCGGCGGCACCTTCACTGCCTGGAAACGCCGTTCGAGCGACCGGTCTTTTTCAATCGACTTCCGGTATTCGCCAGGAGTGGTCGCGCCAATGCACTGAATCTCGCCGCGTGAGAGCGCTGGCTTCAGAATATTGGCTGCGTCCAGCGAACCCTCCGCCGACCCGGCACCAACCAGCGTATGCAGCTCATCAATAAAGATGACGCAATTCTGCGACTCCATCAGTTCTTTCATGATGGTCTTCAGCCGCTCTTCGAATTGTCCGCGATACTTTGTGCCAGCTACGATTAGCGACAAGTCCAGCGCAAGAATTCTCTTGTCCGCAAGGAACGACGGAACTTCGCCGTCCGCGATGCGCTGGGCCAGCCCTTCAACGATTGCGGTCTTGCCAACGCCGGGCTCGCCAATCAGCACAGGATTGTTCTTTGTGCGACGGCACAGAATTTGAATTACTCGCTCGAGCTCGTTCTCTCGGCCAACCAGCGGATCAAGCTGGGTATCCATCGCCGCCTGAGTCAGATCACGGGAAAATTCGCTAAGCAGGGAAGACTCGCGCTGCCGCTGTGGCTGGGCTTTTTCCTGGCTGCTGCGGGCAAGTTCCTCGCGGATGGTCGAGAGCCGCAGTCCGCGCTCATGCAGAATTTCAGCTGCAAAGCATTTTTCTTCTCTCAGTAATCCCAGCAGCAGGTGCTCGGTTCCGATGTGTTTGTGCGAAAGCCGTTCGGCCTCTTCTGCAGCGTAAGCAAGTACCCGCTTGCATTCATTGCTCAACGGGAGATCGACCGAGGTAGAAACCTTCTCTCGAATCGTGGTGTGTCCCTCGATCTGCTTGCGAATCGACTCGACCGAGGCGTGCGAACGCAGGAATCGATTGGTCAGGGCTTTGTCTTCACGCAGAAGTCCGAGCAGCAGATGCTCGGTCTCTATATAAGGAGAGCCGAACTGGCTGGCTTCATACCTTGCAAAAAATATGACTCGCCTTGCTTTTTCCGTGTAACGCTCGAACATAAGCCCCTTCCCCCAGATTCCTCCAGAGATGGAAGGCAAACCCATCTATCGCATACTGCGAAAAGCCTGGGCACCTAAAACTCTCCGGAAACACCCCACCAACGTTAACCCGGACGCCCACAACCTCATTATGATGGGCTTCCCTATGTTTTACCACTGTTCCTCATTACGAAAGGAACGTCTGATTACCCCGAGTTCCTATTTGATAACGAACAGCTGCAAACGTATTCACCTCCGTACATCTTTTCTTTCGTTTCCTGACAAGTCGCAGCCTTAATCTGCCAGGGTTTCTGGCGCAACTTCCTCCATTCTCCCACTCTCCAGCCGTAACACGCGATGGCACCGACGTGCGAACCCAAAGTTATGCGTCGCGACAACAGAGGAAAGTTGATACTCGCGATGCAGCCGGGAGATCAATTCGAAGACGGCATCGGCAGTGCGGCTATCCAGGTCGCCGGTTGGCTCATCCGCCAGCAGAATCTTTGGCTTGGTGATGAGCGCGCGGGCCAAGGCCGCCCGTTGCTGCTCTCCGCCGGAGAGTTCCCCGGCGCGATGATGTGACCGCGGCGCCAACCCTACTTCCCCCAGCCAGCGCGATGCTTCCTTCTCTGCTTCTGCCTTCTGAGTACCGCGCATCAGGAGCGGCATGGCCACATTCTCCAGGGCGGTAAACTCGGGCAGCAAGTAGTGGAACTGCCAGACAAAGCCGATTTCCTTGTTGCGAAAATCAGCAGCGGCATCTTCCGACAAAGAACTCAAGCGCAAGCGGGCGCAGTATACGTCACCTGCAGAAGGCCTATCAAGCGCTCCAAGAATGTGCAACAAAGTGCTTTTTCCGGCGCCGGATGCCCCCACAATCGCAAGCATCTCCCCCTGGCTGACTTCGAACGAAAGGTTTTCAAAGAGCACCAATTCTGAGGCACCAGACCGAAAAACCTTCTTCAGCCCTTCGATTCGCAGCACCTGTTGATTTAGATGCAAATAGTAAGCTCCTCGTCTCAAGCCCAAGTTGCCGGAAAGAATCTACATTCCTCGCGGAACTTGCCTCATTCATTAAAACACGGCCGGGGTGAGAAGCGTTGCTTCCAAAAAGTGTAAATACCCGTCAAACTAAGCGGCCCGGAGACATATTCTTCGCCGGTTTCTCGGGACTATAATTCTTTGCATTGAGGAGGTTCGCTTATGACCTCTGCCAGACCTCGCTTCTTCTTTCTTTTCTTAATCGTTGTCCTGATCGGCGGCTTCAAAACATCAGCCCTCGCCGCGGATGACAAGGCTCAGTCTGAATCATCCGCTTCATCGCAGAACCAAACAGCGGATCGAGCATTGTTCGGGCAGCCCGGCGACGACACGCCGGCGTCCTCTGATTTGTTCTTTCTGAAAACCCGGCCGCGGCTGAACTTGAGTCCTCCTACAGCGCCGCCGAAATTCGCGATCTTGAACGACGCTGATTGCTACACCATGCGTGTGTACAAGGCGAAGCGCAAAGAACATTTTGCGGATGGGGAAAGTGGATCGAGAGGCTACTCCACTTGCCAGATGGCCACGAACTATCAAGTTCGCTCGGCGGTAGCGCATGAACGCCGGGCCTACGATTCGCAGAACAACGACTCGCGGAACAACGAACCGCAGAAGTAGGTTCGGCGTGCTCTCACGGGACTGAAGCCCGCGCGCTTTAGCTCAATCGTGACGCCGAATGCCGTGCCCTTCCCGATGCCACGTAGCCCCGGACGCCCTCGTCCGGGGAACCTTCACTCGTACCTCAACGCCTCAGCCGGCAAAATTCTCGCGGCCGACCACGAGGGATAGATCGTCGCCACCAGCGAAGTCCCCACAGCTACAACGGCAACCAGAATTCCGTCCATGACCCGCGGGGCGAACGGTACATAGTCAATCGAATAAACTTCAGGAGCCAGTGCGAATGCGTGATAGTGGCCGCCCATCCAGGAAAGAACGTAACCCAGCACCAAGCCAATGGCAGTTCCAACCACGCCGATTAGCGCACCTTGTGCAATGAAAATCTTCCGCACCTGCGCTTTCCTCGTTCCCATGGACATGAGCACCGCGATGTCGCGAGTCTTCTCCATGACCATCATGGTGAGCGAGATCAGAATATTTAACGCCGCCACAAAAACAATCAGCCCAACCGTGATGAACGTTACCAGCCGCTCCAGGCGCAGCGCGTGGAACAGAGGCTTGTTCTGCTCCATCCAATTAGTAGTCATGAAGCCTGGCCCAGCCGCTTCCTCGAGTTTGTTTCCGACCTCCGGAGCTTTGTAGATATCGTCAATTTTGAATTCGATGATCTGGATCACGTCTCCCAGCGCGAACAGATGTTGCGCATCGGAAAGCCTGGTGAACGCCCATGAGAAGTCGTAGTCGTAAAAACCCGAATCGAAAATTCCTGCAACCCGAAAGCGCACATACTTGGGGACCATACCAAACGGCGTCAGTTCTCCCTGCGGACTGGTGACCAGCACAATCGAGCCAACCTTCGCACCCAGTTCATCGGCCATTTCTTTGCCAAGAATGATCGGCGGCATCGAAGCCTGTCGCTGCTCAACCGCTTCCAAAGAATCAGAATCCGGCCGTATGGCGCGGACATTCCCTTCGGCTGCGCTCAGGGCAGGCTTGTCCGAGGCTTTTGATGTTAATTCGCTATCGCCACCGCCCGCCGCAGCTTGGTCTGAGGTTTGTTCCTCCAGCGCCTTCGCCGACCCTTGCTTCACGCTATCGAGCAGATCGCTCACCTTACGCTCAGCCTGCGGAATGATTCCCTTCAGCACCGCCCCCCTCGCGTTCGATCCAATCGAGATCAATACTTGCTCATAGATATCCGGGGCCGCTGCGATTACGTGCGGCTGTTTTTGTAAACGCTCCATCAGCGGACGCCAGTCGCGGATCCCGTCATCCATGGTACGCAGCAAATTTACGTGCGACGTCGAACCGAGCAGACGGTCCTGCAGGTCCTGCCGGAAGCCGTTATTGATGGCGAGAGCGATGACCAGCGAGGCCACCCCGGCAGCAACTCCCGCGATCGAAAGACCAGTGATCACGCCAATCACGGCCTGCTTGCGTTTGGCGCGAAGATAACGCGATGCTATGAAAAATTCGAAGCGCATGAAAAAAGCCGTCAGCCCTCAGCTTTCAGCCATCAGGAAAACCGCACACCACGCCATGTAGCCCCAGAGGCCACGTAGCCCCGTCCGGGGAATCGCGGGCGGACGTGGACGTCCGCCTCTACATGTTCACTGCTCATTCTAGCTGAGCTTCTCATTCTCTTTGCGCGCTGTGGCACATTAGTAGAACATGTCCGAAGCCGAAAGCCACGCGCATGCCGGGCTGTCCGCCTTCCGCCAGCTCGATTTCACGCTCTATCAGCTTGAACGATTTTTTGTGGTCGCAGGCCTGGAGATGCTTTCGGTCGCGGTGGGATGGCAGGTTTACGAGATCACGCGCCGGCCGCTCGACCTCGGCTACGTTGGCCTGGCGCAATTCCTGCCGAATGTCTTCTTATTTCTGCTTGCCGGTCATGCCGCGGACCGCTTCAATCGTAAAAGCATTCTCCTGCTTTGCAATCTGGCGTTTGCCGGCTGTTGCGGTCTGTTGATTGAGATCACCCACCGTGGCCCGCACAATGCGAAGCCGATTTATGTAGTGCTCGTGCTGCTGGGAATCGTTCGTTCCTTCAATAGTCCCGCCGGACGATCGCTGCTGCCATTGCTCGTGCCGGTTGAGGTTTTCCCTAATGCGGTCGCGTGGAACGCCACCATGTTTCAGGGCGCAACCATTCTCGGGCCGGCGCTGGGCGGATTTCTTTATGCGTTGTTTGGTGGCCCCGCAGGCGTCTACGGCATTTCGGTTGTCGCCTGCGGCATCGCCATCATGGCGCTGGTGCGAATTCGCGCACGCACGGCGGTCCGGTCGAAAGAGGAGTTCACGGTGCGCACGGTGCTGGCGGGTTTGCATTATATCTGGACCCACAAGCTTATCCTCGGAGCGATATCGCTGGATCTGTTCGCAGTGCTGTTGGGCGGCGCTGTGGCTCTGCTCCCGGTTTACGCGCGCGAAATCTTGCGCACCGGCCCATGGGGCCTGGGATTGTTGCGCGCCTCACCCGGTGTAGGCGCGTCGGTGATGGCGATATTGCTCGCGTATCGGCCGCTCAGGCAGCGCGTAGGCAAGATCATGCTGTTTTGCGTTGCCGGGTTCGGAGTATTTACGATTGTGTTCGGAGTCTCGCACAGCTTAACGCTGTCGCTGATCTCCCTGGTGCTGGTCGGCGCTTCAGATATGGTTAGCGTGGTGGTGCGCGGCACGCTGGTTCAGATCGCGACTCCGGACGCAGTTCGCGGCAGAGTGAATGCCGTTGACATGATCTTTATTGGAGCGTCGAATGAGCTGGGTGAGTTTGAATCCGGCGTCACCGCGCACTGGTTCGGCACCGTTCCCGCAGTAATTCTCGGCGGCGCAGGGACGCTGCTCGTGGTCGGGCTCTGGGCCTGGCTGTTCCCGGAGTTGCGGGATGCGGACAAATTAACGCCGGTCCAGGAACAGGCTTCCGTTGGTTAGTAGTTTTCCGGTCCTGAAATATCAGTTGGAAGTTCTACAAGTCTCGCTTTTCGGCGCGTTCCCAAGACAAGAATAAGTATCACGCATTGGCTGCGCTGGCTTTGGCTACGTCCTTCACCAACTCTTGCTCGGTTTCGTCAGCGCTATCGATCATGCGTACCCGCCGCGCCGCTATGTTCACGGGTTCAAGCCGGAGAATCTCTCCGTGGCTGACTTGGATCTGAAAGCGGAACCAGTCGGTATGGAACAGGCGTCCCGAAGCATAAAAAGCCATAGAAGAAGCGATCTGGCCTTCGTAGTCGTCGCCGGTGCAGCCAAACAGATTTTTGCCCAGATCGTGGGTCCAGGTTGTGCCCCCGACCAGCGGCTCATTCAGGACAGTGCGCAAAGAAGGCACACCCATGGCCAGCCGGCGCAGCTGCACCAGCTGCAGCAGCACAGAAATCTTGGCCAGGTTGGTGACCACAATTCTCGCTTGGCGAGAGTTGACCTTCTCCAACTTGATGTGCAATTCGGGTGACCATTGGCGCTCGAACTCCTCCCGCGCCAGCGCCAGGCTTTTGTCACTGGCTTCCGCGTAGCGCAGGGTGGCGCGGGCCAGGACCAAGCTGAGAATGGTGGTCGCCACCGTCGCGACCAGCGGAATGTACTCCAAAATCACGGTAAACGGGATACTGTGCTGATTGATCCATTGCATGTACATCGCAGGCTGGGTCCTCAGATATCTTCTGGTCGTCGGGGAGGATTGCACAAGTTTACGGACGCCCGGCGGAGCGGAACAGTTCCATAAGGTCTAGCTCATAACCGAACCGCGGTCTACGCCTATAGTCATCTTGAGCCTCTCGCCCGAAGCTGTAACACGTGACCGTCAGCTTAAGGTCACATTGCAGAAGCCGCGTATAAGAATATGGATGCAGCGTGAAACAAAGACCAGAGGGGTCCGCAGCACCTTCATTGCGAAGGAACCTACTCCTGCTTCACCACGGCCGATTGAAGCCCGACACGTTGTAAGACCCCCCAGGCAATATCGCCGCGCAAGTACTGCCACATACCCTGCAGGCGCCATAACATCTGCAACTGCCGATAAGGGAAGTGTTCAAGAAAACAATAGCTGACAAGCCGGATTACGTCCTGCCAATCGTTGTACCGTTTGTAAGTCAGTTCTTCCAAAAGGACAGAACCGATCGAGATTACAGTTGCGAACGCATAACCAAAAAGCAGGAACTGCAGAAAAAATTCGTGACTCAGCATGCCGGCGCAGGCCGCCAATATGATGGTGAGTATTCCGCCCACTTCGATGACGGGGGCGAATAACTCAAAAATCCAAAGGTAAGGCAGGGCGAAGCATCCGATGCGTCCATAGCGTGGTCGAAATAGCATGTCTCTTTGTGGCCAGAGCACATCCAGCAAACCTTTCTGCCATCGCGATCTCTGTGAGCGAAGTGATGCTAGATCAGATGGAGCCTCAGTCCAGCACACCGGGTCCGGGACAAAACGAATCTCGTACTCCTGTCCTTTATCGCGCATGTAGCGATGCAAACGGGTAACCAGATCTATGTCTTCACCGATAGCATGAGAGCGGTAGCCTCCTATGGCTCGCACCAAGTCAGTCCTGAAAACTCCGAAAGCACCGGAGATAATGAGGAGCATGTTTTTACCCGCCCACGCTTCTCGTCCAATCAGGAACGCGCGCAAATATTCAATCACCTGTAAGATCTCAATGCTCTTTCTAGGCAGGCGGACGCGTCGCATTCGTCCACCTTCTAGCTCTGACCCGTTTAAAACACGAACGATCCCACCCACGGCGATTACGCGGTTCGGATCAGCTAACACCGGCGCCATAATTCGCAATAGAGCGTCGCGTTCCAGAACTGAGTCTGCATCAATCACGCAAATATAGGGCGATGTTGCCGCGTTCAGACCGGCATTGACGGCATCTGCCTTGCTGCCGCCGGAATCCTTGTCAATGACCAGGAGATTCGGTACCACGTCGCTTCGATAAAGTTGCCGCACTGGCGCGCTCAAAGCTTCCGCAACATACACTGCCTTCACGGGGCGGAGACGGAATTCCTGCCGTAGCAGTTCAAGGGTCCTGTCCGACGACCCGTCATTAATGACGATCAATTCGAGTTCCGAATAATCCAGTGTCAGCAGATTCTTGACCGCAATGGAAATAGACTTTTCTTCGTTGCGTGCTGGCATCAGAATCGTGATCGGAGGAGTCAAAGGTGAAAGCTTGATCCAACTGGTTTCAAGGCTTTTGAGCCGGTGCTGGTGTTTAATGCTGGTGTGCAGGGCAGCCATTAGCATGATTAGATATGCCGTGTTGCAGCACAGGTAATAGTAGAAAAGTGCAAGGTTGGAGAACTCTAGAAATTGAATCATAGTGCCGAGGCTGCTTTGGCGGAGGCCGCTAATTCAGGCATTAAGCCTGCAGTCGGGAGTGACTTCGCAGTGAGAATTTCAAGCAACGCGTCCTTCCTGGCGCTCGGCGGACGCTGCGAGAGCTCTTGCTGGATTGTTCCGACTAACCCGGCATTATCAATTGCGGTGAGGAATGCATCGAGTCCATAGCGGTCGTTCAGTGCTACTACTTCTTCGAACATGGCTGCGTGGTCCGAGCCAATTTTCAAGAGGGCCTCAGCAGCGCGCACTCGAACCAGCCGCTTTGAATCGGTAAGCCCGCGCAACAGGATCGAAACAGCGGACGGATTGCGGAGCTCTCCTAGACTCACAATCGCACGCAGCCTGACGAACCAAATCGGATCTTGCGAGAGTTCGGTCAGAGACGCCATAGCGATCTGGGGCTGAGACTGCGATAGGGCCCGTGCAGCGGCGGCTCGAAGTTCTGGCAGTTCGTCATCGACGAACTGCAGTAAACTTGTTTGAAGCACCGGCGTCGCAACTTCGCCCAACACCCGTGCTAACAGCTCCCGAACCGGCCCCTCGGTGTGCTGCAAATGAGAAATTAAGATCTGCGGTCGCTCTGCACAGCACTGAATCAATGCGCTTTGCACTGGAAGAGCAGGTACGGTCAGACCCGATTCCGAGATCCAGTTGAGTATCCCCTTGGCGGCTTCGGGACATGCCATCCGTTCCAAACCACGTAGCGCGGCCAAGCGTGTTTCCGCGTCGCGATCGCGGAGAGCTTCGGTCAAAGGCGGAATGGCCTCTGGCGCTCTGGTCCGGCCTAGCGCGACCAACGCCTCACGGCGTCGCCATCCCTGATGCCGCCTGGCTTCAAAAGTACATTTCGCGATCAGGCCGCTGGTCCGCAGAAATTTTAAGATCTGAGCTGATTCCGCACTGCCCGCGAGTTCGAAGGCGTCCAGCGCCATACTCTCCACGATCTGACAGTCACGCCGGTTATTGCGCCAGGCCTCAAAGGGAATCTCTCCACGAATCAGCGCATCCCATTGTTGGCGAATTTCGATGACCCGTGCGTCTCGTCGGGCAAAATACCAGCGGCGATAACCTCGCCGCAGCAGAATGCACCCCAGCAGGATTACGTCAGCAGCGACCGCTGCGAGAATGGCCTTGAGCACGAAGGCCGCAGGACCGAATCTCTGAAATTTTTCAAAATCGAATGCCATATGCAAATCCGAAACTCATTTCGCTCCGGCCGTCATTTCGCTGTTGATATCCGGCAAAACCGTTTACGTCCTGGGCCGCTGCAAGCTGGAAGCGCATGCCTCCACCATAGGTATGTGAAGAAAAACGCCCGATCTGGTCCACTTGAGAGTAGTTTTCTGTTCCGGTGGCGAAGAAAATGTTGCCGCCAAGTTGCCGGCCTTCGAAGCGCTTAATCGGAAAACCAATCTTGCTGAGTCCGGCGGGACGCCATTCTGCTCCGGTTCCGGGGAATTGGCTGCGTGCGCCTGTAACTCTCAGCGACCAAGTCCAGTCTCGGGGAAAATAAGCAATTACTGTCTGATTCAGAGTTAGAATCCGAGCGGTGGAGTACCAATACCAGTGCTGCTCATAGTTTGTTTCGAGACCGCGCCAAATGCCTGCGTGTGCAAATCTCCATCCATGGTCATACTCGAAAAAAGCTTCATTTTCCGGAATCACACCGCTATCATGGGCGACGGCGCCTCCCAACGTTAGAGATCCCCATCTCGGCAACTTACCCGTGACGCTTGCGTTCAGCTTTTGCGCATCGACTCCCGCCCAACGATAGAAACTTCCTCCGAAAACGGTTTCCCAATGGTTGGTCCACCGCGAGATCAAGATGGCCCCTTGCTCTTGGTTCGCACCCGTGAAGCTGAACAGGTCCGTATTTGTTTCCAGCAGTAACTGGTGCCTGCTTTCTGACCGCAGAGAGGCAATACCGCTTCGGGCTTCCTCATTCCGAGGGTCCAAAACCAGGGCCTCCTCAAACTCTGCTTTCGCTTCCGTGCGCTCATTAACTGCACGCAAAGCTCGGCCCCTAGCCAGGTGCAAATCTGCGCGCTTCGAATCTAGTTGGACTGCGCGGTCTAACGCCTGCAGCGCATCTTGCATTCGATTCTCACGCGAATACACGGTTGCTAAATCCATCCACTCATCTGGATCATTGGGAACCACGGCGATGATCTGCAGGTATTCGTGCTCAGCCTCGTCAAGCTTGCCCGACCAGGTAAGAACCCGCGCGCGCCACGATCGCACATCCATATCCTCCGGCGAGCGCGCCACCTGCCCATCTACAATACGCATCGCTGCATCCCAGTCCTGCTTTCCGACGTACTTGCGAATTTCTTCCTGCCATGCCGGAGGCGTCGTTTGTCCGAAAGAAAGAGGACAGAAAATGCCGATGGCGATCATGAGTCCGACGTTCATAATGCACATCTTTCGCATGCATTCACACAAGATGGAGTGATTAGGGTGAGAGCTCATTCAAGTTTGCCCCCTAAATGGGCAGAAAATGATGATTATGGAAAGCGTTCAGTTACCCAGGTAATGAAACGTGGACCGATTCACGATAGGTATTGCGAGTGAGGAAGAGAAGGTAAGGAGCGCCCCGAAGGGCGGCTTCACCGCCTGTTGCCATAACTGCCGTAATCAGGCGACGGAAGTATGTACTTTACGCAACTGTCTCTCCTAGTTCTTGCAGAATGGGTTTCCAGTTGTTGAGACAATCGGTCAGATCGCGCTGAGTATTTTCATAATCTCAATTTGAGATGCGCGATTTGTCGTCGCCATTCAGCCCTCTGGCTTCCCAGCACTTCCCTTGCTCCGTAACCCACAAATAGCTTTGAAACGTCGCGGGCTTCTCACTAAAGATATC
>Ga0102924_1002069_pt1 | contig 22338 bp, 22 predicted proteins | sample PaiPotPPM11metaG_FD_80116 | JGI IMG/M metagenome (GOLD analysis project Ga0102924, IMG submission 80116) | Iron sulfur acid spring bacterial and archeal communities from Banff, Canada, to study Microbial Dark Matter (Phase II) - Paint Pots PPM... ...
ACCCCGCCTCCCACATCGCCGCCGCCGTCTAGTCCGCCTCCCCCCGGGGGCGGGCAGACGAACGCGGTCAGCGCGGCGCCGCTGATGGCCGCCGAGGATCCGGCCGTGCTGGCCATGCAGGCGGGCGGGAACTAGCCGGCCTGCAGGCGGGCGGGATTAACCGGCCGAGCCGCGCCGAGCCGGGCTGACGTTCGCCTAGTCGGCTAGCTGGGCGCGCAGCCAGCGGATGTCGTGCGCCGGGTCGGGTGTCTCGCAGACAACCGGGGCGCCGGCCGTCCGGACCACGTCGACGATGAGCGCCGGGTCGATCGTTCCCGTTTCGAGGTCAGCATGCCGGTCCCGGCCCGAGCCGAACTCGTCCCGGGAGTTATTGCAGTGCACGAGGTCAATCCGGCCCGTGATCGCCTTGAGCCGGTCCACGACCGTCTCCAGTTTCTCCCCGGCCGAGTAGGCGTGACAGGTGTCCAGGCAGAACCCGACCTCCCCGCCGCCCTCGGCGGCATCCGAGACGACCTCCCAGAGCCGGGCGATCGCGTCGAAGCTCCGCGCCATCGCGCCGTCGCCGCCGGCGGTGTTCTCGATCAGCATCGGCAGCGGGCGCTCGATCCGCTCGACCGCCTTGCGCCAGCTCTCGTAGCCCTCCTTGGCATCCACCCCGGCGGTCACGTGGCCGCCGTGCACGATCAGGCCCTTGGCCCCCACCGCCGCAGCCGCCTTGAGCTGCTGCTCGAGCAGCTTGCGGCTGGGGATCCTGATCCGGTTGTTGGGCGAGGCGACGTTGATCACGTAGGGCGCGTGCACGTAACCGTCGACCCCGGCGGCGGCGAAGGCCGCCCGGACCTCGTCCGGCTCGCCGGGATACACGGGAGCCTTCCAGCCCTGCGGGTCGCCGAGGAAGAACTGGACAACCTCGGCCCCGGCGGCCTGCGCCGCGGCCAGCGGGTCGCCCTCGTGCAGATGGATTCCGATGCGGACCATGCCCCGAGCCTAACGGCCGCCACCGTCAGGCGGTGCTGGCCTCGGGGGACGACCCCCCCGGACCCCCGCGGGGTGGTGCCGCCTTCGATCTATCCGAAGCCGCCGTGGGCGATGCTCAGGCCCATGCCGACGAACGCGCCGATGATGCCGGCCATGATGAGGACCCGCTGCTCCCTGGTATTGGAGACCATCTGCGCGTACAGGCCGATGACGAAGGCCACGATGCCGAGTGTCGTGCCCGCGACGTGCGCGCGCACGAAGAACCCGATCGCGAACGCCACGATCCCGACCACGAACGTGAACGCGGTGAGCGCGTTCTCCATCGGATGACGCTGGCCGTCGCTGTTCAGCGTGAGGCGCGGCTGGCGAGCACGGGGCTCGGTCTGTGTGGCCTCGGGCATGGCATTAACTCCCTGACCGCTACCGCGTGGGTACCTTGTCTGCTAAGTCTGTTCCCGCTCCGGGGCACTGGAGATCGCGCCGCCGGTCCGGTGGCGACCAGCCTAGCGGTCGCGGCATTGGCGTCTGCGGGGCGCCGGCGTATTCGGGGTCACGGCTTCAGGGTCACGGCGGCCGATCACGGGCGGAACTGTCGTTGCCTGCTGGTAAGCTGGCCCGGCCGCGCAGGGCAGCCGCACCACACTAGGACGGCGGCAGCGCGCGGCCCCTCCTGTCACGGAGAGACCGTGACCGCGTCAGTCCAGAGGAGGCAGGGGTAAACGCATGCGCCATTACGAGATGATGATCATCCTCGACCCGTCGCTCGAGGAGCGTACCGTCCAGCCGTCGCTCGACCAGTTCCTGAGCGTCGTCACGACCGCGGGCGGGTCCGTGGACAAGGTGGACGTCTGGGGTCGTCGTCGGCTCTCGTACGAGATCGACAAGAAGTCCGAGGGCATCTACACCGTCATCGACCTGATGGCGGAGCCGGACACGGTCAAGGAACTCGACCGCCAGCTCAACCTCAACGAGGCGGTCCTGCGGACGAAGATCATGCGGCCCGACCAGAAATGAACGCAGGCCCGGCGGCGAGCCCGGACCTGATTCCACCCGAGTGACGGGGAGGACCCCGATGGCAGCAGGAGACACGCAGATCACCCTCGTCGGCAACCTGGTCGACGACCCGCAGCTTCGATACACGCCGACCGGTCAGGCGGTGGCCAACTTCCGCGTGGCTTCCACCCCCCGGTACATGGACCGGAACACCAACGAGTGGAAGGACGGCGACTCGCTGTTCCTGTCCTGCAACGTCTGGCGGCAGGCGGCCGAGAACGTCGCCGAGTCCCTGCAGCGCGGGATGCGGGTCATCGTCTCCGGGCGGCTGCGCCAGCGGTCGTACGAGACCAAGGAAGGCGAGAAGCGCACGGTCTACGAGATCGAGGTGGACGAGGTCGGTCCGTCGCTGCGCAACGCGTCGGCCAAGGTGACCAAGTCCAGCCGGTCCACCGGCGGCAGCGGCTTCGGCGGCGGCCAGTCCGGGGGCGGCGGGCAGTCCGGGTATGGTGGAGGGGGCGGGCGCCCCGCCGCCGACGACCCGTGGGCATCCGATGCCGGGGGCGGCGACGGGTTCTCGGACGAGCCGCCGTTCTGACCCACTCACGAGCCGTGGTCCGCTGACCCAGATCCGCTGACCTCGGCGCGCGCCCAACACCGCGCCGGCCGCCCGGTCGGCGCCGATTGACCACAACCGACCATCCCCGCCGCGGGCGGGGCTCTGCCAAGGAGCACCACGATGGCCAAGCCGCCGATTCGCAAGCCTAAGAAGAAGGTCTGCCTGTTCTGCCAGGAGAAAATCGCCCGCGTGGACTACAAGGACACCGGGCTGCTGCGGAAGTTCATCTCCGACCGCGGCAAGATCCGGGCCCGGCGGGTTTCCGGTAACTGCACGCAGCACCAGCGCGACGTCGCGACCGCGATCAAGAACGCGCGCGAGATGGCGCTGCTGCCGTACACGAGCACGGCCCGATAACTGCCGAGGGAGGTAACGCACCGATGAGCGGTACGCCGATGAAGCTCATCCTGACCCAGGAGGTCACTGGCCTGGGCGCCCCCGGCGACGTGGTCGAGGTGGCCGGCGGCTACGGCCGCAACTACCTGGTGCCGCGGGGGCTCGCGATGAACTGGACCCGCGGCGCGGAGAAGCAGATCGAGCTGATCAAGCGAGCCCGGTCTGCCCGCGAGATCCGGGGCCTGGACGACGCCAAGGAGGCCGCGAGCAAGCTCGCGTCGCTGGACGTGCGGCTGCAGACCCGCGCGGGCAGCGGCGGCCGCCTGTTCGGCTCCGTATCGCCGTCCGACATCGCCGCGGCCGTGAAGGCCGCGGGCGGCCCCGAACTGGACCGGCGCAGGATCGAGATCAAGAACCCGATCAAGACCGTCGGCGCGCACCAGGTGACCGTGCGGCTGCACCCCGAGGTCGCCGCCACCCTGGACGTCGTCGTCGCCGGCACCTGACTCACCCCCGGCGCCTGGGAACCCCTGCCGCAGGGGACGCTCGGGCTGGCAGCGCCCGGGTCAACCTTGCCTGGCCCCTGGGCCAGCTGGCTCACTCGAGTTGCGGCCTCATGATCGTGGTTGATTGGTTGCGATAGTTGCAACGGATCAACCACGATCATGAGAGGTCGGCATTCTGGGCGTCTGGAACCCGGGTCGGGGCGGGGCCGAAACCTATTGCGGTCAGGTCCTGGGCGGCGGCGCGACGGTGACCCTTGGTGCGTGCGCCGGGAGGGGCCGCGTGCGGGTGTTCAGTCGGCGGCCGAGAGGTAGCCGGGGAGGCGCCTGGCCAGCTCGGGATCGGCGTCGGCGATCATCGCCCAGATCGCGGCCAGGCGCTCGGCCACATCGTCACCCGCCTGCGCTCCGTTATCGTCTACCGCCGCCGGGGCCCCTGCCGCCCTCCCGGCGGCCCCCGTGCCCGTCTCCCGGGCGCCGCTCGTTCCCCCGGAGCCATCGGTCCCTGCCGACGCGGCGGCCGCGGCGGCTGCGCCGTCCCGCTGTCCCGACCGGTCGGCCAACTCCTCTATGGCCCCGCAGATCTGGTCGATCCGGGCGGTCAGATTCGAACACATGGTCGAACCATAGAGGTTCCGCCTGCGGGCTGTCCGCCAAACGGGCGTATCGCCGGCCCGCGGAGCCTAGCCCTCAGAGAGCTTGCATGTAACGTCGGACGTGAAATTCCTAATGTGGATAACTTCCGGCCATTGTGGACGGTCTTCGAGGGCAAAACTTTTTCCTACGCACAACCGGTGGAAGCCATTGCCGCAGGCAGGAACGCCCTTCTGCCGCCCCGGCCCGGCATATCCACAGTGCTATCCCCACGCTGCGCACAGCGACGGCGGCGTGTCTGCACAGGCTATCCACAGGCCTGTGCACAGCGGCGCTGGACGTCGGCGGCCACCGACGCCAGACTGTCGGAGCCGTCCGATAGAACGGATCCAATGGCCGTGCGGGCAGCCAGGGGAATGTGCACCGTAATGGGGGAGGTGACACCGGGTGAGCGTCGCGGAGATCGCGCCCCGCGGTGAGGAGTTCGAGCGGACACCGCCGCACGACCTCGCCGCGGAGCAGTGTGTCCTGGGCGGGATGCTCATGTCCAAGGACGCGATCTCCGACGTGCTCGAGGTCATCCGGCCGTCGGACCACTACCGGCCCGCACACCAGCTTGTGCACGAAGTCATCCTGGACCTGTACAGCCGCGGCGAGCCCGCCGACCCCGTCACCGTGGCGAACGAGCTGACCAAGCGGGGCGAGATCGCGCGGGTGGGCGGTGCCCCGTACCTGCACACGCTCATGGCCTGCGTTCCGACGGCCGCGAACGCCGGCTACTACGCGCGCATCGTGCGGGAGCGGGCCATCCTGCGCCGCCTGGTCGAGGTCGGCACCCGCATCGTCCAGCTCGGCTACTCCGGCGACGCCGACGCCGACGAGCTCGTCGACCGCGCGGAAGCGGAGGTCTACGGCGTCACCGACCGCCGGGTCAGCGAGGACTACCGCTCGCTCTCCGACATCATGCCCGGCGCCCTCGAGGAGATCGAGGCCATCGGCAGCCGCGGCGGCGGCCTGACCGGCGTGCCCACCGGCTTCGCCGACCTCGACGCCCTCACCAACGGCCTCCACCCCGGCCAGATGATCGTTATTGCCGCGCGCCCCGCTCTCGGCAAGGCATTGGCGCTCCATACTCTCCTGCCTACGCCAACCGGCTGGACCACCATGGGAGAGGTCCAGGTCGGCGATTACCTCATCGGCGCGGACGGTAGGCCGACCCGGGTGGTTGCCGCCACGGGAGTGATGGCGGGTCGGCCTTGTTTCGACGTCGAGTTCGACGACGGCACGGTCATCACGGCCGATGCGGAGCATCAATGGCAGACAAGCACCCGCGCGAGTCGCCGGTCTGCCGGGCAGAGTGCCGTGCAGCAAGCGAACCGGCTGCTGGACCCAGCGGTGACCGACGTGGACAGCAGTATCGTCACCACGGCGCAGTTGGCGGCCTCCGTGCGTGCACCGGGCGGACGGCGCAACCATGCCGTGGACGTGGCCCGGGCCGCGGACTTGCCCGAGCGTGACCTGCCCTTCCCTCCGTACACGCTGGGCGTCGTGCTAGGCGGCGGCCTGAATAGCCAGGGATCGTTCTCGGGCGCCGATCCGGAGATCGAAGCCCAGGTTCAGGCTGACGGTCCGCTGTCGGACCTCCTGCCGGCTCTGCGAGGGCTAGGCGGTCCAGACAGCAGGCGCATTCCGTCGGGCTACTTCCGGGCGTCCGAGGCGCAGCGCCGGGCTCTACTGGCAGGCCTCCTCGATGTCCGCGGGCATGTAGTCGGCACTGGCGCGGTTCGGTTGGCCGTGGCCAGTCACCAGCTGGCCGCCGACGCCCTTGAGCTCGTCCTGAGCCTCGGCTACCGAGCGACATTGACGGCCAGGCAGGGAAACGGAACCCGCCCGCCTCGCTACGTGGTCGCGTTCAGGGCCGCCGACAAGGTATTCCGGCTGACCAGGAAGCTGGCCCCGCAGACAACCGCCGACCGCCCGGCAAGCCGCCGCCGGTTCATCACTGACGTGCGGCCAGTGCCGAGCGTGCCGGTCCGCTGCGTGCAGGTAGACAATGCCGATCAGCTGTACCTGGCGGGACGGTCCTGGATACCCACGCACAACTCGACTCTGGCGCTTGATCTGGCCCGGGCGGCTTCGGTCAAGGCGGGGCTGACGTCGGTGATCTTCAGTCTGGAGATGAGCCGCAACGAGATCACCATGCGGCTGCTCTCGGCCGAGGCGCAGGTGCAGCTCAACGCGATGCGCACCGGTCACCTCAGCGATGACGACTGGACCCGGCTGGCGCGGCGGATGAGCGAGGTGGTCGACGCGCCGCTGTTCATCGACGACTCGCCGAACATGTCGATGATGGAGATCCGGGCCAAGTGCCGCCGGCTCAAGCAGCGGCATGACCTGCGCCTGGTGATCATCGACTACCTGCAGCTGATGAGCTCCCCGAAACGGGTGGAGAACCGGCAGCAGGAGGTCTCGGAGATGTCCCGCTCGCTGAAGCTGCTGGCCAAGGAACTCGACGTCCCGGTCATCGCCGTAGCCCAGCTCAACCGCGGCCCCGAGCAGCGCACCGACAAGCGTCCGCTGCTCGCTGACCTGCGCGAATCCGGGTGCCTGACGCTGGGGACCCGGATCCTGCGGGCCGACTCGGGCAGGGAGGTCTCGCTCGGGGAGATGATTGCGTCCGGCGCGCGTGATGTTCCGGTGTGGTCGCTCGACGATCGGCTGCGGCTGGTGCCGCGCATCTTGACGCACGCGTTCCCGAGCGGGGTCAAGGAGGTCTTCAAGGTGCGGCTACGATCCGGCCGCGAAGTTGAGGCCACCGCCAACCACCCGTTCCTCACCTATGAAGGGTGGCGCCCGCTCGGGGAACTGACGGTTGGCGCGCGTGTCGCCGTTCCCCGCAGTGTGCCAGAGCCACTGAACCCAGGTAACTTGCCCGATCCCGAGATCATCATGCTGGCCCATCTCATCGGTGACGGCTCTTTTGTCCGGAACCAGCCAATCCGGTACGTGAGCGTAGATGAGGCCAATCTCACCGTAGTTGCGGACGCGGCGAGGCATTTCGGAATCACCGCCGTCCGTGACGACCATGAAGCGGCTCGGTGCACCTCCCTTCGGCTACCCTCGCCCCATCATCTGACGCACGGGAAACGGAACCCGGTGGCGGCGTGGCTTGACTCGCTGGGACTATTTGGCTTGCGGAGCCACGAGAAGTTCGTCCCGGGAGATATCTTCTCGCTTCCCGCGCCCAAGCTCGCCCTCTTCTTGCGCCATCTATGGGCGACCGACGGCTGCGTCTGGTGGGATCGCAAACTGGGTCAGGCGCGAATCTACTACGCGTCTACAAGCCGTCGGCTGATTGATGATGTCGCACAGCTTTTGTTGCGGTTCAACGTCATGACCCGAGTCAAGGAAACTCGCAAATCTGACTACCGTCCTTGCTACAACCTTTACATATATGGAGCCGAAAATCAGCTCCGCTTCCTTGACGCAATCGGGGTCCACGGTCAGCGTGCGGCGATGGCTGCGGTCTGTCAGCAGATGCTCCGGCCACTCCAGGCCAACACGAATCTTGACACCGTGCCCCGGGAGGTGTGGACTCGGGTCCGCAACGTCCTGCGGGAACGTGAGATGTCTCATCGCCAGTTCTCGGCTGCGATGGGTATGCAGTTCTGCGGCAGCACCCTGTGGAAACGCGCGCCGAGCCGACAGCGGTTGGCTCGAGTTGCCTCAATCCTTGAGGACGCCAGCCTGCAGATGGTGGCGACCAACGACATTTTCTGGGACGAGATATCGTCCGTTACCAGCCTGGGCGAGCAAGATGTCTACGATGCCACGGTGCCAGGGACGTGCAATTTCGTGGCGAATGGAATCAGCCTCCACAATTCGATCGAGCAGGACAGCGATGTGGTGATCCTGCTGCACCGTGAGGATGCCTACGAGCGGGAGTCGCCGCGGGCGGGCGAGGCCGACTTCATCGTGGCCAAGCATCGCAATGGCCCAACCACCACGGTGACGGTCGCGTTCCAGGGGCACTACAGCCGCTTCGTGGACATGGCCCGGATCTAGCGGATGCGGTCAGTGTAGAGGTCTGCTATTCCTGGGTGGCCGGGCCGACGATCTCGATGAGCCCGGCGCTGACGTCGTAGACGACGCCGGACACAAGCCGGCTCGGCGGCAGGGTATGCCGGGCGATGGCAGCGTCGACTCGTACCGCCGCGTACGGGTCGGCGACCGCCTTGCTGTCGAGTTCGTCTGCCGGGATCTCGAAGAACGCGGCGAGCTGCTCGGGATAGTCCGCGAGGCGGGTGATGCCGCAGTCGGTATGGTGCAGGATCACTAGGTGCCCGGTCGGGGGCCGGCCGTGGCCAAGTCGGCCCAGCAGGGCCCATGAGCGTGGCCGGGGTGATCCGGCCGCCGATGTTGCGCATCACGACACCTTCGCCGAGCTTGAGACCGAGTACATCGCTCGGGTCGACCCGGGAGTCGACGCAGCCGAGCACCTGCAGGGTGTCGCTGGTCGGGAAGGGAAGGCCGGCGAACGCGCCCGTCGCGGCGAACGCCCCGTTGCGCCGAACCAGCTCGCCGGAAGAAAAGGTCATGTCTTCGGAGCGTACCCGCCGCCACGTTCGAGCCTTATCACCGGCCGACCGGTCCCGACCAAGATCCGCCGGTGACAGGCAACTGCCAGGCCCGTCTCCGTGCACAGCACGCTGCCGGCCACACTCCCGTTCAGTCCCCGCGCAAAACCACGCAGGCTGACCGGGGTCAGGGCGAGACCGGGGCGGCGGTCCAGTTCGCCGGGTTAGGCCCGAGCAGCTGCAGGTGGTGAGCGAGGACGCTGGCTGGGCTCAGCGGCGCGTCGGGGCCGGTGGTCTGCTCGTACAGGTACAGCCCGGCGGCGTCGGGTGCGAACAGGGTCTGGCGGCCCGGGGAGGGCGGGGTGTTCAAGAACACTCGGTAGCCGTTGATCACCTTCGACGGGCAGGACGTGGGCTGGCTGGTCTGGCCGGGCTGGCTGGTCTGGCTGGTCTGGCCGGGCTGGCTGCTCGGGCCGGTAACTCGGCTCGGGCCGGCCACGGATTGGGTCCTGCAGGTCGGGCCGTGTGTCGCCTGGGTGAAGGTGCGCACCGTCAGTGTGTTGCGCGGCGCGGCGCCCGGCCGGGTGGCCGGGCTGCCGAGGAGCAGCACGCCCTCGGTCGGGTCCTGCACGCCTGGTCCGGGCCGGGTATAGCCGGCGAACAGTACTTCGCTCCACGCGTGCGGCAGGCCGGTCAGCCGGAAGGGGAACCGCAGGGGCGAGGTCTGGCCGTAGCGCAAGGACGCGGCGACCCTGACCACGTCGGCGGGCGTGCCGGTGGATTCCACCACCGCCCAGCCGCCGCTGGCGTACTGGAAGGCGAGCATCATCTGGGGGGTGCCGGCGCGCGGGCGCAAGGGCGCCATGTTGCCGCCGGCGTACCGGGTCCAGTAGGCCGTCTGGCCCTGCACGTCCGGCGCCTGGCCGTTCACCGTCATCTCGGCTCTGGTCCCGGCCGCGGTCGAGCCGCAGGACAGGCTCCCGGACTGCATCGTGCACCAGCCAGCGGCGTAGAGCACAACCTCCGTGCTCTCGGCGGGAGAACGGGAGGACGCTCTCAGGAGGAGTGCGGTGTGGATGTCAGTGCCACCCAGGAGGGTGGGGCGGTAGGGGTACCAGGTAACAGACGCGTACGGCATCAGCGGATTAAAGAGTTTCGGCGCGGCCGGGCCGCCGGGCGCTGGCGGGCGCGGGCCCGGGGCGAACAGCCCGGCCAGCAGGACCACCGCGGCGACCGCGCCGGCGGCGAGGACCGGGCTGCCGAAGGTGGCGGCCCGGCGCCGGAGCAGCCGGGCCCGGCCGATACGCCGGGCGGCCGGGATGTTGATCGCCGCGGGCGGCAGTTCGCTGGCGGCCTGCCGCTTGAACAGGACGCGGAGGTCAGACTCACGCACGGTGGGGTCCCTTTCCGGCTCGGCGGCGCATCGGCGCCGGCGCGTGGCTGCCAGCGGTAGTAACTGCGGGGTCGCCGTTCAGCCGGCCGCGCAGCGCGGCGAGCGCCTTCGCGGTCTGGCTCTTGACTGTGCCCGTGGCGCAGCCGAGCGCGGCGGCCGTCTGGTCGGTGTTGAGGTCGCAGTAGTAGCGCAGGACCAGCACGGCCCGTTGCCTCGGCGGGAGCGCGGCCACGGCGGCCTGCAGGTCCATCAGGCTGTCGCGATCGGCCGTCAGGATCGGCGCCTCCGGCACTTGGTCGGTGACGCTCACGCGCCTGGTCCAGCCGCTGCGCCGCTCGTGCAGGAACTCACGGACCAGGATCGCGTTCACATAGGCGTCGGTGTTGTCAGCGGCCGATGCCTTGGCCCAGTGCACATAGACCCTGATGACCGCCTGCTGGACGACGTCATCGGCGCGGTGCCGGTCCTGGCAGAGCATGAGCGCGAGCCGCCGCAGCGCGGGCAGCCGGGACTCGATGTACTCGGAGTAGTCGGCATCGCGCTGGGTGGTCACAGACCGGGTTTTTCTGCGGAGCAGCTAGTCACACTCTGCCGAGGCGTGCAGCGAGCGCTCAGGTTGCCCGCAGGCGCGAGAAAGTGCTCGCGGAGCAAGGTCACCTTCGGAGGCTGTCACGCTCGCTCGGTGTTGGCCAGCAGGGGGACGAGGTACTGGGCGTCGGGGCTGCCCCAGCCGGTGACCGGGTCCCAGCCGCGTCCGGCGTTGTAGCCGGTGAAGACCCCGGCGGGTGTCAGCACCGAGTTGTCCCCGGTGACCACGTCATGGAAGGCGCGGTGGCAGGCCCGGCTGCGGCCGATGGCGTAGAGGGCCGGGGTAACGAAGCCCAAGTGCCGGCCGGCTTCCTGATCGGCCAGGGCGATCACGCCCGCCCACAGCGGGGCCGAGGAGCTGGTGCCGGTGTCCCCCCGGAGCTGGCCGTAGCTGTTGTCCGTCGCCATGGCGTCGTAGGCGTCGGCGTTGGCGGACACGTCGGGGACGCCGCGGGCGGCGCGGGCCCGGTCCAGGCCGTCCTGCCAGGACGGCCGGGCGAACAGGCTGCTGTAGCCGCCGCCGGAGCCTCCGGTGTCGTCGTTCCAGGCCATCTCGCCCAGGTAGGCGCCGCCCGGGCTGGCGTCCAGGATCGTGCCGCCGACCCCGAGCACCAGCGGGTCGGAGGCGGGCAGGCTGACCTGTACGGACGGGCTGCCGCAGTAGTGGGCGGGGACCGCGCCGCCGTCTCCGGAGGAGCCGAGGACGGTGACGTGCTGGTCGCGGGCCTGTTCCAGTGCCGCGTGCATCGCGGCGACCTCCCCGCGGGTGAAGCAGTGCTCGCCGCCGCTGAAGCTGAACGAGAGCACCGCGGCGTGCCGGGCGGCGCTCTCGCGGATCGTCTTGGTGATCGCGGCGGCGACGTTCGCGACGGAGGACGTGGTGCTGGCGGGGACCAGGATGATGTCGAGCGCCGCGCCGGGCGCGAACGCGTGCACCATCTCGGCGTCCCCGAGTTCCTCCTCGTCGGTCAGGTAGGGCGTCGCGGACCCGGCGATGGTGTTCACGACGTGCAGCCGGGTCCGGGGCAGGCGGAACTTGGCGTCGAACGCGGCCAGGTCCTGGCGGATGTCGCCGTCGCCGTGCCGGGAGCCCGGGGTCTGGGCCAGTTCGAACATGGCCACGGTCTCGCCGCGGCCGTCGATGCCGCGGTGCAGCAGCGGCGTGACCCCGTAGGCCGTCTCGTACGCCTGCGGGCTGAGGCAAGGTTCCGGCGCCCCGCCCGCCCCGCAGTTCAGCGGCGCGGGCACGCCGGACGCGGCCGTGCCGCCGAGGGCAGCGGACGCGCACGCGACGGTCAGGCAGGCCGCCAGGGGCGCGGCGGCCAGCCACGGCCGCCTTCGCGGCCCGTGCCGGGGAATCTTGTTCATGCGCAGCTCCGGGAGTGGCGGTGGGGTGGGTCAGGTGGCGCGGCGGCGGACCAGCCAGATGGTGGCGGCGATGAGCAGCGCGGACAGGGCGAGCTGCCAGCCGCCCTCGATCCACTCGAAGGGCCAGAACCGGCTGGCCGGCTGGTAGCTGGTCCACTGCGTGTAGCCGTGCTGAGCCAGGCACTGCGCGACGGCCTGGAACGAAAATCCCTCCTTGCCGAACCCGGCTGGACCGGAGGAGCAGAACCGGTTGATGAGGCTCAGTGAGGGATGGCCGGCGAACGCGAGCCGGCCGTCCTTGGTCGACCACTGGCCGAGGATCCATGCGGTGCCCGGCACGTTCAGGCTGGTCGTGACCAGGGGGGTCAGGTAGTGCTCGCGCAGCAGCCCTCCGGTGGCAACGACGAGCCCGGCGTAGGCGACCAGGGTGGCGATGATGGCGGGAACGACCCGGCGGATGAGCATGCCGGCCAAGGCGCCGATCGTGAAGGCGATCAGGATCCAGGCGGGGAACGCGACCTCGCGCAGGTTGAACCAGGTGAACGGGGACGTCTGGTAAGCGCCCAGGACCATGCTCTGTTTCCGGCCCGTGGCGAAGTACGGCTGGTAATACCAGGACACCAGGACGCTGAACGCGGCGCCGGCGGCGGTCAGTACGACCGCGAGCGCCACCAGCTTGGCCAGCGCCCAGCGCCACCGGCCGAAGCCCTGGGTCCAGGCGTACCGGAAGGTGCCGGTCTCCATCTCCCGGGCCAGCACCGGCGCCCCGGCGAACGCTCCGATCAGCACGGGTACCGCCTGCAGGAGGGTGCCCCCCGGGGTGAGCGGACCCGCCATCAGGTTGTCCATGCCCTGGAAAGCGCCGTCCAGGCCTGCGCACGCCGACGAGCTGGCCGGATGACAGGCCAGCGCGGCGGCGTAGGCGTGGTGCAGCGGCATGCCGATGAGCAACAGCCATACCGACAGCGCGCCGAGAAACTCGGCCACCCCGGCCAGCGCGAAGCGGTGCTGCCGCCAGGTCACCCCGGCCATCCGCCGCCACGGCAGCGGCCGCACGGCGGCATCGTCGCCGGGGCGCGCTGGCCTGGTCAGCGCGGTCATCGCGTCACCTCCGGCGTGGTCTCGCGCAGATAGGCCATCGCGAGGTCTTCCAGGCTGGCCCGCCCATGGGTAGTAAGCAGGTCATCGACCGCCCCGGCCAGCCGCACCTGGCCCCGGGACAGCAGGACGAGGTAGTCCGCGACCCGCTCGAGCTCGGCGAGCACGTGCGAGGACAGCAGCACCGACACGCCGTCCGCGGCCGCGGACGCCAGCACCGTGGCCATGAAGTCGTGCCGGGCGACCGGGTCGAGCATGGCCACCGGCTCGTCCAGCACGAGCAGCCGCGGCCGCCGGGCCAGCGCCAGGGTCAGCGCGAGCTGCGCCTGCTGCCCGCCGGACAGCTTCCCCGCTCTCCGCTTGACCGGGATGCCGAGCTCGTCCAGGCGGGCCTGCGCGTAGGGCTGGTCGAAGCGCCAGTTCAGGCTGCGGGTCACGTAGATCATGTCCGCGACCGACAGGTTCTTGTAGAGCGGCGTGTCCTGGGCCACGAACGCGATCTGGTCCAGCGCGGCCGGCGACCCGGCCGCCCGGCCGCCCAGCACGGTCACGACGCCCTCGGACGGCGCCGACAGGCCGACCGCCAGGTTCAGCAGCGTGCTCTTGCCGGCGCCGTTGGGCCCGACCAGCGCCGCCACGCGCCCGGCGGGGATCGCCAGCGTGCACTCACGCAGCGCCCAGGTACCGCCGTAGCGTTTACCCAGGCCACTGGCCTCCACGACGTTCATCGATGTCCTTTCCTGCCCCGTCGGGTGTGTCCGTCGCCCACTGTCCCCGCACCTCGGCCTGGTTGTCTGCGGCCGCAGGACCCAACCGGTTCATCCGCAAGAGTGAATCCAGGTCGCCGCACGGATGATGCGTCCGGCCTGGCCTGGCGCTACCTTCGGGGACATGCAGGCAGTCCGGCGCTGGGCGGGTGGTCACGCGGGCGTCATCGTCGATGCCGGCCTCGGGATCGCCGCGGCCGGGCTGATCGCCGTCGCCGCGTGGGGTTCGCCCCGCCTGATCGGCAGCGAGGTGATCGCCGGGCCTTCGTGGCTGCTAGCGCTGCTGCCCCTGCTCATGGGGGTGCCGCTGGTGCTGCGCCGCCGCGCGCCGCTGCTGATGTGGGTGGCGATCTGGGCGGCCATAGGGCTGCTGTCCCTGTTCGAGAACAACTTGCTGCGGGGCGTGGCGTTCACGTTCGTGCTGTTCGCCGCCGCGTACTCACTGGGCGCGCACGCCAGCTTTCGCCGCGCGGTCGCCGGCCTGGTCCTCACCGTCCCGGTCGTGGCCGGGCTCGGCCACAAGGGCGAGCTGGGGCTGGCCTTCCAATCGCAGAACGGCCACGCGGGCGTGGTAATGGCGTTCCTGCAGCTTGTGGCGGTCTGGCTGGCTGGCGTGGTCGTCCACGCTCGGCGACGGGCGGTCGAGCTGGCCGCACAGAGCGCTGCCTCGCAGCGGCAGGCCGAGCAGGCCACGGCGGACGAGCGGGCCCGGATCGCCCGCGAACTGCACGACATCGTCGGCCATCACCTCAGCGTGATCGTGCTGCAGGCCGTCGGCGGCCAGGCGTCGGGAAGGCCAGCCGGGCCGACGCTGAAGAAGATCGAGAACAGCGCGCGACAGGCGCTGGCCGAGACCCGTCGCCTGGTGGGCGTCATGCACCAGTCCGGCGAGGCGGCCGGGTTCGCCCCGCAGCCGGGTATCGGCGAACTGGACGCGCTGGCCGCCAGCGTCCGGGCCGCCGGGGTGCCGGTGAACCTGGTCATCGACGGCGACCTCGCCGCGCTGCCCGCGGCCGTGGACGTGTCGGTGTACCGGATCGTTCAGGAGGCGCTGACCAACGTCCTCAAGCACGCCGGCTCCGCGCGCGCAGACGTTATGGTCGGCTGCGCGGAGGAAGCGGTCACGATCGAGGTCACCGACGACGGATCCGGAGCCGGTCAGCCGACCCCGGCCGGCGGACACGGGCTGGCCGGGATGCGCGAGCGGGCCGCGGTGTTCGGCGGTGACCTCGCGGCCGGGCCCCGGCCCGGCGGCGGGTTCACGGTGCGGGCCTGGCTGCCGCTCGGGGACAGCCTGACGCCCGGTGAGCTGTCGTGGTCAGCGTCCTGATCGTCGATGACCAGGAGCTCGTCCGCGATGGCCTGCGGATGATCGTGGAGGCCGAGCCGGACCTGGCCGTCGCGGGGGAGGCCGGCGACGGGAACCAGGCGCTGGCCCAGGCCCGGATCCTGGACCCCGACGTGATCTTGATGGACGTCCGCATGCCGGGCATGAACGGCATCGAGGCCACCACCCGGCTCGTGCAGGCCGGCTCCCGGGCGCGGATCCTGATGCTGACCACCTTCAACCTGGACGAGTACGTATACCACGCGATGAAGGCCGGCGCGAGCGGCTTCCTGCTCAAAGACGCCAGCCGCGAGCAGCTGACCGGCGCCGTGCGCGCGGTGGCCACCGGCGAGACCCTCCTCGCCCCGGCCATCACCCGGCGGCTGATCGAGGACTTCTGCCAGGGACCCGCCCCCGGCGATCCCGTGGCCGGCACGGCCGGGGGCCTCAGCGAACGGGAACTTGGCGTCGTCCGGCTCGTGGCCCAGGGCCTGTCCAACGCCGAGATCGCCGCCCGGCTGTACCTCAGCGAGGCCACCGTCAAGAGCCATGTCGCCCGCATCCTGGCCAAGCTCGCCCTGCGGGACCGGGTGCAGGTGGCCGTGTACGCCTACGAACACGGCATTGTCCGCCCGGGCCGCGGCACTGCGCCGGCCGAGCGGAAACCGGGGCCCTAGCGCGAGCCCGGCGCCACCCACTCGTCGGAATAGGTGCAGGCGGTGAAGTAACCGTGCAGCGCCGCGGCCGCCTCGCCCTGTTCGCCCCGGTCCAGCCGGGCCGGGAACCGCGCGCGCACTTCTTCCAGGAACGATTCCAACGCCGGCGGAGCAGGCCGCTTCTCCTGGTCCAGCCGCTCGGAGGCTACGGCGGCGAGGACGGTGAGAGCCCGCTCGAACCGGTCGGCCACGCGCTGCGCTTTCGCCCAGGCGAAGGCCGTGGGGGCGGGGGTGTCGTTCTGGCCGAGGCCGCCCAGGCCGATCAGCGTGGTCTGGGCCGCGGCGCGGGCGTCTTCCGCCCACGCGGACTGAACCATGTAGCCGATCGGCAGTCCGGGGATCTCGCCCTGCTCCATCGGGGCGAAGAACCGCTCGACCTGGCGTTCGCAGAGCTGGGTTAGGTCAGCCCAGCTAGCGGCCAGTTCGTCGATGGCCGGATAGGACATGCCGTTGTGATAACCCCCGGTCGAAATCGTTCTCCCAAAAGGGTGTTCGGCATCGGGCGGGATATACACCGGATTGTCAGATACCGAGCGCAGGGAGATCGCGGCGCCGCGCTCGGCCCGGGCGACGGCCCGATGGAGATGGCCCATGACGCGGGGCAGGATTCTCCAGCTCACGGGGGCCTGATAAGAGCGCCGCTGCTCTGCGCCGCCGCGGAGCAGCTCGCGTCCGGTGCGCAGCGCGGCCGCCTCGTACTCGTCACCCCACAGGTCCTCGAGCGCTTCGTCATACGCGCCCAGGGGCGCGAGGATCGCTTCCGCGGATAGGCCGAACACGTGATGGGCGAGTCCCAGCATGCGCTGGCCGCGCAGGGCGCAGTCGGCGAGCATCGCCGCGGCGCACGGGGATCCGTTCACGAGCTCCATCGGCTCCTTGAGCTCGGTCCCGCCGACCTCGTCGGCGAGGCCGGAGAATAGGTGGCCGAGGGCGATCACCTCACCAGAGCCACCGTTTCCCGTCATCGGCACGTGCGGGAGCGGCCTGCCGTCGAGCAGGCTCGCTACGGCGACGGCGAGCTCAGGACGCACGGCGCCGTGCCCGTCCAGCCAGTTCGCCAGCCGCGCGAAGACGATGCCGCGCACCACCCGCTCCGGGAACGGCTCACCCCATGAGGTTCCGCGGCGCGGCGCGAGCCGGCCCCGGGCTTCCCGCTCTTCGCGGCTGAGCCGGAACCGGGCCTGGTCCCCTCCGGCGCTCGTCGTGCCGTAGACCACGATGTCCGGATCGTCTTCGAGCAGGGCCAGGAAGGCCTTGCGCGTGTCGGCCATGCGCCGGAGGGTGGCCCCCGCGACCTCGGCCGGCTCTCCTCGCCATGCGACCCGCAGGTAGTTGGCGGTCGTGAGGTCGCGGCGCTCCCGCAAGACGACGGTCATATCAGACGGCCAGGTATCCGCCGTCGACCAGCAGCGTGCTGCCGGTCATATAGCTCGCCTCGTCGGAGGCGAGGAAGACCGCCGCCCCCACCATCTCCTCCGGTCGCGCGGCGCGATGCATGGGGATGCGCTCGAGCAGCTCCGCGCGGTCAGGCCGCCCCGCGCGGCCGCGGTCGGTGTCCATCCCGCCACCGGTCAGTCCCGGGGCGAGCGCGTTCACGCGGATGCTGAACTGGGCCAGGTCGAGGGCCATGGACTTGGTCAGCATCTTCCCTCCGCCCTTGGAGGCCTGGTAGTGCGCCGACATCGGCTGAGCCACGTCGGCGAGCTGGGAAGTGACGTTGATGATCGAGCCGCCGCCCCGCTCGGCCAGGTGCCGCCCGACGACTTGCCCGCACAGATACTGGCTCTTGAGGTTGACGGCCATGATCTCGTCCCACTCGGCTTCGGGAAGCTCCAGGAAGGGGCGGACGGTCGCGATGCCCGCCACGGACACCAGGATGTGGACCCGCTCGAACGAGGCCACCGCGGCCTCCAGGATCTTCTCGACGTCCCCGCGGCGGCTCACGTCAGCCGTCACGGCCTCGGCGTTCCCTCCCGCTTCCCGGATCTCAGCGGTCGTTGACCGGGCCCGATCGGCGATGATGTCGGCGACGACCACGCCGGCGCCCTCGGCGGCGAAGCCGATCGCGATCGCGCGGCCGATCCCGCTGCCCGCTCCTGAGATGATCGCGTTCTTACCACCGAGTCTCACGAGCTGGCCCTGCCTGTCTTTGCTTCGCTGATCACTGACGCGGCGTAGCTTGCCATTCAGGTCGTGAGGATGACAAGTTGCTGGGTCGGCCGGGTCATCGCGACGTACCGGTCGACCGCTCCCTCGATACCCGGGCCGAACGATTCCGGGTCGATGAGGACGACCAGGTCGAACTCGAGGCCCTTCGACAGTTCCGGGGTAAGTGACCGGACTCGGGACGTCGCCCGGGCAGTGTTTTCCACGAAGGGGGGCTCGGCGATGACGCAGGCGATCCCCTCGTCGTGCGCGGCGAGCCAGGTGTCGAGGATCGAGTCCAGTTCCGAAACCGATCCGTGCCGGACGGGGACGCCGGTGCTGCGAATCGAGGTCGGCACGTTGGCGTCGGGGAGCACGGCCCGGATGACCGGCTCGGCTTCCGCCATGACCTCTTCCGGTGTCCGGTAGTTGATGCTCAGGGAGGCCAGTCTGATCTGGTCGAGCCCGATCCGCTCGAGCCGTTCCCGCCACGATTCCGTGAACCCGTGCCGGGCCTGGGCGCGGTCCCCCACGATGGTGAAGCTCCGGGACGGGCAGCGCAGCAGCAGCATCTGCCACTCCGCGTCGGTCAGTTCCTGAGCCTCGTCCACGACGATGTGCGCGAACGGGCCGGCTAGGCGGTCCGGCTCGGTGTCGGGCAGCGCGGCCTCGTCGACCAGGGCGTCCTGGAAATCCTCACCGCGCAGCATAGTCACCAGGCCCGTGCCGTATTCGTCGTCGTCGGCCGCCCGGCGGGCAACCTCGATCAGGTTGTCGACGACGCTGGCCATGCGCTCGCGTTCGGCGGCGACGATGGCGTCATGCTGACGCTTGCGCCGGGACGCCTGCGGGTCGCCGAGCCGCTGCCGGGCCGCGTCCAGCAGCGGCAGATCGGACACCGTCCAGGCCTGGGCGTCCTCGCGCTGCAGCCGCCGAACCTCGCCGGGGCCGAGCCAGGGAGCGCACAGCCGCAGGTAGGCGGGCACCGACCACAGGTCAGCGACGAGGTCAGCCGCTTCGATCAGCGGCCACGCCCGGTTGAGGGCCGTGAGCAGCTCCCGGTTCTGCCGCAGTGACCTGCGGAGCAGGTCAGCCGGGCTGTCGGTGTCGATGGAGTCGATCAGGATCCCGACCAGCGCCGCCAAGATCTCGTCGCGGGCCTCGTTGTGCGGGGTGCCGGGATCGGCGGCGTCGAACGCCTCGGCCCAGTCGTCGGCGCTGAGCCAGATGTCGGACCAGTGGGTCTCGACCGTCATCCCCTGGGCGGGCGGCTTCTCGTAGAACCTGACGGCCGGCTCGATCGCCTTCACCAGGTCCGCCGACGACTTCAGCCGCGCCACCTCCGGGTCGGCCTCAACCATGGCCGTGGCCCCCTCGGCGACGAGGTTTCGCAGGGTACAGGTCTGCACGCCCTCCTCGCCCAGGCTGGGGAGAACGTCGCCGACATAGGCCAGGTAGGGCTGGTGCGGGCCGACGAACAGCACGCCGCCGCGGCGGTGACCGAGGCGAGGGTCGGAGTAGAGGAGATAGGCGGTGCGGTGCAGGGCGACGACGGTCTTCCCGGTGCCCGGCCCGCCGTCGACGACGAGAGCGCCCCGGGATCCCGCCCGGATGATGGCATCCTGGTCGGCCTGGATGGTGCCGAGCACGTCACGCATCCGGGGCGACCGGCTGCTGCCCAGGCTGGCGATGAACGCGGACTGGTCGTCGAGCGCGACGCGGGATTCCAGTCCCTCCGAGGTGAACACCTCGTCCCAGTAGTCGCTGATCCGGCCGCGGGTCCACCGGTACCTGCGGCGGCTGGCCAGGCCCATCGGGTTGGCATGCGTTGCCCCGAAGAACGGCTCCGCCGCGGGGGACCGCCAGTCGACCATCAGCCGGCGACCCGCGCGGTCGGTGAGGCCGAGTCGCCCGACGTACACCGGATCGGGGTGGTCGGCTCTCACGATGCGCCCGAGGCACAGGTCCAGGCCGAAGCGACGCAGGACGCGCAGGCGGGCGGTCAGCCGGTGGATCTCCAAGTCCCGGTCCAGCGCCTCCTGGCCTATGCCGCCGGGCGCCTTGCGTTCGGCATCCAGGCGGCCGGACAGGTCGGCGATCGACTGCTCGAGGCTTTCCGCGATGGCCGCGAAGTGCCGCTCGTCGCCGGCGATCAGTGCCGGGTCGGCCTTCGCGGCGAGCCGGTCGGGAAGGTCGAACGCGCTGGCAGTCAGCGGACTCACTCATGGGCTCCGATCTGAGGTCGCGCGCAACCGCCGACCCCCGTGCGCAAGTTCTGCTTCCGGCCTGCGATTATGCGGCACGACCCGGGTCTTGCGGCAAGCCCCCGGTTGGGCTATAAGTTGAAAGTGGGGGGAGTGTGTTCTACCGGTACGGATGGCAGGCCCCGATTCCACCTCCGGCCCGAGGCCGCCGCGGCCTACGGACGCCCGGTCCCCGGCGACTCGGGCGGAGGCTTCGTCACCGCCTTAAGCCGAGACCTCACATGACTGCTCACGCAGGGAGGATTAACCTCCATAGTGGTACTTGCATGCGGCGATACGGATTTCATCTCCGCTGACTTTGTATATGAGCCGGTGCTCGTCGCTGATCCGGCGCGACCAATAACCATGGAACCCGTGCTTGAGTGGTTCGGGCTTGCCGATGCCTTCGTTGGCGTTGCGTTCCACATCTTTGATCAGTGTGTTGATCCGCTTGAGGATCTTGCGGTCCTGGGTCTGCCACCAGACATAGTCATCCCAGGCGCTCTCGTCCCAGACCAGCTTCATTCGGTGAGGGCCCGCTCCATCCCTCCGCCGTGCTCAAGGCGGTCGATTGACGCCAGCAGCCGACGAGCGTTCTCCGGGCTCTTGAGCAGGTACGCAGTCTCCTTCAAAGACTCGTAGTCATCGAGAGCGACGATGACCACCGGCTCGTGCCCGGCCCTGGTGATCACGACCTCCTCGCGGTCATCGACAACCGCGTTCAGGGTCTCGGCATACTTCGCGCGCGACTCGGAATACGTCATGGTGCGCACCGGCAACCTCCTACGCTACGTACAAGAAATTGTACGTCTAGGATGCTGGACCGGCAAGGCAGGCGGTCCGCGCGGGCTGGCGATGCGCACCAGGCCTTGCGGTGTCGTAAACTGTCCAGCGCCTGCGCTCGTAGCTCAACGGATAGAGCATCTGACTACGGATCAGAAGGTTGGGGGTTCGAGTCCCTCCGAGCGCGCCCAGGTCAGACGGCTTGCTTGTGTCAACTAGCGAGCGCTTGCAGGCGCCGTACAGCACCGAAGTACAGCAACCGGGCCTCGCGAGCTGGATCACTGGTCCTCGCCTTCGCCCTGGTCCTCGTCGTGGTCGAGCCAGTCGCTCAGTCTCCTGAGTGCGTCCCTGGTCACCTTGTCGGGAACCTGTGTATAGATCTCCATCGTGAGTGCGATCCGGCTGTGGCGAAGGATGGCCATCGCGATGCGCGGGTGCAGGTCGAGCGCGGCAAGGAGTGACCCGCAGGTGCGGCGGGTGTCGTGGATCGTGATGCGGTGGACACCGTACCGGGCACACCGAGCGTCGAAGGCTCGATTGATGTTCCGCGGCTCGATCGGGTGGCCCGTACGGGTGGTGAACACGAGCGCGTGTTTCTCGCCGCAGATGCATGTCTTTGGCCAGTCGGCGGTACGGGCCTGGTCTTGGTTGTGCTTCGCGATCCGCAGCGCCGTGACGCCGATCGGCGGTAGCGGCAGCGTGTCGGTGCTGCCATCGGCCTTGAGAACCTGCTTATGAGTGAGCGGGTGTCCGCCGACGCGCTGTAGCTGCCATTCGAGATCGATGACAGCAGTGTCCTCGTCTATACGCCAGTCATCCTGTTCGATCAGTCCGAGCGCTTCGCCCTTTCGCAGCGCGAGCACGAGGATTAGCATCCACAGCGGATAAAGTGGGTCATTCTCGTTGCGTGAGCATTCGAGGAACTTGCGGGCCTCGTCTACAGTCCACGAACTCCTGCGCCGGTTCTTCTTGCGGGCTTTTGGCAACCTGACCAGCTCGGCGACGTTACGCGAGACAAGTTCTTCCCGCATGGCGTGGTTAAGTGCAGCCCGGAGCGTACCTCGCGAAGCTTCGATGACCCGGCGGCTTGGGAAGTCCTGGCAGCATTCACCGACAGCGCAGCACCTAGGCTTGTCGCGCTTGAGGTCTTTCTTCTGAGCACAGCACTGGCAGTTACCGGGAATCTTGAGGGTTATTCAGGGAGCCCCGATAATAGTAAGTAATAGGCCACACGCTGTCGGTGTGTCTACGTGAATAGAGGCTCGTTTCTCGAAAGAATTGGGTTTACCACACTCAATTCAAAGAAACGA
>Ga0102924_1002070_pt1 | contig 22337 bp, 21 predicted proteins | sample PaiPotPPM11metaG_FD_80116 | JGI IMG/M metagenome (GOLD analysis project Ga0102924, IMG submission 80116) | Iron sulfur acid spring bacterial and archeal communities from Banff, Canada, to study Microbial Dark Matter (Phase II) - Paint Pots PPM... ...
CTTCGACCTCTTTCAGGCCGAACAGGTCGAGCACCGGGAGCAGGATGACCACCCCAGCCACGATCGTCGGCGCCCGGTCCGGGTGCAGCCCCAGCACCTGTCGGCGCTCCTCGAGTGGAATCGTGGCGAGCTGATCGCGGAGCTTCCGGGCCTGCGGGGTCGCCAGCACGTACCCATGCACCTTCTCTGGGTCGTAGGGGTCGAGTCGCTGCGCGATCGCCGCGAGCGATGTCGCGGTTCCCGCGACCGCGATCCCGCGCCGGACCGCGCTGGACCGCTCGGCCGGCATAGCGTCAAGCACGATCTTGCGGACCTCGTCCGCGAGTTCATCGAGTTCGGTCGGGAGCGGCGGGTCGTGGTGGATGTGGCGCTCGGTTTGCCGCACGACGCCGGCCTGTGTCGAGACGTGAAAGTCGGCGGTGCGCCCGGAGCCCGTGACGAGCTCCGTCGAACCGCCGCCGATGTCGATTACGAGCGTCGGCGTCTGGTCGTCGGGATCTCGCTCGCTGGTCGCGCCGAGGAACGTCAAGGCGGCCTCGTCGTCGCCGGTCAGCACGTGCGGCTCGAGCCCGTACCGGTCGCGAACCGCCTGCGCGAACTCCCTTCCGTTGCTCGCGTCTCGGACCGCGCTCGTGAGGACCGCGATCCGTTTGTCGGGCTGACTGCGCTCGATGATCTCTCGGTAGTCGTCGAGGGTGCGGAACACGCGCTCGATCGACTCATCGGCCAGGCGCCCGTTCGCGTCGACGCCAGAGCCGAGCCGCGTCACGGTCGAGCGGCGCTCGCGCTCGACGGCGACGCGGCCGTCGCTGACGTCCGCGATCAGCAGACGTGTTGAGTTGCTCCCGATGTCGACGACGGCGACTCGCATGTCAGTTGGCCTGATGGGGCATCGGCCGCCCCTCTAGGCCGGCGAGCAGGTTATCGACGGCGAGTTCGGCCATCTGTTCGCGCGCCGTATGCGTAGCCGATCCGATGTGGGGGGTGACGATGAGGTTCGGTGCTTCGAGGAGCGGGTCGCCCTGCGGGAGCGGTTCGGGGTCGGTGACGTCGAGAGCTGCACCGGCGATCGTTCCCTGCTCGAGCGCCTCCTTCAGCGCTGCCTGATCGACGATCCCGCCGCGCGCAGTGTTGATCAAGATCGCGGTCGGCCGCATCTTCTTGAGAGCGTTCGCGTCGATCAGCTTCGCCGTCTCCGGCGTCAGTGGGACGTGGAGCGACACGAAGTCGGCCTCGCGCAGCATCGCTCCCACGTCACCCTCTCGCCCGACGCTGAGGACCCGCATCTCGAAGCCGGCCGCTCTGCGCGCCACTGCGCGGCCGATCCGCCCGCGCCCGATGATCCCGAGCGTCCCGCCGTGGACGTCCGCGCCGAGGTACTTGGCCGGCTCCCAGGTGAGCCAGTCGCCCTCGCCAACCGCTCTGATGGCTTCGGACAGCTTCCGCGCGGCCGCGAGCATGAGTGTGAACGTCAGATCTGCGGTCGTTTCGGTGAGCACGTCTGGCGTGTTGCCGGCCGGGATCCCGCGCCGGGTCGCGGCGTCGAGGTCGATGTTGTCCACGCCGACCGCGTAGTTGGAGACCGCCCTCAGCCGCGGACACGCGTCGATTAGCGCCGCGTCGACCTGGTCGGTCAGGAGCGTCAGGAGACCCTCGGCGTTCTTGGCGTGTCCAAGCAGCTCCGCAGGGGTCGGCGGCAGCCGCTCCGGCCAAACCTCGACGTCGTGGGCAGATGCGAGGCGGCCGAGCGCAGGGCCCGGGAGACGGCGGGTTACCAGGCAATGACCCAAGCGGGCTACCCTTTCACATGTGATGCTCGAGACCGCCGAGCCGATCGCTCATCCTGACCTCGACGAGCTCGAACTCGCGACCGTCCTGCATGCGCTCAGCGATCCGGTCAGGCTTCAGATCGTCGCGGCTCTCGCCGATGGAGGCGAGCAGAGCTGCGGCAGCCTTTCCCTTCCCGTCTCGAAGTCGACCTGCGCCCACCACTTCCGCGTGCTGCGCGAGTCCGGCGTTATTCGTCAGCGTTGTGCCGGCGCGAATCGCCTCAACTCGCTGCGGCGGGAGGATCTCGAGCTCCGCTTCCCGGGCCTGATCGACGCGGTGGTCTCATCGGCCGTTACGCCCGCCTCGGCAGCCACTGATCGCTAACCCGCGGGCAGGCCGCCCTGGCCGAGTTGCTGGAGCGTGCAGTTGAGCGAGGGCGGCAGTGGGCCCGGGCCGTACGCGGTGAGGTCGCTGCCGGTGACGGGGAAGCCGAGCGCGCGCGCGTTTGCGCGCTGAAGGCGGACAACGTCGGCCCCGAACGCCGGCGAGATCGTGAAGAACCACTCGTCGGTCGCCGAGCACTGAAGCGCGCCGTTGTAGTCGGCGAGCTCCTCGGCGTACCCGAGCTGGTCCTGCGCGAGTCCGAAGATGAATGACAGCCGCGCACCGACGTCCTGGTTGAGCGAGAACTTGATCGACGGGTACGGCTCGCCGGGAACCGAGAACAGCGCGAGGCCCGAGATCCGCAGCGCCGTTACAGGCGCCGCGAACACGTCGCCGTACGTCCACGGCGGCCTGTTGGCGCGGTCGATCCTGTAGCCGCCGAGTAGGGGCACCCCGGCCGGCACGTTGATCGCGGCCAGCAGCACCGGGTTTGTGTTGAGGACGTCGACCTGCTGCTCGGTCCCAGAGACCCGCGAGCGCGTCAGCCAGAATCCGCTCGACAGCGCGCCGATCGCCATCCGCGCGACCGCGTTGCCGTAGTGGTCGGCCTGGTAGTTGTCGTCGGTTGCGGCCGTGGGGTCGTGCGATGGGTCCGTGCCGCGCGGTGTGCCAGTCGGCCAACTGTGGCCCATCGCGCCGACGGTGACGATCGCGACGGATCCCCTGTAGCCGTAGCGCGCGTGGGCGGGCATGTCCAGCTCGTCGCCTTCCAGGTAGGTCGCGGTCGCGCCCGGCCAATCGGGGGAGACCTTGTCGAGCGGCCCGTAGACCGTCGCGTGCGTCGAGTAGTTGACGAGCGTCGCGATCACGTGCCGGCTCTTCGCGCCGACGGCCTGGATCACACGAAGCTGCTGGTCGATCGGGTAATCGGCCTGGTCGCCGGTGTTCCCAGACCCAAAGGTATGAGAGAAGCCGGTCATGTCGGCGGTCCCGACGTGCATGCGCGCCGGCCGCTCGCTGCTCACCGCTGAGAGGATCGCGGCCTCCATCTGGCCCGCGACGAACTTGAGGTAGGAGTCGGGGACGCCGCCCCAGACGCCGATCTCGTCGGGCCCGTTGTGGCTGTGAGTCGCCTGAAGGACGATATGGCTGACCGGTATGCCGAGCCGCTGCTGGACGTACTGCTCGACGTCGCGAAAGCCATAGGGCCCTTGTTGATAGGCGACCGAGTAGCCCTGCGAGTCCAGCGCGCCGATCACGACCTGATTCCCAGCGCGGTCGCGGACCGCGATCACGCGGAAGTAGATGTGGCGCAGCACGCTCTTGGCCAGGTGGACCGGCCCGAGGCCGTAGCCACCGAGATAGAAGCCCTCGAGACTCGACGGTGTGACGTCCGCCTTGGCGGCGCCGACGAACAACGTCGCGCCGGGACGCGAGGTCGCTCTGTGCGCGGCGGCCGCTGCCGGCGTCGCGACGAGCAGGATCGCGATCAGCAGCGACGCCTTTCGGAACCTGCGCATCGTCTCCTCTCCCGCCATCGCTCCGCGGCCCACGATACCGCCGGGCCGCTCGCGTCGGGCTCAGTTCGCGTCTTGATCGGTTTGCCATTCGAGGTAACCCCGGTCGGGCTCCTGTTCGTAGTCGTATACGCCCTCCTCGTATCCGGGCGCAGGCTCATCGATGTCGACGACGAGCACGACCTTCGGCTCGTCGAAGAACAACCTGATGCACGTGTGCCCGTACTCGACGCCGTCCGGCTCGGGGAGCCCGTTCTCCTCGAGCAGCTCGCGGACGTGTGTCTCGCATTGGATCTTCTGCCTGAGTGTTGCCATGCCCGACAGGATCAGCCAGAACGCTGTAACGGATCAAGACATGAAGGTCAAAAGTGCGTGCCGTGATTGCAACATTTGTGTGACGCGGGGGGCGGGAGGTCGGGCGCTCGGGACTATGGACTTACGATGAGGTACCGATTGCTGATCGCGGGCGTCCTGACCGTCACGACGGCCGGATGCTCCTCGCTCGGGTTCACGCCGCCGGCCGTCTGCCACTACACGGGCAATGGTCTGTTCGTCGAGCCCGATCCGGGCTGCACGCCTGGCGCGCTCAGCCCGGCGGTCACGCAGCGGTCGATCGCGCGGACCGTCTGTAGGCGGGGCGGCTACACCGCCTCCGTCCGTCCGCCGGCCAGCATGACGGAGCCCGAGAAGCGCCGCTCGATGGCCGCGTACGGGGTGCGAGCGCCCATGTCGAGCATCGAGTACGACCACCTCGTGCCGCTCAGCCTCGGGGGTGCGCCGAATGACGCGCGCAACCTGTGGCCCGAGCCCGATTACCCGCACGTGTCGCCCGACAGCTATGTCCTGAATCCGAAGGACGAGCTTGAGGGGCGTTTGCATGACCTCGTGTGCGGCGGGCGGCTGCCGCTTGCCGCAGCCCAGAGGCTGATCGCGAGCGACTGGGTAGGGGCATATCGTCGGTTGACGCACTGATCAGCCCGTCGCGACGCGGCTAAGACAGTGGGTTTTCCCACCGCAGTTCCTGAAAGCGCGCGAAGTCGGTGTCGGTGGAAACCAGCGGCACGCCGTGCTCGATGGCAAGCGCTGCAAGCGCCGCGTCCGGGACCAGGTTGCCGCGGACTCCATACGCGGTGATGAGCTGGCCAAGGATTCGTACGTACTCCTCTCCCGGAGTAGGGACCCACGCCACGGGGGCGCTAAGCCAGTCGTTGACCCGCTCCCAGGCCACCCGCGGATCCAACGGGCGCGCGGACGCACGCGGGTGGGTGATGATTCGTAGGAATGCGGCGATGCTCTGCCACGGCAGCCCCACACGGCGGGGTCCGTTAAGCCGCGCCGTGAGCCATGCGGCAGCCTGTTCGTGCTGCTCGGCGCGCCGGTCGACTGCGCAGATCAGAAGGTTCGCGTCGACTATCACTAGCGGCTCGAAGCGCCGTCCAGAGTCTCGAGCGCATCAGCGATGTCGTCGACATCGATGCCGAGCCCGACGTCGTGCGACTTCTGGCGAAACGGCGGTGGTTTCTTCTGCTGGCTAACCAGACCGGCACGAACCAGTTCATTGACCGCCTCGCTGACTCCGATCGCACGCTCTCGGCGCAGCCGCTCGACAGCCGCCGCGACGTCATCTGCGAGCGTGAGAGTCGTACGCATCGGTGCAGCGTAGCATCTTGATGCGCGAGCTTCCGCATCGCGATGCGTTCTGGCGGGCCTCGCTCCTCTGCGCCTCTGCCGTTGCTCTTCGTGAGCTCATCGAACCAGTCGGGATCAACGGCGAAGATGTTGTTGGCGATCGCGTCGGTGGCCTCCTTGACGATCTGCGTCGCGACTTTCAGGTCACGCCGCGAGTGCTTCCCCTTAATCAGGCCAAGCGTTTCGGCGATCAGGCTGCGGGCAACGTCCGCAATAGGCTCCGTGTTCGGATGAGATCGTCCGGCGGCTTGCCACTCCATCATCCCGCTGATGATCTGGCTGAGTAGCGCGCCACATTCGAGAAGCTGGTTCGCGAGCTCCTCCAGCACTGGTTCCTGCGGATACGGATGAATGCGAATCTGTTCTGTCATGCCGTTAATAGGCATTTGCACCCCATTTTTCGCCCCCTCGGCAACCGATTGCTAAGATCTTCTGTCCGCCGCGGGGTGGAGCAGTCTGGTAGCTCGTCGGGCTCATAACCCGAAGGTCGCGGGTTCGAATCCCGCCCCCGCTATCAAGAAAGGCCTGGAAATCGAAACCTCCGAGAGATCGGGGGTTTTGGTGTTTAAGGGCGTGTCAAACGGGTGTCAAACGGTCCGACCAGCCTCTGCAAGGTGGCTGGTGACCGCGGTGCGACTCCACAGCGGACGCGCAAGGGATCGCTGCGGCGGGTCCGTCCGCGGTCCATGCAAGGCTCCCGACGATTCCGGAGCTGTTCCTGGCGGCGGGTTCTCGGTGGGGATCGAGAGACCCGCCGCCCTTATATGTCCGCCGCGCCGGCTTGAATGTGGCCAATGTCGAAATCGGCGCGGCTGGGGCTCCCCACCCTCCTGGCGCGCCTCTAAGGAGGAACAGCTCATGGAACTCGATCACGCCATCATCGCTGACGGCGTCTCGAATCGACCAGACGGCAAGGTCGACATCTACGGCGCTGGATGGGACACGATCTTCGCCCCTCAGGTCCCCGCGATGCATCCGCAGATCGCACTCGTTTTGCGGTTGCTCATCACGCCGCACGAGCTAGAAAGGCCGCACACGGTGCTCGTCGTGCTCCTGTCAGCGGACGGGCACGAGCTGGCTCGCGTCGAGGCGCAGCTGAACGCGATGCCTCTCGAGCAGCGGCAGCAGATCCCCGCTGGCCGCTCGATCGGAATCGCAGCGGTTCTCAACTTCGTAAACGTGGTCTTCCCGGACTACGGCGATTACGGGATCAAGATCCACTGGGACGGCACCGAGACGCGCGACCTTCGGCTCCACGTGACGCAGCTTCCGACAGCTCAGATGCCAGGCACGATTGGCCAATAGGCGTGCTTCATCTCAGCCGGCACGCCCAAGCGCGGGCGGTGGAGCGCGGCATCGCCCCTGAACAGATCGAGCAGGTGGTCCGCGCACACGATGTAAGCTTCACGGACACCAAAGGGAACGCCTGCTACGTTCGCGGGTTCGGTGATCGCAGGATCAAGGTCGTCGTTGCACGCGACGATCCCGAATTCGTGATCACCGTGATCGACCTCGACTAGCAGAGGAGCGAGAATGCCCGTCAGCGCTGAATACGACCCACAAGCGGATGCTCTCTACGTCCGTGTGCGCGAAGGAAGTCGACTCCGCGCTGTCGAGCTTGACGAACGCCATTACGTTGATGTCGATGCCGACGGCATTGCGCTCGGCTTCGAGGTTCTCTACCCGCGGATGGGCGTACGCATCGCTGATCTTTCAGCGTCATGGGGCATTCCGGCGGAGGAAACCGCCAGCGCGATTACCGCTGCTCTTGGCCAGTCGGTGCCGATGACGGCTACGGTCGCCGCCGACGTATTCGGCCTCTCGTACGCGACCGTTTCCACGCCAGGGAGCGTTCCGCACCAAGCAACTGCCGCCCACTCGATCAGCGTTCCGCCTCCAGAACTGATCAGCACATAGGCGCCTGCCTATAGGCAAGGGCCGCCTTCATTGCGACAGGCCCGACGATGCGTCTCGACCGCGCGACGACATCGACCTATGACCGGAGGAGCCGCTACCTTGTCGTCTGAGGGCGGACAAGGGCGAGGCATGACTGCGGCGGACATCAGCAATCCCATCCTGAACTCGCCATATGCCGCGCCCGAGCGGTTTTTCGAGCTCGGGCCGAACGGTCCGACCGGAGAAATCCTCGATGGTCGCCGCCCGAGCGAGTCGTTCATTCCGGTGCCGCCGAGCCGGAAGGGCCATGGTGTCCAGGAGACACTCGACTTCGATGTGACCGGCGAGCGGCGGGAGCAGAACTCGCTGATCAACGACATCCGCCACGAGGTGGAGCTTTGGCGGGCGAACAACTGGAACGGCGTGACGCCATACACACGCAAACTGCTGGCGCATTGGTCGGCGGGTCCCCCGACGCGGGAGGAGCCAGTGTTCTTCTGCCAGCGCGAGGCGGCCGAGACGGCGATCTTCCTGGCGGAGGTCGCGGGCCGTCACGGGAGCGCGGACTACCGCCGCCGGCTCGAGCCCGTGAACGCGGAGCACAACGACGGCCTTCCACGTATCGGGCTGAAGATGGCGACCGGCACGGGCAAGACGGTCGTGATGGCGATGGTGATCGCGTGGCAGACGATCAACAAGGTGATGACGCCGAGCGACGCCAGGTTCGCGAAGCGGTTCCTGGTCGTCACGCCCGGGATTACGATCCGCGACCGGCTGGGCGTGCTTCATCCAGAGCGCGAGGACTCCTACTACCGCGAGCGTGACTTGGTGCCGCCCGATTTGTGGGAGGCGTTGCTGCACTCGCAGGTGCAGATCGTCAATTACCACGCGTTCCTGCCGCGGGACGCCAAGGAGGTGCAGGGCGTCTCTGGCAACACGCGCAAGCTCCTGCGCGGCGGCACGTCGAAGGACACCGACGCGTTCCAAGAGACGCCCGAGATGATCGCGACGCGCGTGCTGCGCGGGTTCGGCAGCGGCAAAGGTGAGGTCGTCGTACTCAACGACGAGGCGCACCACTGCTACCAGGACAAGCTCTTCGATCATCCCGATCCGGAGGCGGACAAGGAAGACAAGGAGCGAAACCGAGAGGCACGCGTGTGGTTCCGCGGCCTGCTTGACCTGCGGCGCAAGGTGGGGATCAAGGCCGTGTACGACCTGTCGGCGACGCCGTATTACCTGAAGGGGTCGGGCTACAACGAGGGGTTCATCTTCCCGTGGGTGGTGAGCGACTTCTCGCTGGTGGACGCGATCGAGTCGGGGATCGTGAAGATCCCGCGGATCCCGGTCGACGACGACGCCGCCGGAGAGCAGCTCGTCTACCTGCATCTGTGGGACAACATCCAGCCGCCGCTGCCCAAGCGCAGAACGACCAAGCGCGCCGAACTCGGCTCGCAAGTCTGGGTGCCGCCGCAGACGCTCGAGGGAGCGCTGCGGAGCCTTTACCGCAGCTATGAGCACAACCACGCTCGCTACAAGCGCGAGCTCGCGGTGCTCGGCGAGCCGCCGCCGGTGATGATCGTCGTGTGCCCGAACACGATCGTCTCGAAGCTCGTGTTCGACTGGATCGCGGGCAGGGAGGCGGAGCTTCCGGATGGCCGGCTGCAGCTCGTGCCGGGCAGCCTGCCGCTGCTGAGCAACGTCGAGGACGGCGAGTGGACCAGCCGGCAGCAGACGATCCTGATCGACTCGGCGCAGCTTGAGTCGGGCGAGCCGCTGGGCGCGGAGTTCAAGAAGGACGCCGCGCGTGAGATCGAGGCGTTCAAGCAGGCATTCCGACTGCGCAACCCAGGCGCCGACGTCGACAAGCTGACTGACGCGGACCTGCTGCGCGAGGCGATGAATACGATCGGCAAGAAAGGCAAGCTCGGCGAGCAGATCCGCTGCGTGGTGTCGGTCGCGATGCTGACCGAGGGGTGGGACGCCAACACGGTCACGCACATCCTCGGGATCCGGCCTTTCCGCAGCCAGCTTCTGTGCGAGCAGGTCGTCGGGCGCGGGCTGCGCCGGCGCAGCTATGTCGTCGATGACGCGAGCGGCCTGCTCGACCCGGAATACGCCGAGGTGTACGGCGTGCCGTTTGCCTTCATCCCGTCGGATCGCCCGGTCGCTAAGCCTCGCGTCCCGCGGCCGCCCATCGAGGTGCGTGCCGAGCCCGACCGGTTCGGGCTCGCGATCGGCTTCCCGAAGCTCGACGGCTACCGCGTCGAGCTGCCGGACGAGCAGCTGCACGCTGACTTCGACGAGAACTCGAAGCTGCATCTCGACCGCTCTACGGTCGCGCTGTGGGTCGAAAGCCGCGGACTCGTCGGCTCGAGCGAGGAAGTCGACCTCGAGGACATCCGTAACGCGCGCGACCAGCGGATCGCGTTCGTGCTCGCCAAGACGCTGGCCGAGCGCAAGCTCGCCGCCCTCGACGGCGCCCGACGCCCGTGGCTGTTCCCGCAGCTTGTCGCGATCTGCGGGCAGTGGCTCGAGGAGTGCGTGACCGCCGACCCTGGTGTGAGCAAGGGTCACCTGCTGCTTGCCCAGGCCGGCGCGGAAGCGGCGGAGAAGATCTTCGACTCGATCGTCCGCTACCCGCAGAGCCGCGAGCGCGTGCTGATGCCGATCATCCGCCCGTTCGACCCGCAGGGATCGACCGACGAGGTGCGCTTCCTGACGCGCAAGATCGTGATGGAGCCGCCGCCGACCAAATCGCATCTCAACCACGTCGTGCTCGACGGACCGCGGGGGAACACGTGGGAGGAGGGGCTCGCGCAGCTGCTCGAGCGCGACGATCGGATCCTCTCCTACGTGAAGAACGAGCGGCTCGGGTTCACGATCCCGTACGTGCACCAGGGCCGCAGCCACGAGTATGTGCCCGATTTCCTCGTGCGCCTCGTCACCGGGCCGGACGATGTCGAGCGCACGTTGATCGTGGAGGTGTCCGGGAGCCTCAAGTCTCCGGGCCCCACGAAGGCCAAGGCGGAGACCGCGCGCAACCAGTGGTGCGCGGCAGTCAACAACTGGGGCGAGTTCGGACGCTGGGGCTATGTCGAGGTTCGCAACCCGGCGCAGGAGTGGGGGCTGCTCGACGCCGCGATCGACAACCTGTACGTCGACGCGCCGATAATCGGCCTACCGGCCTGACCTCATGTCCCCGCGCAAGACCAAGCGCACCGGCCCGATCTCCGTCGACGCGATAACCCACGCCGACAAGCGCGCGAACCTCCCGACCGCCGACGCGCACGACTTCGTCGCGCCCGAGGTCGAGCGACCGATCCCGGTCCGGTACCCGCGCGACCCGACGCTCGACCCTCAGCTCGTGTGGAAGGGCAAGGACGAGCTCGACGGCGAGGACCTGATCGCTGACGCGCCCCCGATCTACATCCAGGAGAAGATCGATCCGCGCGTCCTGGTCGAGAACCTGCGCGACACCGCCGCGCGGCCAGAGGACGAGCCCGAGCTCACCCTGTTCGAAACGTTCGACGGGCTGTCCGAGCTCGACCTGGTCGAGTTCTACGAGCACGATGCCAACTGGTCCAACCGAATCATCCTCGGCGACTCGCTCAACGTGATGGCGAGCCTCGCCGAGCGCGAGGCTCTGCGCGGCAAGGTGCAGATGATCTACATCGACCCGCCATACGGGATCAAGTTTGGTTCTAACTGGCAAGTATCAGCGCGCAAGCGGGACGTCAAGGACGGCAAGCTCGAGGACGCCACACGGGAGGTCGAGCAGATCAAAGCGTTCCGGGACACCTGGGAGCTTGGGATCCACTCGTACCTCACGTACCTCCGCGACCGGCTGGCTGTGGCGAAGGATCTGCTCACCGAGAGCGGGTCGGTCTTTGTCCAGATTGGTGACGAGAACGTGCATGTGGTGCGGGCGCTGATGGATGAGGTGTTCGGAAGCGAGAACTTCTGCGCGCAGATCGGATTCACGAAGACGGCAAGCTTTTCGACGGACCTTCTCAGTCGGACGCATGACTATCTGCTGTGGTACGGGCGCAGCCGCGAAGCCACTAAGTACCGGCGACTGCTTGCACCACTTCGTGAGCGGACTGAAGGCGGCACGTACACCTGGGTTGACATTCCGGGCGAGCAGCCCCGCAGGATGACGCGCGAGGAAATCGCTGGTTTGCGGCATCTCCCGCCTGGGGCTCGACAGTTCAGGGCAGCGGATATCACCAGTGCTGGAGCAAGCGAACGAGGATCTGCCCCGGTGGAGATCGATGGCAAGACCTACTTGCCGAGTCCGGGCACGCACTGGAAGACGACGCCTGCAGGCATCCAAAGACTCGCACTCGCGGGCCGCGTGTCAGCGACCACCAACCGGCTTGGCTACCGCCGCTACAGCGACGACTTTCCGTGGATGGCCTACACCGACGTCTGGGAAGACACGACCATCGGCACCTTCTCAGAGAAGTGGTTCGTCGTACAGACCAGCACAAGGGTGGTCGAGCGGTGCATGCTCATGACCACCGATCCCGGCGACCTTGTCCTCGACCCAACGTGTGGCGGGGGCACGACCGCCTACGTCGCAGAGCAATGGGGCCGCCGCTGGATCACGATCGACTCTTCCCGGGTCGCGCTCGCGCTCGCTCGGCAGCGCCTGATGGGCGCGCGCTTCCCGTATTACCTGCTCGCCGATTCCCCCGAAGGCCGCGCCAAGGAGTCTGAGTTCACGGGCACCCCGCTGCCGCCAGCCCAGACGACCAACGACATCCGCCACGGCTTCGTTTACGAACGCGTCCAGCACATCACCCTGAAGTCGATTGCCAACAACCCCGATATCAAGGAGGGGATGAGCCGCGAGGAGATTGACGCCGCAATCCGCCGCCACGCCGAGTTCGAGCTGCTGTACGACAAGCCGCACGAGGACAAGCGCAAGGTTCGCGTCGCTGGACCGCTCACGGCCGAGAGCCTGTCGCCGCACCGGTCGCTCGCATTCGCCGGGAGCGCGGTCGACGAGACCGGTGCGCTGAACGCCGAGCAGGTCGACGGCGCCTCGCACGGGGACGCCGCGTTCGAGCAGACGATCCTCGCCAACCTCCGCACGGCCGGGATCCAGAACGGCCGCCGGGGCGAGCGGCTTCAGTTCGACATGGTGGAACCGTACGCGGCCGCCTTCATCCAGGCTGTTGGCGAGCGCGACAATGCCGGCGATGGAGCTCCACGACGGGTCGGGATCACGATAGGGCCCCAGTACGGGACGGTTGGGCCGCCGTTCATCAAGGATGCCGCGCGCGAGGCCAATCGCGCCGGCGATCTCGATCTGCTGTGCGTGCTGGCTTTTGCGTTCGACCCGTCAGTGCTGGGCTCTGGCGACGGCGAGTACGTGACCTCCGACGACGGCTTCGCGAACGTTACGGCCGAGCGGCGGCTGGGTCGCGTGCCGGTGCTGCTCGTGCGAATGAACGCCGACCTGGTGATGGGCGAGGAGCTGAAGAAGACCGGCGCTGGGAACCTGTTCACGGTCTTCGGCGAGCCCGACATCCAGCTGAAGCAGGACGGCGAGGAGCTGCGCGTGGTCCTGCGCGGCGTCGAGGTGTATGACCCGAACACGGGCGAGCTGCGGAGTAACGAGACCGATCAGATCGCACTGTGGATGATCGACACGGCGTACAACGGCGAGTCGTTCTTCGTTCGCCACTGTTACTTCACCGGCGGCCAGGACCCGTACAAGCGCCTGAAGAGCGTACTCAAGGCAGACATCGACGAGGAAGCGTGGGCGACGCTGCACCGGACCGAGTCGCGGCCGTTCTCGCGGCCGGAGTCCGGCCGGATCGCCGTCAAGGTGATCAACGACTACGGCGATGAGGTGCTGAAGGTCTTCGAGGTCTGAGCCCCGGGCTCAGCGCTGGGCAAACCGGCAGATCGTCCGCACCTCACAGCGACGGCAGATCAGACCGGGATTCGGCTGGTACTCGCGGGCACGGATTCGTGCCGCGGCCTCGGACACGGTTGTCTCCGCCTGCGAGACCGCGGTGGGATCAACGGGAATCGGTTCACGGGCAGCGGCCTTAAGGTCGTGCACGTACGCACCGCGGACGTCGAGTCCCTCGCGCCTGCCGGCGTCGGCGTATACCTGGAGCTGGAGCGCGTGGTCGAACGCGCTGCCGGCGGTCGAGGTTTTGTAGTCGACGATCGCGAGCGCAGTCGGGACGCCGCCCTCCTTGTCGAGGATCACGTCCGCGCGGCCCGAGACGGTCACGCCCTCGAGGTGAAGCTCGAACGGCCGCTCGGTCTCCCAGACGCGGTGGAGATCCGCCTCGTGCCGCTCCGCGTAGGTGGTCACCAGGCGGCGTGCGGCTTGCTTTAGCTGTCGATGCGCCGGCTTGTTGGCCGTCGGCAGGAAGAAGCTCTGATCGAGGATCTGGTCGATCTCGGTCGCGGCCGGCACGCGTCCGGAAGCTCTGGTCGCCTCGGCCACGGCCCTCATCACGTGGTGGACCGCCTTGCCGTAGCCGAGCTCGGGTGCGAGCCGGGGCTCGAAGCCGATCAGCTGGCGCAGGCGGAACTCCATGCCGCACTCGATGAACGCGGCCAGCTCGCTGTAAGTGAGCGAGATCGGGTCGCCGGCGTCGTCCGCGGGCGGCTCGATCGCTGGCAGGCGGATCTCGTCCGGCGTGGTCTCGAGCTCCGCCAGCTGACGGTAGTAGGGACTGGGAGCGACGGCGTTCTTGCTCACCCGCCCGTGGCACGAGACCGACAGCCAGTCGCGCGCGCGGGTCATCGCGACGTAGAACAGGCGGCGCTCGTCCGCATCGCTGCCCTCGTAGCGCGACGCGTTGAACCGCTCGCGCGGCAGCGGCCAGTCCTGCGCCCTGCCGGTCCGGGTAGTCGGGAAGCGGTTTGCGGTCATCGAGGGGATGAACACGACCGGCCACTCGAGTCCCTTCGCGCGATGGACGGTCGTGAGGTCGACGGCATCGAGCTCGTAGTCGGCCTCGCCGTCGAAGCCCTCATAGGCGCCCTGGGCGTAGTTGATGATGTGAAGCGCCAGGTTGCGGTAATACCAGGTGCCACGATCCTCGCCGCCGACCTGCTCGCCGGGAACGTCCGGATCCGGTCGCGCACGCCGGCGCACCGACTCGTAGTCCGCCAGCAGCGACGAGAACCGCGCGAGCGTCCCGATCCGGTTGACCAAGATCGGTTTCGAGAGATCCCAATCGCGCACGCGCAGCTCGTCGAGCAGCGCGTACATCTCGCCGACGAGATCTGCCACCCGGTCGGTCCGCGGGACGGCAACCTTCCACTGCCGCAGGAAGCGGCGCAGGCGGTTTTGTGCCGGCTCGTCGAGGTCGAACACCCGGCTGTATTCCGCCAGCAGCGCCGGCTCGGCGAGTTGGCGCGCCGGGCCGTAGCGGTCGCGCCACTCGATCCCGGACAGCCAGGCAATCGTGTGGCCGATCACCACCGCCTCGGGCTGGTCGAACAGCCCCGTCCTGCCGCCGGGCTGGACAGGGATGTCGAATGTCTGAAACTGCTCGACGAGCCGCCTGTACGCCGCGCGGCCGCGGACCAGCACCGCGATGTCATCGAAACGGACGCTCTGATCGGCCAGGTCGAGGATCACGCTGGCGATCCAGCCAGCTTCGTCCTGCTCGCTCTTCGCGCGCCAGACCACGATCTCCGGCTCGGGGCCGGGTGCAGGCTCCCGATACGCAGCCATCTCCTTCTCGATCCGCTCCGGGATCGACTTCGCGAACCGGTTCGCAACCGCGATCAGCTCCGGCCGGCTGCGACGGTTGGTCGTGATCTCGAACGTCGCGACATCGCCGTACCGATCAGCGAAGGTGAGGATGTTCCCGACGTCTGACCCGCGCCACTGGTAGATCGCCTGCTGGTCGTCGCCGACCACACACAGCTCGACCTCGGGCCCGGTGAGCAGCTCGATCAGCCGCTCCTGTGCCGGGTTGACGTCCTGGTACTCGTCAACGATCAGATGGCGAAGTTCCGCGTGCACCGCCGCTGCCAACTCTGGCCGCTCGAGCTCGCGGACCGCGCGCACCACCTGCTGCCCATACGTGAGCAAGCGGTAGCGCTCGAGCGTTTCGTAGTACGCGCGGAGAACTGAGCCGAACGGGTCCGGCAGCGTGGTGGGATCGAGCAGCTCGTTCTCGACCACCTCGACGCCCTTCAGAAACGTCTCGATCGAAGCGAACAGCCGATTGCGCTGATCGAGCTGCCGCAGCTCCAGCCGGGCCGCCTCGCGCGACAGGAACGCGGTCAGGCGATTGTCATCGAGAACGTCATAGGTTTCGTACCGCGGCACCCGCTGCTGAAGCAGGCGGAAGCAGTAGGCGTGAATCGTGCCAACGAACAATCTCGTCAGCCGATCGAGCGCCTCCCTGCCTAGCCGCCCCTCCACGCGGTGGGCGATGCGGTTCTTCAGCTCCTCCGCCGCCCGTTCGGTGAACGTGAAGGCGACGATCGACTCCGCGGGCGCACCATCAGCGAGCAGGTCCATGACCCGCTGCGCAACAACCTCGGTCTTGCCCGACCCGGCGCCAGCGATGATCTGCAGGTGGCTGCCGCGATGGCGCACCGCGGCGAGCGCCTGGCCGATCAGTTCCGGGATATTGCGCTTCGCTGTTGAAGCCACGCACACACTTTAGGTCGGATCCGAGCCTCGATCAGGCCCACGGCTATGGCATCTGGTCAACAAGTCGTGCGATCTGAGCAGCAGCCTCGGCCTGCATCCCCGGGATCACGTGGGCGTACTGCTTGAGCGTGAACGCAGGGGACTCGTGACCGAGCCGCTCGCTCATGACCTTGACTGGAACGCCTGCCTTGAGAGCAAGCGTCGCGTGGGTATGCCGTAGGTCGTGCAGCCGGATCGTCCGAAGCCCGGCGTTCTTGACCAGTCGCTCGAAGGACTGGCTGAACGTATGGGGGTGGATTGGCTCGCCGTTCTCCTTCGCGACGACGAGATCACGGTCTTGGTAGTCGGTGCCCCATTCGTTGCGCTCTTTCTGCTGGCGCCGACGGTGTTCCTGCAGTTGCTCGACGGTCTCGTGGTCGAGATCGATCACGCGGGCGTCGTGGCTCTTCGGCGTGGACTCGACCGTGGCGTACGCGACCGCGACCACGGCGTGGCGCACCGAGAGACGCGCAGCGCCCAGATCCAGGTCGGTCCAACGCAAGCCTAGGATCTCGCCCCGGCGCATGCCGGTCATGGCCGCAAGGCGCCAGATCGCCTCAAGACGCGTTCTGCGAACGCAGTCCAGAAAGCGCGCGAGCTCGTGAGGCTCCCACGCCTGGATGCCGTTCATGGACCGGCGCGTCGGGCGGGGGGGCTTGGCGCGATCGGCGACGTTCCTGGCGACGAGCCCGGCGTCGACCGCGTCCTCGAGGACCTTGTGGATCGTCGTGTGGATGTAGTTGATGGTCTTGGCGCTAAGCGGCTTGCGTCCCTCCTCGCCCTTCGCCAGCTTGACGTAGAGAGCGCTGAGCATCGGCGGCGTGAGCTGCTGGAGCGGCTTGGTGCCGAGCGCCGGGAGCACGTGCGTCTCAATGTTCCGGCGGTAGGAATCGAACGTAGATGGCTTGACGCGCGCCTCGGTCACCGGCAGCCAGCACTCGCGGACCCACTCGGCGAGCGTGACCCGCCCCGGCACGACGTACGAGCCGGTGTGGAGGTCGTTGACGAGCTTGGCGCGCGCGACCTCGGCCTCGCGTCGCGTGCAGAAGCCGCCATGCCACTTCTGGCGACGTCGTCCGTCGGTATCGATGCCGACGTCGACGACGACGTACCAACGCGTCGTCTCCTTGCCGTTCTTCGTCGTGCGCGTGCGTTTGTGGATGTGGCCCTGCATTAGACCGCCCCCAGCCACTCGAGAAGTGCCGGAACCGGCACGAGCAGCCGCCGTCCCAGCCTCCGGGTTGGAAGCTCGCCCCGGCGGGCGGCGTCGTAGGCGGCGGTCCGCCCGAGTCCGAGGAGCTGAGCGGTCTGCTCGATCGTGATCGTCGCCTTGCCGGCGACTTGGTCGATCCGCAGTGGCGTATGGTGCTGCATGTCGGGACCTCCCTTTAGGTCTCGGCCGGGCCCCGGGGTGGTGCAACACCGCCGGGGCCGATTGCTAGTTGAGTCCGTACAACTTAGCGGACGGCTCGGACAGATCCGAGTGCCGCTGTAGCCTCGGCAGCTTGTCGCCGAGAGTCGCCACGGAAGACCTGATCGACGCGCGTGCCGTGGCCGAGATCCTTGGTCTCGTCCATCCCAATGCCGTCAGCGTCTACCAGCAGCGCTACGCCGACATGCCCCGTCCAGTCGTTGACCTCGGTCGCGGACGTCCGAAGCTCTGGCTGCGACCACCGATCGAACGCTGGGCGGCGGCGCAAGCTGCGAAGGGTCGGACACGGCCGGCTCGTCGGGTGGCCTCGTCACGCAGAAGGCCTCGTGGCTGATCCGGTCCTGCCGATCTCGATCCAGCGATCCGCTCGCTACTGGGACCTAAACACTCCGCGTTTGGGCGCGGCCCGGATGGGCGTGCCCAAATGCGGAGTACCCGCGACTGCGGCCGTGGGGTCACCGCAAGGCCGTGGCCGCGCCGCAAGGCCTCCCAAGAAGCGACAAGGCTGGCCGGATGAGACCCGCAAGAGCGCTGTGGAGGGCCACCGATCCGCCGTGTCGCCCACGCATAGCCACGACCACCGGTGCGCCGTGCTGTGGGAGAGCCGCCAAACTCGCGCACCCGGCCGGTCCGGCCCGACCGCGCCCGCCTCGGGACGACTCTCAGGCGCTCGCTCCTGGGCGGGAGAGACAGCGCGCAGCCTGCCGGTACACAATCCGCTGTGGAAAGCTAGTGCTAGGCGGGATCTGGTGCGCAGCGCCGAACACCACGCCATGACAACTGTTTTTACGATCGGTTACGAGGCCCGCGATGTGCCCCGGCTGGTGAGCGACCTTGCTGCGGCCGGTGTGGAGCTGCTGGTCGATGTCCGGGAGCTCCCACTGTCGCGACGCCGCGGATTCTCAAAGACGGCGCTGCGCGCGGCAGTTGAGGACGCGGGTATCGCATATCTGCACGACCGTGCTGTCGGCAACCCTAAGCCGTTCCGGGACGCGTGGAAGTCGGGTGACACTGCGACCGGGACTGCCGGCTACATCGCCCACCTCGACAACGGATCGCGGACCAGCGTTGACGCCCTGGCTCAGATCGTCGCCCAGGCCCGCGTGTGCATAATGTGCGTCGAGCACGACCCATTGGACTGCCACCGCTCGTTGCTCGTGGACGCGCTGCGCCAACGCGTCGACGGGCTGGTTGTCGAGCACCTGTAGCTAGAACAGCGTCGGCTGCGCAACGGCAGCAGCCGACGGCCACATCACGCCGACCACAAGAAACGACTTTGGGTGGGCGGCGACGTTGCCGCAGATGAACCGCACGTCGCGGTCGGGTCCACAAACGCGGTCGAGGAAGAGCCTGCGCATCTCGATCGCGATCTCGTTCACCGACTTGCCCATGCTCACCAGGCGATAGCACGGAGCCCCCATCTCCCAGTCGATGAGGCTCAGCTCGTGGCCAGGGCAGCTCCCCTCCTCGCACATGAACTTGTAGCGGCAGCGGATCGGAAGAGCTTGCAGCGTTCTGCGCCTGGCACCGAGAAGGGATTGTTGATCCACAAGTCCTTTCTTCGCCTCCCATCTCGACGGGTCTACGGGCTCGATCACGAGGTCCGTCACCTCCTTCGGCCGGAACACGCCGAGCGAGGTCTTGTCTTGCGCTTGACAACGCTTTAGCTCGCAGAGCGACCGCAGCATTAGCGGATCGACGAGCTCGCGCCGCCGGCGCCAGCTCCCGTCGTCGGTGCTCATCTCCGCGTGCACGCGGATCGAGTCAAGCTCGGCGGCCCAGCTCTCAGGGCGGGTGTCCCCGCGGGGGCGACGAGCCCGCACGGCAATGCGCTGGTACTTCTTGAACCTCTGGTCGGGCGGAAGCGCCCGGAAGTCAAGCGGGAACAGTCGCAGCCAGCGGCGGGGCTCCGACGCACTAACACCCGCGACACAGACGGCTTCGGACATCGACGACGCGTCCATCACTGGGTAGGCCTTGACGACGACCCAGAGGTCGAGCTCTGTGATCATGCTCATCTGGGGGCTCGCCGGCGCCGCGTCATCCCAGCGCGCCCAAGAAGTTCTAGCGATCGCGATCAGAAGGAGAGCTGTCGACCCTACCGCTCAGCCGGAACTCCGGCCTCCCCCTCTGTGTCGATGCAAATCGGCTCCGCGCCCGTTCGAGCTCGGTTGCGATTGCCGAAAAGATCTCCTCGACGTCTTCCTCACTAAACGCGTAGACGCTCTTATTTGAAAGGTTCCCGAGAATACGGATGCGATCTAGTACAGCATTTGTGCGCTTCTCGGCCAGTCGCACGAATGAGGATCGCTTATCGCGGCTGACGGGCGATTCCGGCGATATTTCGGGGGACTCCGGTGTGGTTCCAGACTCATCGTTATTGCGGAAGTGCAGGTCCACGCCGGTAGTTTCGCAGAATTCTCGGTATTTCACAAGGGGCGCCGTTCTTGATACCCTGGGTTGCGGTTGCACCCGACGTCAACGAATCGAGCTTCGAAAGGAGGTGATCGCATGGCTAAGCAGCGACGCACGTCGCCGAAGGCGGCGCGTTCGGCAAGCACGGTCCTGCGCGATAAGCGCTCGGGCAGCAACGCCAAGCGCGCGGCCGGCAGCGCGTTGTCGCAAGCGGCGCCTAAGCGCCGCCCAAAGAAGTAGACGGTGGTCGGCCACCGCTTGCGGCGGCCGACCACGAGAAACGGACATCCGCGCCTTGCGACCGAATGCGCCGTTCGCCGACGACGTTACCGCCGGCGAACGGGACCATTGCAGAAGCTGGACGAATATGCGCCGTGACAGCGGCAGGATCCCGCGCAATGGGCTAGCTCGTGGTAGCGAGCGTTCGCATGGCGCAGGTATGCGGAAGTCAACGATCTAGGTTCATTCTCGAGAAAGGATCCGCAACATGCCTGCCAGCAAGAACGGCAACGTCATCGACACTGACAGCTGGACGATTACGTGGGACCCGCAGAACAGGACGCTCGACCTTGCGAGCAAGCATGGCAAGAAGCACACGCAGCTGTGCGGCGATCCGCACATCTGCACCGATGGAGTGCCTGAGATGGACTTCCCGTCGCCGACGTGCTCATTCGTGCTCGACGACGGCACGTTGGTCGTCGCTGACGCACCGATGGCAAACCAACCGCTGAACGACGTCCACATCTTCACCGACGACGGTCAGCACTTCCCGCTCGGGGCGAGCACACCGTTCGACGACGTCGTGGGCACCGTCTTCGTTCAACAGGACGACGGCAGTTTCTGGGGCGTCGTCTCGCGTGATGTCGGAACGGGCAATGTGGTGCACAAGCAGTTCCGGGACGTCAGCTAACGCTTCGGCAACTGGCTCGGCCCCTGCACACCGGGGGTCGAGCCAGGCCCTTCGCAGGCGTGAATCACGGTCCGTCTGCACGATCTCGCGCGCCTTCCGCTTTGCGCGAGCAGCGGTCGGGAGTCGTTGCGACGGCGGCGCGCTCGGCAGGACCGGCCCGAGGGGGCGGCGTGGTGGCGGCTCCGGGCACCGCAGGGCACACGTGTGGCCGCGGCTATGCGGACGATGCGGCCTCGGTCGACATCGACAGCACTGTCGCGGGCCTCATCCGGCCGGGCCGGTCACCCCTTGAGAGGCCCAGCGACGCGCCGACCGCGGGACGGTGACCCCACGGCCACAGTCGCGGTTACTCCGCATTTGGGCGCGCCCGTCCGGGCCGCGCCCAAACGCGGAGTCTTTAAGTTCAGGGACCGAGCAGTCGCTGGATCGAGACACACAAGAAGTCTCTGTCGAGCGTCCCCTCTGAAGGGAACGCCAGCTGCGTATCTACACGGCCACGGCGGCGAACTCGCGCTCGAGCTCACCGTCCTCGACCCGCTGAAAGCAGATGAGCAACTCCTCGTCGAGCACGCTGGCGATGCGGCGTAGCGTGGTCAGCTGCGGCAAGTGCGTCCCGTTCTCCAGCCGTGAAATGGCGGTGTGCGAGGTACCGGCCGCCTCGGCTACCTGCTCCTGCGTCAAACCGAGCTCGAAGCGCCGCTCGCGAAGATGCGCCGCTACCGGGTTTGTCTTGCGGAGTTTGCGGATACGTGCGTACTCGTCGCGAGCATTGCGATATGCACGGCTGCGTTGAGCGCGATCCTTGACCGCCGCCCGAGCGGTCTGTCCGATGGGACTTTGATTACGTTCTTTCATCGTAGATAGATGGCGGGGGACGGATTCGAACCCGCGACCTTCCGGTTATGAACTTATCAATATCGATAAGTTCCGTCAAAGGTACTGACGTATTCGAGGGCGTGCGTAGGAGCTTAGGCACGCCGCTTTGGAGGGGCGTCGTGTCCAGCTGCGCGCGGTGGCTTGCGTGGCTGAGCCTCCATCCTTTGTTGGAAATCCTTGAATCGACGCTGCGCGACCTTCTTGTCGCGCGTCGGGATGGCGCCCGTGTTCTTCTCGAGCGCCTGCAGGAGGACGACGAGGTTGCCCGACCGCTGGTAAAGCAGCCGGTACCGAGTCTTTGCGAAACGGACCCGGAGCTCCCGCAAACCGCCCTCGATCTGCGAAGTGATCGGATACTCCGGCGGAGGCTCTTCGGGGCGGCGGCCGTTGAGGTACTCCTCGACGTAGTCATCGATCTTGGCTGCGGCCGCTGGCTTCGTTGCGTTGAGCGCTTCGATCCAGTCGTTTACGGGCTCGCGTCCCCGCTTGTCGCGGTAGTACAGCGCCCGGGTCGTCCCGGCAGCTGCGGACGACCCACGGCGACGCTGGCTTCCGGAGGCCTCAGGGGAACTCATGCGTCGGCAAGGTACGACGTACGTCGGTCGCCCAGCTGACTCGTCCGCATCGGCCGCTCGCGCCGGCGCCGTGTCAAACGCATGTCAAACGAACGGCGCCGAACAGGCCGATTTCGGGCCATCACGGCCAACCCCCGAAACCCCGAATCCCCTGTATTCACGGGCATTTCCCAGCACCCGCGCGTAC